>Ga0302320_10006518_pt1 | contig 25898 bp, 33 predicted proteins | sample Bog_T0_3_FD_202130 | JGI IMG/M metagenome (GOLD analysis project Ga0302320, IMG submission 202130) | Peat permafrost microbial communities from Stordalen Mire near Abisko, Sweden - Bog_T0_3 | ecosystem: Environmental > Terrestrial > Soil > Wetlands > Peat | place: Sweden: Abisko, Stordalen Mire... | reverse complement strand
ACAAAGCCAAAGATATGCTGGGCAATCGGGCCTTGTCCGTGTGGGTGTGCCAGAGATACATCGAAACGTACTCTGCGCAAAAATACCTCGGCCACGAGCCGACCACCGAAGACATGGCCAGGATATGGAACGGCGGCCCCGGCGGATGGAAAAAATCCGCCACCAAGGGCTACTGGGCCAAGGTCGAAAAGGCCATGGCACGGAACGAGATTATGGCAGCAGCAGTGAAGTGATTCTGACGCCGTGTCCGAAGTTCGGATACGGCGTTTTTATATGCCGAGAGCGGCTTTGACTTCGCCTTTTTTCTTTTCGTCGCCGAGCTTGCTCTCGGCTTTTTCTATATCGGCAAAGACGGACATGGCCTCCTTTTGCAGAGCGGCCCTCTGTTCGATCGTATCGGCCTCCTTTTCGAGGGCGTCAAAGAAAAAAGCGGAGATTATCTTTTTCTGCGCGTCCTCGGGGAATTTCTTTAGATTGTCGATGAGGAATTTCTTTGCGGCTGCTTCGTCGCCTTTTTCAACTATCTTCATGAATTCGTCGCGGAGAGGCTGTGTGGCATCGTTTGTGCTCATGGTTGTATTGGTTAAAGGTTGTTAATTGAGGGACTTTTTGTCAAAGCCGGTGAACATGCTGTTGAACATGGCGCCGAATATAGACGCCCAGAATCCGCCTCCTCTGGCGGAAATATTTTTGTCAGCCTTGTCTTTCTCTTCCTTCAAAAATTTATCCCTCCAGCTATCTTTGCTCTTTTCGTCAAGAGAATCCCAATTGCCCAGGTTCTTTCTGAACTTTTTGAAGCCTTCCCGCAAGCTATCCTCTGTCGGAATGTCTTTCTTTGCGTCGTTCATGCTGACCGTCTCTTTTTTCTTTGGTTCGCCGACCATCTCGCGATTCAGCGCCTCGATCAGGTCTTTGTTGCCATTTATGCTTGCCCCAAGGACTGAACCAATTTCCTTTTTATATTTTGCGAGCTCTGCAAATGCGGTGTCGATATCAATCTTGCTATCCTCGAGCCTGTTCACTTTTCCAGAGGAGAGAGCGCCGGTCGTAAGCCAATCTACGGCGCGTTTCAACTTGCCCCAGCCGTTTTTATCCCATTGCTTCTTGACCAGATCGTTCAGGGCTTTCATGCGATCACCGCCATCCTCGATGGCGAGGGCTTTCATGAATTCGTCGGCATTGATGCCCTCTTTTTTGCATTTTTCTTTGACGGAGTCGTCGAGCTTTTTAAGATCACCGTCGCGGAAGCTCTTCATGGTCTCGACGCTCTTTGAGATTTTCTTGAATTGCTCGGGATCGGTGACTGCCATCTTCTTTATCGTCTCTTGCACCGCTTTGACAATGCCTTCCGGACCGACAAGCCCGATCATCTTTTGTATGTCAGGATTGTTCTTTGCGATCTCTTGGGCCAGCTCGGGAGTGAGCTCTCCTCTCACGCTTTCGGCGGCGCGCATCTTCTCGGAGAATTGGCCGCGGAATTTCGATAGTTCCTCGATGTCGGCCGCTTCCATCTTCCCGGAAACGAGGCGTGCCATGAGGTCTTTGTTGGTCGAACCGCCGTCATGCTCGAGCATATCGCCGAAAAGAGCGCTGTCCTCCTTGTTGTTCAAAATCTCCTTGACCGTGAGCGTGTCCTCCGGCTCCTCCGGTATGCCGGCCTTCTTTTTCTCCTCTTTTTCCAGCCTATCCTGTTCTGTTTTGTATGTGTCTATTAGAGACATGGTAATGATTTTAAATGATAATTGTACGCCCCTATAGTAGGCCGATTCGCCTGTTTTGGCAAGGGAAAACGGGCTTTCGCGCATCATTCATATAGCTGGCTGTGCGTGCCGATGTTAACTAAAACATACGTCGAATCCCTCGGTAAAATTAGTCGGCTTTTGAAGAAGAAATTATATCGTGAATAGTGTCTGGATACGAGACTGTGCTTTCCATATCCTTTTTCCAATCCTTGATAAAGGAAGCGAGCTCTTTTTTTGCGACTTCGTCTTTCATGCCGCCGATCATGTCGTCCAGCTTTTTTGAAACAAGCTCGATATCCGCCGTGACAAAACGGCCGATAAAGAACTTGTAATGTGTGACCTCGAGATAGTCTGCCACTTTTACGATGCGCGCCTCGTCGGAATCCGCTTCCAAGATTTCTGCGGACAATTCGGAGAAATGCTTTGCCTGCGGTCCAAAGAATCGAGCGATGTAATTGTGATTCTCTGCTTCGAATTGTTTGGCAAAGCTTCTGGCTTTCGGATTTGCTTTTGCGTATGGCATGGAAATATCGCCGCCGAACAGCTCGCCGATGTCATGGATCGAAGCGAACTCGAAAACCTTGCCGATATCGAGATGCGCTCCGGCAGCATTGACCGAAGAAGCCAATTGCCAAGCGACCATCGCGACCATATAGTGATGCTCGGCGAGATTGCCCATGCGCACGTTCCCTCCCCAGATGGCATATCCATACTGCGGCTGATTTCGAGTGATCTCTAAAAGATGAAAAAGTTTTGTAAGGTGTTTCATGGTGTATATGATAGCAAATGTCGAAATAATAAAAAGCGAGGACGCCCTCGGTAAAATAAGCTATCAAAAAAGTATGAAAAACTCTGCAGCCGAGCGCGGAACAGGTATTGATCACAAAATTTGAGGTTGCAAATTGCAACCTCAAGTTTGAGCATGTACAACAACCTCATGCCGACTGATTGCCGCGCAATGCTGGCATCTTTTCCCCCTTACATCAATTCCCCGCTCTGCGTATCCTCATCATAGAAAAAAGGCATCTTTAGTATCGATCCATCTTTGACTGCTTTTAAAACTTTTTGCAAAGATTTAATTGAATCGAATTCGGCAGAATCATTTTTTATCGCTTCATCGATATCGACCCACATATTGTGACCGTATTCGCTGTCTTCAATGAGCTCGCCGTCATATTCATCAGAATAAGCGATCGGGAAAATGACATCAGAAAAAAGCTCGTTCTTTACATACATGACCCTGCGCTGCATGCCGACAAGCTTGAATGTCGCTTGCAAGCCGGTCTCTACTTTTAATTTGCGCGCCGCGGCATCTTCGATCGATTCGCCTTTTCTAACGACGCCGCCCATGACACCTACCTTGCCGTATGAAGGATTTGATTTTCGTATTTGATTCAATATTTGTATTTTCTTTTCATGGATACGCGATAAGACTGTGAGCGCATTAACCTTGAAAAGATTCGCCGTGCCGCTGTCGTCGGTCGCAGGATTGAAATCGGCCACATGCTTTACGCCGAGTTCCGACAAGGAATAGCCTTCGCCGCTTTTGTCGACATAGCCCTTCTTGACCAAGAATTGCAAATGATAATTAAAGAGGTCGTTCGGCACCTTTTCCGGCCACAGCTCGCTATAGCGCAAGGAAGATGCGTTTTTCAGCTTGGATATGATTCGGTTCTGAATGGGCGAAAAAGTGTGGGTCATGCGGGTAGTTATAATATAGGTCGGCAACGAAAGCAATTACACCTCTACCCTGCTGAACAGCCACGCGCCGAGCGAGACAAAGATCACGATGACGCCGGCGACGACGAGGGCGTCCACGCCGATATTATATTGCGACACGCCGGTAAAAGCCGCGCGCAAGCCGTCTACGCCGTAGGTCAACGGGTTAAAGAAAGCAATCCAACGTATGAAGGCTGGCGCAGTGGTCAAGGGAAAAAGGGCGCCGGAGAGGAAGAAGAGCGGCATATTGACCAGGTTGATGATAAGGCCAAAGCCTTGCATGTCCTCCATGGTCGAAGCGATGGCCGTGCCGAGCGCTGTGAAAACGAGGCCGATGCCCAGCATGAAAAGCAAACCCCACAGCACCGCCGCAATGTCTGGCCGGAAGCCGATGATGAGTGTCAAAAGAAAAACGATCACACCTTGGATGGTGGCTGTGGTCGCTCCACCGAGAGTGCGACCGAACATGATGGTCATGCGTCCGACAGGCGCCACCATGGTTTCCTTTAAAAAGCCGAATTGTCGGTCCCAGATGAGCTCGATACCGGAAAAGACGGCCGTGAACATGATGCTCATGGCGATGATGCCCGGAGAAAGGAATTGGATGTAATTACCCTGGCCGGCGCTGGCAAAAATAGAGCCAAAACCGAATCCGAGCGCCACCAGAAAGACGATCGGCTGTGCCAAGCCGCCTATGATGCGCGATTTCGAGCGGAAATAGCGCTTTATCTGACGGAGCCAGAGGATATATATCGGGTAAAATATTTTTGATTGCATAATTTTAATCTTTTATGGTCATGCGACCATTGCTCCGCTTCGCGGGTTATCTCCTTCCCCACCTTTGGGCCATATTCCGCAACTGGTCGAGTCCGCCCGCTTCCTGCTCGCGAATGGCGCGGCCGGTCAATTTTATAAAAGCGTCCTCCAGATTTGCCGTGCCGGAGGCGGCAACAATGGCGGCCGGCGTATCGCTGGCGATTATCTTGCCATGATCGATGACTGCCACCCTTTGCGCAGAACGCTCGGCTTCTTCCATATAATGAGTGGTAAAGAAGACCGTCAAACCGCGCTCCTCGTTCAATTTTTTTATATACGTCCAGATGTAATTGCGCGTCTGCGGATCGAGGCCTGTCGTCGGCTCGTCCAAAAACAAAATCGCCGGCGTGTGCAACAATCCTCGAGCGATCTCCAAACGCCTTTTCATGCCGCCGGAAAACGTCTTCACCAGATCGTCCTTGCGATCCCACAGCTCGACGAACTTCATCATGTCCTCGATCTTTGCCGGCGTATCCGCGCGCGGCACGCCGTAGAGCCCGGCGTGAAAGAACATATTCTCGTACGCGGTCAGCTCGTCGTCGAGCGAAGGGTCCTGGAAAACGATGCCGAACGATTGCCGCACGTCATGCGGTCGCTGCACCGGATCCATGCCGTTTATGGATATGCTGCCGGAGGTCGGATGCACGAGCGTCGTCAACATCTTTATCGTCGTCGTCTTGCCGGCGCCATTCGGCCCAAGGAATGCGAATATCGACCCTGCCTCCACTTCAAAAGAGATGTTGTCTACGGCCACAAAATTATGGCTGAATTTTTTGGTCAAGTTCTTGACGGATATGGCGGATTTGGTTTGTTCGGGCATAGAGATAAAAACGTATGAGCAGTCTTGGTACTACATATACTATCAAAAATGGCCAAAAGATGCGAGCCTGAGATTGATAAATAAAGACGGACTATTAGATGAAACAATATTTCAAGATATACGAAAAACCATCAAAGACTTGCTCTGATGGTTTTTCCTACTCCCTCTTGCGAGGGCGAGCCCGAAGGCGATGTGGTGACAGTATAGCAAATCAATTATTCTTGTCAACAAAAAATCGGTGAAATATTGATATACTATCACTTGTCACCCCGCACCCGATCCCCTTCCACCCACGTATTCTACTCATTACAAAAAACAACGCATAATTCGTCTCAATAATCATGAACAAGAAATCAACGTTAGTCATCTGGGCAATCGTCATCGCAGTCGTCGCGTTCGGCGCAGGCTGGGGCATCAAAGGCTCTTCGTCTCCAGCGGCGACCAACGGCGCTTCGGCCACGGCCGGTGCTTTTAGCGGCGCAGGAGGCGCAGGAGGCGCGCGCGGATTCGGCGGCGCAGGCCGAGCTGGCGGCGCAGGCGGCGGTCTCGTCGTCGGCACCGTCGTCTCCGTAGACCCGACGTCCATCAGCGTGGCCCTTCCCAATTCGACTTCGACCACAGCTACGACCGGTTCGACCGTCGTCCTCTATTCGACCGGCACGAACATATTAAAGAGCGTCATCGGATCCGCCGCTGACCTTTCTGTCGGCGAGAGCGTCACCGTCCAAGGCAGCGCAAATTCCGACGGCAGCATGAGCGCCTCCACCATACAGATACGCCCGACGCCACCGAGCCAGACAGGACAATAAAAACAATCAGAGACTGATTTAAAAAAAACCGCATCGAAGCGGTTTTTTATTTCTTAGTCACCTTCCCTATCGCCTCGATGTACGCGCAATAGTCGCAGGCCGGCTTGGCCTTCGGAATGCGCGGGTCATCGAGACATTTTTTAATCAAAAGTATGGTTTTTTCTATCCAGCTGTCGTCGCCTTTGTACGCAATGAGGGTGATGTCGAACTCGAGCCGCGCGTCAAAAGCCGCCCGATCCGTCTTGCCATTGCAATAGACGAAATAGCCGGTGTCGGAAACCTTGTAGCCGTTCCTGCGCAGGAGCCACTGATACACTTCCATCTGGCGCTTGTAGCCGTTCTGCCATTCTTTGTCCAGCGCATTTATTTCTTCGTCTTTCGAAGTTGATTTGTAGTCGACAACAATGTATTCGCCCGCTTTATTTATCCAGAGGTCGTCGATCGCGCCGAAAATGATCAGGTTCGTCGCCTCGTGCAGATGCTGTATGCCGGTGAAATTGTGCCGCCACGTATTTAGCTCTGCATGCGGCGTCGGTATGGCATCGACGCCGTATTTTTTGATAAGGGGGTGCGCAGAGCCGGCCGCACGATGTATGTCGAATTCTTTTTTGAGCAAGGCGTCGACGGCGCTGTTCAGGGCAAAGGGAAAGCCGGGCGGCCTGCCGACGCCGAGCCTTCGATCGATATAGAAACAGCGCGGGCATTCGACGAACAGATCTATTTTCGACCGCGACAATTTAAAAGGCTCCCCCGCCTTTGGATCATAGAGCCGGAACGTGCGATGTGGTTTGTAGAAGACGGACATGTTTTTAAATCCCCAGCCATTTCATCGCTTTCGCCTTTGTATCAAAGATTGCGATGTTATCGCGATTGGCGAGCGCCCGCGCGATCTCGCCAGCAGCCCTCACTTTTTCATTGCCGCCAAAGCTCGCCGATCTTTCCACGAACGGCACATTGCTCGCCGCAAAATCCACCAGCCGCTCCACCGCCTCGGCGGTATAGTTGCCGCTAAAAGCGCTGACGTCCATGAGCACCTTTACTTTCGCGCCCTGCTTTTCTGAAAGGCCGCAGATCAGCTCCGAACCGGCTTTGAGCGCCTCGTCAAAGTCCGGCATCTGCTTTTCCAGGAGATCGCCGGCGATGGTCAGCATGACAAAGCCTTTCGGGTCTACGTGGATTTCGGCGGGTTTGTTCGAGATCTTCATGAGGTAATTATAGCACTATTAAAAGACGATATCTCGGAAGAAAGACGGGCAAAAAGCGGCGGTATCGTGACTGCTCGAAATAGTTGACAACTACATTATATATGTTATAATAGGGGGAGTGAGCTCCATGTAAATGAAAATGGGGCTTAAAAACAACGGTAAACCAAAACCAAAGGACTTTAAAATGAAAATATTCACCTGTAACCTGCTCGGCCTCGAAGGCTTGTCGGATACCGCCGGCGGCTTTGTCGGCAGGGGTCTGCAAACCATCACGTCAAAACGCGGACTGGTCACACCGCTCGGTCAGTACGATAGGCAAAGCGTCCTACGCTATGCCTGTGTGGACCAGAGAAACCCAGCAAAGGTCGAGAAAAACGGAGTCATTCTCGAAGGGTTTCCGCTGAGCTTCGATGAAAGAATATTCATCGCTCTGCCGGCACACCAACACCCATCGATTCTGGTCCGCATAATAACCAAGACCGAACGCGAGTTTGGTCTCACCCTCGGAAATATTGACGAGGGGGGCGAAATAGTCGGCGGCGGACACGGATTCAGCGGCCCGGCAAAAAAACGCTGGGACGACGTCCTCGTGACGCTGCCGCGGCTCAAATCAGCGGAGATCGTCAACGGCAGCGTCAAGTTCCGGGTCATCAACAACGGCGGCGAGGCCATAATCGTCACCGAAGGTGATTACCAGACGTTCTTCCGGCCCCACATCGAGGTGACCGAGACGGACCAGGTCGCCAAGATCAAACAGGCGATTGTCGCTCCGCCGGAGCCAAACAATGACGACGAGCTCATGATGCTCGCCGAAAGCGCCTCGGGCAGGAACCGCGGCACTCGAAAAGAGCACCGGGCCGCGCTTGCGAGCAACGGCAACTGATCATTTTGATCATCACCCGCCTGAACAGAGTTTCCCACTCGTTCAGGCGGTTTTTATATTCCGCGCTCCAGCCGCCGCAATTCCTTTCTCAATTTTTTCCAGTCGGGCACGGTCTCGGCCACGAGCGACCAAAAGCCGCGGCCGTGATTGAATTCCTTTATATGGCAGATCTCGTGGACGATGACGTAGTCGCGGATGGGCGGCGGCATGAAGGCCAGTTTGTAGTTAAAGTTGAGGTTGCCTTTTTTCGAACAGCTGCCCCAGCGGCTCTTTTGGTTGCGGATAGCGACGCGGCCGACGGATATGCCGTGCCGCGCGCCGTAATGATGCATGAAATGGGCGATCCGTTCCGCCACGATCGCCCGTGCCGCCTCACGGTTCGTCTGGTACAGCTTGCGGCTGCGGGTGCAAAAAATCGGACGGCGCAAGTACGAGAAAGAACGGCTATCAAAGATATTCATTCACCAATGATAGCAAGTTTTTATTGTCGTGTGAGCCTCTTCAGCTTCCCTTCCCTCGCCCGCGCCGCCGTTAATCCTCTATGTTCCATTTCAGCACCGAGGCGAGTTCGACCATCCCTGGAGCCGTAAATACGTACGGCAAATGCCTGCGGCCGCCGCGGCGATCTTCCCATACATGCTTCTGTGTGTGTACAAGCTCTTTTTCCTGCTCGTTTTCCCATCCAGCTTCGAGTCCACCCTTCAGTCTCTGCCCAAGCCTTTGTCCTTGTCCTGAATTTGAGGTTGCAATTTGCAACCTCAAATTTTCGAACTCATCACCCGTCAGCCTGAATACGAATTCTTTTGGAAATTTGTCGCGATTTCGCTTGACCACCTGATTGACATATTTGGTCGTCATCCTAAACAAAATCGCCAGATCAGAATCGAGCATGACCTCGACGCCGCGAATTACATACGTTTGACAGCTAATTTTTTGGCCATCAAGCAGCTTTTTTGAAGATTTTCTTGCGCGAATCATTATAGTTAAATTCTTACAATTATATCAAAACCAGCCTACCCCCGTCCTCGCTTTACTTATTTTTTTAAAGTATTTACAATTGTACCGTTTACCCTTTAATTTCATTTCAAAATCATGACCAAAACACAAAAAATTGTTTATTTCGTTCTGCTCATCATCGTCAGCGCGCTTTTCCTGCTCGCCTCATACGCAAAACTGACCGGCAATGCCGGAGCCGAAGCCGATTTTACCATCGTTCATCTACCGGTCTGGTTTATGTACTTCATCGGTATAGCTGAACTTCTCGGCGCCATCGGCCTCTGGATACGTTGTTTGCAAGCATACGCGGCGGCTGGACTATCCATTATTCTTGCCGGAGCCGTCGTCATCACAGCCGCTTTCTTCAGCGTCCCCGAAGCCCTCTTCCCTCTCGCGACCGCCGCCGTATTGGGCATCATCGTTTGGTTGAAGAATAAAAAGGCAGTCGTAGCGGCACAAGCATAAATAAAAAGAGCCGCCCCGAAATGGAGCGGCTTTTGATTTTGCATGATTTTATTTCCATAAAACCTCGTTGTATTTCTCGAGCTGGAGATGCTGTCCTGAATTGTCGGCACGATAGACGGTGACGCCACAATTCTCGGGCGACTGGCCCGGGTGATGATTCCGATTCAATCGCGATACAGCTTGCGGTTGTAGTAGTCGAGCACCAGCCGGCCGTTCTGACCCTGATCTGGGTCACAGCGGTACAGGGTGACGCCGCAATTGATCGGCTTGTCATGCTCATCGAGGTCGGTAAAGCCCTTTTCACCGAGCCGTTCAAAGTTCGCCCGCGTGGCGAGGATGTTGAGATGATGCGTGACGGCCAGGACCCTCTTTCCGGCAAAATCGCGCGTCAGAGTGCTGGTCCAAGACCGATTGCGATCGCGGACATCCGGCACATTCTCGCCCTGCGGATACCGATACCAATAAGGTCCCTCGATCTTGCGCAGGAGCCGTTGTTCGGGATGGAGGGTTTCAAAGACCTTCCAGTCGTTATAGAGCAACGCCAAGCCATGCTCCTGCTCCCGGATGCGCTCTTCTTCATAGACTTTCACCTTGGCGAGCTCCGGCCAGCCGCGGATGATATGCCGCAGGGTCATGAGCGTCCGCTTGTAGGGCGAGACGAATATGACATCAGGGGGCGGATTGCCTTCCTTTTTGAGGGCCTTGCCGACTTCCCAGGCACGCCTGCCTTCGCTGTCAGCAAGTGGTGTTTTTGCGTCGCCTATGCCGAGAGCGAGCTTTCCATAGACTTGCTCGGCCAAAGCGCGGGTATCTGCCGCCGCTTTGTCTCGATGCCAAGCCTCGAGGAAGCGTTGATAGAGCTCGATGCCCTTCTTCTGTTCCTTGAGGATATTATAAGCCGAGACGTCATGCCGTATCAGCATGATCCATTCGGGCCATTTGATCGTTTTTTTCATTGTATATGTTCTCCTGATTCGATTGTACATAAAAATATAGATTTGTCAACCGTTGGATTTTATAAAATATTGACAAAACTAATAATAACTGCTAATCTATCCACCAGAGACAGGGCTTCCCTGTCGCCAACAAACTACAACCCAAACGAAAGGACAATATGTCTACGAAACTTGAGAAGTTGAGTGGGGAAAACAACGAGAGCCTTCAGCGACTCGAAATAATAACCTATCTGGACGGACAATGCTACGAATTCGCTGTGGCCCTCCATCGGGGGCTCGGTTGGCCGCTTGTGGGAGTGATGTCCGGCAATCCGGCGGGTGTCATCATACGGCATGCCCTGGCACAGTCGCCTGACGGCAAGTTCTGGGATATTCGTGGCCCCGTCAAAAAGTCTGAAATCGGCACGCCGTTCGGCATCGCTTCAGAGCCGGTCCTTCAACCAGTGACAGAAGAAGACCTGCGAAAGACGCGAAAAACGTTCGGGCATTCAATATCCGACGAGGCCATCGAACATGCATCGCTCGTCGCTGAAGGGCTCTGGCCGGAATTGCCGTGGCGCAAGGAGACCTTCCAAAAGCGCGTTCTCGCTTTCATGGACGAGCTCGAAACTCTGTGCAAAAAGCATGAGGTCTGGATCAGGGCTCCCTACCCTGCCGCACGGATCGTCGTCGGCAAGGCCTACGGCGACGAAAAAGGCTTCCGAATCAGCCCGACTCTGAACGGCCAGTACTTCTTTGACCGGGAATTGTGAATTATGGCATCATTCTGTTACAGAGCCGAAATCCGGGCATCCCTGGAGCGCATCAACAAGAAAAACAGTCACCTGGAACCGATAGTCCCGGGCCTCTACGTCACCTTCGATGATGCGAGATTCAAGATCAAAGGGCCGGCGTCTCATCCTGATACCTGGGTTCTCACCCGCACCGTGGGCAACTTGCGACGGGCGCGGACCATGGAGATCATCCGGACTTCGGGCGAAATACGCGAGGCTTTGGGACAGCACAAAGTCCAGACCTCGTTCGACGCACGCGGAGAGTTCCGCTGATCGTATCTCATCAGTTTCAATCGCCGCAAGCACACAGCTTGCGGCTTTTTCATTTCTCCATTACACCGCAAAGCAAGATTTTAGTGTAGAATTAACATATGACTATCAAAAACTCTGTGATCATCATTACTGGCGCTTCGTCCGGCATCGGGCTGGCTGTGGCTCGGGCCTTGGCCGGCAAAGGCGCGCGGGTCGTCATGACCGCCCGAAACGCTGACAAGCTCAAGGAACTGGAAAAGGAGATCCCGAATTCTTTTGCAGTACCGACGGACATGAGAAAGCCTGCCGACATATCGGCTCTCGTCAAAAAGACCGTTGCCAAGTACGGCCGCATCGACATCATCGTCAACAACGCCGGCCAGGGGCTACACTCATCCGTCGAAAAGATCAACCTCGATGATTATAAGTCTGTCATGGATCTGAACGTTTTTGCCGTCGTGCGGGCCATGCAGGCGGTCATACCCGTCATGCGCAAGGAGGGCGGCGGCATGATATTGAACGTCAGCTCGATGGTCTCAAAGAATTATTTTCCCGAACTTGCCGCTTATTCCTCGACCAAGTACGCCTTGAATGCCATTTCGCTCACCGCACGCACCGAGCTCGCCCCCGACCATATCGTCGTCAGCGTCTTCCATCCCCGGATGACCGCTACTGATTTCGGCGCAAACGCCCTCGGTGAAAAATACGTCTCTTCCGCCGGCCGTCCCGGCATGACTGTCGATACGCCGGAAGCAGTGGCCGAGGCAATCGTCGAACAAATCGAATCAGAAAGCGCGGAGGCGAATATGTAGTTTTAATTGCTCAATTGAAACCCATCTTCCCTTTTGGCTTGACTGGCTCTTCGATCAGTTTGTCCAAGATGCGATAGATGGCGTTGATATGTTTATTCTGTGTTTTCTGTTCCCTCTCGATCTCTTCGACCTTATTCCCAAGGTCTTTGTTGGAAGCGAGCAGCTCACGTAGTTTTATGAAAGCACGGACGATATACACGCTCATCTCCACAGCACGCTCGCTCTTGAGCACCGCCGACAACATGGCCACGCCATGTTCGGTAAATGCATACGGTAATACGTGTGAAAAACGTAGATTTGATAGGTGGTCACAATTTGTGACCACCTCATTTTTCTCTTTTTCCGTAAGCTGAAATATAAAATCAGTAGGAAATCGAGCCGAATTGCGCTTGACCGCCTGATTCAAGCTCTTGGTCGTCACCTGATAGCCGCGTGGCCATAACTACCCCACTTTTCCTAAATAAATAATATCGATTGCGCGTTCCATTCTTTCAGCGCGACGGCGAGTGTTGGTGCGAAGCGCGCGCAAGGACGAACCGAGAAAGACGCTGTTCTTGCCAAACCGTCGCGACAATCGATCGATGGTCTCATGAACGATGCGCGAAGCGGTGAGGCGTGCCGGCGGCGCAAAGAGGCTAAAAGTGCAGGACTCTGCCGTGCAAATGCCGGACAGCGATATGCCTGTGGCGCGATAGGCGATGTTGGGAAGAAAGAGTGTCTCGAAGTGCGGACGGATGGCCGCAAGGATGCGGTCTGGCTCGGCGGAAAGGTCGGGCAATTTTGCTTCGCCGCGGATGTATGAAAAGCTTTGTGTTTTTATAAAAAAGGAGGCATGCGACGCGAGGAGCCCTTGGCCGCGCAGCCTGGCACAAGCATCCTCGACGTGACACGACAGCTCTGACCACAATTGCGCAGGATCAGACGTCGGCGGATAAAATGTGGCTGTGTCCTGAATGGATTTCGGCATTCGCGCCACTATCCCCAACTCCTTTACAAAATTCCCCTGGAGCTCCTCGTAGATCTCGGCGAGCGGCTTGTCGCAATGTTCGCGCACCCACATGCGGTCCTTTTGTGCCAGGTCAAGCGCCGTCGTAATCCCCTGCTTGCGCAGATAGATAGTAGTCGAGGAACCTATGCCCCACACCTTGCCGATCGGCAGTTCTCGCAAGAATTCGCGGATAGCACCCTTGCCGATGACCGTGATGCCGGCGGGCTTGCGCCATTTTGAAGCGACTTTTGCCATGACCTTGTTCACTCCGAGGCCGACTGAAAAAGTGATGCCGAGCGACTGATGCAATTCGGCCTGTATCGTCCGCGCCAGATCCTCGTACGTCACGCCGGGCGCTCTGCGAACGCGAGTGAGGTCGGCAAAGCATTCGTCGATGGAATATTCCTCGACTAGGCCAGCCACGCTTCTGACGATCTCATACATCCTGCGCGCATACTGCCGGTACATGCGGTAGTCGGAGGGCAGGATGACCACCTGCGGATAATACCGCCGGATGTCGCGCGTGCGCATGCCGCGAGTGATGCCGAGGGCCTTTGCGCCAGGATTCATCGACGTGGCGATGCCGCGTTCCTCGCCCGTCACCGCCGCCCTCCCCCGTAGATCCGGCCGTCGCGCCAGCTCGCACGACACAAAGAACCCGTCGCCATCCACATGCAATATCGCGTGTGGAAAATCGGCGTCAGAATTCGCAGCAGCAACCAAAATTTCGGCCGTAGCCGCCGCTATTATTTTTTGTTTTTCCTTTAACCGATCCATCCATCCATTATAAGTGAACGAGGGTTCACTTGGAAGATGTAGATGGATTGAATCCCATGTGACCATTCGACTTGACCGGCTCATCAATAAGTTTATCCAAAATTCTGTAGATGGCGTTGATGTGATTATTCTGTGTCTTCTGTTCCCTCTCGATTTCTTCAACTTTATTCGCAAGATCCTTGTTTGAAGCAAGCAACTCCCGCAATTTGATGAAAGCCCGCACGATATACACGCTCATCTCGACTGCCCGTTCGCTCTTCAATACTGCTGAGAGCATAGCAACGCCGTGTTCGGTAAAGGCGTAAGGTGCATATCTTTGACCACCCCAACTTGAGGTTCCATTTTGGAACCTCAAGTTTTTAGCGTTCTCTTTGGGCTCATCCGAACCGGTCGCAATTTGCGACCGGTTAAAACCTTTTTCTGAACCTATAACAATTTGCGATAGGTTTGAGGCCCTTTCCAAACCGGTTCCAAATTGGAACCGGTTCAATCTCTCCAATTCTTCTTTTGTGAGCTGAAACATAAAGTCTGGCGGGAAACGACTCATATTTCGTTTGACAGCTTTATTCAGGTTTTTTGTCATAACTCCATATAACTCCGCCAAGTCGGCATCGAGCATGACCTTGACGCCGCGAATGATGAATATACGCTGACTAATAGCTTCTATTGGTATTAATTCTGTAGTGTCCATGGTTTTTGGAAAGTAAAATGCCCCCGCGGCGGCGGAGACAGTATTAGTAATCGAGCAGCATAGGGCTCTTTGTTGAAGTTATTATACCATATCCCCCGCTTCATCCATATCGATATCTCCATCGGCAACAAGTTGCTGGACTTCTTCATCGAGCGCTTCAAAGTCCTCGACTTGGTCGGATTCTATTACGCCGTCTTTGACTAATTCTAGGATTTCGGTGGAGGACATGTTATTAATCACCTCAACATACTTTGCAAAAACTCTCAGTTTTAGTGATGAAGATCATTAAAATTAATTTTTAATGATAACTTCCTGAACAATACCTTGAACTATATCTCCTTCTTCTGGAATAATTGGTTGGTGTTTAGGATTAGTACTTTTTGGTAATAAAATCCTACGTCCATCTTTTTTGTTATAGTATTTTATTGTTACATTTTCACCGCCAAGCAAAGCGACAATTCTATCACCAGTTTCACCTTTTTCTGCATAGCGACACAATACTAAATCGTTATCATTAATTCCTGCTTTATTCATTGAATCTCCACTTGCTCTGACTATAAAATATTTCGCCCCGGTTTTAATTTTATTTTTTTCTACTTCAATATATTCCTCAATGTTTTCTTCCCCAAGAAGTGGTTTTCCACATGGAGCAGAGCCAACTAATGGAATCAGAATCATTTCAAGCGCAAAGGGAGAAATAATCTTTCTAGTTACTATTCGAGATATTGATTCTATATTCTTAATTCTTGTTTTGAAAAAGTTTTCGGTTTCTTTATCAACAAAATATACATAACATCCTTTCATCCCTCTGGTCATGAGAGTTCGGTAGGTATTTTTAATAATCGATCTTGCTTTCTCGGCTGTAATTTCTGGATTTTCTTTGAATTCTTTTTTGTATCCTTTCAATGAAGCATCAGTTTTTGCACGTTCATTAGGATTAGTAATAATTTTCCCATTTCTTACAATAAAATCTTTTCCAACAATAACTCCAACATAATCAACCTCAAGTCCCTGGCATGTATGAATACATCCTACTTCATTTACAGAATTCGGTGAGATAATCCAAATATTCCCATCACTAGCAAGATTCCATTTCATACCAAAATGATACTCCGGAATAATAATGTCGTTTAATTTTTTGTCTTTTTTACTTATCCAGTCCCAACAATACCCTGCGACCAATCGAGCTTTATTATTTATTCTATTTTTCTCAAAAATCAAATCCCTAAGTTCATTAGGTGAATTAACAACTTTAAAATCGTAATCTATACCCTCTAAAGTAGTATTGGCGGTATCTTCTATACCTAGAATATTATCAAGCCATGATAAGTAACCATCGGAACCATTGCAACGAAATTGTGATTCAAGTTTAAGGCAGAGAACTTTTGCACCGATTTTATTTGCCCATTTTTCGATTTCTTCTTTTTTTCCTATGTCGTGCCACGTAACTTTTTGGTCTTCATCTATGAAAAATATCGAGCATTTTGCTGAATCAATAATCTCCTTAATTTGATTCTCACCTAAATTCCTGAACATTCCAGATTTTTCATTAAGTCGATGGGCCTCATCCACGATAAGAGCATCGAAGGCATTTTTCTCGTTCTCTACGAAAGATCCAGAACCTGTAAAGAAGTTGGATATTTCCGACTTCTTAAATGAACCAGTGAGTTTTGCCTCAAACACTCCGCGCGGTGCGGCGTTTTTAGTTACATATCGTGTATTAAGTCCCAGCCTAGTAATTGCGACTAGCAGATGTATGGCCACCACTGATTTTCCTGTTCCAGGTCCTCCTTCGACAATTAAGATAGTCTTGTTTATATTCGAAGATTTTTTCGTTAATGAAAGCGCATTTTCATACACAATTTTTTGTTCATCTATTAAGATAAACTCTGGATTCCCCTTGAGCATTGAAACCAAGTTATCCGCTAGGTGCTTTGACGGACGAATTTCACCATGATCTATCCGATATAGTGTATTCTTCCTTTCGCCGAACTTAACAAATTTAGCGATAAAGTCTTGAAGTTTCTCTTTGTCGCCTTTACAAAACGAGGGGGCTTTCTCTAAATACTCTTTGTAAAAAGGACTTAGAATGGCATCGCTATCTATATGATTATGTAAATATGCACAGGGGACTAAACCAATTTTCTCTTCATATACTGTTGCATTGAATCCATAAAGAAGAGCGGAGTATGACCATGCTTGATACGAAGGATGTGGTTCTTCACTCGGCCCACTTTTGAAACGAGTCAAAACGACACCATCTTTATCCGTCTTTTGTATATTGGTCCATTGTTTGAGTTCAATAATAACGATTTTTTCATTTCCATCTGCATCCTCACCGGTAACAATAAAATCAATTCGATTTTTTGTTCGAGGAATTGAATACTCAATAGCAACGACGGAATCATCTGGAATCCTATCTGTTTGCATAACTTTATACATTGCATCACCGAGAGAATTTTTCCAAGAATTATACTCACTGCTCCCAACCTGAATATCTATATTGAGTTTTTCCTTAACTCTAGACCTAACAATATCTTCAATCCCATTGGATGCATCCTTTAAAAAACCTATTTTCGTTGACTCATAAACAATCATAATTTTGTATATTTCGTATGCTTCCCTTTTGCTTTCTCGACCGGATATTTAGCCTCATTTTTTTTCAATTTTTTATCAAGTGCATCAAGAAGATCTATATCAAAATCATGGCTCATTAAAAGAAGCCAGTAGAGTGTGTCGGCCAATTCATCAGCAACTTCGCTTTTATTATCTTTTAGATGTTTTTTCATTTCTGTTGCATTCTTCCATTGAAAGTGCTCCATTACTTCCGTAGCCTCTAGGACAAGAGAAAGGGCCAGATCCTTTGGATTATGGAATTGCTTCCAATCACGAGCATCGCGAAAGTCTATGATTCGTTTGGCTAGATCTTCAATCTTTGTCATAAGTTCATTCTACGCCTTTTTGTTGAAATGTGAAGGTGACTAAGACAATTTTTCTGGCGGTGTGGGTCGAAGTTGGAACCATTCTATAACAGATTTATGAAAAAGAAAGCTCTTAGGAGCCATAATTCCCCGAGTTGTTCCTTTGCCTTTTTGAGCGTTTAAAATATACCAAATTGAGGTATCTCAGTCAGGCTTCATTTATGTAAGAGACCCGACATATTTAATCGGGTTTTGACTCCCTTGTTTGAATATATGTTTTATCGATAATGTCAATAACCTACAGCTATGATGGCGTCATGATAGCGCGAGATACGGGGATATTCTATCCGATCGGCCAATACTCCGTAGAATCGACATCTCCGCGGCGATCCAGGCGCCCTTCGGCCATGAGCTCTTTGACATATTCTTCGGCTGTGCGTTTGGGTATGAGCAGATGGAGCTCGATGTCGCTAATCTTGAAATGCCCCTTCTTTTCGGCCAAGGCTAGAATGCGAGCCTTGTTGGCCTCTTTTTTCATGCGACGCTTGGCGGCGCTTAGGGGTTCGAGGTCGGCCATGCTCGCGCGCGACCTTGGTGCGGCAGTTCCCTGTATGGTACTGGTGGACAGAACAGGTTCTATGGGTGCGATAGGTTCGGCTGATTCAACCGGATCAGGCAGCGGCACTACGATGGGCGGCGCGCCTTCGTCGGGCGCTTCGGGAGGCGTAGGAAGAGGTGCGACAGGGTCGCTTGGTTGTGGAGCATCGGGATCCATGGGGAAAGTATAGCAAAAATCAATCGTCTTTTGTCACCAGCTTCTTGGTCAATGTGAGAGTGATCTTGCCTTTCACTTTTCCCGGCTGTTCCTTTGACTCGATAAAAGCCATCGCCTCATGCAGACCTTCGATGCGCTCTGGAGAATCGACGAGCTTACGGCTATTAAGATTAAAGCCTTTGATCAGATACTCGCGCAGGATGCCGGTGGCCCAGATGCGGAATTGTGTGGCTTTCTTTGAGCTCACCCTGTAACCGACGGACAATATGACATCGAGGTTGTAATATTCCACCGAATATGTTTTACCATCAGCGGCAGTTGTTGCATTTTTTGCAACGACTGAATCTCTATCAAGCTCTCGGGTCATAAAAATATTCTTGATATGACGCGAAATCACTGACTTGTCCCGTTCAAAGAGATGTGCGATCTGGTCTAAACTAGCCCACAGTGTATCCTTTTCAACATCAGCACGAAGCTCGATATTGCCAGCCTTGTCCGTATACAACACTATCTTTTCATTTTTAGTCATAGAAAAAAGCGATTAGTTTATAAAAGAGAGCCGAGGCGCACGAACCGCTTGCTATGATCTGGTCGTACGAATGATGGGTTTATTATAGCAAATTTTTCACTTCTCGGCTATTTCATATCTAAAACCTCATCGATCCGTATCTGACTGACGAATTCCGGAACGTGAGAAACGAGAATCATGGCGCCTTCGTATGCGTCGAGTGCGCGAGCAATTACCGGCAGATGGCGGAAATTGATGTGGTTCGTCGGTTCGTCCAGAATGAGGAGACCTGGGCGAAGGAGAACGAGCCGAGCAAAAGCAACGAGACCTTTCTGCCCTTCCGACAGCGAGCCGATGCGCGTATGGATGGCGTCAGCACCGATCAGGAAACTGGCGGCGACTGCGCGGAGCTCGGTCTCGACCAGGCGGCCTTCGACGGAGCGGATGATCTTTTCCAGCGACTCGTAGACTGTGTCATTAAAATCCATCATTGAAAAATCCTGGCGATAGTAGCCGACACGGACGCCGTCGGCGATCGTGATATCTGGATCTGACAGCGCAGGAGAAGGATGTGCTTCTGAAGCGACTTTCGGAGCGCGACTGGCGCGAGAAGGAGGCGCGGTTTCAGCAGAAACCGACGCCGTTCGCTGAAGGGGCATATCCTTCGAATGCACTCTCATGATCGATTCCAACAGCGTCGACTTCCCCACTCCATTCGGTCCTGACAGGAGCAGATGTGTCTTCTTGCGCAACTTGATATCGCAACTCCTCGTGACCGGCTTGTGCGTCTTTGGGCTTATCATGCCGTATGATTTTATCGTGATGATATCCCCAATCGTATCCGTTTGCGCGGGAATATGGAACTGCTTTATCGTCTTGTCCTCCTTGCGAACATCAACCATCTCTTCTTCCAGCTCTTCGGCCTTTTCGCGCATGCGTTTCGCTACGAGGCGCATCTGGCCGCCTTTCATGGCAAACATGCCGGCCTGCTCCTTGTTCGCCAAAATTTCTTTCGCACGGCGCGCATTGGCCATGTTCTCCTTTTCTATGCGAACCGAAATCTGCTCGACCACGTCCTTGTAGTCGCCGACATACTGCTCGACTTTGCGGGTGTGAATGTCCAGATAGAGCACGCCATGGGTAAAGGCATTCAAAAAGTCGGCGTCATGGGAAATGACGATGCACGTCTTCTTGTAGTCGATCAAAAATTGCGTCAAATGCTCGATGCCTGCCTTGTCCAGATTGTTCGTCGGCTCGTCGAGGAGCAGGATGTCAGGGTCTTGGATGAGAGCGCTTGCCAGCAAGAGCCGCGCCTGCTGGCCGCCGGAAAAAGTTTTTATAAGGCGATTTTTTGGGTCGGTCGAATTTTTGTTGGCGGGAATGGTGGTTCCTTTCTCGTCCTCACAAAAGTTGACAACTTTCTTGTCAACTTTTCCATGTGGCACAAAAGCATGTCCTTCCCGTATCTTCAGATTCACTGCATCAAGAGCCGTATCAATGCGCGGATCTAGATCATAGACCTTTTCCTTGAAACATTTTTGAAAGAATTCGCGCACGGTCAATCCGAGGTCGCCGCGCGGAATGACCTGACGCGCAGTGGCGATGGTCGCTTGGCCTGAGCTTGTTGAATGGCTCACGAATATCTCGCCGGATTCCGGCTTGTGGCCTTCTCCCACATGACCCGCGCCACCTACGCCACCAGCGTCGAGGATGAGGCCGAATATCGTCGACTTGCCCGCGCCGTTCTGGCCCATGAGCGTAATTTTCGTCCCACGTCGCACAGTGAATGAGACCTCGTCCAAAATAGGCTTGTTGTGGCCGAATCCAAAGGAAACATCATCGAATCGGATGATAGTGTCGCCGGAAAAGTCGCCCCTATTTGAGGCAGCGGCATATTTTGCGTTTTTTGACATATGAAGGGATAGCGTAGCATTTTTTGGCAGATTAAGGAATCATAAAAGTGGATCGACACAAAGGCACTCCTTAAAAAATCACTTCGCGCTCGGGTCTCTGTTATCTCTAAACTTGAGGTTGCAAATTGCAACCTCAAGTTTGAGCAAGGGCACACGACCCCCAACAAAGCTACCCCAAACCACAAAAACACCGCTGTTTTTAATAAAAAACACCGCCTTCTTTCGAAAGCGGCGCTCGAGCTGTTCGGCACTTCATTTCGTCTCCGCAAAGTCCATGACGGCCTGGGCGGGAAGGACAAAGAGACGTTCGCGAGCCAGGGAACCGCGATTGTTCTCGAAAGGCGCTTTGTGGGCCAGAGCCACGCCGACAAAGTTGCCGTCGATTGTCCAAACGCCGCTTCCGGCTTTGCCGCGGGAAAAATCACGATCTATCCTCCACATGCCCGGCTCGAATTCCCTGCGCTCGCAGACATGCATCCGGTACGACATGCCGCTCACGATGATAGTAGGCGTTCTCTTGCGCGCTTTTGTCATGAACAATGGATCTCCAATGGAGCCGACAGGACCGGTCAGGATGCGCGGATGCCTGGCGGGTGCCATGCCATTCCCCGTGCCATTGACCACGGCGCGGGATTCGGCGGGGTCGAGGCTGGCAGGAACGAGCTTTGCCACATAATTTTCCTCGTCCCGATCGCCGACAGCCGCCTGCATGGAGCCGCAGCCGGCGGTGATGATGTTGACCATGGTGTGATTGCCGACTAAAAAGAGCGACGTTATGATAGTGCCGGCTATGACCACCGCTTCGCCGACACATTCCGGCGTGCGCACAATAATGGTCCGATCAAGTATGGTCGCCGCTGATTCCAGGAGATCCTTTTCCGCCCTCCGAGACAGTTCGGCTTTCGATGGCACGATGATGATGGCTTTTCGCATAGTTTTCCTTTCTCATACAAGGTTCATGTGTACTGTCGCAAGGCTAGCATACAGCGTTCGAAAATGCACCAGGCTGTTTTTAATAAAAAAAGCGGGGTCGTTGCGGCCCCGCTCGATAGGATAATGCGCGTCATTCACGCTCGGCGTCATTCAGGCCGCGACGGATGTTTCTGTCGGCGCGCGGTGAATCCTGGTGGTGAATATTTTCTCCCGATACGCCAACTCGATGAAAAGTTTTTGATCCGAATTGTACTTGAGCATCCTTTTTTTGATGCTTTCGCCCGAGGGCGGCACCATGACGGCATGTCTGTCGTCGACCTGATGAAAGGCGTCATACGCATCCGAGAGCGAGAGCAAACGGCCAAAGATCGGCAATGTGACCCTCGTGCTTTCCGGATAATCATTGAGCGGCGGAAAAACCTTTGCGGGATACCTGCCTGGCTGGTACCGGTGATGCCAGACGATGATCTCGGCGACGAGGTCAAAGTGGCTGCAGAGCATCCGGTATTCGCTCATGATTTCCTTTTTGATCTCTTCGGTATCGTCCGGCGTCCAGACTTCCTTTTTTTGGAGAGTGACGAACCGTACCTTGGGTTTGTCGATCTCATGGAACAATCCCGCATAAAAGCCTGCGCTGGGATCGAGATTCATGAATTCGCACAGACTGCTCGCGAGGAGGCCTACTCGGAGGGAATGCTCGTACGTCTCCGGGTCTTTGATGCTGATGGGTTCCAAAAACGCCATGATCTCCTGTTGCTGTATTTGCGAGATCTCTAGGCATTCGAATCTGCTGGCTACCCGACGCGAAAGGGTCGGAAACGCCTCGAAGTAATTCAAGAACCTGCTCATGTCTTTTGTCTATCCTTTCTTGTAACGTATTGATTTGGTTGACTATGATAAGAACGAATTTAAAGGGCATACTAGAGGATATGTATCTACATGTCAAGGGGGATAAATCCGCAGGTGGACAAACAAATACCTCATGGTATGTTTCCCTCCTTTATTATTTTGGTCCGAACGCCTCGTCTTCATCGTCTGCTATCGCCTCGGCTTTCGTCTTGTGGATGCGTCCATCGATATGATTGGCCGGAGCGTAGATCGTGTACAGTTTGAGCGCCTGCTTGCCGATATTTATTATATTATGCTCCGAGCCGGCGCAGACGAGCAATGCCGTGCCGTCAGCGAGGGCGTATTCCACACCGTCGACGATCGCTGTGCCCTGGCCTGCTTCGATGCGAAAGAATTGATCGACATGGTGGACCTCGACGCCGATGTCTTCGCCGGGCAAGAGGGACATGAGGACCACTTGGCTGTGCGGCGCGGTAAAGAGGACCTGGCGGAAATATGCGTTCTCGAGAGTTAATTTTTCTATATTGGCGAGAAAAGGAGCTTGTTTGGTCATGATGATAGTTATGAAATTAAATATAATACAATAGTATAGCACTAAAAAGGCCGTCGCTTTGACTTTGGGCCTGTTTCTATGGTAGTGTCGTCCGCAGAAACATCCGCATGAAGCGGGTGCAGAGAACTTTACAAAGCTTATGAATGCTACATCTTACTACTTGATCGCCTCAGTCGTCGGATTTTTCTTCTTTTTCCTGCTAATGTTCATCGTCCATTACGAGAGGATCCGCAAGAAAGCCAGCAAAAAAATCCTATCCATGCTGACACGCAAAGAGATCCGTGGCAGGGATTTGCGGCAGAATCTGGCAAAAGACGGCTTGCGCGTGTCCAACGACTTGTTCTGCTTTACCATGAATAAACTTGTGGAAGAAGGAAAAGTAGAAAGACGCGATGCCATTGATTCGCTCTGGTACCGGCTTCCTTTGACCGCCGAAGAACGCGGGAGCGAGGCCGCGGCGCACGTCGCCCATCTCGACCGTTGATCTCTCAATATAATACAAAAACAACGAACCCGCTTTTCAGAGCGGGTTTTTCTTTTACTTTTTCTCTTTTCTCCTATGCACCATTATCTGATTGCCGTCCGGGTCCTCGAGGAGGATCATCATGCAGACCGGCCCGTCGTATTTTTCCATGAGGAATTTTGCTTTTTTATCTTTCAATTCTTTGAGTGCAGTTTCGAAATCGCCGTCGACCTCGAGCGCGATGGTGGCGCCGGTCTTGCCGGGTTTAAAGTTGGGCGCGCCTTTGCCGATGGCGAGGGTGTCCGGGCCGACCGCGTATTCGATGAAAACATTGCCATCGCCTTCAAAAACAGATGCCGCTTTCAGACCGAGGACGCCTTCATAAAAAGCGCGGGCTTTCACAACATCCTCTATCGGATACGACACGAACGAGAATTCCTTGAATTTCATGGGGCAAGAATACTATGTCCGATATCATATCGCAATGGGATATGATTCGAGTATTTTTTAAATTTTTCTTGACAAAAATTAGTTTTCCTATAGATTTTGAGTAAACAAACTGAACATTCAAAAACAAAGGACACCAAATGCACAGGGCAACAGAGTTTATAAGCTTGGTAATCCGCTCACTCCCCGATTTGAAAAAAGACGAGATCGACTTTCATCTGGGACATCCGAGCCTTCTTCAAAAACGGATCGGTACATTGGCGCGGCGACCATTCCAATATCTCTTGTCATATATTTCGATAGAAACAGCCGACAAGATCATCAATGTTGTGGTTAAAGTTAAAAAGACACATGGAGAAATGGGACTGACCATAACGGCGCCATGCGACCTATTAATCACCGATGATTCGAAATTCGCTATCAAATCATTCAAAAATCCGATTCCTGTATGTATACTTATCATTTCATCGCCTCATGATGTGATCCCGAAAAAGATCCGCAGAAATAGTGCTTTTCACATCATCAATCGCAACGAACTCGGTAGAAAACTACCTCGCATTTTGAAGGAGTTACTCACCAAGTATTACGAAAAATATACTGTGTAGGATTCCTTAAAGTAAACTTTCCGCAAGGTCGACCAGCGCAATCTGGCCGACTTTTTTCTTTGGTTTTGCACACTTGCGCCTCCTCTAGAACCTGCTATGATACTCCTCATGACTACCCGAAAAGAGGGTGCTTTGGCTCCCCTTTCCACTTTTAACTTTTTACCTTATACTTCATTTCCATGCCACATGTAACACCAGAAATAGAGACATTCGCCCGCATCAAAGTCCTCGGCATCGGCGGCTCCGGAAACAACGCCGTCAACCACATGATCAATTCAAAGGTCAAGGGCGTCGAGTTCGTGGCCATCAACACCGATGCGCAGGACCTCCACCGCTCGCTCGCAAAGAAACGCGTCAACATCGGCAAAAATCTGACCCGCGGCCTCGGCACCGGCATGAATCCTGAAGTGGGCCGTCGCGCCATCGAAGACAGCAAAGAAGACGTCCAGGAGATAATAAAAGGCTCCGACATGGTCTTCCTCTCCGGCGGAGCTGGAGGCGGCACGTTTTCCGGCGCATCTCCCATCGCCGCGCGCATCGCAAAAGAGCTCGGGGCGCTCACCATCGCCGTCGTCACCAAGCCGTTCTTCTTTGAAGGCCAACAGAGGGCAAAGATAGCCGAAGCAGCTCTCAACGAACTTCGCAAGGAAGTCGACGCCATCATCGTCATCCCGAACGACCGCCTCCTCTCCATCGTGGACAAGAACACGACGATGAAGAATGCCTTTGCCATCTGCGACGAGATTTTGCGCCAGGCAGTCGAAGGCATTTCCGACCTCATCACCACGCCCGGCATCATCAACATCGACTTTGCCGACGTGCGTGCCGTCATGGAAAACGCGGGCTCGGCCCTCATGGGCGTCGGCTCGGCCAGCGGAGAGAATCGTGCCACCGAGGCAGCCCGCCAGGCCATCAATTCCCCGCTCCTCGACGTCTCGATCGCAGGCGCGAAAGGCGTGCTCTTTTCGATCGCTGGCGGCGAGGACCTGACCATGTTCGAGATCCAGGACGCCGCCAAGGTCATCACCGAATCGATCGACAAGGACGCTAAAGTCATCTTCGGCACCATCCGCGACGACAAGCTGAAAAAGAACGAGATCCGCATCACCGTCATCGCTGCAGGCTTCCCTGAAACGTCAAAAGTGAACAGCCTCATATCGTCATCATCTCGCCCGACCACACAAAAGATCATGGATGAGGTCCTTCCTCCGATAAAGGAGAAGGAAG
>Ga0302320_10006516_pt1 | contig 25900 bp, 23 predicted proteins | sample Bog_T0_3_FD_202130 | JGI IMG/M metagenome (GOLD analysis project Ga0302320, IMG submission 202130) | Peat permafrost microbial communities from Stordalen Mire near Abisko, Sweden - Bog_T0_3 | ecosystem: Environmental > Terrestrial > Soil > Wetlands > Peat | place: Sweden: Abisko, Stordalen Mire... | reverse complement strand
CGATGCGGAGAAACTGAGCGATCCGGGGCTCGACCCCACCGTGCACTTCGAGCGCCTGGCGCAGAGCGAAGGTGTGCAATACGCCGGGACGGGACGCAATATCTTCTCGGCGGACTCAGCACCCGTCCGCATCGACACACCGCTTGCACCGGCGAGGCCCACCGACCAGGCCTCTGTGAACCTGCCGCCGCCAACTCCGCCGAGGGCTCCGGCGATTGACCTGAAATACTTCGGGTATGCGGAAGCCAGAGACAAATCGATCAAGGCCTTTTTCACCCACGGCGAAGACGTGTTCATGGCCCGCAGCGGCGAGATTGTCGATCACCGCTATAAAGTGGGGACGATTCAACCCGGCAGTGTCCAGGTCACGGACCTGAGCTATAACAACACGCAAACTCTGCCGATATCGGCGAACTGATCGCTGTTCGCTATCAGCTCTCACCGATCAGCATGCAATCGCCTAATCTCGGCAGGACGCTTGCGGGCAGATTGCGAACCCTCCAACGAGTCTGCATCTTGCGGGACTGCACGGGTAGCTGAAAGCGGATCGCTGACAGCGGAAGACGTAAACATGAACACAGATCCTCCAATTCGACCCGCGGTCCGCAAATCGGAAGAGGGCTACATCCTTGTCGCCGTGATGTTCATGCTGGCGATTCTGGTCATCGCCATGTCGGTGGCTGCTCCCAAGATCGCCAAGTCGATTCAGCGCGAGCGCGAACTGGAAACCATGCATCGCGGGAAACAGTATGCTCGCGCGGTCAAACTCTATTACAAACAGTTCAACGCCTACCCGCCCAACCTGGACGCGCTGGTCAAGACCAATGAAATCAGGTTTTTGCGCAAGAAGTATATCGACCCCACCACGGGCAAGGACGAGTGGAAGATCATCCGCTTCGGTCAGCAGAAGACGCAGACGCTGGGTTTCTTTGGGCAGCCTCTGACAGGCGCTGCCGGCGGCCTGACAGGCGGGGTCAATGGCCAGATGGGGTTGAATGGGGCTGCCGGCGCGGCGGGAACGAACGGCTTGAACGGGGGATCCTCGATCGGCGGGATCGGCTCGTCCGGCGGGATCGGCTCGTCCAGCGGAATCGGATCGAGTTCGTTTGGGTCCAATACCGGCGCCGGTTTCGGGAACAATGCGGGTGGGATTGGGAGTTCTTCCGACTCCTCCAGCGGGGCTAACGCGACTTCCAATGGAAGCGGCACGGACGCGGGGACCGGCCAGGCTGGAACCGGGGCGGCGGGCGGCTCCGGAATTGGCGCCAACGGTTCCTCGACGTTCGGCGCACCGAACGGGCAGAGCTTCGGAGGAGCCGGCATTATCGGGTTTTCTCCCAACAGCCCCAAGCAGTCCATCCTGGTCTACAAGAAGAAGAACCACTACAACGAGTGGGAGTTCCTCTACGATCCACTGGCAGACCAGATGCGGTCGATGGGGGGGAACACCGGGAACGTGGGCACGCCGGCAAGCGGCATGAGCGGAAGCTCTGCGATCGGTAGCGGTTCGGGATTTGGAAACGGGTCGAGTTTTGGGAATGGGTCTGGGTCCGGCATCGGTTCCGGGTCAGGAATTGGTTCCGGTTCGAGCTTCGGCGGGTCGAATAATGGCGGAAGCACCAACACGAACCCGCCCACCTCCCAGCCTCCGCAATAAGCCGTCGCCCTCCGAGGCAGCGCACCGATGCAGCAATCGCAGAAGGGCCCGTCCTCCAGGGAGGACGGGCCCTTCGATGCCGAACCGCGCGGCGGGTTAAACGCTAAAGGACGATCCGCAGCCGCAGGTGCTCTTGACCTGGGGATTCTCGAACTTGAACCCCGCAGCCTCAAGCGTCTCGACGTAGTCCACGATGCAGCCATTGAGGTACATCAGCGAGGTGGCGTCCACGAAGACCTTGAGGTCGTCGAAGCTGAAGACCTTGTCCATCATGCCACTCTGGTTTTCGAACGCCATGGAGTACTGGAACCCGGAGCAGCCGCCACCGACCACACCGATGCGGAGACCGGCGGGAAGGGGATCCTGGGTGGCCATGATTTCGCGCACTTTGGCGATTGCCTGGGGAGTGAGGTGAAGGGGTGCTTTCTTTTCCGTTTCCTGGGCAGCGGGTACCGCGGCGATTGTGGCCATTGAATTCCTCTCGGCGATGAAAATGAAACCCTGAGCATAACTCTACCTGTATCCCGGTCCGAGATACAAGTGTCATTGCAACTACCGTCCCATTGGATGCGCCTGCGAAAGCAAAGTCGCACCTTTGAATCAGGCGGGTGAACCCGGCAGAGCCGAATTGGACGGTCCATTCCGATCGCCCTGCCTCTCGCCGCCGAATTGAGCGGCTCAAACGACCGCTCGAAGTCACGGAAATGACTGTGACCTTGGTCACCAATTTCAGGTTGTCTCGGCGCTATGATGATCAACCGTAGGGCCCCTCTACTCACGAGACCGCGATTCCTTCACGGACCCGCCGGTACCTGGGACCAGAACGTTCAATGGAGGTGCATTATGACGGGTTTTGTTGCGATCATGTGGGCGATTTGGGGCTTGCTGGTTTTATCCATGCTGGCTCTCAAGGTGTACACGGGCAGATTAAGCCGGGATGAGGACGATCAGCTGATCCTGGACGACGCTTTCGACCATCTCAAGACCGAGCAGGCAGCGATCGTTGCCAAAGTTGAGAAGGTGAAGCCTCTCCGCAGGGCAACCATGTGGCTCACGGTGGCCGCCACGGTTTTTGTGGCCGGCTACTATGTGTTCGACATCGTCAATCAGTTCAAGTAACAGCTAAGCTTTTTACCGTCAAAACACTGAGAACACAGGGCAAGAGGCTATCGCATACAAGCGGCTTGCCGTGTGTTCTCGAGTGATGCCGACCAAATTCATCCGCGTGGACTACTCCACTTCCTGTTTGGCGCGGTAGCCCTCGCGGGCGATGATGTCATATTTGAGCGGCTTGTGCTTCTCATCCTGAATGCGGAGCGGCTGCCCTTCGGGGTCGACCAATTCCACACGCAACTTGCGGTACGTGCCGTCTTGCTTGGCGTTGGTGGGCCGATACACCAGCTCGTATTTGGAACGGATGTTCTGGTTGATCTCGGAGAAGATGTCCGGCATTTCTCCGGAAAAGCGGGGGAAGTAGCTGGACCCGCCGGTAAGGCTGGAAAACGTCCTCATTTCGTTGTCGCCCTGCAGATAGTCCAAGCTGTCGCCGCGCCGGCTCACTGCCCGGGCAAAGCCTCCTGTGGACACGGTGTAGATGGTGATGTCCTGGGCTGCCTTCACCTTTTTGAGGATCTTGTCCAGCGTCAATTTGGAAAACGTGTCGCGCCCGGATGCGATCAGAATGATGTACTTGCGCCCTTCAATGCGTTCCAACCGGTCGAGGCCTTCGTAGAGAGCGTCGAAGAGGTTGGTTTCGTTGAATCCCGGAATGCGCAGCGAGTTGATCGCCTGCAAAAACTGCTGCTTGTCCTGGGTAAAGTCCAGCTGGATCTGGTTGCGCATGTCAAACGTCATCAGGGCGACATAATCCTGAGGCCGCAACTGCTGGGCGAAGGCGAACGCGGCGTTGCGCATGTCATAGATAAAGGAGTAGCTGTTGGCCGCAAACTCGCAGATCATCAGCGCGGTGATGGGCGCCTCCACCCGTTTGAAGCCGGAAACCTTCTGCACCACGCCGTCTTCGTAGACGCGGAAGTTGTCGGGCCGGAGGCCGGGCACGAACTGGTGCGTCTTTTCCAGGAGCACGCCCACATCGACCGTCACTTCAGGGACATCCACCCGGAGGGAGAAGTTGCTCATCCCTTCCGGATTCTTCACCTTGGGCTGCGCCGGAGCCGGAGGAGGCACATCGGCCGGTACATCTTTTTTCTTCGGCAACGCGATGACTCCGGAATCGCCGCCGGGGCCGCCGGCATCGGGTGAGGTCTGGTCCGGAGTGGGCGGTGGATTCGGCGGAGGCGTCGTGGACTGAGACGACGCAAAGGGCGCAATGGCCATCGACGCGACTGCCACAAGCAACGCTGTCAACATCACGCGGCGACGGAGAAACGGAGACAAGCCCAAGCTCAACATAAGGACCTCTGTGGTGAACAGCATACGGGAAGACAGCAGGCAGCTACCAGCATCGGCAGACTGCCCGTGTTTGCGTGTCCGCGAAGACGGGTCGCCATGCGCAATGGCATCCGTAGGGAAAATCGCCTTCCATCGCGAATGCCCGAGCGGGGAAGGGTCCGATTACCTTCGCCGGCGACAACGCTGTACTCTAATAGACGTGGAAACCAGGTTGAAGGAAACCCGCCGCGTCGGCCGTGGAACGGCGCTGGCTCTTACCGGAGTCTTTGGAATTGCAGCCGTCTTCTGCCAGCCGCTTCTCTCCCAGGAAAGGAACCCCGCCGTTGCAGCCGGCCCTCCGCCTTCCAGCGGCGGCTTCTTTCCCTTGAGCGAAGTACGAAAAGGGATGACCGCAGTGGCCTGGACGGTTTTCCAAGGCAGCAAACCCGAGCCGATGGACGTGGAAATCCTCGGCGTACTGCGCGGAGCGCGCGGCCCAGGCCAGGACATGATTCTGGCCCAATTGCACGGCACCAAGCCGGAGTACACCGGCGTTGTCGCCGGTATGAGCGGCAGCCCTGTTTATATCGGCAAACGGCTTCTGGGTTCGCTCTCCTACCGCATCGGTCAATTCAGCAAAGATCCCATCGCCGGCATCACGCCCATCGAACAGATGCTCGAGGTGCGTGGCCTGCCCATGGAAGGCAACACGTCGGAAGGTCAGAATTCGACGGCGCCTCTTCCCTTCCCGCGTCCCGAAACTACGGCCGAGGCGCAAGGGGGAGGCATGAGTTTCCAGGCGATGGAGACTCCGCTGGTGATGAGCGGATTCCGGCCGGAGGCGATTCGGCTGTGGCAACAGCAAGTGGTGGGCACGGGGTTGGACATGGTCTCGGCCGGGGGCGCCTCGGCTTCCTCCGGTTCCGTCGGTCTCGCTGAAGCACCTTCGTCCGCTGCGGCGGCAAGCATCGTGCCCGGCTCGGCCGTGAGCGCGCAGCTGGTGCGCGGCGATGTGGAGATTGCCGCAACCTGCACCGTAACCTATGTCGATCCCAAGCAATTGCTGGCATGCGGCCACCCGATTCTGCAGGCAGGGTCCATTTCACTGCCCATGACGACCACCGAGGTGGTCGCCACGCTGGCTTCGCCGCTGAACGCCTTCAAGATCGTGAACACCGGCGAGTTGATCGGCAGCTTCACCGAGGACCGCGACTCTGCTATCCGGGGCGTCTTCGGACAGGAGCCGCGCATGATTCCGGTCCACATCTCCATCCACCGCGCGGCTGGTGCCGGCGATGGCTCCGCTGCCGCCAGCCGAAGACTGAACGTCGAGATCCTGGATCTTCCCTCGCTTACCGCGCAGGCCTTGCTGGTTTCCCTCTATCAGGCCCTGCTGCAAAACAACGACAGTTCCGCCGAAACCAGCTACCACCTCACGGGCACCATCGAGCTGGGCGCGTACGGTCCGGTGCCTCTCGATGAGTGGGCTTCGGCCAGCGATTCCGCTTCGGCGCCTCTGGAGCTTGCTTTACTCGCCGGCAGCAGGTTCGCCAAGATCTACTCCAGCGCTTCTCGCCACAGCCAGATCGGGTCCGTCTCGCTGGAAATCGAAGAGGTTCCGCGACGGGTGGGCGTCGAGCTCGAGAATGCCCGGTTTGTCTCTTCCGACATTGTCCATGCCGGCGATACGGTGACCGTGGAAGCCACGGTGCGCCCATGGCGCCAGCCAGCGCGCAACATCCGCATACCCGTCACGCTTCCCGCGCGGCTGGGCAGCGGCAACATTCGCGTTCTGGTTTCTGACGCCGGCACACTCGACCGCACGCTCGAACAGCCAAAGTTTTCCACCCGCCCCGCGGATTTGAATGCAGCCATTGCGCAGGCCAAAGAAAAGCACGCGTCGGATCGGATCTATGTCAGCCTGCTGATCCCTGAAACCCAGGCCGGGGTGGGCGGGCAGACGCTGACCGGCCTGCCTTTGTCGATGGCCAACGCTCTCGAGCCGCTTCATACCGCCCAGGAAGTGAACCTGAACGGCGAGTCCGCCGAGTTGGCCAGCGAAACTTCCGCGGGCGGGGTTTTGAGTGGATTCCAGGTATTGAATCTGCGCATTGAGCCGGGTGGCGGTTTAAACTAGGTTTAACGCAGATATTGTGATCCAATTTTGCGGGCCGGCGCCAGCCTGGGGGCTCCGGTCCGCGTCCCACACGACAGAGGACTTCGGAACGGTCATGGCTCAAATTCAAGGACTGGCAGTGCACGCAGCGGGAGCCGAACTGCTCCCTTATCGTTATGACCCGGGAAAGCTCGGTCCCCTTGAAGTGGAGATTGCCGTGACTCACTGCGGAATCTGCCACAGCGACATCCATCTCATCTCCAACGACTGGGGGATCAGCCACTATCCGTTCATCCCGGGTCATGAAGTGGTGGGGACCGTCGCCGCGGTGGGGACGGACGTGCGGGTGTTGCAGATCGGTCAGCGCGTGGGCCTCGGTTGGCAGTCGAATTCATGCGGTGTGTGCGAGTGGTGTACACGCGGCATGGAAAACCTCTGTCCCACCGCGGAAGGCACATGCGTGCATCGCAACGGCGGCTATGCGGATCGGGTACGCGCGAATGCCCGGTTCGTGATTCCCATTCCCGAACCGATCAAGAGTGAATTTGCTGCCCCTCTGATGTGCGGCGGAATCACCGTTTATAGCCCTCTACGGAATCACGGCGTCAATCCCTCATCGCGCGTGGGCGTGATCGGCATCGGTGGTCTCGGCCACCTTGCCATTCAGTTTGCGCGGGTGTTCGGCGCGCAGGTGACCGCCTTTTCAACCTCCGGATCCAAAGAGGTGGAAGCGCGCGCCCTCGGTGCCCACCATTTCGTCAACAGCCGCGAATCGAAAGCGCTGAAGGAAGTGGCCGGAACGCAGGACTTCATCCTCAGCACCATCAATGCCGATCAAGACTGGGGTGTCTACATCCAGGCGCTGCGTCCCACCGGAACGCTTTGCTTTGTCGGGGTGCCCCCGTCTCCGGTTTCGGTGCACGCTTTTCCCCTCATCGCCGGCATGCGCTCGATCAGCGGAAACCCGACTGGCAGTCCCCACGCTTTGCGAGAGATGCTGGATGTGGCGGCACGCCACGGAGTCAAGGCGCAGATCGAGTCCTTCCCCATGGCCAAGGCGAACGAGGCCATTGAAAAGGTGAAGAAGAACAAGGTCCGCTACCGCGCCGTGCTGGCGAATTAAGGCCTGTTCACACTCCCGGGGCAGATGGCGTTGCGGCCGCGGAATTCCCTATTCTGGCGCGCATGCTCGCCTTCGGCAGCAAACGCTTGCCGTGAGCTTTCAAAATTGCGCTTCCCAGCCGAGATTCGTGTGGGACAATAGATCCTCATCCTGACTTTGAATTGAGACCGATGCTGCGGCCCGCACATGCACCACGGGGAACCTCCGCGGCAATTTGGAAGCCCTATGCGCGAAGCGAACATCCCAAGGTTGATTTACGTGGTGGACGATGAACCCACGATTGCAAACACCCTGGCCATGATTCTTGAAACCCAGGGTCTTGCAACAAGGTCATTCACCCATCCGCTTGCAGCCCTGACCGCAGCCCGCTCTGTTTCCCCGGACCTGCTTCTGTCCGACGTCATCATGCCGGAGATGACCGGCGTGGAGTTGGCGATCGCCATGCGTCAGTCGTCGCCGCATTGCAGAGTTTTGCTTCTGTCCGGCCAAGCCGCAACCGTGGACCTGCTCGAAGCAGCTCGCGCGGAGGGACATTTCTTCGAGGTACTCGCCAAGCCGAGCCATCCTTTGAAGGTGATCGAAACGGTCAAGCGGCTGCTCGACACGGAATCGGCCGCGCCCCGGTAAGACCGCGGCGCCTGAATCTCGCGATGCTGCCTTCCCCGGTCCGAGAGTCAACTCTGCGGATTCTGGTTCAGAATAGAAGGATGACCTCCGTGCGCATCGACAAATGGCTCTGGGCGGCACGGTTTTTCAAGACCCGCGCCCTGGCGCAAAAGGCGTGCGAGCTCGGCCGCGTCCACTCCAACGGCGTGGCGGCAAAACCGGCGCGGGACGTGCATGCCGGTGACATGCTGCGCATCCGCAATGAGGGGGGCGAATTTGAGGTGGAGGTGCTGGCGCTCAGCCAGATGCGCGGGCCTGCCGCCGTGGCGCAAACCCTGTTTCGGGAGACGGACACGAGCCGGGACGCACGGCTGAAGGCAGCGGCAGAGCGCAAATCCTTGCATGAGTTTGCTCCACTGCCGGAACACCGGCCTTCCAAACGAGACCGGCGCAAGATCATCCAATTCCGCGGGCGCGAGTAGGGCAGTTTCTGAAATGGTGTAGACCTGGAATTCATGGGTTTCCCACCCTTTCCGCAGGAAAAAGCGGAAAGGATGGGGCACGGAAGTCTATAGCAAAAACAAAGATGCCTCAGAACGAGGACCGGGGACACGGACTGCTTCCAGGATCGCTGCGCGCGGGGGCTATGGCAGTTTCTGAAGCGGAGCAGACCTGGAATTTATGGGTTTCCCACCCTTTCCGCAGGAGAAAGCGGAAAGGATGGGGCACGGAAGTCTATAGCAAAAACAGAGATGCCTCAGAACGAGAACCGAGACACGGACTGCTTCCAAGATCGCCGCGCCCGGGGCCTATGGCAGTTTCTGAAGCGGTGCAGACCTGGAATGCATCGGTTTCCCATCCTTTCCGCAGGAAAAAGCGGAAAGGATGGGGCACGGAAGTCTCGAGCAAAAGCCTTCAAGCGAACAGAAAGAGTGTTTTCCAGACGCATTCGCCCGTGCGAATCGGAGGATTGCCCTTGCCTATTGCGGGGCCTTCGGCGGTTCGGTTCCTTCGTCCGCCCAATAGCCGCTGCGCGCCGCGAGCCGTAAATTGGGATAATCTGGCAGCTTCAATTTCACCGCATGATATCCCGCATGCGGCGACTGCGGCTGGAAGCTGAGCACGTAGCGATGGGACATGTGATTGGAAATGGTGAGTAGGTCGTCGACCAGCATGCGCCTATTTTCAAACTTGAAATACTCGCCGCCCATGAGTTGGGCAACGGTTTCGGGAACGTTGCGCTGCTTGGCGTCCGCAGCGGCAATCGCGGCCATCTTGGCAAGGGCTAGCGGAGGCGCAAGCTGGGTCAGGCAATCGTAAAACTGCACCCCTTTGTTCTGCGTGGCTTCGGGGTCTGGATCCTTGCCCATGCACCCATGCGGCGGATTGGGATGAGCATTTCCGGGCGCAATTCCTCCGCCCTCGGTTTTGTGGACGGGGAGTTCGTGCCAGCCGTAGTTTGCGGCCGCGGCCTTCCCGGTCGAAAAACCGAGCGCATAGATCGCCGAGTTGCTGTCGCTGAGCGCGTGCAGTGCGTCGTTGATATTCGTCTGACTACCGTGGTCGAGGGTCTCTGAAATCAGCAGGATGGCGCGCCGGTACGGGGCGGGCTGCTTGCGCAGCAGGCCGACGGAAAACTTCAGGGCGTCGAGGATGGCAGCGCCCTTGTCGCCCGGGTCAATCTGCTCAAGCGCCGCGCCGGCAACATCCATATCGGGAGAAAAGTCCTGGACCAAACCGGGCGCGCTGTCGAACGCAACGACGGCTACGCGGTGCGGAACCCCGCCCACAACCGCAGAGATGACCGCACCCAGGTCCTGATAGGCGGCCAGTTTCTCCCGGCCCAGGCCTCCGGACTGGACGGCCACCACCAGCGCGAGCGGTTCACTCCCCGTGTCCTGATCAAGGCTCAGTCTCTGTTCTTTCCCGTCGTCGGTCAGACGAAAATCGCTCGCCTTCAAGTTGAAGACCGTCTCTCCCTTCGCGTTGCGCACCAGAGTTGGGACAAGAACCACGTTGGATTGCGTGCGGAGATCCGGGCGCGTCTCGGGGCGCTGGCCCGCCGATTGCGGAGTTCGCACCAAGGCCAGCGCTGCCAAAAGAAGAGCCATGCACGCGATCCATTTCACCTGTGAGCTCACCTCCGAGCTTTTTTGGGCAGCGCCGCGAGCGACCGATCACCGTCTCGCCGCTCCAACTGCCCCGGGAAGGCCGAAACGCCAACGATGCAAGCTGTTCCATTGAGCCTTACTTTAGTAGACTCAACGGCAGCATGTTTGTTTCCAGCTCTTTTCCAAGCCGCCCTGTACACCCCGCCAAAATGCCCCTTCTGGCGCTCCTGCTCCTGGCCGCCACCGTTGCGCTTCCGGCGCCTGCTCAACAAACGCACCTGTGGACACAGTCCCGCATGGAGGACCTCGAAAAAGGTACGCCGCAAGGCGTGACCGTCAGGAGTGACGGGCATCTCCACGAGGGTCCGGGGTTGACGGAGATCTTGACGACGCAATCAAGCTTTGTCTGGTCGGTCGCCGCTGGGAAGAATGGGGAGACGTATCTGGGCACCGGGTCGCCCAGCACCGTTCTCCGCATCGGCAAGGACGGCACGCCCTTCACGCTCTTCGAGACCAAGGATGTAAGCGCACAGGTGGTGCGCCTCGGACCCGATGGCGCGCTCTATGCGGCCACACTGCCCAGCGGCAGAGTGTACCAGCTGAAGGCGGATGGGGCCACCAAGCTCGACGAGAGCAGCGCCACGCTGGTCTTTGATCTGGGCAAAGCCGACGCCGAGAGAACCGGCGTATCTTCACCCCAGACCTCCCACACCGCGAAGGGCAAGGAAGAGAAAGGTGAAGATGAAAAAGCCAGCTCCAAGCTGCACTATATATGGGATTTAACTTTCGATACATCTGGCCGGCTTTACATCGCGACAGGCGGCCCGGGCATGGTCTACCGCGTCGATCTGTCGAAGCCTAAAGAGAAGCCGGAAGTCTTCTTCAAAAGCGATGAGCAACACATTCGCTGCCTTGCCTGGGATGCGAAGGGCAACCTAATTGCCGGGACGGACGGGTCAGGACTTGTCTACCGCATCGATCCACAAGGCAAGGGTTATGTGTTATTTGAGGCACAAAGACGAGAAATTACTTCAATAACAGTGGGTACCAACGGCACGATCTTTGCCGCCAGCGTAGGCGACAAAAGCCACAACCCGCTTCCGCCCTTGCCGGTGCAGGGAGTCGGCACCGTGACCATCACCGTGGTGCAGCCCGGATCGCTGCAGGCGGCGAACACCAGCACCTCCCTTCCAGATGGGAGCGAGATCTATGCGCTGACCCCGCCGGAGGCTCCCAGGCTGCAGGCGCCGCAGCGGATTTGGGCAAGCAAGGATGAGGTGGTCTACGCGTTGGCGTCTCAGCCAGACGGGGTGCTGGCGCTCACCGGCAATCGCGGGCGCATCTTCAGGATTGGCGAAGACGGCAGCTTCGCCGATATCGCGCACCTCGACGGCCAGCAGGGCCTCAGTCTGGCCATTCCCCCAGGAACGACGGAACCGAATGAGGGGGGCGGAATCCTGATCGGCACCGGGAATACCGGCAAGCTGGTGCGGCTGGGCGAGGTGGAAAAACACGAATACGCCAGCGATGTGCTGGATGCCGGATCGCTGTCGCGGTTTGGATGCATTGAGGTGGAACCGGGCTCCTCCGGATTCGATCTCCTGACGCGCACCGGCAACGTGGAGCAGCCAGCTCGCGGCCGCAACGATTGGGGTTGGTCGGATTGGCAGCCGTTGAAGGACGGCCAGGTTGCCTCGCCGCCGGGGCGTTTTTTGGAATGGAAAGCAGTACTTCATCGCGGCGGATCCCTGGCAAGCGTCGGCGTCAACTACTTGCCGGTCAATGCCGCGCCGGTCGTGGACGAGCTGGTCGTGGTGCCGGGTGCGCGGGTGAATGCGCAGGCCCAGCTACAGGCCGCGGGAACCCAGACCATCAGCATCTCCTTTCCATCCTCCAATGCGAATGCCATCAGTTTCGATGGGGGATCGCCGGCGGCTCTGCAGGCCATTAAGGACCGTACCGCAGTCACAGTCCGGTGGGCAGCCCACGACGACAACGGGGACGACCTGGCCTACTCGCTCTATTTGCGGGGAGACGGGGAGACGGTCTGGCGATTGCTCAAGGATCAGATCACCGACAAGGCGTATAGCTTTGATGCCACGCAGATTCCGGACGGCGGGTACCAGATCAAGGTGGTTGCTTCCGACGCGCCGTCGAACATTCCCGCCGAAGCTTTGACCGGGGCGAAGGTCAGCGATCGATTCGAAGTGGATACAACGCCGCCGGTGGTGAACGGACTGAGGGCGGCAGGAAAGGCTCCGTGTACAGGATCGCCTTGCGGACCGTTTGAGATGCATGTTGTCTTCGACGCCGAAGATGCCTTCTCGCCCATTACCCGCGCGGAGTACTCGCTGGACGCCGGCCCGTGGCAGTTCATTGAACCGGTTGGCGGGTTGTCGGATTCAAAACGGGAGCACTACGAATTTGTCCTTCCCGCGGCAGCCCTCAAGGAAAAGACGGGCGAGCGCCTGATTACCGTCCGCGTCTACGACCGTCACGAGAACGTCGGCGTGGCGAAAATAGTCATCAATGGGCCGGCAAAGTAGGAGCAGCCCTTGGTTCCTCGATTCGACCCCTAGCGCACTTCCGCAACCCGGCAGGCCTATGCGATTTGAACTTTTTTTGGCGGCGCGTTACCTGAGAGCCAAACGGCGACAAACCGTGGTCGGCGTGGTCACTTCGATCTCGGTGGCCGGTGTCGCCGCCGGGGTGGCGGCGCTGATCATCGCACTGGCCATCACCAACGGCATGCGACGCCAGCTTCAGGACAAGTTGCTGGGCAACTCGGCGCCGGTGCAACTGATGCGGGTGCAGGGTGATGGCATCCGCAACTGGCAGCCCCTGATCGAACGGCTGCGGCATGTGCCCCATGTGATGGCCGCTTCGCCCGGCCTCTACGAGCAGGTCCTGGTTGCCCGGGGAGCGCGCGATGGGGGTGCACTGGTGGAGGGGATTCTCCCCGACCAGGAAAAGACGGTCAGCGATCTCCTCTCCACGGCCACGCCGGGGGCAGTTGAAATGCTGCAACCGCAGAAGGTGGTGTCGACCCAGGGCGAGTTTCCGCCCATCGTGCTGGGACAGGATTTGGCGGAGACGGTCGGCGCCAGCGTGGGGGACTCGGTGATGCTGATCAGTCCTCAAGGCGAGATGACGCCCGTGGGCATGTATCCCAAGGTGGTTCGATTCCGGCTGGCGGGGACGTTCCATTCCGGGTTCTACCAATACGATGCGCAGATGGGCTTTATGCGGCTGGCCGATGCGCAGCGGTTGTTCAGCGAGCCGGACCTGCTTTCCGTGATCAGCTTCAAGGTGGATGACCTCGACCAGGCGCCGCAGATTGCCAAAACAATCGAGGAAGCCGCCGGCAAAGGCTACATGACCAGCAATTGGATCGAACAGAATCGCGAGTTGTTTACGGCCCTCAAGACCGAGCAGGCCGTCACTTTCATTGTGATCGCGCTCATTGTGATCGTCGCGGCTCTGAACATCCTCATCGCTCTCACCATGATGGTGATGGAGAAGACGCGTGACATCGCCGTGATGATGAGCTTCGGCGTCGAACCCGGCCAGGTGCGCCGCATCTTCCTTTTACAGGGCTTGCTGATCAGCCTGATCGGCACCGCGCTGGGATTGGTGCTCGGCTACCTGGCAGCGTGGGCCGGCGGGCACTACCACTTCATCCACCTCTCCGCCGAGATTTATTCGATCGATACCCTGCCCTTTGCCCCGCGCGCGCTGGATGGCGTGCTGGTGGCCGCCGTCTCCATTGGGATCTCGCTCGTGGCGACGCTCTATCCATCGTCCGCGGCGGCGAAAGTACTCCCGGCGGAGGCGCTGCGGTATGAATAGGTTCGGCGCTTGCAATGTGACACATTTTGTGCCACGCTAGATCCATGCCGAGCGTCAACATCCGCGAACTTCGAGACACGCGTCAACTCCTGACTTGGCTGGAAGCGGGCGAGGTGGTCGAGCTGCGCAAACGCAATCGCATTGTTGCCCGGATCGTGCCCGAGTCACCCAGAATTCAGCCCGTCGAATGGCCAGATGCCGCCGCACGACGGCGCGCAATCTTCGGCGACCGGGTCCTGACCCCTGTCGCGGACCTGCTCGCTGACCGGGAAAACAGCCGCTATTGAGCATCTATGTCGATTCAAGTTTTCTAGTCTCGCGTTACATAGCGGATACTCATTCCCTGCAGGTCGATCGGCTCCTATCCACCAGACCTTCAGTTTGGGTCACGCAATTCAATCGCTCGGAGATCGCCAACGCCATCTATCGGCAGACTTTTCTCGAGCGTCTCTTGCCTTCTGAAGCCCAGGATGCCTGGAAAGACTTCGAAGTGGATTGCCAACTTGGCATTTGGGTTGAAGTCAAATTCCCGGAGCGAGTCTGGCAGACGAGTATAGACATGGCCCAACGGTTTTCCGCTCCTCTCGGCGTCCGCACCCTCGACTCGCTGCACGTAGCTTGTGCCTTGGAATTACGCGCCGAGCGCTTCTGGACTTTCGACGGCCGCCAGTCCAAACTGGCGGAAGCCGTTGGGCTCAACACCCAAATGTAAGCGTCCCGATTACCCTTGCCAACGCTCCGCGAGGAATCAAAGGGCTTCGCATCCGAGCAGGAGCGCTATTGCGGCGTGATGATTCCGCCCAGCGTATGGCGGCGCGGGAGCACCATACCGCGGTGATCGATCTCGGCTGGCCCCGCGTTGGGCGAAGAGAGCACTGGCTCTTGCGGTCGTTCGATCAAAGCTCCGCCGCAGACCGGGCACCAGTCTGCCTCCGTCTCTCGCGCCAGAACGGCATGGCATTGGCTGCAAAGGCGTTCCATGCTTTGTAGCTTACTGGCTCCGGCGCCCCCTGGTACAGAGCCAATCGACCCATCGGCGCGCAAGCGGCGTCTGGCCCGACCGCAGGGGGCTGGGGGCCGATAGAATGGGGGTATGCATCCCCCCGTGCGCCTCATCGCCATTGATATGGATGGAACGCTTTTGCCGACCTTTGCGCAGAAGATCAGCGAACGCGCAGCCCATGCTCTCAGGGCGGCGCAGGAGGCAGGCATCACCGTGGCCATCGCCACCGGAAGGCGCACAGCGTACACCGCCCCGCTGTTGGAGGGCCTGGGGCTGCGAGCGGATATGCCCCTGATCACGTCCAATGGTGCAGTGACCCGCACGCTGGGTGGGGAGTCCTTCGATCGGTGCCACATGGAAGCAAGGGTCGCTCGTGGATTGTGCGGGCTTTTGCGGCCATTCGGCGCGGTAGTGTTTACGTTTGACCGTCCCGGCCGCGGAGACCTGGTGCTGGAAGATCTGGAACAGACATACGGACGCATTTCTTTGTGGATTGAGGCAAATCGGAACGCGATTGAAGTGGTGAAGCCGCTGGAAGATGCGCTTGTCGACGGGCAGGACCCGATCCAAGGCATGGTGACCGGGACGGTGGAGAAGATGCGGCTAGCCGAAGCGGCGCTGCAAGCGAGCGAATGGAGCCAAAGCTGCGAGTCGGTACGAACCGAGTATCCGGCGAAAGACCTGTCGATCCTGGATCTGCTGCCCCACGGGGTCTCGAAGGGGACGGCACTGAAGCGGCTGGCGGCGCGGTTGGGCGTGGATCGCAAGGAGACCATGGCCATCGGCGACAACTGGAACGATGTGGATATGCTGGAATGGGCTGGGCAAGCGGTGATGATGGGAAACGCGGCGCAGGAGTTGCGGACCATGGCCAAGATGCGGGGCTGGAAGCAAGCTCCGCCGAATGACCAGGAAGGCGTGGCGCACACGCTGGAGACCGCGGTGGCCAAGTTTCAAGCCGCAAGATCTTGATCCGGTATGGGAATGATGGAGTTGCGATCGCAGATGCGTGGAAGGCTTTTGATCGTGGGATGGGCTCTGGGAGCCTTGGCCGTTTCGGCATGGGCCGGCGAGCGCGCCATTCTGCGCAATGGTTTTGAGATGCGCTGCGACCACCATGCCACCATCGACGGCCGGGTACGGCTCTATCCCGGCGCCGGGGAGGACAGTTTCATGGAATTCTCCTCGCGGGAGATTGCCAGTCTGGAGCCGGTTGCCGATCTACCGCCAGCCAAGCCAACGGACGAGACGCAGGAATACACTGCCGCCCCATCTTCTCCGCTGCGTTCAGCGGGCAGCGATGCGCAGCTCTCCCCCGCCGACCTGCACGAGTTGCTGACGCAAGCAGGCGGAGCGCACCATTTGGACGTCGACCTTCTGACCAGCCTGGTGAAAGCTGAAAGCGGCGGCAACACCCGCGCCGTGAGCCGGACGGGGGCGCGCGGCCTGATGCAGCTGATGCCCGGAACGGCGTCCGAACTGGGTGTTTCCGACAGTTTCAAGCCCGAGCAGAATGTCCGCGGCGGTTCGGCTTATCTGGATGCGCTGCTCACCCGGTACCACGACAAGCTGGCTCTCGCCCTTGCTGCTTACAATGCCGGCCCCGCGGCAGTGGATAAATATCATGGAATTCCGCCCTATCACGAGACGCGGGCTTACGTGGCGCGGGTGATTCACGAGTTCAACCGCCGCGTGCGGGCGCGCGAAACAATGACCCATTCAACGACGGCTTCCGCGGCTGCAATGGCTCATCCAAGCAGCCGTTGAAGAAAGATGGGCGCTATTCCAGATCGCGGACGATCAGGCCGCCGTTCTCAGGGATCGAATAGGGTGAGCCAGGCGCTTGCCGGATGCTGGTCGAAGTGACCGTGAAGACATACACGTTCCCTCCGCCAACGGCGTAGAGGTGGTCGGCCTTGTCCCAACCGAATTGGTAGACGCTGACCCTGGGCAAGAACACACCACTGTATTTGGTAACCGGGCTGCCGCCGTTGAAATGGAAGATCTCGAAGCCGTTCGCCTCACCGCTAACAGCTACATATTTGTTGTCCGGCGAGATGCTCATGGCGTCGACATCGTATTGGCCGCCAACGGAGACCTCGGGCATGTTCACGGCAGTGCTCGTTGTGGTGAGGTTGCCGCTTGAGCCGGCGGTGTAACTGGCGAGGAACCACGGGCCGTAGAGCGGACCGTTATCGCCGTTCTGGCCGTCGATGCGCTGAAGGGCAACGGCAAGGTGGTTTTGCGAGTCTGCAGCGACCAAGCCGCTGCAATACTTTTCGCCGCTCTTGCCCTCCGGAGCATAGTTGTCCTGGTTGATGTAGGTCAACAGGCCGTTGGTTTCGCGCTTATATATATTGATGTCCGATGTGTTTCCGTTGTCTTCCTGACAGGAGCCATCGTAAGCGAACTTGCCGTTGCCCAGCATGCTGAGGGAGAAGGTCGGTCCTTGAGCGGTAGGATCGATGTAGCCGCCGGAGGGTCCGAGGTACTGGAATCCGCCATCGGACTCGATGTGGAAGGAGAGATACGCGGTGGTGTCGTCACCGCAGGATTCGTCTTCCTCCTGGTAATAAAGTGTCGAGCCGGCGGTGTCTACCTGGATGTCGGGAGCAATCACACAGGGTTGCTCGGGAACATAGGGCCGCGTGTCGAGCGTGCTTGCTTTGGTCAGCGATCCGTTGGCGGCGATAGCATAGGAAGTGACGAAAAAGCCGTTGCCACTTTCTCCGAGAAGAAACTTCTTGGTTACCGAGAGCTTGGTGACATTTGTATTCGCAAAAGGCGAACCGGGTACTGGAGTCAGTCGGCCGTCCGCCGCAGCCGCAAATCCATCAATGTGGGTTGGGCGGGCCACATAAATATATGCCAGGGGAGAGGGAGAAGGCTGAGATGCCGAAAGCTGGGAGAGGGCGGGCGAGGCTGAGGTCAAGGCTACGGACGCGCAGAGCGCAGAAAGGTACATTACTTGCCGGGTATTGCCAGTCATAGAGCCTCCTGGGGGGAGAGCTTACGTTGACTTGCTATTTAGGACGTATATTGCCTGGGGAAGGACAAGATTCTCAAGTCGCAATTCGTACCGGTGTAACTTACAAGAACAACCATGAACCGCGTTTGAATGAGACGAGACGCAAGAGCGAAGGCATGGCGCAGATTGCGCCTATCCGCGGAGGGGCTGCAGGTTTCGCTCTCGAAACCAGGGGCGGCGGATTGTCGAGAATTCTTCAATTTCTCATCGTTCCGAATGGCAAGTAGTGCTCGATCGAGGGATGGCGGCAAATGCTGTGTCCTGCTCCTATGGCGGAAACCGCACGCCGAACGTCCGTGCCCCCGGGTCCGTTCCCGGCACCGCCGCTTTGTTCCGACCTTATAGAATTGGATGACAACTCTGCGCTGCACTGTGAATTGGAGAACGCTTGAAGAAGAATCGATTGATCCTGGGCTTGATCGTCCTGCTGCTTCTGGCAGGGCTCGCGATATGGGGATGGAACCGGGTTCACTTCGACTTTCGTCTTCTTCGCTCCCAGCTTGCCCTGGCCGACTGGGGCAAAATCGGCATTGGCGTCGCTGCAATTTATTTGGGTTACGGTGTACGCTCGATCCGCTGGGCGCTGCTGCTTCGCCACAACAAGAAAGTGCCGCTCTTCTCGCTGCTGAGTACGCAGGTGATCGGCTTTACCGCGGTTGCCTTGATTGGCCGCGTTGCCGACCTGGTGCGCCCCTATCTGGTTGCCAAGAAAACCAGCTTGCCGATCAGTTCGCAGGTTGCCGTCTATATCGTGGAACGGCTTTTCGACGCCGGGTCGATGGCCCTCATCTTTTCCGTCGCCATGATCTGGGTTCCGACCGCGGAGATCCTCAAGGCTACGGCGCACTCCGGTCCTCTGGCTCAGCTCGCGCTGCACCACCCCGACTGGGCACTGACCATTGCACGCTTTGGCGGCCTGGCTGCAACCCTTCTGGGCGCGCTGTTTCTCGTCGCCATACGCATCTCCGGAGGAGCCGTCGCCAGCTTCTTCGAAGCGGCGTTTCGCCCGGTCTCCAAGAACTTTGCGCAGGCCATTGGCAGCAAGATCCGCGCCTTCCGCGCGGGCTTGGACACCATGCGGTCGTTCGCCGATTTCGCCGCCACAACGTCTCTTTCGATCGGCATGTGGCTTTTGATTGCCTTTGCCTACCTGGAAACCTGTAGGGCGTTCGTCGCCAGTCCGCAGTTGGCGGCCATCAGCCTGCCGAAGTGCGTGCTTTTGATGATCGCCAGTGGCGGAGCCAGCATCGTCCAACTCCCGGTGATCGGCTGGTTCTCGCAGATCGGTTTGGTTGCGGTGGCCCTTTCGCTGGTCGTGGGAGCCTCTGCCGAGGCGGCCACCGCCTGCGCCGCCACCCTGCTGCTGGTCACCTTCCTGAGCATTGTTCCCGTCGGCCTGATTTGGGCACAGGTGGAGAATGTGAGCCTGCGCAAGATTGCCGTGGAGAGCGAGCATGCTGGGGAAGATGTGGCGCCTGCACTGTCTGCGGAACCAGTGGAATCCGAGACTTAAAGCTTTTTTGGAATTGGCATCGACATGGAGTTGATTGGCTTCCCACCCCTTCCGCGGAAAAAAGCGGAAAGGGCACGGAATTCTACTGCAAAAGGGATACTTCACACCTAGCCGGCATTGGGCTAGGACGAAGTCGATTCTTCACGACCGCCAAATTCGACCGTGAGCGGATGGACCGGACCGGGCTGTGCGCCGTTCAGGTTCACGGAGATCAACTCCGTGGTTGCCTCCGGCGGCACGACCGGACGGGTAAACAGAATCTCGTCTGGACCTACGGTGCCCCCGGTCATGAGCATGCTCATCGCCTGCTCCATGGTGAGGTTGGTCTCCGTCACCCGATCCATGGGCATGATCTGCAGCAGACCGGACATGGGATTGATGGCGTTGGGCAGCAACACGGCCGCGAGCAGTTGGCCGGTGGAGGAATCGACGAGCGTGCGGGTCAGAAACCCGAGGCTCCGTTGCCCCGGCATGGGAAACTCGACCAGGACGACGCGCTGAATGGAGTCATCCTTGGTCATCATGGTGTCGATGAGTTTGCGCACCGAGTTGTAGATCTTGGCCACGAAGGGCAGCCGGTCCAGCATCGCCTCGAACAGCTTGAATGCCTGCTGACCAACCACTTGCGATGTGACCCGGCCCACAGCATAGAGCACCGCCAGAGTCATCAGAATCGCCAAAACGGATTGGACCCAGGGCTGGCTGAACCAGTTATCCGGAAAGAATGCGGCGAGAACCCAGACGATGGGGAGCCCAACCTTGGCGAGTATGCCGAACACAAAACTGAAGATAAGATACGTAACTAGCAGCGGGCCGACGGTAATAATTCCGGCCAGGATGTTGCGTTGCACGCTGCGTAAAGCCTGAACATAAACGGGTTTCACACACGACTCCTGTCCCAAAGGATACGCGAAGGGCAGCTTCCGGATTGTTCAGAATGGAGCACCGCGCTGCGGACAAGCTCGCTTGATGGCAAGTCACGGCCACCGGGCGGGGCTGGCTCCCCAACGAGCGGACTAGCCCGGCGGAAAAGACCGCGCGGCCCATGGACCGGCTGGGCCGGCCCTGGTCCAAACTGCCCACGTGACTGATAGGGGAAGAATTCGTTCTATATTGGATAGAGTAGGTAGGCAATGAGCGATCTAGAAGATACAGCGACAATCCCAACCGTTGAAGAGGGGACCCGAGCAGCAGTCCCTGAGCAGCATGCGCGCGTGGTTGGATCCCCGCTCCCCATCGGCTCGGGCGGTTCAACCGTTCAGGCTGCTCCGGTGGCGGATCCGCAGACCCGTCCGCTCACGCCTCCGCCACCCGGGCGCGCGCTGACCAACCACTCGGTGGGGTCTCCGTTTGAGGTTCCAACTGGCGTGCAAAAAGCTGTGAGTGCCATGCGGGCGGCGCTGCCCTGGGTGCAGCGCATTCTGCCCCTTCTCGACGGAAACATTGGGATGGCGATGTCCAACATGCTTGCCCCCCACCACCCTACCCCACCTCCCCAGCCACCGGCCCCGCGGGTGGATTTGGCGCCCCTGGAGGAGGGCCTGGCCGAGTTGCACACCCAGCAGCGCGACCTGCGTACCCAACTGGTGGAACAAAACTCCTCGTTAAAACGTGTGGAAGATCACCTGGAGATGGTCCGAGAGGCCACGGATCGCAACACGCTTGAGCAGCAGGAGCTGATGGAAGACCTCAAGTCGGTGGGCAGCAAGGTGAACCTGTTCGCCATCCTTGCCCTGGGGTTGTTGGCCATCTCCGTGGGGATCAACGTCGTTCTTTATCTCCATATACTGCGCGTTCTTCCCTGATCCAAACCCTTTGTTTTTGAGAATGCAAGGCACGGCGCCCCGTAGGCTTGCCAGGGGTTGAGCCGACGCTTTGCCGGTTTTGGGGGCCAGATTTGCCGGGCAACTCCTCTTTTTGGACGGAACCAGCTCAAATTTCCATGGCACGCAAGTGATGTTCGTATCATAAATACAAGTTGAGGGCTTCCCGCTCTCTTTTTCGCAGTCAGTGATCTCCGCTGTTGCCAGTCGTATTTCCGTAGGGCTAGTATTCGCATAGTTCAACCGGGTAATAAGTACAGCTACCCGGAAATATGTACCTATGCAGTTGTTCCCACAGTTCACTGAGCTTTACCAACGAGCGCCGCTAAACCGTTCGCGCACACGGAGAGTCATGTCATGGCATGGTATGCCTACTGCATCGGTGAAAAGCAATCCTTCCCAGAACTAGCCCGCCACCGCAAACCAGTTCCGATGGAAACCGTCGTCGGGGTCAGCGGAAATCAGGTTTTCCTTTACCCCGCAAGCGATCTCGCCATCGTTGTCAGCGAGCATAACCCGGCAGAGCCCCTCAATCAAAAGTCCGGCGTGGATCATGCGCGCGTGATTGCCGATTGCTTCCAGCATTCGACGGTGCTTCCCTTCCGATTCGGAACCGTCTTCAACGACGACGAAAGCCTGCGCAAGTCGATTCGCTCCAATCAGCGCCAATTCCTGGGAAACATCGAGAAACTGCGCGGCAAGACGGAGATGCATTTGAAGATCTTTGTCGACGATTGTTGCGCAACTTCGCTGGAGAAACATCTGCCCGCCGAAGGGGTTGGCCGCGCCTATCTGAGCAACCTGCGCGAAAGTGCAACGCGCACCCGCGAACGCCAAACGAGGGCCCGCGCGGTGAGCTTTCAGATGCATCGCCTGTTTATGCCGCTGGACGAAGAGGTCAGCTGCCGTCTCACCGAAAGCGGCCGGATGGTTCTGGATGTGGCCCATCTGATCGAACGCAAGTACGTCGAGCGCTATCAGAACAAGTTCGCCTCTACCAGCGCGATGATGCGCGACTGCCAGATGCAGCTTTCCGGCCCCTGGCCGCCTTACCACTTCGTGCAGCGCCTGACGCGTGGCATTCATGTTCCCGCGCAACCCACTACAGTCGGGTCAAACGCTGTGGCTGCTGTTTCGGCTGCGATGCCCTCCATCACCGATGCCGTTCCAGCAATGGCTTAAAGTTCGTGAACGTGCCGGTTTGAACGCAAAACTCCCGGCCTAGGCCGGGAGTTTTTGTCTGATCGAGCCATGATGATCGGTTCGTGCCCATTCCAGTCCCGGGATTTCGAGACATTTTAAGTTCCTGCGTTATTCAGGAAGCCGCAAGTATCCGTGCGATGCGAAGTTCAAGTCCCCCGCCTTGTGCCAGCGCCCCAGCACAAGGCCTGCCGAGTTAACCACCAGAGCTCCGGATCCGTAAGAGGTACCAGGTTGCTCAATCTGTCCGGGAATATCGAACGCAATCGGTTCATGGCCGGCATAGCGCACAAACGAGTGGGCGACGAGATTCTTGTCCTGAAAGAAACCGACGGTGGTTCCTTCAAGGTTGGCTGCACTCACCAGATAGGTTCCGTAGTAAGGCTTCTCGCCCGCGTCTTCGGGCTGAAAAGTCGTGTAGTGACCGTCCGGATAGCGGAGATAGCCTACATAAACATGGCTACGCGCATCCACAAAGTTGCCCGACACCACGCTGTAGTCGTTGATCAGCGCCGTGTAGGTTCCCACCGGGCTGTCCACGGCAGCGGGCGGGTCGAACACAGTGACCTTTCCGTCCGGTTCACGGACAAAGCCATGGCCCACGCCGCTAGCATCCGTGATCGTTCCCGCGATCACTCCATACCGGTTGATGCCTGTGGCATAGGTCCCCTGGTTCGCTCCCGTGCCGGCGCCGGGAATGTCGAATTCGACGATTTTGCCGGCGAAGGAACGTACAAATCCATGGCCTAGATTCTTTGCGTCCACGACATACCCGGCAATCGTTCCTCTATTGTTGATGGCAACCGGAAAGGTGCCCTGATTTTTGCTTGTTCCGGCTTCTGAAGCGTCGAATGTCTCGACACTTCCGTCGGCTGAGCGAAGGAATCCGTGGTACACACCGGCGGAATCACCATAATCGCCAGAGATCACACCGAAGTCATTGATGGCCGCGGGACAAGTGCAACCGACGACTGGATCGGCGCCCGGTACGTCAAAATCTGGCGCGAATTCGCCGTTCGCTTTGCGCAGGAACCCATGTGTCCCATTTCCATTGTCGGTAACCCAACCAGTGACCGCACCTTCTGAGTTGAGCCCATCGGGCCAAGTTCCCTGGAGATTGCCTGTGCCCGAGTTGGGGGCGTCGAACTTAACGATCTTCTGCGCGAAGACCTGCGGCGATGCCGCGAACATCAAGAGCCAGCATGCAACCAGGGTCAGAACCTTCGTGGATCTAGAGATTAATTCATTGGATTCAATTTCTTGCATCTACGTCCTCCTTGAGTCTTACACAAGGTGACCTAACTCGCATAGCATTGTCATCCCCCACCTGGGGGAAAGCGGAATCTTTTGACGGACTAACTCTATCTAAGTTGGGCTATACTCTCGGCACGGCTCAATGACTCTCTAATCCCCGAGGCTCCGTTGCCCAGCGACGACACGATCCACCGACTATTGGGATCTCTTTTCTCAGCCTCTACCGAGCCTGAGGGATGGACCCAGTTCCTGGGGCAGTTGTGCGTAACTTGCGGAGTGAACAAGGCGGCCATCATCGCCCACGATATTCCGCGCGATGAGCATATCGTGGTGGCTGGACAGGGCGATGCGTTCGACGAAGAAGGCAACCGCCTCTATAAAAGCTACTATTGGCAGTTTGACGGCTGGACCAGCGGATTCCTTCGTAGAGCCAAGCTCGATGGTGTCTTGCTGGGGGAGGAGATTTGGCCGGCAGAGGAGCTTCACAAGAGTATCTTCTACAACGAGTTTCTGCCCTCGCGTAACATTTGTCAGATGGCCGGAGCCTACTGTGAGACTGCACCTCGGATCTTGGACGGGATAAGCCTCTATCGAGGACCGCGGGAAGATGCCATGGGACGGGAGCACGTCTCGGTCCTGCGCGCGATTGCACCTCATCTTCAAATCGCGCTCAGAACACGAAGGAAGCTTTTGGAGCTTGAGAGCCGGGTCGGTGCGCTCGAAACCGCATTGAATTCCATAAGAAACGCACTTCTGTTAGTGAATCGGGCGGGCAAGATCGTCTTCGTCAACGAACGCGCAAGGGCCATTCTGTCACAGTCCGACAGTCTCTCTCTCCGCAATGGCAACCTCATGGCGCGAGGCTCCAGTGAGCAGGCCATTTTGCGTGCATTGATTGAGAAAGCCACCTTGACTTCAACAGGGAGGGAAACGTACGGCGGGGGGGCGATGGCGCTTACGCGGACCGGCAAGCAGCCCCTCCATATTCTTATTTCGCCGATTTCACCAGGGAATCGAGTGTTCCCCGGCGATGCGGCCGCGACGATCTTTCTGGACGATCCCGAGACGCAGCCCTTGGTCCCGACGGACGTATTGCGGAAACTCTATGGGTTGAGCCCAGCAGAGGCACGACTGGCGGTCTTAGTCTTGCAGGGCCATTCGATCACGGAAGCAGCGGAGATCGGCCAAGTAAGCCGTGAGACGGCGAAGTCGCAAATGAGTGCCGTGTTCGCAAAGACGGGCACCCGGCGACAAGGGGATCTTATCCGGCTTTTGTCGAATATCCCCGGCAATTACGATGCGGGCTATGGCAGTTTCTGAAATTGTGTAGACCAGGGATTCATGGGTTTCCCACCCTTTCCGCAGGAAAAAACGGAAAGGATGGGGCACGGGAGTCTATAGCAAAAACAAAGATGCCTCAGAACGAGAACCGGGACACGGACCGCTTCCAAGATCGCCGCGCCGGGGCCTATGGCCGTTTCAGTTCATGGGTTTCCCACCCTTTCCGCAGGAAGAAGCGGAAAGGATGGGGCACGGAAGTCTATAGCAAAAACAAAAATGCCTTAGTTGAATTAAGGCCTGCTCAAACTATCAGGGCGGATCGCTACGAGATGGAGGGGCTTTTACGCCGGCCCAGCACGAACGCTTTGCGGCGATCGTTCGAGGCGTGGTCGATCTGTTTCCAAAATCCCACGAAGTAGTCGATCGCCGAAATCACCGAAACCAGCACGGTGAAATAGATCGCGGCGATGGCGATCCACTGCACGGGAATGATCACCAGACCGAAGACCCATTGGTTCCAGTGGTGGGCGAGGATGGCTGCCACCACGGCGACAATCTGGGTGACCGTCTTCAGCTTGCCCAGATCGCTGGCCTGAATGGTGAATCCTTCGCTTGAAGCAATGGACCGCAAGCCGCTGATAAGAAACTCTCTGCCGATAATCACCACCACGATCCAGACCTTGACGATCTGGGGATTGTAGGCGACCAGGGCAATCAGGGCTCCCGTGACCATGATCTTGTCCGCTATGGGATCGAGCAGCATGCCCATGGTGGTGATCTGGGCCCGCCGGCGTGCCAGGTAGCCGTCCAACCCATCGGTGATGGAAGCCAGGACAAAAAGAATGGACGCCAGCAACTCCTGCTCCCCATGCACCTGCCAGGGGAAGTGCGTGGAGAGCATCCACAGCAGCAGCGGGATCATGGCGATGCGGCTCAGCGTGATGG
>Ga0302320_10006513_pt1 | contig 25902 bp, 24 predicted proteins | sample Bog_T0_3_FD_202130 | JGI IMG/M metagenome (GOLD analysis project Ga0302320, IMG submission 202130) | Peat permafrost microbial communities from Stordalen Mire near Abisko, Sweden - Bog_T0_3 | ecosystem: Environmental > Terrestrial > Soil > Wetlands > Peat | place: Sweden: Abisko, Stordalen Mire... | reverse complement strand
AGCGGTTCTCCAATTGCTGTACTCCGAAAGCACAATGCCAAGTGGCTTTTTCCTTAAGAAAAAGCCACCCTGCACAGAAATAGCCAGCGCACGTTTATTGGAGAACCGCTCTAGCGCTTCGCCTCTCCCCGCCCCGCCGCCTTCTGCCGGTACATCTCCGCATCCGCGCGTGCGATCAGCCCCTTCAAGGCCTCGCTCGGCCTCGACTCGGCAAGGCCAATCGAGGCATCCACCTGCAACTGGACCGGCCCGGAGTTGCCCTCCACCTTGTAACTGCCGCACACCCAGGCGCTCAGCCGGTCAATCTGCGCCTGGGCATCCACCAGCCCGCAGTCCAGCAGGATGATGAACTCGTCCCCGCCCCAGCGCCCCACAATATCCTTCGAACGGCAGGCCGACTTCAGTTCGGTGGCGAACTGCCGCAGCAGCTCATCGCCGGCCACGTGGCCATGCCGGTCGTTCACCTGTTTGAAGCGGTCAATGTCGATGATCGCCACGCAAAACGGGACTCCGGCTGCAAGCCGCCGTTCCAGATGTCCCTCCACCGAAAGACGATTGCGCAAACCCGTCAGGGAGTCGCACGAGGCAACCTGCTCGGCCTGATCCAGCCGCGTCTGAAAGGTCGCGACCTCGGTTCGCAACCGATCAATGGCCGCCTTGCCCTCCGCCGTCATCCGGTCAATCGAGGTCTTCAGCTCCGCCGCGCTGCTCTCAATCGAGGCGCGAATCTCGCTTAGATCCTCCAGGTTGGCGATCTTCTTCAGCCGCGTCGTCACCCGGTCGATCTGCTCGGCGCAGCGCTGGTCCCGCGCTCCCACCGATTCGGCCGTCCGCGCCATCACGATCAGGATCTCCTTCACCTCGCCGGCCTTCTCCCGGTAGTGCCTCGCCGTGCGCCGGCCCCACTCCTGCAACTGTTGCTGCACGCTGCCCTCGGTCTCCTCCACCGCTTCCCGCGTGACGCCACCGCCAAGCCGGGCCTCCAGCCTGTCAAGGCCCTGCTTCAATCCGTTGCCCAGCCCCGGACACGCGTCCAGACTGCAACTGCCCATCTCCACCAGCGCTGACCGGTAGGCTCCGACAGCGGCCGTCAGAAGGTCCCCCTCCTCCGCCCCGGCTTCCGGCTTCAAACCGGTCCCAACCGTGTCCAGATACTTCTTCAGTGAGATCATGCGCCCTCGAAATGCGGGTTGTCTGCCCACCCGCAGCGGACAGAAAACTCCAGGAGATCAAACCAGAGTATCGGCACTCGCGCGCCGTTCCGTTAGCTTTCGATGTACCATGAAGGCGCACTTGTCCCTAGCTGGCAGCGAGCGTGCCTTTCGCCTGTTGCTGGCCGGGCAGGACGCCGACAAGCAAGCTTGTGCAATAGACAAACTGAAAGGCTCGCACGGACGGTCCTGATCCAGCCCGACCCATCTGACTGCGCATCAGGCATGGCGCGAGGTACGCCAATGAACGAGGAAGATCGTCAAAGCAGGCTCGCCAGCCTGGCCCACTTGAAGGCGATGGCCGAGAAAGCCTATGACGACATGTACGACGCGCACTCCTTCCGCGACGCCGGTGACTGCTACCGCGACGCCAGGGATTGCTTCGACGACGCCATCGGCCTCGCCGGCGATCTCGGCCTCGAAGCCGAAAAAGACGCCCTCGGCCAGCGCCTTGCCCATGTCAAGGCTGTCTTCCGCAGCCAGTTCGCCGTCTGAGGCCGCTCCGCGGTTGCCCCATTTTTTCCTGGTCCCTGGTTAGTTAGCCAGTTTCGCCTCTCGAATGAAAGGCGAAAAAGATTTGTTGCAATTCGCTCTTTATTCGCTATAATGCGGCCATGGCTGTCACAAGAAGACAAAAAGAGATTCTCGACTTCCTCGAGACATTTGTGGCTCGCAACGGCTATTCCCCTTCGTTTGAAGAGATTGCGCGGGGCATGGACCTCAAGAGCCTGGCCACGGTCCACAAGCACATCACCAACCTTGAGAAAAAAGGCCTGCTCGATCGCGTCCACAACCGCAGCCGCTCCATTGACGTGCTGCCTCCCGGCACCCGCACTCGCACCAGCGATCGCCTGCCCCTTGCCGGCCGCATCGCCGCCGGCCGCCCCGTCGAAGCTTGCGAAACTGCTGAGAGCATCTCGCTCCACGATGTGGTTGGCAACCGCGACGTCTTTGCCCTTGAAGTCCGCGGCGACTCCATGCGCGACGAGCACATCATCAACGGCGACTACGTCCTGGTCGAGCGCACCCGCACTGCCCGCCAGGGAGAAATTGTCGTTGCCCTCGTCCACGGCTCTGAAACCACCCTCAAGCGCTTTTACACCGAGGGCAGCGTGGTCCGCCTGCAGCCGGCCAACATTGAGATGGAGCCAATCTATGTCCCCGCCGCGCACGTCGCCATCCAGGGCCGCGTCCTCGGCGTGCTGCGCAAGTACCGGTAACATCAATTTTTTATAGGGTTGCTACTTCGGCCGCTTCAGGCGCCGGACTCCGAAACCATCCAGCTTGTTGTCGGTGCTGAGAAGCGGCAGATTGTTCTGGATCGCCTGGGCAGCGATCATCCGGTCGAACGGATCGGCGTGATGGGCGTCGAAGCGCGCGGCCCGTGCCATTGTCTCCGGCTCCAGGGGGAGAATTCCGAATCCAAGGCGGCTCTCGATGTTGAGAATCAAGTCGCTCTCAAATACAGCCGCCTCGGGGATTTTGCCATAGCGCGCTTTCAGGCTGATCTCGTAAACCGACGCCGCGGAGACCAGGACCTCATTGTCCAGGTCGGCGATCAGCTTCCTGGCCCAGGTCTCCATGCGGGACGAATCGATGGCCGCCCAGAGCACATAGTGCGTGTCGACAATGAACCTCACTCACCCTCCCCGCGCCACGCTTTCATTTCGGCATCAGGAAGATCGTCGAAGTCGGCAGGAATCTCAAAACCAGGATGGTGAAACATATCGAAAGCCCTTTCCTTCAATGGCTTCAGGGCGATAATCTCGGCCACCGGGGTCTTCTTCCGCCCAGTGGTCAACACAACCTTCTCCCCACGCTGCGCGCGTTTCACCAACTCGGAAAGCTGGGTCTTGGCCTCAAACATTGTGGCTTCGGCCATGACTTCCTCCATAATGCTAAGATCATCTTAGCTAAGATGCTCCAGGTTTGCAACGTCAGGTTATCTGCGCCTTCAGACCTGGCACGAAGACGGGAATCGCATCTCCATCGAGCTCGGCAGCTTCATGCGGGCAGGCGCTGTGGTCGTCGCCATCCAGGTCCGTGTCCTCGGGGTCCTGCGCAAGTACCGGTAACAGGCCGCGCAATCGGTTTGGCTCATCGCAATCGGCCGCGTCTCACCGCCGCGGCCCGCTCGCCTCCACCAGCAGCTCCACCGCCGGCGCCACCTTATCCAACACCTCGGCCTGCGGCTTCGCCGCTGCTTGCAGGAACTGCAAATTCTTCTCCAATTGAGCCGCATCGGTCACACGATGATTCTCCAGATCATCCAGCGCCGCCAGCCCAATCGCCGCCACCTGCGACAAGCTCTGTGACACCGGCGCCAGCTCCGCCGTCAAATCCGACCCACCCAGCAACGGCTCCAGCTTCGCGTCGTTGTCCCGCCAAAGCACCAGCCACTCACGCGCCTCCTGCCATTCGCCCGGCGTCGCCTTCCCCTGCGCAATCAGCCCGGCCAGGTTGTTGAACCTCCGCGCCGCCTCGCTCTCCGGCTCAACCGCATCCACAAACCGGTTCAGCGCAGTCCACGTGTGGTACTCCTTCATCCCCCCGCGCGAGTAGCCAACCGGCGGCTGAACTGCGCCGGCAAGCACCTGCAACGCGTGCGGCGTCACACCCCCGCCGATCCGCTCCAGCATCTCCCGCGGTCCAGACCGGTGCTGCAGCCCGTAGTACTGCAACCGCTGCGAGACAACCCCCAACCGGCTATACATCGACTCCACATCGCGCACGTCCGCAGCCGACCAAAGCCGTTCCGCAATTGGCGCCGTCCGCGGCCAGATGCGGCTGTCGATGTTTTCCTCGGTCACATACTCGGCCCACATTGTTGCCTCGCCGCCCAGCACGCTCGCCTTTTCATCTGCCGTCAGCGTCTCGTTGTTCCCGCCCAGCGGGTCCACAAGATAGTGCTCGGCCGCCGACTGATTCAGGTCGATGTAGTATCCGTTCGAAAGCAGAGTACGATTTCCCTGCCGCGCCGCCACCCCCAGCGCCGTCTGTCCCCGCCACGACTGGATCACCACCTCCCGCGGCGTCTCCGGCTGCAACACCTCGTCCCAACCCTCCATGATCTTGTGGTGCCCCGCCACCAGCTTCTGCACCCGCGCCGTGAAATACGACTGAAGCGCCGCATTGTCCTTCAGCTTGTGCGCCTTCATATAGGCCTGAATGCGCGCGTTCGCGTTCCACTCCTTGCCGTCGCACTCATCCCCGCCGATGTGAAAGTACGCATCCGGAAACAGCCCCGCCATCTCCCCGATGAACTTGTCCAGAAACTGATACGTCGTCTCCCGCGTCGGGTCCATCGCGGCATCCATAATCCCCCACCGGTCCGCAATCGCATACGGCCCCGCGCCGCTGCCCAACTGCGGATACCCCACCAGCCACGAGGTCGTATGGCACGGCATGTCAAACTCCGGCACCACACGAATCCCCCGCTCCCGCGCATACCGGATTACATCCCCAATCTGCTTCTGCGTATAGAAGTGCCCGCCCGATCCCTTTCCCTGCAACGCCGGAAACACCCGGCTCTCCACGCGAAACCCCTGGTCGTCGGAGAGGTGCCAGTGAAAGACATTCAGCTTCACTGCCTCCATCCCGTCCAGGTTGCGCGTGATCACCTTGATGGGCATAAAGTGCCGCCCTGAGTCGATCATCAGTCCCCGCCACGGGAACCGCGGCTGATCGTCGATCGTCACCACCGGTACGCTGAACCCCTGCGGCGTCGCATGCACCAGTTGCAGAAACGTCTGCAACCCATGCAGAGCGCCCAGTGCATTCGGCGCCGTCAGCAGCACTCCGCCCGTCGACACCTCCAGGTGATAGCTCTCATCCTCGCCCAGTTGCTGCAACGCGCGCCCGGCCCCAACCACCTTGATGAGAAAGTTCACCTGCTTCGCGCCAGTCTCCTTCGCGCCTGAGAGGGGAATCCCGGTCTCCCGGTAGAGCGTATCCAGAAACCGCTCCTTGCCCGCCGCCAGCCGGGCGTCGGCCGTTCCTTGCAGACCGACACTCAGGCTGCCGTCCAGCACAAACTGCCCCTGCCCGATCGCCATGTGCGCCGGCATCGGCATCACCGCAGGCTGCTCCGCGCAGAGCGCGTGAGCCAGCATCAGGCAGAAAACAAAAACTACAAAAGCCAGGCAACGTGCAGAACAATTCTTCAAGGCAACACCTCACTCAATTCCATAACCGCTCAGAACACTCCGCAGTGTACCAGTTCCATCTGCAGCCGCACTTCGGCGCATCCTGTAGAATTTCGATTGCGCCCGCATCGCGGCTCGCGCATGCATCTGGAGAAACTTCATGACGCTTTCATACGACTATCCCGCCATCGCCAAGATGATTGACCACTCCCTCCTCAACCCCACGCTCACCACGCAGGAGCTTGAAGACGGCTGCGCTCTCGCCCTCCGCTATGACGTAGCCAGCGTCTGCATCCTGCCCTACGCCCTGGCCCGCTGCGCCCAGGTGCTCGCAGGCAGCCAGGTCAACGCCAGCACCACCATCGGCTTCCCCCACGGCGGACACGCCACCGCCATCAAACTCGCTGAGGCCCACCAGGCCCTCGCCGATGGCGGCCAGGAACTCGACGTCGTCATCAACATCAGCAAAGCCCGCAGCGGCGACTGGGGCTACGTTCAGGCCGAGCTCGCCGCCCTCACGCAGCTCATCCACGGGGCCGGCCAAAAGATCAAAGTCATCTTTGAGAATGCTTATCTCGACGATGCCGCCAAGATCCGCCTCTGCGAAATCTGCGCCGAGATCGGCGTCGACTGGGTCAAGACCTCCACCGGCTACGCCCCCAGCGGCGCAACCCACGCCGACCTCGAACTCATGCGCCGCCACTCCCCGCCTAACGTCCAGGTCAAGGCCGCCGGCGGCATCCGCGACCTCGATGCCCTCCTCGCCGTCCGCGCCCTCGGCGTCAGCCGCGTCGGCGCCACCCGCACTGAGTCCATGCTGGAAGACTGCCGCAAGCGCCTCGGCCTCGCCCCCATCTCCACAGCCGCCCCAGCCGCCACCCCTGCCGGCTACTAGCCCGCTTCTTTCACAGGCCGCGGAGACTTGTAGCGCTGGCCTCCTGGCCGGCTGTTCCGAGGGCTTCCCGGCCCTTGGGTCCTCGCCACATCTCGATTTCCCGATTGCCACGTCGTCTGTGAGAATTGCAGGCCGGCACACGCAACAAAGGCCCGGCGCATCCGCCGGGCCTCCGTGTCTCTGTCCAAACTCAATCCATCTTCTCCGCCGCCAGCTTACGCCAGCAGCTTTTGGATCTTCTCGTCAATCACTTCCTGCGGCACAAACCCAACCACCTGGTCGGCCACCTTGCCGCCCTTGAAGAACAGCAGCGCCGGAATCCCGCGGATCCCAAAACGCCCCGGCGTCGCGCTATTCTCGTCCACGTTCACCTTCGCTACCTTCAACTTGCCCGCGTAGGTCGCGGCTATGCTGTCCACGATGGGGGCAATCGCCTTGCACGGACCGCACCATACGGCCCAGAAATCCACCAGTACCGGCTGCTCGCTCTTGAGTACTTCCTGGTCGAACGTTGCATCGCTTACTTCCAATACTCCCAACCCTGCCATGATCCTCCTTGCGTTTTTAGCCCTTTTACCGAGTCTACCTTTTACGGCGCATTCATGGGATGCGGGAGCCTCTTGGAAAGTCGCAAACACCATCGAAAGCCCAGGCCGCCCTTCCTCAACCCCTCGTCCGCGCCCGGTTTCCATAGATTCAGCCGCCCAGATCCGCCGGCGCGCCCGCTCCGCGCATAGAAAAGCGCCCGTATCCCATTCGGGACCACGGGCGCTAGAGCAGCCCTCCCCCAGAACTGCCCACGCTGCGAATTTAGGGGTTAACCCATTGAAAAGCAAGCAAACTTAGGTAACGGTACGAGTAATCAAAAACCGGTCACTATCGAGAAGGTCAACACCACAAACCCAACAGTAATTGAATTGCCAACCCCGCATCCTCGGTCTCCGCGGCAACGCTCTCCCTCACTCCGCCCGCAACGCAAAGTACTGGCTCGCCCCGGTGGCCTGGAACCGGCAAACCTTCAGCTCCGCCTCCATCTGGCCTTTGATCGCCTCGCGGATCGCCCCCGACGCCTGTGCAACGCTCTGCTGGCTGCCCACAATCACCAGCATCGCCGGTCCCGCGCCGCTCAACGCCGCCCCCAGAATCCCGTGGCTCCCGGCCAGAGGCAGCAGCCTCGGCAGCAACGGGCAAATCGGCGCGCGATACGGCTGATGAATCCGGTCGTTCATCGCGATCCGCAGCAGGTCGCCCCGTCCCAGCGCGAACGCCAGCCCCAGCAGCGCCGCCGACTGAATGTTGGTCACCGCGTCTGCCCGTGAATAGCTCTCCGGCAGCACGGCCCTGGCCTTGCTCGTAGGCAGCGGGTCCGCCGGCAGAACCACAATCGCCCGCCAATCCTCCGGCGGCAACACATGCGCCACATGCACCGTCCGTCCCTCGCAGGCCGCTGCCACAAATCCACCCAGCCAGCAGGCCGCGGCATTATCCGGATGCCCCTCCAGCGCGCATGCCTCTTCCAGAATCTGCTTCGTGGTCCAGTCCAGCCGGCCAAAATGAACCGCCAGCGCAATCGCCGCCAGCCGTCCCGCCGCTGAAGAACCACACCCCATCCCCAGCGGAATCCCGTTCTGCATCCGAATCGCCAGCGGCACAATCGGCCTACCGTTCTCCTTCAGCAGCCGCTCATAGATGCCCAGAATCAGGTTGTCGTCCAGTTGCGAACAGCGCGCCCAATCATGCCCGGTGGCCGTAATTGAAAATGTCTCCGCGGCCTCCGCCTCAATCTCCAGATAGAAATCCAGCGCCACGGCCACCGCGTCAAATCCCGGTCCTAAATTCGCAGACGTAGCCGGCAGCCGCAGCCGCAGCGGCGCAGCAGCCCGCATGCGAGCCTCGTCGCTCCCAGCTTCCTTCATTGCCCGCTGCCCTTCAGCGCCGCCAGCACCGCGCCCGCAGTCGCCTCCATCACCTGTGCATTGCGTCTGAGAGCGTCAATCTCGCCCTCCACTCCAGACTTCTCAGCCTCATCCAACAGGGTTCCGCGATGGAACTCGATCGTGTAGTCCGCATCCTTCAGCGAGTGCCCCGTCAACACCAGCACCACTGACTCGCCGGCTGCAACCTTCCCCTGCGCCCGCAGCTTCTTCAGCCCCGCCAGCGTCACCGCCGACGCCGGTTCGCAGCCCAGACCCTCGGCGCCAATCTCCGCCTTGGCAATCGCAATCTCCGCCTCGGTCACATCCAGGCACCATCCGCCCGTATCCTGAATCGCCCGCGCCGCCTTGCGCCACGAGGCCGGGTTCCCAATGCGTATCGCCGTCGCCCGCGTATGCGCCTCCATCGGCTCCAGCGTCGCTCCGTTGCTGTGCGCAAAGCTCTCCGCCAGCGGATTGGCCCCCGCCGCCTGAATCACCGAAATCTTCGGCATCCGCGCCACCAGCCCCAACTCGTGCAACTCCCTGAACCCCTTGCCCAGCGCCGAACTGTTCCCCAGGTTGCCCCCCGGAACAATCAGGTGGTCGGGCACCGTCCAGTCAAACGCCTCGGCAATCTCGAACGCCGGCGTCTTCTGCCCCTCCAGCCGGTAAGGATTCACTGAGTTCAGCAGGTAAATCGGCGACTCCTTCACAATCTGCGTCAGCAGCGTCAGGCAGCCGTCAAAGTCCGTCTTCAGTTGGCAGGTCACTGCGCCGTAATCCATCGCCTGGCTCAGCTTGCCCCACGCAATCTTGCCCTCGGGAATCAGCACCAGGCTCCGCAACCCCGCCCGCGCCGCATAAGCCGCCATCGCCGCCGACGTATTTCCCGTCGACGCGCAGGCCACCCACTCAAATCCCCGCTCCTTGGCCACGCTCAGCGCCGCCGTCATGCCGGTGTCTTTGAACGACCCCGTCGGATTCATCCCTTGGTGTTTGGCATAAAGCTGGTCCAGCCCCAGCGCCTTGGCCGCGCGATACAGCGGATACAGCGGCGTATTCCCCTCGCGCAGCGTCACCGCATTCCCAAAGCTGTCCAGAATCGGCAACAACTCGCGGAACCGCCAAACCCCCGACTGATCCAGCCACTCCGGCGAGCAGCGCCGCTCCCGCCATAGCCACTTCAGCGCCCCGGCGTTGGGCCGGTCGTGCCCCTGCCGCTGGCTCCAGCCCGGATACTCCACCTCAAACAGGTCACCGCACTCGACGCAGCGGAAGTCCGGCTGGGCTTCCGCCCCCGCGATCCGCGCCCCGCATCCAAAACAGCGCAACTGGTGCAAATTGTCGTTCATGCCTGCTGTTAGCCTACCAGCGAAGGCCGGATTTTGCCTCGCGCCACAATCCACGTCCGCTCTTCGCAACTGTCCTTATGCCACTACCAGCTCCGCCCCCTCCACATTCCACCCCTCCACCATCACCTTCCCCGCCGTCCCGCCGTACTCAATCCCAATCTGCCGCTTCTCGCCCGGCGTCAACGCGAAGTAATTGTCCGTATAGTGAATCGGCGCAACCAGCAGCCCAGTCGCCTCGTCCACCACCTTCAGCCTTACTGCGAGCGCCACTCCCTGACTCGGATTCCCAACCTCCACGGTAAGCTTCGTCTTCCCCGCGACCACTTCCTTCTTCACCGTCCCATTCAGCTTCACCTTCCCCATCCCCGCCAGGTCCTTGTACTTCCAAACCTCCTTCGCATTCCAATAGAAGTTGTCTGACAGCAGCTTCCCGTCGGCGCTCTTGAGTTCCAGCTTGATAAAGTAGACCTCCGTCAACTTGGCCAGCTTCGCCTCCTCGCCCGCAAACAGATTCAACGCCTGCGTCACGCTGTTCGCCGCAAAATCCAGGGTCGCCGTCTTCTTGAGCGCCAGCGACCCATCCAGGTTGTACACCCGCGCCTCCGCCCGCACGCCCTTCAACCCCTTCAGTGTGCAGTTCACCAGCTTCACATCGTTCGTCGCCATGCTCCATTGGATATGCAACGGCTCGCACGCCTTCCGTATCCCGAAGAACGCCCCCGTCGGTTCCAGGTAATAGTCATAGGTGTTCCACACCAGCGAGGGCCAGCAGGGATTGCTCATCCAGATCATCACCCCCGAGCAGTTATCCCACATCTTCTCGTTCCACGACTCGTAGATCGCCTTGAACACCTCCAGATTCACCATCTGCGACTTGCGGCAGAAATCTTCAATCCCCGCAGCTTCCCCATAGCAGGCAATCGCCTTCTCCGTGTGTCCCACCACCCCATCGCCGTCCTGCCATCCCTTCTCCCACCAGTCGTGCGTGCCCCACATCTCGCTGATCGGCCAAAGCCTGTCGTGAGGCATCATCCGCCGCATGCTCTCCACCGGCGGCACATTCGGCGACCCAATCTCCGCGCGGAACCCATGCGCCATCCCGCTCAAATAGAACTTGGGCGGCATGCTCACATACGGCCCATCGCCATCCGTCGGCGGATGCTGCGTCGAGTGCTGCAAAAACAGCCGCGTCCCATCCAACTCATCCACCATCTTCGGCACCGCGCTCAAAATAGGCTCCTGGCTCGCTCCCTCATTCGCCGTACACCACAGCGCCACGCACGCATGATTCCTCGTCGCCAAGATCCGATCCCGCGCGTTGGCCAGCCACATCGGCACATCGTAGGGCATGTTGTTGTGGTTCACCCCAAACTCTTCCCACACAAAAATCCCATGCCGGTCGCACGCTTCAAAAAACTCCTGTTTGTGCACATTCCCCAGGCAGTTGCGAATCAGATTGAAGTTCATCTCCTTCTCATAGCGCACCCGGGCCTCGTACCCCTCCCCGTCGCAGCGCAGCATCCCCTCATCCATCCCCCAGTCCGCGCCCTTCAGCAGAATCCGCTGCCCATTGCAACTGATCGTCAGCGGATTCGCCAACGGAGTCGCCGTCGTCTTTCCGCCAAGATCCTCAAGCTTACTCACATCCCGCAGCGCCATCGCATCCTGGTTATACGTCAGCTTGCGAACCCCAACCTTCGTCGCCTTCCCATCCGACACACCGCCGCCGGCCATCTCGAACCGCAGCGTCAGCTCATACAAATGCTGCTCGCCGACGCCATTCGGCCACCAAAGCCTCGGCTCCTTCAGCGAAAGCTCTGCGTGCGCAGACTTGTCCACCGAAAGGCTCTTCGTCTCGCCCGCCTCCAGCGTCACCGGATGCGCAAAACGCAGATCTCCCAATCCAACCTTCAACGCTCCCGTCCGCTTCTCGCTTGCGTGATTCGTCAACTCCACCTTCAGAGTCAAATCCGCCCGCGAAACATCCGGCGCCAGCGGCAACTCCGTAATCACAAACGGGTCCCCAATCGTCACATCCCCGCTCGTCGTCAGCGTCACTTTGTTCCAGATCCCGATGTTCCGGTCGCGAATCGTCGGCAGCCAGTCCCACCCCGCCGACTCCACAAACGTCGGCGCATTATGCGTAAAATCCTCCGGCCAACTGTAGTCTCCCAGCGTTCTCACCGTCGGCTTGCAAGGGTTCGACACCGGATGAATCAGAACAGCAATGCAATTCCGCTTTCCCACCACCACCTTGTCCGTGACATCGAACCGCCCGCGGATAAATGCCCCGCCCATCTTTCCCACCCCCGAGCCGTTCACAAAAATCTCCGCCTTGTAGTTGATCCCATCCAGATTCAGCCAAACCCGCTTCCCCTTGTAACTCGCCGGCACCGTCACCTCATTCCGGTACCACCATTGCCCATGCGCGAACCACTCCGAGACATGGTACATATCGTCGCCATAAAACATGTCCGGCACCGCGCCCGCATTCTGATAGCTCGTCAGCACCGTCCCCGGCACCACCGCAGGCAACCAAGCCCCATCCTCAAATCCGCACATCGAGATCTTCGCAGCATCGTCCCCAACAAACTGTTGGCTCACCAGCTTCCACCCGCCCGAGAGTTCCAGCGTCCCATCCGCATTCGGCGCGGGCACAAGGTTCGGCCTCGCCACCGGCCCTCCCCAACCCTGAACCTCAAATCCATTCAGCGCATACCCGCCTGCCCCGGCCGCCTCCGCACACAGCAGCCGCACAAACCGTGCGCTCACCGGCTTCAGCGCAATCTCTTCCACCCCGCCCTGCCCGTTCGCGCTCTCGTGCACATCCGTCCACTTCTCCACCAACCCCGTCGCCGCTGAAGCCGCCCGCTCTGTGCTCACCTGAATCCTGTAAGCCCGCGCATACCCCTGCCCCCAGCGCAGCACCACCTTCTTCACCTCGCAAGAGCTGCCCAGGTCCACATAAATCCATTGCGCTCCGCCGCCCTTGCTCAGCCACTGCGTCGCCGCCTGTCCATCCGTGGCCATGTGTCCCGTATTGATGAAGTCCGCCGCGCTCGAAGCCCACGCCGCCCGATTCAGCGCCAGATTTCGCGCCGGGCTCGCTGCCTTGGTTGCATTCTCCGCCGCCGCCATCAGCGATCCTGTCGTGCGTGCCCCTGCCGTGCGTGACCAAGGGGCAACCGCAGCCACCGCGCACACCCGCAGGCCGTCCTTCAGCAACTCTCTCCTGGTTCTCTTCATGGGGTTCTCCTTTTCAAACGCCGGGACCTAACCCGCACCCACGCAGTCTCGCCGAGCCCCCGCAGGAGGACCCCGATCCGGTTTTGTCAGAATTGACGGCTACCATAGTACTCCACTGCCAAAGCAAGTGACGGCCGACGGTGCCTGGGGTGCTAGCCTATCGGCATACGACGCTTTCTCCCGCGAAGGAGGCACCAACTTCCCGTGACCCGCAAACTCCTCTTCTCCCTCGTCGGTTTCCTCTCGCTCGGCCCGCTCTGCGCCCAGCCCCCGCTCCGTGTCGCCGCCGCGGCTGACCTCGAGCCCATTCTGCCGCCCATCCTCGAACAGTTCCAACAGGCCACCGGCATCCGCGCTGAAGCCACCTTCCAGGCCTCCGCCATGCTGGCCACCCAAATCCAGAACGGGGCGCCCTTTGACCTTTTTCTCTCCGCCGACCTCGGCTACCCCCGCCGCCTCATCACCGCCGGCCTCGCCGACTCCGCCACACCCGTCCTCTACGGCCGCGGCACGCTCGTCCTCTGGGCGCGCAAAGACTCGCGCCTCCCTCCGCCCTCCCTCGATCTGCTGCGCAGCCCCGACCTCCGCCGACTCGCCCTCGCCAACCCCGACCGCGCACCCTATGGCCGCGCCGCCGTCGCCGCCCTCACCAGCCTTAACCTTTACGACCAGCTCAAGCCCCGCCTCGTCACCGCCGAGAACATAGCCCAGGCCGCCCAATTCGTTGACTCCGGCAACGCCGACGCCGGCCTCATCTCCCTCACCTCCGCCCTCACCCCGCGCCTCGCCGCCAGCGGAACCTACGCCGTCATTCCCGATGGCCTCTACCCCGACATCCAGCAAGGCGCCATCGTCCTCGGCAAATCCTCCCAGCGCGACGCTGCCCACAAGCTGCTCACCTACCTGCTTTCCCCGCCCATTCAGGCACAACTTGCCAAGACCGGCCTCCGGCCCGTTCACTAGACAAAGGCTGCAACGGCAGAAGCCTCGCGACCGGCCGCTTTTCGCTCTTCGATGATCTGCGAGCGATACCACAATCCCCCACTCAGCAAACCTAAGCTGAGAGCTAAAAGCCCGAAGCCAACAGCTGAACGAGACCTCATGGACTGGCAAGCCTTAGCCCTAACCATCAAGCTGGCAACCGTCACCACGGCCATCCTGCTGGCCGTCTCCGTGCCCCTTGCCGCCCTGCTGGTGCTCGGACGCAGCCGCTGGCTCGCAATCGTTGAAGCCCTCGCCGCCCTGCCCCTGGTCCTGCCGCCCACCGTGCTCGGTTTCTTCCTGCTCGTCCTGCTCGGTCCTCGCACCGCCTTCGGGCGCGTCCTCGCCAACCTCTTCGGCCATCCCCTCGCCTTCTCCTTCTCCGGCCTCGTTGTCGGCTCGGTCATCTACAGCCTGCCCTTCGCCGTTCAGCCCCTCGTGGCCGGCTTTGCCGCCGTCGATCCCTCCCTGGTTGACGCTGCCCGCCTCCTCGGAGCCGGCCCCGCAAAGCTTGTGCTCACGCTGCTTCTGCCCCTGGCCCGCCGTTCGCTCATCGCCGCCGCGGTCCTCAGCTTTCTCCACACCACCGGCGAGTTCGGCGTGGTCCTCATGCTCGGCGGAGACATCCCCGGCGCAACCCGCACCCTCTCGATCATCCTCTATAACCAGGTTGAGAACTTTGATTACACAGCGGCAACTTACACCGCCGCCATCCTGCTCGGCCTGAGTGTCGTCGCGCTCGCCGCCATCTATCTCTCCGGGCAGACGCGCGGAGGCCGCCGTGCTTGAGTTTGCCCTCAACGCCCGCCGCCGGCACTTCCACCTCGAGGTGCAATGCACCTTAGCGACCGAGTGGACCGTCCTCTTCGGCCCCTCCGGCGCAGGCAAAAGCACCCTCCTCCGCCTCCTTGCCGGCCTTGACGCCATCGAATCCGGCCGCGTCTCGCTCGATGGAACTGTGCTCGCCGATACTGCCCGCAGCCTCTGGATCAAACCTGGCTGCCGCCACACTGCCCTCGTTGCCCAGCAGCCCGCGCTCTTCCCGCACTTGACTGTCGCCGCCAACATCGCCTACGGACTCGGCAGCCTCGACCGCGCCTCCCGAGCCGCTCGCGTCGAAGAGATGTTGGATCTCGTCGGAGCACCAGACCTGATCGCCCGCCGTCCGCCGCACCTCTCCGGCGGCGAGGCGCAGCGCGTAGCCCTGGCCCGCGCCCTCGCGCCCTTGCCCCGCTTGCTGCTGCTTGACGAGCCCTTCTCCGCCCTCGACGGCGCAGCCAGCGATGCACTTCTCACCCGCCTGCAAGCCTGGCTCGCCGCACATCGCGTCCAGACCGTCATGGCCACGCACAACGCCGCCGACGCTCTCGCCATCGGCGCTGAAGTCGCTCTCTTGCATGAAGGGCGCTTGGTCGCGCAGGGACCGGCCAGCGAAGTTCTGGCCAGCGAACGAAGCCGTCTGCTCGCCCGGCTCAACTAAAGCAGCAATCTCGATTCGCTCACTCGGTCGCCGCGCTCTTGCGCTCCGGCCAGAAGTAAAGCAGCGGGAAGATCACAAAGATGGCAAACGATACGTTCACTGAAACAAATGCCAAACCCACTGAAGCCGCGTAACAAGTCATCGCGAAGACAGCCTTCCAGTTCAACCGCTGGAATTCGATCTGCCGCACCATGTCTTCGCGATCCTGCCGCTTCAACACTGTTTGCAGCAGCAGGAATGCCGCCGAACTGCAGGTCATCACCGCCCCGTAAGCGGCCACCGCCAGCGGCGCATGGCAATTCTGCCCCAGGTAGGCAGTGACAAACGGAATCAGGCTCATCCAGAAAAGCAGGTTGTTATTGCTCCACAGCAGCGCCGCATCCGCGCGCCGGGCTTTCTCCATAAAGTGGTGATGATTCACCCACATGATCGCCACCACCGCAAAGCTCAAGGCATACACCAGCAGCGAGGGCATCACCGTCAGCAAAGCCGCGCTCGTGCCGCCTTGAGGCACCTTCAGTTCAAGCACCATGAGCGTGACAATGACTGCCATTACGCCGTCACTGAAAGCCTCGATGCGGTTTGTCTTCATGTCCTCTTCCTTGCGCACAGGGTCAACACGACGTCAAAACCCGAGGGTGACCGGCTCCATCTCCAGCCGTATCCCGAACCGCGCTTGCACCCCAGAAGTGATCTGCTCGGCCAGCGCCACAATCTCCGCCGCGCACGCGCCGTTTCCATCACCGTCACCAAGATTCACCAGCGCCAGCGTATGCTTGCTCGAGATCCCCGCCCGCCCCAGCGCATACCCTTTGCGGAAACCTGCCTGCTCAATCAGCCATGCCGCAGGAATCTTTACTTGTCCGGCATTCCCCGGTCCAGCGCCGGCAGGAAAGCGCGGCGGCAGCGCGCCGCTCGTCTCTGCAACCTGCCGCACCTGCTCTTCGCTCACAATCGGATTCTTGAAGAAGCTGCCTGCGCTGCGGCAATCGGCATCGCCTTCCACAAGCAGCATCCCCTTCGCCTGCCGCACCCGCCGCACTGCGGCAGCAACCTCCGTCAAACTGGGTTCTCCAATCTCCGCCCGCTCCTCGGCCAGCGCCTTCCGCAGATCGGCATAGCGCACCGTGGGCGCGCCGCCCGGTGTGAGCTTGTAGTCCACGCGCGTCACAATGTAGCGCCCGCGATCGCTTGAATTGAACCGGCTATGCCGGTAACCGAAGTCGCACTCCGCTCCGCCGAACTCCACAAACGCGTGCTCCATCAGATCAAAGGCGCGCACCCGCAAAATCGCCGTAGACACCTCTTGCCCGTATGCGCCTACGTTCTGCACCGGCGTGCCGCCCACTGTGCCCGGTATCCCGGCCAGGCATTCTACCCCCGCACAACCATCGGTCGTGGCCCGCTGCACGAAGTGCTCCCAGGGCTCGCCTGCTGCGGCCAAGTAAATCCTGGCGCCTGGCTCCTCAGGCAATTCCGCGCTAGTGATTCCGCGCATCGCAACGCGCAACACCAGGCCGTCGAACCCAGCGTCTGAAACAAGCAAGTTGCTGCCGCCGCCCAGAACAAACAGCGCTATCTCGTTCTCGCCAGCCCAAGCCGCCGCCTCGGCAACTTCCTCGTCGCTGTGCGCCTCAACAAACCAGCGTGCTGGACCACCGATTCCCAACGTGGTCAATTGCGCAAGCGGTTTGTTCTCTTCCCTGAGCATCGCTTAAAGGCTACACCAAACAGGCCCCAGACCTGCGAGTGCTTGAGCATATCGCACAGAGCCCACGCCGGTCAGTAACCAGAGCCTGCATTCTTGAAGTAGTGCACCTCGGGACTGCGCCGTGCAGACCCCAGGTGTTTGAAAGCTGCCCATCCTGTTTTGCGCCGCAACCACTTAACCAGCGCGCTCTGCCGCCGTAACACCCGATTGCCCACCAGCAGATCGTCCCCTGCAATGTCGCTTCTGGCCATCATCAGCAACTTGTTCCTCGGAAACCTCTCACGAACGAACGGGTAAAAGGCCACCACCTTGCCCAGACGCTCATCGCCCGGCTCCGGCGCGGGCCGCCCTGTCCATTGCGCCCACAGCAGCCCAGCCAGATCAACATGCCCTGCGGTCTGAATATGTCCCATCTGCGTACTGCGCGGATTCACTTCAATCAGGTAAGGGTCACCCGTCACTTCGCTCAACATGAAGTCGAGCCCGAAGAACCCTGAAATTTCCAACGACTCGGCCAGCAGCGCGCCGGCGCGTTCCATGCGCTCATCGCGCATCAGTTGAATCACCATCGCCGGCTTGGTCTCGCCCTGTGAAGCCAGAACGCGCGCTTGCAAGCCCCCCAGTACGCGCCCCTGCCAGCATGCAAACATCGCGGTTGCGGGAACTCCCTCAATCTTCTCCTGCGCGCAGAGCCCGCTTCCCTCCATCCCGAACGACTCCACAAACGCCATCGGGTCGAGCGCCAGCAGCCGCCGCAGATTGAAAGTCAGTCGAGGGCGCAATCTCAGCCGCGCATACTGCGCCCGCAACTCGGCCGCATCGCGAACAATCGCCACGCCCCTGCCGCCGCTTGACCCATCCCGCTTCAGCACCAGCGGAAACCTCTCCGCCGCGGCCGGTCCTTCCACATCTTCCCCGCATCTCAGTGGATGCGTCCGCGCAATCCTTATCCCCAGCCGCTCCGCCTCGGCCAACGTCCGATACCGGTTGCGCAAAATATCGAACGAGCGCTCCGCTCCAACAGAGCGTTCCACCAGTCCCTTGTAGGCCGGATACTTCACAACGAGCTTGTGCATCAAGGCAAATGCCAGGTCGTCGCCTGGCAGCAGGTATTCAGCCCCGCTCTGCTCGATCGCAGCGCGCAACGAACCCAGAGAATCCCACGGCAAAAACGAATAGCAGGTGTCTACGTGCATCGCGAGCCGCAACTCGCTGTCCGGAGCGCACAACGCGCTGATCCTGCACCCGTACTTCCAGAACCGAAAGGCGAGACGCGACACTTGCGTCCACGCATGGGTGGACACAACCAGTACCGCTGGCGCATCTGTCCGCAAATCGGCCTCTTGGCTGGGGGGAAACATTGCCTCGTCCTGCTTAGACGACCTGGTCGCGCCTATACTGACCCATCCTAGCGGATTTTCAGCCAACGCGGCATAAGAAACCCCTGTGGCAGTCCCGACTGCCCGCTTCGTTCACAATCCACCTTCCCGCTTCGGTACGGATGCACTAGAATGAACACAGGCGACTTCCCTGCCGGAGGCAACAATGTATCCAGAACTGATGGTCATTCCCATGCGCGAAGAACTCACCCGCGCCGGAATCAAGGAATCACGCACCGCCGAAGATGTCGATGCCGCGCTCGCCCTGCCGGGCACAACCCTGCTCGTCGTCAATTCCATCTGCGGATGCGCCGCCGGCAAAATGCGCCCCGGCGTGCGCATGGCCCTCACCGGCTCAACCAACCTGCCCGATCAAAAAATAACCGTCTTTGCCGGCCAGGACCGTGAAGCTACCGAGAAGGCTCGTAGCTACTTCGTAGGCCATCCGCCCACTTCCCCCGCGATCGCCATCCTCCGCGACGGAAAGCTCGTCTACCTCATGCAGCGCTTCGTCATCGAGCAGTCCACCGCTCAGCAAATCGCCGCCGAGCTGGTCCGCGCCTTCGAGGAGTTCTGCGCCAAAACAACGGCCTAAGAGAAATCGTCAAACTTTCCGGATCGGCCCCGGGTATTGAGCTATTCGAGAATCTGCAGTCAACAAAGTGATCCCTTCGACCATCGCCTGAGCAATCAGAATGCGGTCGAAGGGATCTTTGTGTATGGGCGGTAAACTGCCTGCTTCAACGGCATGTCGTCCAAGCACGGTCAACTCCCCGTAGCCATTCTCCAGCAGTCCTTCCCACACAGCACCAGGACGAGCATGGAAGCTCTCCAACCCTTTGGCGTGTTTGATTGAGATCTCCCAGATACTTGCGACACTGAAGAGAAGGTCATTCTCCGGATCCGCAAGCAGAATCCGCGCCAACGCAGGAAGACGAGGCGAATCCTCACTAGCCCATAACAAAAGGTGAGTATCGAGAAGTAGTCTCATTCTTCACCGCTGAACATCTTCCCATCACCGCTGAACATCGCCTCGATCTCATCCGCCATCATCGTGTCAAAGTCATCCGGAACTTTGATCTGCCCCTTGAGGAAGCCCAATCGGCGCTTAGCCGCACTGGCCGGTGCGTCGAGCCGTGTCACCTGCACCTTCGGCTTCCCCGCCTTCGCAATAATGAACGAATCCCCCTGCTCAGCCTCATCAACCAACCGCGAAAGATGCGTCTTCGCTTGATGAATATTGATCGTCCGCATCGCCCCTCCCAACTAAACTAAGTCGACTTAGTTTAGTTCAACTCTTACCCCGAATTCAAGAACCAACCCCAAAACAAAACGGCCCCCCACCCGGGAGGCCGCCCTGCATTCCATCTTCCCGCTCAGTCCGCCGCCTACCCCTTGCTCAGCCGCTGCACCTTGCTGTGCCGTATCGAGTACCCGAAGTAAATTACCAGCCCAACCAGCAGCCACCCGATCATCACTTCCCAGGTCAGCAGTGGCAGATTAGTCATCAGGTACACTGCCGTGATCATGCCAAGAATCGGCACCAGCGGCACAAACGGCGTCTTGAACGGCCGGTACAGCTCAGGGCTCCGCACCCGCAAAATCCACACGCCCGCGCACACAATCGTGAACGCCAGCAGCGTGCCGATATTCACCAGCTCCGCCAGCCTGCCCACCGACAGAAACGCCGGCAAAATCGCCACCACCGCCCCCACCGCGATCGTCGAGATCCACGGCGTCCGGAACTTCGGATGAATCGCCGACGCCCACTTCGGCAGCAGTCCGTCCCGCGACATCGAGAAGAACACCCGCGACTGCCCCAGCAGCATCACCAGCATCACCGTGCCCAGGCCGAACACCGCGCCAATCTTCACCAGCAGCGAACCCCAGCTCACGCCCGTCGCATCAATCCCCAACGCCACCGGATCGGCCACGTTCAGCGACTTGTAGTTCACGAGCCCCGTCAGCACCGTCGAGACCAGGATGTAGAGAATCGTGCAGATCACCAGCGACCCCAGAATCCCCAGAGGCATATCCTTCTGCGGGTTCTTCGCCTCCTGCGCCGCCGTCGACACAGCATCAAAGCCAATGTAGGCAAAGAAGATCGATGCCGCGCCCGTCGCAATTCCCTTGAAGCCGAAGTTCCCGTGTCCATCCGACGGTGGAAAATACGGATGCCAGTTCGACCAAGCCAATTGCGGATGACGGACCAGGAAGAAGATGCCCAGCACCAGGAAGATCCCCACCACGCTCAGCTTCACAAGCACAATTACGGTGTTCAGGTTGGCTGACTCCTTGATGCCGATCACCAGAACAGTGGTCACCGCCAGAATCGCCAGAATTGCCAGCAGATTGAAAAGCCCCGTGACGTGCTGCAATCCGCTCGCATCGGTCCCCGGTGGCAGCGAGGTCAGTGGCAGCCACCGCTCGTGAAAGAACACAAGCACCGTCCCCGGCGTCGCCGTCAGCCGCGGCGGAAAGTAGATCCCCAGCTGTTGCAGCAGGCTGTTGAAGTACCCTGACCAGCCCGATGCCACGGTCGCCGCGCCAAACCCATACTCCAGCCCCAGGTCCCAGCCGATGATCCAGGCCACAAACTCGCCCAGCGTCGCATATCCATAGGTGTAAGCCGACCCTGCAATCGGGATAATCGACGCAAACTCGGCATAGCAAAGCCCGGCAAAGGCGCACGTAATCCCCGCCAACACAAAGCTCAGCGCCACCGCCGGCCCCGCATGCAAGGCCGCCGCCTGCCCCGTCAGCACAAAAATCCCCGCGCCGATAATAGCGCCAATCCCAAGAGTGATCAGGTTCAAGGCGCCAAGCGATCGCTTCAGCGTGTTCTCGCCCTTTTCACTCGCCTCTTGCGTAAGCAACGACATCGGTTTGATTCGAAGCAGACTGGACTTCAATGAGGGATTTCCTCCGCAAAGGTTCGTTCTTTAGTTGATTTTCAATTTGTCTTCAGCCAGCCCCGCCGGCCGACGCGACCAGAACAGATACACCGGTATGCCCAGAACCACCAACCCGAGCCCAGGCCACGTGTACTGGGGCTTGTATCGCAATAATACGATACAGATCCATGCCGCCATCACGATATACAACGCCGGCAGCACCGGATACCCCAGCGCCTTGTAAGGCCGCGCCGCCTCCGGCCGCTTCACCCGCAACACAAAAAGCCCCGCGATGGTCAGAATATAAAACACCAGCACCGCGAACATGATGTAGTCCAGCAGTTGCCCATACGAACCTGACACGCACAGCACCACCGTCCACGCCGCCTGCACCAGCAGCCCCGCCGCCGGCGTCTTATACCGCGGATGCAGCTTGCCCACGCTCTTGAAAAACAGCCCGTCCTTGCTCATCGCGTAGTAAACCCGCGCCCCCGCCAGCGTCATCCCGTTCGCGCACCCAAACGTCGAAACCAGAATCGCCCCCGCCATCAGGTAAGCGCCGGCCGAGTGGAAAATCTGCCCCAGCGCCGCCGTCGCCACGCGGTCTTCCGTCGCATGCTGAATCCCCCGCGCCACCACCGTCAACCCATGCGCGTCGCCCGCCATCGGCAGCACCAGCAGATACCCCAGCGACACCAAAAAATACACCGTCAACACAAACCCCGTGCCCAGAATCAACGACAGCGGAATATTCCGCCGCGGGTTCTTCACTTCCCCTGCTGTAAACGTAATGTTGTTCCACGCATCTGCCGAGAACAGCGACCCCACCTGCACCACCGCCAGTATCACCAGCAGGTTCACCAGCACCGTCGGCCCGCCAATGCCCACCTGCACCGGGTGCAGCGAGCCCCACCCCGCGTTCTTCCAGAACTCCCCGCCCGCGAAGTTCGCCCCCCACGCCGTCGCATTTCGCCCCACGGTCAGTGCCAGAATCACCAGCGCCGCCAGCGACAACGCCTTGGCCGAAGTAAAGACATTCTGGATCAGCGCCCCCAGATGCACGCCGAAGATATTCACAATCGCCAGCAGCACCACTACCACAATCGCCGCCAGGTTCGCCGTGCTCAACCCGATCTCCATGTTCCCCAGCACCATCGGCCCCACCGGAACCGCCGGAACATGCGCAATGTGCCACAACCAGTGCGTCTGCGAAACCGCGGGGAAGAACACCCCCAGAAACTTCCCGAACGCCACGCACACCGCCGCAATTGTCCCCGTCTGGATCACCAGGAACAGCGTCCATCCGTAAAGAAAGCCCCACAGCGGCCCCAGCGACTCGCGCAGGTAAACATACTGTCCACCCGCCTTGGGCATCATCGCCGCAAGCTCGCCATAGCTCAGCGCGCCAATGATGGTCAGCGCCGCCGTCACCAGCCACGCGCCCAGAAACAGCGCCGGCGAGTTGGTGCCGCGGGCAATATCCGCGTCCACAATAAATATGCCCGACCCGATCATCGACCCGATCACAATGGCAGTCGAGCTGAACAGGCCGAGGCTCTGCACCAGTTGCGGCGCGGTGGAGGCTTTTTCGGTCTTGGAATGCGGTGCGGCTTTTGGGGAGGTCACTTAAAGGATTTTTACCCGATCTGAGCACAGATGTCTCTAGTTTTCTCAAACTGTCCAGTTTCAGGACACTTGCGTACCCACGGCCGCCAGCCACCGCCCAAACTCCCCCGCCGGGTCCACCTTCTCAAACAATCCCGCCGCCACTCCCACCGAACTGGCCCCCGCCGCCAGTACCAGCCCAGCCGTCTCAAAGGTCACGCCGCCCACCGCCACCAGCACCGGCCCCGGTCCCGCAGCCGCTCGCAGCCGCCTCACCCCTTCCGGCCCAATCGGCGGCGTACTCGTCTGTTTGGTCGTGGTCGCATACACCGGCCCAATCGCCAGATAATCCGCCGGCGCCTCCAGAATCCCGGCAACCAGCTCCCGGCTCCCGCCGAAAGTCCCGACAATCCCCTCCGGCCCCAGCCGCCTGCGCGCCTCCTCCGGACTCACATCGCCGGCATCCACATGCACGCCGTCAAATGCCATCAGATCAACCAGATCCGCCCGGTCGTCGAGAATCAGCTTCACTTCTCCCAGCGGCAGCACCGCCCGCAAGATCGCCGCATCCGCCAGCAGCTCCACATCGCTGCCCGTCTTGTTGCGATACTCCAGCAGGGTTACTCCCGCCTCAGCCAGCGAACTGCCCAGCCGCAGCAGAAACTGCTTCCGCCCCTCAGCAGGAAGAAACGAAGAATCGAGAATCGGGTAAATCCTTGGAAATGAGAAGGTCATCCATCAAGGGTAGTTCATCCGGGGCCAGGGATAAGGAGATGCTCGAAAGACCTGCCGTTCGGGCGGGAACCTGCCATCGCCCCCGCAGCAACTGTCCCACGAACCACTACTCCCTAATCCCTAACCCCTATTCCCTGCTTTTCTTACATTCCCTCGTCTGCCGAAGGCCCATACATCCCCGGAATCGGCGTCCCCATCTGTCGCAGAGTCGATCCCAACTGCGCCCGGTGGTGAACCAGGTGGTTCATCACCCAGGTCCGCCAGATCTCGTACTTCGGCCCGTCGATCCACGCCTTCCCGCCGAAGATGAATTTCCAGTTGTCGTCCCATTTCGCCGGGTCAAAGTTGCCCAGGGCCGGCTTCACCTTGGCCACATCCCGGTCAAACCGCTCCAGCATCGCCTCTTTTGAAGCCGGAACGTACGGCTCAAACTTGTGATCCGCCGGAAACTCCAGCTTGTCCTTCGTCAGCGTTGTAAGCGCCCAGTCCCCCGCGGTCTCTGACACGTGTCCAATCAACCGGCCCACGGCCATCGACTTCGGATGAGGCTTGAAGCTCCAATCAATTTCCGCCGGAATCGCTTCCAGCATCTTCCGCGTGTTTTTCACTTCCCGGTCGTATTCGGCAATCAGTTCCTTTTGAAAGTCCATAGCGCAACCTCCCATGTTGCCAAGCCAGCATATCCCATTTTGTCAACAAAAAGCGAAGAAAAAGCGATAATATTTCTTCCCCCCGCCAACCCTCGCAATCCAAACAACTTCCCATCAACCGCGCCCCTACTTCGGCAACGCAAACGCAACATAAGCCCCACCCACCGGCCCTTTCGGATCACGTCCCCCGCTTGCCCCAATCACCACAAACTGCCGCCCATCCACCATGTACGTCGAAGGAGTAGCCACCCCGGCAAACGGCAACTCCGTCTCCCACAACAAATCTCCCGTCCGCGTATCGAAAGCCCTGAACTTCCGGTCGTACACCGTCGCCGCAATAAACAGCACCCCGCTCGCCGTCACCACTGGCCCGCCATAGTTCTCTGATCCGGTATCTTTCATCCCCTGCTTGGCCAACTCCGGATACTCGCCCAGCGGAACCTTCCAAAGCTGCTTGCCCGTCTTCAAGTCAATCGCGTTCAGCGTACCCCATGGCGGCGTAAACGCCGGATATCCATCCGGATCGAGGAACTTCCGATACCCCGTAAAAATGTAAGGCTCCGCCGCATACTCCCCCGCGGCAGCCGAAGCCAGTTCCTTCCCAGCCCCCGCCCCGCCCGTCCGCAGGTACTCCAGCAACCCCTCCAGCTTCGCCCCCTCGATATTCGGGAACCCCGGCATCCGTCCCGTCCCCTGGTGGATCGCATCCGTCAGCTTCTGCGTCGTCAGCCGCTTGCCCACATCCACCAGCGAAGGAAACGTCGGCGGCGCGCCCTTCAAATCCTGCCCGTGGCAAACCGCGCACTGCTCCTGGTAGATCTGCCCTCCCTGCCCGCCGCTCGTGGTCGGCTCCGCCAGCCCGCCCGTCCAAACCATCTCATTCGCATTCACATACAGCACATCCGCCACCGGGTCCACCGCCGGCCCGCCCCACTCCGCCCCGCCGTCAAACCCCGGAAACACCACCGTCTGCTTGCCCACCGCAAACGGATAAAACTGCCCATTGCTCCTGAGCTCCCTGAACGCCTTCACTGCCCACGCATGAACCTCAGGCGTCCGCGTCGTCAGCATCTCTTCCGTCAGCCCTTGCCGCGCAAAGGGCGCCGGCCAGTCCGGCAGCGGCTGCGTCGGCGAGGTCACTTCCCCCGAAACCGTGCTCGTCGGGTATGCATGCTCATGAATCGGATACAGCGGCTTGCCCGTCAACCGGTCAAACAGATACAAGTAGCCCTGCTTGGTCGTCTGCGCCAGCGCATCCACCCGCTTGCCATCCCGCTCCACGGTAAACAGCGCCGGCTCCGACGGAAAATCCCGGTCCCATATGTCGTGATGCACGCCCTGAAAATGCCACAGCCGCTTGCCAGTATTCGCGTCCAGCGCCAGCAGGCAGTTGGCATACAGGTCGTCGCCCACCCGGTCCCCGCCATAGAAGTCGAACACCGCCGAGCCCGTCGGCGCGTAGACAATGCCGTGCTGCGTGTCCACGGCCATCCCCGCCCAGTTGTTCGCGGCTCCCGCTGTCTTCCACGCATCCGGAGGCCACGTCCCATAGCCCTGCTCTCCCGGCCGCGGAATCGTATGGAAGCTCCACCGCAGCTTCCCCGTCCTCACGTCGAACGCCCGCACATCTCCCGGCGGCGCAGGATGCGACTCCGGATTCCGCCCGCCCACAATAATCAGGTCCTTGTAGATCGTTCCCGGC
>Ga0302320_10006512_pt1 | contig 25902 bp, 22 predicted proteins | sample Bog_T0_3_FD_202130 | JGI IMG/M metagenome (GOLD analysis project Ga0302320, IMG submission 202130) | Peat permafrost microbial communities from Stordalen Mire near Abisko, Sweden - Bog_T0_3 | ecosystem: Environmental > Terrestrial > Soil > Wetlands > Peat | place: Sweden: Abisko, Stordalen Mire... | reverse complement strand
CAGAGCCAGCCGCCACCGGAGCCTTGCGCCCCCAACCTCCCGGCGTCCGCAGTGCAATCCCGGCCGACCTCAAGTATCCGCCAGCCGTCTCGCGACGGACTCCCGTCGCCCCTTCGATCCGACGCAGGGACCAACCTAGACGCCCCAGCGCGATCACCTGTTCCTGCTTCGTTTTTTCCAAGACATTACCCATGCCAACAGAGGCTAATTTCCCCCGTCGGAGCTAATGTCTTAGGCCGTTTCTCTATGGCCGGTTTTGAGGTGATAATCTATGGCCGCTTTTGGGTGATTACCGAGGATCCCGAAAATTAAGGAATTTTGACCCATCCCCGACGCGCCGCTTTGTGGCTTTCCATGCTTGCGCGGGGCTCGTGGGTCAGCCTCGAAGAATTTGAAATTAGGTTCCGATCGGATTCTGGGATTATTCCCTGAAAACTTGGGGCGGTGAATCTACCGAATGAGCGTGTACGGGTCCTCGAACGCTTTTGCGGGCGAATAGGACTTGTTCCCGCCTTCATGAACAACGTAGTAGCCGCCGACTTCCGACTTGTTCCTACGCATGAATTCTGCATCGATATTGCATGGTGCATACCCACAACGCCAAAACGGTCTATGCAACCTGTGGCTCGCCGTCCCTGTCAGGACATCTTCATAAAAGCAAATTCATGAAATTTGTCCAGCGGAGGTGTGGATAACATCCTTCGAGAGGACAGCATTGGTTTCATCGAGCAATTTCCGCACATTATCCAGATTCGTGGCCAAGCTATCAAAGCCCGCTCCGAGACTGCTATTTGGTCCTCTCTGGTTATACGGGGTCCTCACCAATCTGTTGAGCGTTCCTTCAACATTACGCAAACCCTGGGACGCCTTAGCGGCGAGTGGAGCTGAATCCGGAAGCTGACGGGAGACGTACGAAACGAGACTATTCCAATCTTCGGGAATTAATTGGATGGGATCTGACTCCGAGCTAGTTTCGGTTCGGAAATGTACGGCCCAGAAGTGGACATTGTTTATCGCTTCGCGTAGCACTGTCATGGCAGCGTGGCGTCGGATCGCGAGATCAGAGCTAATCTGTTCTTCGAGTCTCTTCAGACTGGCCCTCGCGATGGTTGATTGCTCGGTGGCCGAGTCACTGAGTTTGTGGGTCCAATACAGGTATCGCCAGTTAAAAATGAGGAGCGCGACGGTCGCGACGGCAGCTAAGAACGATGATATGGCTGCCCATGCGGTGCTCGTCAGCCCCAAGAACTTATCCGGAGGCGTCAATACAGTGACTTGAATCGGATCAGTGATCATGTTCACCTGATTATTCTTTCAAGGATCATACGCGCCAGGCTCACACTGTCGTGGATGACCGTCGTGAGAGGAGGGGAGGGCCGGCTTAGGAGGTCAAAAAGGAGAAGCCACCGGCACGTTATAAAGGCTTTCGTCGTCGCTGCGTAGAGCGCTTCATGGCGGTCGGCGCAGAACTATCTTCCTTCATTGCATTCCTCCGTCCACCAGATACCATGTTCTGATCGACTCCCTCAAAGAGTGTTGACAACGAAATTCCGAGGGTAGACGCGACCTTGAGAATGTTCGAAAAGCTCAAGTTGCTCTCGCCCCGTTCGACTGTTCCCATGAAGGTCCTGTGAACACCGCACTTGTCCGCGAAGCCTTCTTGGGACAGACCTTGCGCCCGCCGAAGATCGCGAATACGCAGCCCCAATACCTTCAACACACGCTCAGCCGATGCATCTGCCATGACCAAAGTGTTGAGGCTCGGGTGTGTTTACGTCTACACTGTTTACATAGACCCTGTTTGCAATTCATCATTTTGTCGACTCTAACCCGTGACACGCTAAGTGCACAGAAACTGCGAAACCCAAAATGCGCGCACTTGTAATCTCAGATATTCACTCCAATCTCCAAGCACTTGAAGCGGTGCTTGCCGCTGCGCCGAAGCACGATGCCGTCTGGAATCTCGGCGATATCGTTGGCTACGGAGCAAACCCCAACGAAGTAGTCAATGTGGCCAAGAAGCTCTCAGGGATTGTCGTGCGGGGCAATCACGACAGAATATGCAGCGGCAACGCGAAATTCGGTGAGCTTCGGTCTCTCAACTCCCTGGCTTCAATTGCTGCGAATTGGACGCGAAAGACGCTCAGCGCCGAAAACACAAAATGGCTGTCGCGGCTGCCTCGGGGCCCCGTAAGACCACTCGGGCCTAAAGTTTCTTGCGTTCACGGATCACCCCGGGATGAGGACGAATACATGTTCTTCCGGGGAGACGTCATCGCCGCTCTGTATCGGAGGCGGGCTTGGGTCACGCTCTGCGGGCATACGCATTGGCAGGCAGGCTGGTCTCTGGAAGGGCGGGGTGTTACCGCATGGGCGCCGGTGTTTGAGTCGAGCGACCGCGCGGAGCAATTCGAGCTGAAGCTGTATGGAGGATATCGCTATCTCCTGAATCCGGGGTCTGTCGGACAACCTCGCGACCGCGACTGGCGAGCAGCTTTCGCGCTCTATGACGACGCACATGCTTCATTTACATGGTTCCGGGTGCCGTACAAAGTCCTCGAAGCGCAACGACGAATTCGACGCGTTGGACTCCCGGAGGACTTGGCGAGCTGTCTCCAGGGCGGTGCGTAAGTGCTGAAGTGACGAACCAATTCCAACAACGACAAGTTTGCGGAGACAACTGCTCAAACGCTGTTGTCATTTCCGAGAACCAAGAAAGGTAGACCTAGATGGAAGTCGAAAGTTTGAAAGTGAAAGGCTGGCTGGCAGTGCCGGTATTTCTAATGCTGCTGGCTACCAACGCCCTAACCGCTCTAACCTTGGCAATACCGATCACATGGCTGGTGAATCGAGTGTTCGCCCCCACAATCCTCCATGCAATCTTCGCCAACGATCAGTTGGGATACTGGCGGTGCGTGGGTATGTTCGCGATCTGGTATGTGGCCAAAGGGCGAATCAAGTGGAGTGTGAAATCGTGAAGACTGCAAGGAAGGCCGTCCGCAAACCGAAGTTGATCGCGCCTCAACTTACCGAGGCGCCGATCGACGCACTAAAGTTGTCCAGCAGCTCAACCATTCCATCAATCGAAAGCGCGAGCTCCTTTTTCAGTTCATCGATTGCTTCGGTGAGCCCCCGACTGGCATCAACCGACATACTTACCCTCGCCGAAGCAGCTGCGCTTTTGAAATGTTGCACCAAAACTCTTGCGAAGGAAGCAACGGCGGGAAATGTGCCTGCAAAGCGAGTCGGGGCACGTGGCGCTTCTATCGTCCTGCTCTAGAAAGATGGTTCAGAGAAACCAGCTGAAGTATTCAGTTTCAGGGGACTGGCGACGAAAACCTTCACGCTGCTCGCCGGCCACTGCGCGGCGTTGGCGCTTGCTGCCAAACAGCAGTTTCTTCCTAAGGAACTCGAATGAATACCGGTGCGTTTGGCAACTGATCTTGGCCCAGCTGTGGCCGAGACTTCCTGGATTTGATATGCGGAAGAGGGCCGGGCCGGCCATCCTGCTGCCCGCATCGTTCTTCAGGCTCAACCTTCTAGCCAGCGCGCCGATAGATTGATTATGAGCGCTAAAGAACAGGCAGAAGAACTGAGGCAGCAAGCAATAAAACTGCTTCTAGACGAACAAGAACTGTTAAGAGAACAACTACTTCAATTTGGATATGACCAAGAGAATGCCCCAGCCGGCAAACGGCGAGGCAGACGGCCAAAGGTGGCAACCGAATCGGGCGCCCCAGTGAATGACACACCGCCTCGTGAAAAGGCTGATGAAGTGAGTGTGGCCTCCGGATCACTCACGCAGACGGTTCAGGATCGCAAGTAACGGACCTGGCTCGGGTCTGATCTCTGCTCGACAAGAAAGTTCGACGCCGGCTGCTTTCCCGCCCAGGCGAGAACTCCTTCTGTATCCGGACTCTATTTTTCCGTACTTGCTGCGGTAATCGGAATCAGCCCCGAGCCAAATCAGTCGACCTGAGTTGTGGCTGCACTCGCGTTCACTCCCCAAGCTGCCGGAGAATCACCGGGTCCTTGATCGCCTTGTCCTCCGCAAGGAGAAACGCCTTGCTCAAAATGATTGAGAGCGTTGCGTCGCCCTCAAAAGGCAGATAAACCTGAGGTGTGCTTGCGCGAGCCTTCGCATCCGGGACAATGCAGAGGTATTGGTCGTTCGGCTCCATCAGGATATTCCCCGAGCCTAGGTGAATCTTGTAGCGCCGCCGCGTCCCTTGTACGAGAAGAAACCGGTCGCTCAGCTCGCATTTATTTGCAATTTTGAGCCGCGGGATAAGCCGCTCGAGCGTCTCTCGCCGTGATATGGCCGTCGCGGAAAGCTCACCGAACGAGTAGTTCCGCCAGTACTCTCCATACCGCGTTTCGCGTCCGCCGTCCTGCCACGCAGGGTCATTGCCGATCGATCCCACGCCGACGAAAAGATCGACATCACGCATGATCTCCGAGAACACCAAGGGCGGCACTTCATCCATGCGGAGGGGTTCGTTGACGTCGCCTTCTCCTGGCCCGAATGCGCGCACTCGATAGCCACCACCACCGGCATGGGCGCTGTTCACCGCCGCGCCAGTCCGGTAGAAGCGAACTTGGTCAGAGGCCAACCGCAAATAAGTCCCTGCTTCATTGGTGTCCTGTCCATACGCATCGCCGACACCTTCGATCCAGAACTCCGCCCTGATTCCCCAGGGCAAAAGTTCGCGGCTAGCAGGCGGATACTCGTCATCTACCATCAGCCGCAACTTGTTCTTCCAGTGACGCGTGCCGCATAGCGCATTGAACTGGTGCTGACGCAGGATATGAGCCGCGAACCGGTTGGAATAGCGCTCTGTTCGACGCTCAGCATCGGTCACCAGGTAGACCTCGCGATGCGCCTGCTTGAACGGCTGCACCATGCCGAGCGATTCGACGCGCTGCCGCCACGCCACGACTTCTTCAACACTCCGACCGGCCGGATGCCACAGACTGACCGTCGCAGTATCTGCGATGACTACCGTTTTTCCCCCGAGATCTTGCGGCTCACCTTCAACCATGGTCACGGCCGTGTCGTGTGCGCACCAGATCAGCCGGCGGCCAATCGTTCCAACAATCGGATGATCGATGTATCGCTCGCGCCAAATACCGGCGGGCCATGTCTTTTGCTCAAGAAAGAGTCCGTCAATCCTCTCCTTCTGTGCCGAGATCATGGCCTGCAAATCCTTGATATCTCCCTGCAATTCCTTCCAATCTTCGGTATGTTCCTTCTTTACGGCAGCGGGGACAGACTTCAGCAGCTTGCCCTTTCCGTCGAACCAACTCACCTCGACGTCGCTTCCTTTCACTTCCACTCGGACGCGATAGTCACCGATTTCCTCTTCGCGGCGGCCAACTCTCCCAAGTCCACAGTCCGGCACGCTGAGCTCTTCGATCTCTTCGCGCGGCAACTTCAACTCGCGTGCCGCAGTGTCGAAGGCTTTCTCGACCTCCTTCTGCGCCGTACCGAATCTGACTCGTACCTTGAGCATTGCCAGCTGGCCCATTGACTCAGGACCTACCATCTCCGAGAGTGCGTAGACTGCTGCATTCCCAACTTTTACTGCGCGCGGTCCCACGCCGGGCACCTTCCGGTACGCCGAAAGCGCTACTCCCGCCGCCAACCGGGCATCGCCTTCGCGCCGCTTGAGAAGCGGAAGCAACCACAGGAAACCTCGGAGCGCATTGGCATTTTCGTCCTGGATGGTATCGCCTATGCCGCGCGGATCCTTGGCGATGGTGTGCGAACGGCCTCTCCCAACCCTAGGCAGCCAGCCCTCCATCGCCTGCCGAAAGCTTTCCTCGCCAAGTGCGTTCACCAGCTCGCGTCCCGACTTCTGCCACTTTGGAGATGGACGCGCCCCGGTTGCGCTCAGCGCATGGCGCAGGACAGCGATCCATTTTTCCTGGGCAGTTTGCGGAAGGGACGCAATATCCTCATTGAGCGCATCGCTCCAACTCTCTCCTGGAACCAGGAAGTATTTTGCCCGGTCGCCAATCCACCGTGTGAGGAGGGCAATATCGCTTGGAGTGGTTCCGAGATGAGGCCCGAGCACGCGGGCCATTCGCCAAAGCACCAGCACGAACCGCTCACCCTCCGTGAGACTTCTGCCGGCGTCGGTTAGGGTTCCGACACTCTCAAGCAGCCATACATCTGAATCTTCCGACAGCTTGGCTCCGCGAGGAAAAGTGTGATGAGGGCGCATCGCAAGATACAGAATCAGATCAAAGAGGAGCTCTCTCTTCAAATCGAGGGGCTCTCTCCCTAATCTGCTTACGATGCCCGGAAGTGCGTTATGGGACTTCCACAATGGTGGATCGCCGTAGTCCACGTTGGGCCCCATTATTGAGGCCATGTGGCGCTCCATCGCAGCCACCAGGACTTTGCTGCGCGCAGAAGGATTGAGCCCAAGAATTGCTTGTCCTGCGGCGAACGCATCCATTTCCGTTCCATACTTTACGACTTGGACTTTTTGTTCGAGCAATTTGGTAAGGAGCGCGTGTTCGGAAGCCAGCGGAGAATTGGTGAGCATCACGTATCGGTCCGGTCCGCACAAAGTCGTCTCGGCAGGCGCATCCGTCGGAAGCATTCCAAGCTTGATCTTCAGAGGTAGCAACACAAGTGGATCGCCAGCGGTCGAAGGAGCAGGAGGCTCTCTCAATTCGCCCGGCTCGTCCTCACCACCTTGCTGCGGGAGCGAAGCACACAACTGGTCCACTGTCGTGGCAAGGCGTTTGGCGTCGTTGCTATAGTCCTGGCGCAACACCGCCGCAAAACGCTGTGCAGCCGCTCCAAGTTCTGCATCGATCCCGTGTGTCGCAGCGTAGCGTTCGAGAGACTTCGTAGCGTAGCCGAGAGGTAGACCGTACGCACGTCCTCTCTGAGTCAGCCATTCAAGGAGCTGGAAAATATCTGTGCGATCTAGCGGCAAATTCCGCCTCAGCAACGCTGCTATAATCGCGGTCGTCCTATTTTCACCACCCCGAGCCTCTGGCCAACCGGCAACCTGAGTAAGATTTGTCCCCTTTCCTTCGCTTATACCGCGTTCGCGAAGCATCTCGGTGGTGGTATGCCAGTACTTTGCTTGCACTAAAGCTGCCTGAATAAGCAGGCGACCACGTTCAGGGGTGCTGGCCAACAAGTCACGTCCACTGGGTAAATTCTTCAAGTCGACATCTTCGTAATAGCGGCCGGCGGGAAGACTGGCAACTGCCTCTCGCACCCAGCGACTGATCAGATCATGCTCGGGAGCCAAGGGATCGTCGACTGAAAATGAAAACGTGAGTGGCACGTCCAAACTTGCCATGCCTATCCTCCCACTAACGGGGTTAGCTTAATGAAGCTCACCTTGGTTTGCGGTCCAACTACAAAAGTCTCGTCAAGAGTCTCTGCCTGCCGGTCGTCGATGATTACGAAGTAGGCGTTTGTAGCGAATCCCTCAACCGCCAACGCGAACTGCGCCTCCCAATCGAGCGGCCTGTGTGCTTTTAGCTTGCTGCCGTTCAACGTACGTTCGGTGTCTTCCGGTTGAACGAGCCCGTGAAAGATGAGGCTGTCTTGTCGTCGGTTGAACTCTCGTACCTCGTGGTGTACGCGCTCGCGTATCAATTCGCGTACCGTAACGCGCTCGCTCAGAAACTCAAGCGACAGCTCATACAAACTCTGACCCGAAATCGTCTCATCGCGAACGCAAACCAGCATTTGAGCACCTCGCGCAAATTCTAGCAGCGTCGGACGTTTACCAACAGAGGCCAGTTTTCCCGATCCAAGCCAATGTCATTGCCTGCTTCTCTACAACGGTTTTCAAAGTGAATTCGCCGCTCGGGAAGTCCGTGCGCGGCTATCAGCCCTTGCTCTTGGATGGTCACGCAATGTGACTGGGCATTTGGTCAATTCGAAAAATTATCCACGTCTTATCCGAACTCCGGCCCCGCAATCTTCCAACGGCTGATCAGAAATTCGAGTTTAATGCTTTGTTGTCTCAGCCCCTAGACCCAGCTTTCCATAATTTCGGCCAGACGACCGATTCGGGGTCGGCGGCTAACGCTGCCTGCGGTGCAGTCTGCAGAACGCAGCCCACATTCTCTATCAGGCGGTTCGTAAGAAGCTGGCGAACGTTGTCACATTCGACCGACCTAATCTGAACTGCACAACCTCAACTCTCAACCTAACCCATGGCCTGTCGCACGATGCCAAGTTGCATTGATGTGGCGGGCCATTTGTCTTTTGGAGGACAAGCATGAAATCACCCGAACAGTTCTTTGCCGAACTTGGTCAAACCTCGCGTCAGCCAGTTTCCTCTTCCACCACACCGACCTCACTCACGGCACTGCACCCCGAAGTTCGCCAAGCCGCCATCCGCGGTCTCGCCGTCTTTCCGGTCCCAGAAATTGCGCAGTGGACTGGAAACCCGGACCGGTTGATTGAGCGAGCGACCGACGAGGTCTCTCGATTGCAAGAGTTGGCAGCCGAGAATCCCCGGTGCGCTTGGCGCGCGACATCCTCTCGATTTTGCATTCTCCGCCTTCAGGGTCCGGAAGGCCGGGCCTGGTTCGCGGCGAAGAACAGTGATCAGGATGACGTCCGCACACTTTCAGCCGTGCGTGGGGAGATCATTTGGGCTGTCTTTCAGTGGCCAGTTGGTCTCGTCCTGCGCAGATCGTGCAACGAATTGGCGGCCGGGGTCAGGATTCTTATCACCGGTGAGAGCTTTCCAATTCCACCCTCACGCGGTTGCATTTGGGTAAATCCCTGGGCCGAAATCGAGGCAGTTCCTTACTGGCTGCGCGAATTTGCATTCGTGCCCCCAGATGGGCCGGCCGGAAAGAAAGCAGTCCCGCCGTCCCGCTCCGTCTGTCCGTCGCCTTGTCGCTTGGTTGCACGCATTGAGCCGCGTCCGAGCGCAGCTCGAAAGGGGTATCCATCCTGCAACCAGGCGGGTTGGAAGGGGAGCTTCCGAGTTTCTCGCCGGCGTTAAATAACAGCTCAACATTTAGGCCCTGACCTCGCGGTGCCGATTGGCTTCCGCCTGGCACCCAGTTTCCCAAGCTTCAAAACCCAGGAAAGGAACTACCAATGAACCAAAGGGCGATTCAATTCTTTCTTAATCGCGCCGTCCTCTATTCCCGCTCAATTTCGGATGAACCGTTCGCCGCGGGCCGCCGAATGCGCGCTGGCAAAATCTGTCGCTCGTGCAAAACATCTCTGCCGCTTCCACATGAGCCGGGAGTGAAACTCTGCAGCTTCTGCGCAGACAGGCACCTTGTCTACATGTATTTCCGATATTCCTTCAATTGGCATTGCGGATTCAGGACCGACGACAGGAAGAAGCTCCCACGAGAAGTCACGCTCGGAAATGCAGCTAGCGTTCGTGAGATTGCCAGACGTGGCAATGGCTTGATTGACCAGTGGGACCGCGAAGGATTTGAACTGGCACTGGAGCTCGGCAAAGGCGGTATATGGCTCAGGCTGAGCGACGACCAGTACCGGGCGCTTGGTGGTGTGCTGTAAGAAGCGGCCAGGTCACACCATTAAAACTCCACTCACCAACAGAGAATTACCCGGGCACGCGAGTGGCAGAGCTGGTCATTCAGCTCTGCCCTCACGCCGTCGGAATCTGAGAAAAGCTGGTCCCATCCCTTGGATCAGCGCCTCAGGCGGAAGGGTGCTTCGCAGACGCGCTCTTTAATCAGCCGAAAAGAGAAATCCACTCGTTGCCTAGGTCCGCGCCAGTTCGCAAGGCGTGCGAAGGAGCGGATGTGGCCCGTAAGCAGAGTGGCAATGCGATCAGCATTTGGCAGCCGAAAGGGCGCCCCTTCAAATATGTGATTCCCGGCTAATCGGACTGGAAGGTTGAAATGAAAATCGAGAATTCAAGAACGCGATGAGTCTTGAAGACAATCGATAGTTGAATTCGACCCAGCATTGTCAAAGTAGAAGCATAAATGTATTTCTGAAAGTGTCAGAAAAATAGATATTTAGCTTATTCTTGACAGCTTTCATTAAGCAAGCCGATGTCAGGCAAGACTACACCCCTTTCGGCTGATGCTGGACCAATTTGGTCGGATTTATTTCAACCACTCACGCCTCTGAGCCGAGCCTCATTCTGGAGAAAAGCACTCCAGAATGAGGCTGCGCTCACGCCGGCGAGCGACGCCGCGCGGCCCGTCGCCCTGCAGGCAGGCGTCTTGCGCTCACTCTTCCAACGCCATTCAGCTTTTCACCCATACGACACAAACGAGGGACATGCAATGAACGGACAGCGTGTAGGTTACAAAAGAGTTTCAACAATTGACCAGAACAGTGCCAGGCAGCTTGAGGGCGTTTCGATCGACAAATGCTTCGAGGACAAAGCAAGCGGCAAAGACATGCACAGGCCGGAACTGCAGGCAGCGCTCTTGTATTGCCGCGAAGCTGACACTCTAATTTGCCATAGCATGGATCGCCTGGCTCGCAGCATTGTCGATCTCAGGGCTATAGTGAACAACCTGACCAGCCGAGGCGTCGCCGTCGAATTCGTCAAAGAAAACCTTCGATTTACGGGCGATGATTCACCAGTCGCAATTCTTCTTCTTTCGCTCATTGGCGCTGTGGCTGAATTTGAACGGTCCATGATCCTCGAAAGACAGAGAGAAGGCATCGCGCTAGCCAAAGCGGCTGGGAAGTATAAGGGGCGCAAACCGATCCTCAATCCCTCTCGAATAGAGGAACTGAAAAGACGTGCGGACAGCGGGGAGCCTAAGGCCAGCCTTGCACGGGAATACGGAATAAGCAGGGAAACCCTTTATAGCTATCTGAGAGTTGGACCGAAAGGCACAAATGACGCTACAGCGCAACGGGATCCATGCCGATAAGTAACTGAAATGGACGCGTTTGAGTTTCCGGATTTGGTGCCTGACACGAAGGATGACAAGAAGCCTGGCAAGAAGCCTGCCAAAAAGCCAGACAAGAAGCCAGACAAGCACCCAGTAGAGCTGCATAACGCGGTGAAGCGCGTTCGATACTGCTTCCTCAAGACAAAAACGAAAGAGCCGCAGGAGCGCCCCACCTGCTCCTGCGGCAATAAGTTGGTCTACAGATTCGGGACCCGAACACACAGTTATCGGGATCTCCCAAGGCTACAGGCCCGCACCGTTCTGGTCATCAAAAGACAACGCTATAAGTGTCGCAAAAATGCAGACTACCCGAGCGCCTGCCGAAAGACCTTTATTCAGGAAGTTCCGGGATTGGATCGGGATCGGTCTATGACCACCAGATGCCTCGAATGGATTCGTGCGAATTGTCTCCGCTACACTTCTGAGCACATCGCTGAACACATCGGCTGTGATCCAAGAACCGTTCGTGACATCGCCTACGCCCGCATCCGGGAGCTCAGAACTTCTCATAAGCCGTACCTGCCCGTATGGCTCGGGATTGACGAAACCTATTTTAAGGGACATATCAAAACGCGTTGCTGCGTCTTTGTGGATCTGGAACACAATAGACCTGTCGATTTGATTGAGAGCCCAGAGAAGGATTCCGACGAGAGAGAGTCAGAACAACTTGGCAGATGGTTAAGACAATTCAACGATAGTTCTCATCTCGCCGGAATTGCCATGGATATGACGGACAACTACCGCCGCGTGGTAAAGAAAGTTTTCCCTGACTTAGAAATCGTCGCTGACCGATATCACATTGAGAAATGGGCAAATAAGGCGGTTGATAAGGTCGCTCATAGCACGAAGAGGCAGCTCAAAAAAAAGCTTTCCGTGAAATGGGATAATAAAGCTTGGAAGCAGAAAACTCGCTTGCTGCGACGGCACAGGGACCAGATTAGAGATGAAAATGATCTAACGAAGAAAGACAAAAGCAAGGACGCCAAAAATAAACAGATTGAGTTGAACCGCAAATGCGAGAAAGACTTTTTAGAATGGCTGGACTTCCACCCGGAAATTAAGCTTGCATACGATTTGAAGGAGTCGTTTTGCGACATCTACAACAAGTGTAAGCGCAGGTACAAAGCAAAATTGGCCATCGAGCGATGGGAAAAGTCCTTTCCTGACTGCATGCGCAAGCCATTTGAGAAACTGCTAAATGCCACGCGCAACTGGAAGACGGAGTTTCTTGCCTATTTCCCGACGGGTAAGTCAAATGGATATACAGAAGCCTTCAACAGCGTCTTGAAAAGGATGGACCGGTCAGGGAATAACTACTCTTTTGAAATGCTGTGGGCGAAAGCAATCCTCGGTCGAAAGCCCGAGATGGAGACGGTCGCGCTCAGGCCGCCGTTAGATCTGGAATCATTTCACCGTGACTCGCAGCCCCTTTCTGAGAATTGCATATTTTGTGGACTCGCTTCTGACAGGACTGAGCCAGACTTCTCGGACGACCCAGAAGTGGCAGAAATGTGGTCCTTCGTAAACGAAGATTGGAGATGCCCGGTGTGCGGAAAGGTAATGCCAGTAGAAATCTTCGAATCCGCCGTACCGGCAGCAGAGTTCTCAGATGACTTTTATGAAGATGTGGAAGTGAGCGATTTCCACTCTGCCATTAAGTACCATGGAAACTTTTGCGGGGTATGCGATAAGCCGTTCAACGCTGATCAACTCCACGACACCGGTGTTGCACATGGTCTGGAACCTTCAGGGATTTTTGTGTGCACCGGTTGCCTCGAAAAGAGCTGGCTTCACGGATATGTGGCCTTTAGGCGATTCGCGACCGCTCGCGATGTGAAGTACCGCTGGCAAGAACGGACGAAAAAGTCCAGTTCTATGGTTGGAGAACAGGCCGAGATTTCGGTTGATCCGGAAGAATGGAGCACCTCGGGACCATTCGCGCCCGGAGCGAGATTGGTTGCAGGAGTCAATTCAGAAGCCTTAGCCGCCGAGTTCCATACGCAATCTCCCCCAACGTCGCTATCCGTGGCGAAGTATGGATGCCCAAACAGCAACGGTAGCTCCACACCTACCAGAGGCGAAGAATGTCCAAATCTCGATATCTGCAAATGGCGCACTAAGAGGCCACCTCTCATCCGGTACCTAGCGCACGATCTCAGGCCCGTTCCGAAATCGGCGCAACTGAGTTTAGAGTTCTCAAAGCAATCCTGATAAACACTCCGAAGCAGGGTTTGTATATCGGGGATGTTGTTAACATTCCCCGGAGATGTCCGGACTTTAATGCGGGGGATAAAGGGCAAGCTCTCGCTTATAGCGTTCGAGGTTGTGCTTTGTCGTTTCGATCGATTCAACATTCTCGCGTGGATTGAGTTCGAATCGGCGGAGATCTTCCTCTTCAAGCCGGATTAACGTGCGGAGTTCTTGAGATCTTGTGAGTTTCATAGGCGCCCACCAGAGTAGCACAGGCGAATACTGTGACCAACTCGCCAGGTCCGAACAAGCCGGAGGTCAGTCTCTGAGGTCCCATAGCGGGCGATGACCGTGCTCTGCGACGTACTTGGCTCTATAACGCTTCTCAGCCAACTCCGCTCCCGCGCCGGTGGTCGTCTGGTTCCAGGCGATTTCAACATGCTCGATCTCGGCATCTGCGAAGAGGTTGTCGTGAATGCGCTTAGTCGTTGCGCCCCCGGCCCCTCCGATATAGTTCCGGAATATCCGATCACGAGCGCAGGATGCCTTTCCGAATTTGAGAATCTCGCCGGTTCGCCCGTTGCGCAGCGCATAGACGATGGAGCATTGTCCGTAACTCGGGAAATGAGAGAGGCTGAGCGATTTTAGCGCAATCCAATTTTGGAATGCTTTGCTGGTAGTGTCCTGCATTTGATCTTATTTTCGCTGATCACTTTGCGTAGAGTCAGCATAGATCCTCCAGGATCATGCGCGCCGGGCTCACACTGGAAAAGGACATCGCCGAGAATCAAATACATCTATGCGAGTACGCATTCAAGTTTCTGCTTTCGGCGCTCCCAGTCGGGCAAGATACGTTCCAGCAGCCTGAAAAATGCCGGTCCATGGTGAGGTTCGGCAACATGACAAAGTTCATGCGTGATAACGTAGTCGATCGAATCGATTGATGCTTGAACGAGCCTCGAGTTCAAAACCATCTTGCGTCCCGGCGACATTGACCCCCAACGGCGATGGAGTTGGCGAATAATTAGCCCACTGGGGCGGAGCCTTTCAGGATGCTTAAACCGACCTAGGTTTATCTCTAAACGCTCGACGAACCTAGCGCGAGCGCGATCGCGATACCAAGAATCTAGAATCTCGTGGGTCAGGTCGGAATGTTTGGGCTTGTCGCTTTGCACTAGTAGCACGCCCCGCCACAACTTCACACCTCGTTCGTCACTTTGAGCCACCTTGAGACGGTATTGTCGGCCGAGATAAAGGTGAGTTTCGCCAGAGACATAGCGCCGAGGTGGTGTCCTCGGGACGAATTGCAGAAAGAACTGCTGTTGCCGACGCACCCAAGCGGCTCGCTTGCGTACCTTTTCCGTTATGGCCACCATAGAGGTGTCGATTGGGGCTGCAACTACCACTCTCGCATCGGGTTCAACTGCAATTTCAAGCGTGGTTCTCTTGCGACGTACTACGACGAATTCAATGGAGTGACGCCCGTATTCAACGTGTCCCTGCTCCCGGCTCATCCAGGAAACCTCGCTCTTGCCAAGTCCATGATCCTTTGGTCGATCTCATCCATTGTCTGGATCGGCAACTGTATTCCTTGCTGATCACGCAAGACATCGAAGAAGTAATCATCGATGGCATTTCTCATGTTGTTCTGAGCTACTTCGTTTGTCCACACGTCGACGATGTGATGCGTCTTGATGATGTCGATAATCGCGAGTGCGACATTGGCAGTTTCCACTCCGTTTAAGGGCTGCCCATCGGCTCCGGCCAGCACATTTTGAAGGATTCCATAGAACGCTTGCCCATCATCATTTCCTTTAATGGGGTCTGGAACGTCGGCTCCCCGATCCTTCCGGGCAACCTTACCGGCGAGATCGACCACGTTTTTCAGATAGTCCCGCTCAGAGATTCTTTTTGCCCTGTAGTCACGGATCGTATCCTGCAGCAGCTCTGAAAAGCGGCGATAGAAGGTCGGATCCTCTTCCATTTTCTCCGTGATGGTTCTACGCGTTGCACTCGCGATTCGATCGGCCTTTGATGCGTCGGAGACTCCAGCCTCTTTCACCACGGCCTCGAGTGCGTCGGGATCATTGATGTTTACCAGCGGGATGATGATCTCAGCGGGCATCGCGACAACATGGTCATCAAGCAGCTTCTGAATTTTCGGTTCGAACTCATTCAGATCAACAACTTCCTGATAACGGAGCTGAACCGATCGCCTCAGTTCGGAGAACTGTTTCCAGTCACGCTTCATCCGCTCCACATCGGACTCGGCAAAGACGTCGAGGAGCTTTTCTGACGAAATCGAGATGTGCAGGCAGCGTCCGAAGGCGCGCAGCCGTTCATAAAAATTGTGCCGTATGGATTCATCGGCGAGGAATTGCTCGAACTGCTCCATGTCCTTCTTGTTTTTGACTGACTTGAAGAGATCCCACAGCTGGTCGTGCAACGGCCGCAACTTACGGATCTCCTCGCGTACGTCATGCACCGTCCCCGCCAAGTCCGACGAGTCATAGCCTTCGAATGCGCTGTAGGTGGTCAGCGCGCTGTCCAACTCGCCGAGGAGGCCCTCGTAATCGATGATGAAGCCGAATTGCTTTTCGGTTCCTTCTTCCTCAAAGAGTCGATTAACGCGCGCGATTGCCTGCAAGAGATTGTGCTCGCGCAGTGATTTGCACACATAGAGCACGGTGTTACGTGGCGCGTCGAAGCCAGTCAGGAGCTTTGAAACGACGATGAGTATCTCCGGATCGCCAGAACCCTTAAAGGCAGCGGTAAGCTGGCGGTTGTATTCTTCCTCCGTCTTGAAGCGCTTCATCATCTCGTCCCAGAATTTCCGAACAAGATCCTTCGCTTCTTTATCGACTTCCTCGTTACCCTCGTTCTCGTTCGGTGGCGAGATGACGATCTCACTGGTTACGTGTCCGATCTCATCGAGCACTTCCTTGAATCGCACTGCCGCTGCTTTTGAAGGAGCAACGAGCTGGGCTTTGAACCCGGTCCCCTGCCAGTTCTGACGAAAATGCTCTGAAATATCGAAGGCTTTAGAGCGAATTGCCTGTGACGTCTTCGACAGCGCATTCGACCGCGAGAACTTTCGCTTCAGATCGGCCTTCTGTTTGTCCGTCAACCCCACGCTGATCTTGTCAAACCAGCGATCAATCGCATCCGCCGTAATCCGCTGGTCGACTAGGCGCCCCTCGTAGAGAAGTGGCACGATGGCACCGTCCGCAACCGCCTCATCGATGGCATACCTGTGAATGAGACCGCCAAACGTCGCGAGAGTGTTCTTTTCTTTTTTGAGCAGCGGCGTGCCCGTGAAGCCCAGGTAGCAGGCCTTCGGCAGCATACGGCGCATCTTTACTGCGAACTGGCTGTAGCTTCCCTTGCGCCCCGTCTGGGTGCGATGGCTTTCATCCACCAGGACAAAAATGTTGGCGTCAGCATCGCCGGCTTTCGCGCCACGTAGCGCGGAATCAAATTTGTTAATGATGGTGGTGATCAGCGGGCGCTTGTCCTGGATCAGATCGAGCAGGTGGGCACCGCTGGTTGCGCGCGTCGGCTGCATGTCGCAGGATTTGAAGGTGTCCCTGATTTGCACGTCGAGATCGTCGCGATCTGTGACGATGAGGATGCGCGGATTAGGAATCTCCTTATCTAGGGCAAGTGCGCGCCCCAGCATGACCATGGTCAGCGATTTCCCCGCCCCCTGCGTATGCCAAATCACGCCGCCCTTGCGATTGCCTTTCGGATCGAACTGCTTAACGCGCTGCACGGCCTCGCGGATACTGAAAAACTGCGGATGCCGGGCGATCTTTCGGCTGCCGCCTTCGAATACGGTGAAGCGCCGCACCAGATCGAGCAGGCGCTGGGGTCTGCAAAGCGCATAGAGCGTCCGGTCTTGGCCAGTCACCGCCCGCGGCCCCTCGGCCGCCATTGCCTCAAAGTAAGGTCTTGCCACCGCGAAGTCGCCTGAAAAGATGGCTTCCGTCTCGGCCGCAGTCAGTTGGTGGTTTGCGAACGGAGCGATGACAGCGTCCGTGTCCTCCTCGTCCCGCCAGTTCTGCCAAAACTTCTGCGGAGTTCCGACGGTTGCGTAGCGAGCCTCCTGGCGATTCATCGTCAGCAGCACCTGAGCGAAGTGGAAGAGATGTGGGATGTAGTCTTCGCTCTGGTAGCCAATGAGCTGGCTCCCGGCCTTCTTCAGACTTTCGGTGGGGCGTTTGTTCTCGATGACGACGAATGGAATGCCATTGACGTAGACAACAATGTCGCAGCGTTTCGTCTGAATGCTGCCGGTCCGCTCTACGGAGACCTCTGCAGTCACGTGGAAGGCATTGTTCTCTGGCCGCTCCCAATCTACGAATCGAAAGGAAAAACTCTTACTGTCGCCGTCAATCGTCTTCGCAATGGTTGTGCCCAGAACGAGTGTGTCGTAAATATCCTGGTTCGTGCCTTTGAGGCCCTTCAGGCGGTCGGGCGTCGGTTTTAACCGGCGTATAGCCTCGTGCGCATCCTCCAGGTCGAAGGCATACTCGCGCCCGCGAAAGGTGAAACGGTTGATCTTGAGAAGCTGCTCTGCGAGGATGTCGTCCAACACCACGTTGCGCAACCGCCCGCCGCGCAGGGCAACGGCCTCTGCCTGGCTCAGGGGCTTGTAGCCCATCGCCACCAGCAACTGGATGGCAGGAACCTGCGACTGGTGCTTTTCAGCGGCGTCGAAGGCTCCGTGATCGTTGCGCTCGATCATACGGGCCTCTGCGAATTTGTAACGTACGGATGGTGGGAAAGAGGCCCAGAGTATCGGCTCTCGTTCAGAAACTGAAGCAGGGCCTTGATGCCGGTATGCTCCCGCGGCATTTCAACTTTTCCGTTCTGGATGGTGACGGTCAGTCCAGTCGATTGCGCAGCAGTCTGAATTTCGGCCGGCGTGTAGTGGTCGAGGGTGCCGCTTGCTGCCACCGCGTGAATCAATTTACGGCTGGTCTGATTTGTTGCAGCCACAAATGCGGGCACATCCCAGACGGCCAAGTTTGTATGACGTGCAAAAGTCTGTACGTCCGCGTCAGTTGCTGCTCGATAAAGCTCCACCGTGTCGATAATCGACCGAAGCTTCTGCAGGCTCTTGAACTTAATCTTCCCGGCTTCAACGATGCAGGTCAGACTGTTATCGAGAGTGAATGCGGGGTCCGTCAGCTGGCGGAAAGCGTTGCCCTGCTGAAGGAGCGAAAAACGTCTAGACAGCACTTGCTGTGAAGTGAAGCGTTGAACAAGAACCTTCGCAGCACCGTGTCCCACAGTACCCGTGAAGAGGGCCTTGATCCCTTCTTCTGCGAAGTGTGCCCCATCCAGGTCGGGAACGGTCGTAGCGTTGCCAAGGATTGTCGCCTCGAATATGGCGGCTTCGGCAGGCACATCGATGGTCAGAAACTCTTCGTCATCCGGTTTCCAGCTCCCATCGAAGGCAACCTCATCAGTAACACCTTCTCGGAAAGCGGCTTCTTGCTGGGCGAAGATATTCTCAATCGCCTGCTGTACCGTGGCATCGAGATGCACACGTTTCGCGGACAATTCACCATCCATACGGCAAGCTGCAAACAGGTTCTGCGGCATATCACTTTTCTCCTAAATCGAGCACGATATACTCCGTGAGCTGACCGACTTCGATCGTCGTGGTGGCATTGCGCAGATGCTTTTTTGTGATGAGAACGTATGTCACGCCCTCTTTCGTTCCGACCTTGTAGAAATGCCACCCCATGAGGCCGAGGAGCGGGTTGAAGTGGTAGCTGTAGCCTGTACCGACCACGGCGGCAAAAATCGCAATGGCAGGGATCCACACCTGCCAGTTGAGCGCCGAAAAGGAGCTGGTAAATAGGGGAAGCAAATACAGCAACAGAAAGCCGATGTTTTCTCGATCAGCCGCTTCGGCGGTAATCGTAGAAAACGGAATACGTTCGAGATGTTTTTTGGAATACGAAAGCATGCCGAGGCAAACCGCGACAAGAGCAGCGCAGGTCAGGATCAGAACCATCGCCTGCTGGTATGCACATGCGCGGTAAGCAACCCAGGCATAAGTCAGAAGCACTGGGGCTATGGCTGTACTTGTCAACAGGAGTTTGGCGAGCCGGTTTAACATTTCACCCTCCACTCACCTGTCAGCAGCTTTTGCATCAGGCCGCGCTTTTGCTTCTGCAGCAGTTCAAGCTGCCGCTCATATAGCCGTATTTCTGATTTCAGAGCATCCAATGTCCTAGCGATTCGAACCTGTTCGTCATGTGGTGGCGATGGGACTGTGCACCGGAAAAAATCCTCTGGCGCAAGGTTTAAAAGACCATCGTTCCTGACGCCTGAATTGATCACTCTGAAGAGTTGATGGTTCAAATGCCCAGACTCAAAGACGTGAACGTAGAAGTCGGAGAAGGCCGTCTCCGCCATTGAGAAGCAGAAGTACACGTGTGGCACAAGGGCTGAATCCTGCTCAAGCCGAAAGAGACACCCCTGCGGCGAGGTGAGCGAGTTGCCTTTGTTGTATGCAAATTCTCCTTGCCGCAGCAATGTGTAATGCTCCAGGCTCGATCCAGCCATATCCCGCGAATACTTGTCCGACTGCAAAAGGAATCCGGACTTTGCCGAAATTGTCATTACAGGGTGCTCTTGCCCATTGTTTTTTCTGCGAACCCGCGCGCTGATTCGTCCAAGTGGGACAGGCGTTCTCGTAAACTTGCAGGATGCTTCGATAGATTCACGACGGACTGCTGCAAAATGGGTACGCTTCGCGGAAAGTAGCGATGACGACTTGTCGATGGCCTCATCCCAGGTTCGCAGGATGGCAGCGATCTCGTGCTGCTCCTCAACAGGAGGAGAAGGAATCTCCAGAAGCGCAACATCTCGCCAATAGATCGCAGCGACACTTGTGCTACCAACTGCCAAAGATTGGACAGATTTCTTTCCCTTGCCATCATTCAAATATGCAACTACGAAATCTGGATCGGAATCTGACAGAAGAGTGAACCTGTTTAAATTATTGTCAGCTACTGCTTCTGACCCAATATCTCTCCATACTGCCGATTTCCCAACGAGATTAGCAGCGTTCCTAGTATTGAACAGAATTTCTCCATCCCGAAGTATGTCTATCTCAGTGTTAATTTTGTCTCGACAAACTTTCTCAACATCTGCTAGATCAAAACACCCCCATCCTAGATTTCCCATCTTGATTAGAGAAATGTTCGGACCGCAAGCTGTTTCACCCCGTTCAGTTGTTCCCAATTGGGTACGCTGAATGATGTCTTTCAACTTCGCCAACTTCCAGCTTTTAGGTATCTGATGCTTACTTTGCATTGCCTCTCCTCTTCTTTAGCGATGATGGCAATGCCGCAATCTTCTCCAACTCCACAATGTCGCTCGGCTCGCCAGCGGCAAGCTGTTCCCGGCGCTGAGCATCGAAGTTCTCGTAGCGTTCGAAGGCAACTCTTTCGGCTTGCGCGGCCGAGACGCTTCCGGCATTGGTCAGCAGCGGCAATTCATTCGAGCGCAGGAAGCCGTCGAGAACCATCTCCCAATCCGTGAGCTTCATCGTCTGGCGGCGGCGCGCGCGCAGATCGGCGGTATCGAGGAACATGGTGACGATCAGGTTGAGTTCGCTGATCTCTTTTTCGGCCAGGTAATTCTTGGCCGTGGTGACGTCGCTCTTGCGCACGCGAGAGCCCTTCCACGCCGTCAGGCCCATGTTGGGCAAGCCGGCGTTGGAGCGGGCAGCGATCAGCTCCGCCGCCGTGTGGCCGGTGACGGAGTGCAACATCTTGTTCTGAATGGTGGCGTAGAACACCTGCGCCGTCTGCGAGCGGGGATCATAGTCCTCGCTGAGAGCCAGGATCTCGCGCACCTTCTGGTAGAACCGCGCCTCGGAGGCACGAATCTCCCGTATGCGCTCCAGCAGTTCATCGAAGTAGTCCCAGGCCGGGTCCTTGAGCCGCTTGTCGTCGAGGACGAAGCCCTTGACCAGATATTCCTTGAGTGTGGTGGAGGCCCAGCGGCGGAATTCGACGCCGCGCGCAGAACGGACTCGGTAGCCGACAGCGAGGATCATTTCCAGGTTGTAGTAGTCCACCTGATAGGTCTTGCCATCAGCCGCAGTTGTTGCATAACGTGCAACAACTGAATCAGCGGCCAGTTCGCCATCGTCGAAGATCGCTTTTATGTGCCGCGAAATCACAGACTTGTCCCTTCCGAACAAGTCCGCAATCTGGTTCAGGGAGAGCCAGACCGTGCCACCTTCGGCGCGCAACTGGATGCGGGCTGCCCCGTCTTCGCTGGTGTAAAGAATCAGTTCACCGTTCGACATGGACGCCCAACTCCTTGAGGTAGCCGGCCATGCGGCCACGGACCTCGGCCAGTTCGCCCTCGATGCGGTCGATCTCTTTCTGCAGCGCGGCCACATCGATCTCCTCTTCCGGCTCGAAGGTGTCCACGTAGCGGGGGATGTTGAGGTTGTATTCGTTCTCCTTGATCTCCTCCGGCGTGGCCAGGTGCGAGTATTTGTCGAGCTCGGCGCGCGTGCGGTAGGTATCGAGGATCTTCTGAATCTGCGCATCGGACATCAGGTTCTGGGTCTTGCTCGGCGTGAACTCCCGGCTCGCATCGATAAAAAGGATTTCCTTGCGGTTCTCGTTCGCGCCGCCCTGCTCGCGGGAGCGGTTGAAGACCAGAATGGCGACCGGAATGCCGGTGGTGGTGAAGAGATTGGCGGGGAGGCCGACAACGGCGTCGAGGAGGTTCTCTTCGATGAGCGCCTGGCGGATTTTGCCCTCGCTGCCGCTGCGAAAGAGCACGCCGTGGGGCACAATGACGGCGACGCGGCCGCTTTGTCGTCGGGCGATCTCGATCATGTGGGTGATGAATGCGTAGTCGCCCTTCGACTTGGGCGGAACGCCGCGCCAGAACCGGTTGTACTGGTCGGCCGCTGCATTCTCTGCGCCCCATTTATCGAGGGAGAAAGGTGGATTGGCCACGACAATGTCGAACTTCATCAGGTGGTCCCTCTCAATCAGCGTTGGGCTGTTGAGGGTATCGCACCACTCGATCCTCGCGGCATCTTTGGCGTGCAGGAACATGTTCATGCGAGCCAGGGCCCAGGTAGCGCCGTTGACCTCCTGCCCATAAAGAGCAAAGTTGTCTGAGCCAACCTCTTCCGCAGCGCGAATAAGCAAAGAGCCGGATCCGCAGGCTGGGTCACAGATGGTGTCTCCAGGTACGGGTGCGACCAGCTTTGCCAGAAGCCGGGAGACGGCGGCAGGAGTGTAAAACTCTCCGGCCTTCTTTCCGGCGTCCGACGCGAACTTGGAGATCAAAAAGATGTAGCACTCGCCAATGATGTCCTCAGTTACGCGCGAGGGTCGCAGGTCGAGGGCCGGCTTGGCAAAATCCTCAAGCATGTTTTTGAGACGTCGGTTTCGATCCTTGACGCGGCCAAGATTGGATTCTGAGTTGAAGTCGATGTTCCGGAAGACGCCTTCGAGCTTCGCGCGATTGGTATCTTCGATCTTTTCGAGGGCAATGTTAATTAACTCGCCAATGTTGGCTTCGTTCCGCTGTTCGTATAGGTCATAAAAGCTCGACCCCTTGGGGAGAATGAAGCGCTCACGTTCCAACCTGCGCCGGATTCGGGCGTCATCACCACCATATTGCTTGCGGTAGTTCTCAACGTGGTCATTCCAGTGGTCGGAGATGTATTTCAAGAACAACATCACCAGGATGTAGTCCTTGTACTGCCCAGCATCGATGACACCCCTAAACGTGTCGCAAGCGGCCCATGCAGTCTGATTGACTTGGTTTTGTGTGAGTTGGTCGGTCAATTCGTAATCCTTTCCGTTGCGGCGGCAGGCCGGATTTGCTTTGCATACTCGCCGAGAATCTTGCTTGTCAGTTCCTTGCGCATACCAGCGACGAGAGCGGATAGCGCTCGTTCACGTTCCGCCAGTGCGTCAATGGCGACGATTTTTCGTTGCGTTTCAATACTGGGGATGTTCAGATCAAGCTGCTCGAGACTCGCGCGCGACACCATGCGCAATTTCGTCCCACGGGCAACACTGTCGAAAAATCTCTGCGTCTGCGAATGATTGATTGCCCATGCCAGATACTCGCCCGAGACAAGCTCGGGCTTGGGGCGAAGGATCATGAGTGGAAGCACCACCAGCGCTGGCTCCGCGAGGCCCTCGCCGACCACGACAGCGGTGTTTCGATCTCCCCGCGAGCGGAATAGTACATCGCCCGAATGCGCAAGATGCCGGTCTTGCGCGTCGCCCAGCTGTACATGCATTAGCTGCTTTGATTCGACCAACCCTCTCGCCATGTCACGCAGCTGAATCACAGGAATACCACCGAATGCCGCCGGCACAAGCTGCCCGCGCGCCGTATACCCCGTAAGAATTGAGCAAACGCTGGATAGCCTCATATAATTTCTGTAGACGCATCTACAGATTGTCAGATAGAATCATGGATGTCAACCGGAATCTGTAGAGGATCCTACTGCGGACAATCAGACGCTAAATGCAGATCAGCTAGAGCCGACCGGTGACAGAGAATCGGAGGGGTAGTCGATGGCGAGCTTGTTTTTTTCGTATTCGCACAAGGATGAAGATCTACGCAACGAGTTGGAAGTGCATCTTTCGGCGTTAAAACGCCAGGGCGTCATTTCGACCTGGCACGATCGCAGGATCACAGCAGGCACGGAATTCGACGGGGCGATCGACCAAAACCTGGATTCGGCGGACGTCATTCTCCTCCTCGTCAGTCCCGATTTCATCAATTCGGACTACTGCTACAAGACAGAGATGGAAAGGGCGATGGAGCGACACAAGCGTGGAGAAGCAAAGGTCATCCCAGTGATATTGAGGCCATGTGATTGGCATGACCTGAAGTTCGGAAAACTTCTGGCAACGCCCACCGATGGCAAGCCTGTAATGAAGTGGCCAGACAAGGATGAGGCGTTCTTAGACGTGGTAAAGGCCATCAAAGCTGCTCTGAAGGAAATGGAGCGGAAATCAGACCGCGCGACCGCGGTTGTGAAGTCAGAGGCACCGCAGTGGACAGCGGCCGTGAAAGAAAGTCTTGCTGGCCCCCGCAGCAGTAATCTCCGAGTCAAGAAGCAATTCAGCGACCTGGACCGTGACCGTTTCCGTCACGAAGGATTCGAATTCATTGCCAATTTCTTCGAGAACTCAATGGCTGAACTTGTCGCCAGGAACCCCGGCCTGAGTCAGACTTTTCGCAGAATCGATTCGAATCGATTCACTGCAGCCGTCTACAAAAACGGGCGAAAAGTCTGCACCGGATCTGCTTCGATTGGTGACGGCTTGATGGGCGCAGATAGCATTGCGTATTCGATGGATGATAATCCCCAACGCGGTTCGATGAATGAATCGGTGTCCGTTAAGAGTGACGAGCAATCCCTCTACTTCGAACCACTCGGAATGCAGTCCTGGGCTGGGGGTGGCAAACGGAAGCTTAGCCAGCAAGGAGCGGCAGAGCTATTTTGGGAGTTGTTCATTCATCCGCTGCAGTAGGGAAGTCAGATGGGATCAAGGAGGATTTTCTTCGCAGACTAAAGGTGCAAATTGAACCCGCATCCGCCGCACTTGCCGCGACCTTGTCAATCGCCGCTAGTAAAACTCTGTTTCGATATCCATCTCTCTGCGAGTATCCTCTGAACCGTATGGCACTAGTCTATCCCCAAGAATTTTGAGAACCACGACTTCGCGGACACCCAACGGAGTTTCGACGGGCAGCACCTCTCCAACGACAATTGGACTCGACCGACGGTAGTGCGCAGTCTGGTTCAGCAAACCGCCGCGCTTATCTTGGAATGTGACCATGACTCTTTCCTTCTTGCCAGCTTTCAAGCGGGATAGGACCTGCAGTTCTGTCGCGACCGAGTTGCTGACGAAAATCGCAGTGGTTACACCGCTCGCGACGGCTTGCAAATTGTAATAAGGCCCGACTGGAGGGATTGCACCTGTTTTTCTCAACGCCTCCTCGGCCTCTTCCTGGCTTGCGAAGCGTCGAGTGATACCAAGCCATCCCTCGGACTCGCCCGTGACAGCGCACGTCAATTCAACTTGCGAGCCTCGGCTGATTCGCGACAGCACCAGAACAAATTTGGCCATGGGTGAAAGCATAACGCGCGGGGCCGTCCGCGCTCGATCAAAGTGCACGATGAAAGCGGACTTCAATCTTCCGAACTGCGGAATCGCGAGGATGATTTTGATTCGGAGTTTCAAATGGGTTGGAATATGGGTTGAGAGGCGAGGCGCTGACACCCGCATGGATATTGGCTCGAACCCATATTTCAACCCATTGAGAAAATTCTTTTGCGTTCCTTTTAAGGCCTCTTGGGGAGTTTCCGTTCTCATAAGTTATTGATAATAAACGACAAAATCAGATTAGGAAACCGATGCTCTATCCAGCTGAGCTACGGGGCCACTTTTAGAATGAGCTACTTACGATTGTTTAAAACTTCTATCCCTCACAGTACCTCACAGCAAATAAAATCGCCTCAGGGCCGATAACCCGAGTGAGTTCAGAAGGTGAAAGACTTGAGTACAAAGAGATCACAGTACCAACAGGGTAGCATCAGGAAGGTTCCTAAGGCGAAGGAATGGGTGGTGGAGGCGGCCCAAGACGAGGTGAACGAACTAATGTATCCCCATGGTTGAGCCTTGGTTCACTTGGATCCCACTAGCCGACGAACCGGCAGGAACCACGTCAGTGAGTGGGTTGGCCTGTTAGCGCCAGTTGACGGTGTTGTCCAGAAAGATTGGAGAA
>Ga0302320_10006510_pt1 | contig 25908 bp, 22 predicted proteins | sample Bog_T0_3_FD_202130 | JGI IMG/M metagenome (GOLD analysis project Ga0302320, IMG submission 202130) | Peat permafrost microbial communities from Stordalen Mire near Abisko, Sweden - Bog_T0_3 | ecosystem: Environmental > Terrestrial > Soil > Wetlands > Peat | place: Sweden: Abisko, Stordalen Mire... | reverse complement strand
AGCGACTTTTGAAGCGCCCCGACAACCAGATCTCTCGATTCAATTTCGGCCCGCATTTTCTGCCTCCGAATCCGCACATCCGCATATTTTCCTACGCTACGAAAATATTGGTTATCTTTGCTGGAGGCGGTTCTTCAAAGTGACGGATCGAGATTCGGATCTACCTAATTCTAAACAGCTTATGTGTGACAATGTTCTTCGCTTTTTCTGCGCTTTTCGTCTGTAAACTATTGAAAATAAACATGTTATTGGTGGAGGCGGCGGGAGTCGAACCCGCGTCCGAAATCGCTGTCAGCCGGGAGAGTCCATGCTGTGTCCGATTCGATTGGTTTCGCTCCCGGCGCTTAAGAACGGACAAGATGCGCCGGAAACTAGTCCGATTAGTCTCGCGTCAGCCGCCCGGACCGAGCCGCTTCAGCCAGCCTACTGAATGACGTCTCACTCGCAGCCCATAGGCGAAACCGCGAAAGACGGCTGCTTATTTAATTAAGCAGCAAGTGCCAGATTATCGTTGGCAACTTTAGTTTTGCAGGCGATTACGGGTGCCCACACCCCGACATGTCTCCCATGCTGCAATTGATCCCGTCGAAACCGTGACGCCCCCACATCGGACGGCTCCTCATTGGATGATTCCGGAGCGCCTTTGGGTGCGAGCTCGGGCCGAATGGCTCGTGCTGCATCTCCCTATTCTACGCTGATTCTTATTCCAGAGCCCGCTCGCCCATGGTAGCGTCACAGAATGCCCGCGGAAGCGGCATGAGAAATGGAGGCGGAAATGGTGGAGCAAGTGGTTCGGCTGACGGTGAGTTTTGTGGTGACCGGCGAGCAACTCGCAGAGTTCAAGAGTATTGCGCAAGCGATGACCGCCGTGAGCAGGGCGGAGCCCGGCACGCTGGGATATGAGTGGTTCGCGAGCGCCGATGGCGAGCGGTTCCGGCTCGTCGAAACGTATGTAGACTCGAGCGCCATCGAGGCGCATTTTATGGGCGCGGCAGTGCAGCAGTGGGTGCCCAAGCTCGCGGCGGTCTGCAAAGTAGATGGGTTCGAAGTTTACGGCGATCCGGGGCCGAAGGTGGCAGAGATGGCCGGTGCGTTTGGGGCGGTCGTCTTCCAGTACCGGCTTGGAATTAACCGCTAGACAGGGCAACAGACGGGCGCCTCGACCGTCGGGTTGACGCGGCACATTTCGAGCCGAGTCGGGTTGCCCTCAACCTTGCCATGGCACGCACCCAAATCTCTTCCTGGCGGCGCTTTCGAGAAGAGCAAAGTATGCAGTCAGATGCGCTTCCCGGGACCAGGATCGCGTGAATTCCTCATAGCCCTTTTGACCCATTTTGTCTCGCAACGAGCGGGAATGGGCAAGGCTGTCAATCGCCGTAAGAAGTTGGTCATCGGTGGAATAGACCAACCCGCCGCCACTGTCCTGGACGAGTTCCGGCAGCGCGCCCAAGTCTCTTACAATCACCGGAGTTTTCCTGGCGAAGGCCTCAACACAGATCATTCCGAAGGTTTCGTAAGTGACAGAAGGAACCAGGCATGCGATCGCGTGGTAGTAGAGGGGGCCAAGCGCTGGTTGCGGCAGCGGGCCCAGGAATCTGATACGCGGGTTGCCGGCCGCCATGCGACGCAGTTCCGCCTCATCGCTTCCGGCGCCCGCCAGCAGCAAATCGTAGTCAGGCACTTTATTCCATAGTTCAATCAGAGTCTGCGGGCCTTTGATTTTCTCGAGCCGCCCGACGAACAGGAAATACGGCGCCTCCTGCGGACGCGGTGCCGGACTCTGCCAGTCATTGTCAGCGCGATCGACGAAGTTCGGCAGATGGGCCAATGGATAGGGAAAGCCTCTCTCGGCATGCATCTGCACAGTGAACCGGCTGGGCGAAAGAAACCGATCGACGCGTCCAGCCATCCGCTCAAGGAGTCCCGTGTAACGCCAGAACTGCGGCGGTTTCTTTGCCTGAATCGTGCAGCGCAGGCACTGCGGGCGATCGCAGGGCGCACGGTTGAATTTCCATAGCACGTGCGTCGGGCAGATCAGCCAGTGCTCGTGGGTGGTATACATCTTGACCGTTCGGCTCTCCGCAACGTCGATCCCCAGCACGCTGGGGCCAAACAGCGAGATGTTATGAAAATGAATCACGTCGTAGTTTCTTGACCGTAGCACTTCGCGAATCCGCTTGTGTTTGAGCCACGGATACCCGGTCTGTTGGCTGAGCAGCGGTGAAATCAGCCCGAATCCGCTGCGCAGTTCGTGGCGCACTACATGCGGGTGTTCGGGAAATTGCAAAGGCGGATCGTCAGCATGCGATAGATGGTAGGAATCCACGCAATGAATGACATCGACGTGATGACCGCTCTCCGCCAGGGCATGCGACAGCCGATAAATCTGCATGGCATCGCCGCCAAAACTGTACGGAGGATAGAACGTGGTGATGTGCAGAAAATTGAGAGGTCTGCTCATTTCGCAGCCACCCGATCGATCACGTTCATCATCTGGCCGGCCGCCGCTTGCCAGGTAAGACAGCGTGCAGCGGCCAGCCCGCATGTGCGCATGTGTGCTTGCAGTTCCTCGCTCGAGAGCACCCGCACCATGGCCTCTTCAATCCCGGCCGCGTCTGGGCCGACATAGATGCCGGCCTCGCCGAGAAGCTTTTCCAGCGGGCTTTCCCTGGTGGCCACTACCGGACAGCCGCACGCCGCGGCTTCTACGGCGGGCAGGCCAAAGCCCTCCATCAACGACGGAAGCGCCAGAACGCTGGACCTGTTCATCAGAACCACCACGTCCTCATCGTCCAGGTAGCCGGTGAAGATGACCCGCTCACCAAGCCCGAGCGCATCGATCTGGGCCTTCAAGGCTCCCACGCAGGTGAGAAACGCGTCGCCCGTTGTGTCGCCAACCATCACGAGCAGCAAGTCCGCGAACTCTGTCCGCGCGGCGATTCGGGAAAACGCCGTGATCAATGCCTCCAGATTCTTATGTGGGCTGAATCCTCCTACGTAGAGGGCCATCCGCCGTGATCCATCGACGCCCACGCGAAGCAAATTGGGGCCCGGCACAGGCTTATCGAGCCTGCGAAAGATGGGATCGGCAGCTTCTCCAACCACAAACAGATTGCGCGGATTGACGCGAAAACGCTTGAGAATGCCGGCGCGCGAGTATTCCGACACGGTGATCAAGGCGTCGGCCTGCCAGTAACCGAGGCGGACTTTAATATTCCAGAACAGCCTTTCGCGCGCCCCGGGAATTGTAAGTTTTGGATAAGTGTCGGCAATGATGTCGTGGACCATAATCAATTTGCGGGCGGAGCTGAAGACGGGAACGTAGCTGTAGATGGTCGGAAAGAGCACCACGTCGAATTCGCGCGACGACAATGCGCGGCTCATGCGGCCCATATCCGCAAGCGTGCGATGGCCGGTAGCGGAAGCCGCGCGAAATGTGGGCACGGCTGCCCGCAGAATCCGCACCTCGCACTCCGGCGGTGTGGGCTCGGCGTCCTCGATCGAATCCAGAAAAAGAGTGTAGCGGTTGCCATGGTCCAGCGCCGCCAGCGCGCGCAGCAGGGCCCGGGCGTGTCTTCCATAACCGCGCCGGTTGTGCCAGCAGGTGGCGTCCACGGCAATCCGCATGTCTATGATGCCTCCCGCAAGCCCCGCGCGTAGGCCGCTTGTCTCCGCGCCCCCGGCCGGTACTTGTGCTCGTGGAGAATAGTTTACCCGGCGGTTCGTGACCCGCGGGCAATCGCCTCTGCCACCTGCGAACCCGCTGCGTTCGCCCGGCCAGTAACATAGCCAACCCACTCACCGCATGACCAGCTCACGGCCAGGGCACAGGTGAGCGGAAATGCCTTGAGGAATGCGTTCATGGTTCGCCGTTTCTGCCATGCCGTCCTGGTCATGCGAGCCATCATCAGGGCGGGGAGAGCAGGCGCGAAGACCGCCCAGAAAGCTCTCTGAGAAATGCGGGCAAGCCGGGCGCGCGTGGCCGCGTAGGAACGGCCCCAGACGAACCGCTCCCGTAGCGCCGAACTGATCCGGAGTCCCTGGCGATGCTGATAGAGCACCGCGGCCGGCGCGAGAATCATTTGCTGGCCCCTCGACCGCAAGGCAGCCGTTACAGATGCCTCATGAAATATCTCCTGCCATATGGGCCGGATCGACTCCAATACATCTCGCTTGTAGGCTACGTTCGCGTCGCTCACGAATGCGGTTTCGCCTTCCGGCAACGGATTCTGGTAACGCAAAAAATCGCAGAAGTAGACGGCCCAGTTCAAGGGCCTGTCAACGCCGTTTTCAATTGCGCCGCCCACTGCGGATGAAGCTCCGGCGTGCGCTTCGAGCAGCCGTGTGCTCCAGTCCGGCGCGACTCTGCCGTGATCTTCTATCAAGGCCACTACCCTTCCCCGCGCCACAGCGATGCCTCGCGCGTGCAACTCGCCGTGGTGCTCCCGGCTCCCGCTCTGCCGGGAGTACGTCTTCAGATTTGTCACCTCAAGAAAATTCACCTTGGGAAACCGCGCCCTCAGTGCGGCGATTCCCGTGACCCCGGGATAGAACGGAACAATGATTTCGGTTGATTCCTCCAGAGGCTGCAGGCCAAGAGCCTCAAGGCATGGCTCCAGATGAGCCGTATCGGCATGGCCAATCGTGTCGCTCACAATCGCCACGACTACCGAAAGTAGCGGTTCGTCCATCGCAGCCACCTATTCAACACTCAGCAGCGCATTGCCCGGACCTGCCAGGTAGCCAACAACTTCGCCGGCCACGTACACAATCATCAGCGGCGTCAGCAAGGGTAATGACAGGACGAACTTGACCAAATGGCAGTTTTTCTGGAAAACGCGCACCGTAATGCGCGCCAGCAACAGCAGCGGCAACAGCGGTGAGGCCACCAGATACGCGGCCTTGGGGAAAACCCCGAGCTCACGCGATCCGGCATAGGCGCGGCTGATCCAATACCTTTGCCGCAGGTAATAGATGTAATTGTACGGCCCGCACTTATAGACGATCATGCCCGCTGCTGCGTGAAAGCGCACGCCGTCGGCCAGGAGGCGCGGATACAGGCAGGACTCCCAGAAACCCGCCTTCATCTGCTCCGCATATTGCAGCAGCACGGCGCGGGAGGATGCGCTATTGGCGGTTCCAAGGCCATGCGCGCCGCCCTCCTGCCAGGGAGGCAAACAGCTGTTGTATTCGCAAAAGTACATCACCCAATCGCGCAACCGGGCATAATCGTCCGGCGCGACGGGTCCGCCAACCACTCCGAAATCGCCGCCAGCGTGCGCTTTCAAGGCCTGCTCAAGCCAATCGGCAGCGGCCACGCAATGCTCCTCGATGATCGCGACAATCTCGCCGCTTGCGCTCTCCACTCCATGGCATCGCAGATCCGGCACCGTCTCCCGTTCGGCGCGGTGGATGACTCGCACCCAGGGGTACTTGTCCGCAATGCGCGCGGCATATTCAGCGGTGCCGCAAGCCACAACAATCACTTCTGCGCCGCGTTTGCCTGCCTGCAGCCGGAGCGAATCCAGGCACTCGTCGATAAACGGCGCGCCGACGATGGACGCGATGACCACGGAGATTGCGGGGTTGGGCGTTGCGGGCATTCAGTTCACTTTAGCAGGGCGCCACCAGCGAATCGAGGGTCCGGCCCAGATGCAGGCGATGGCCAAAACCGTAACGGCATATGTAGCCAGCACCCACTCCCACGTGACCGGCACTCCCGCTTCGCGCAGGCGCAGCATCCAGGGCAGGGCAAATCGCCGGTCCCAAAAAGTCTGCGCTGCCAGTCGAACATCGTTTACATGCGCGCCGGTGAGGATCAAGCTCCACAGCAGCGAGGCCACGGCGATTCCCCACTGCGCCATGCGCGGAAAAAGCTGCGCTCCCTGGATGGCAAGCAGAGCCAGAACCGGGACGATTGGGACCAGGTAGCGGAAACCGGTCAACGGTTGCAGCCAGGAATACTGGTTCGCCGCGCAGAACAGCACAAACAACAGGGAGTAAATGAAAATGACTCCCATTTCGCGGGAGGGCAGGCGGCGGCGCGCGCGCGCCGCAAAAGGCGCCAGGCCCGCCAGCAACAGCGCCGGACAGTAGGGAAACAGTCCGAAACGCGGATCGAAGAAATTCGCCCAGAGCAGCGCAGGCGAGGGCCAGCCAAATCCGCGATAACCGACCGCCGTTGCCGCCGTGGGCGTCATAAAGTGCTGGGACGGCCGATAAAACGCGCCGAATGCCCACTGCTGGTAGATCAACAGCCCCGCGATGCCCGGCGTCAATCCTGCCAGGTACGCGAGTGCGCACTTCCACCGTCTTCGGGAATCTCCGCTGGAGCGCATCCACACATAAAGCGCGGCAACCCCTGCGATTACCACTCCGCTGTAGTCGCAAAGCACGGCATACCCGGAGAGTAGTCCCGCCAAACTGGCGCGGGACGGGTTGAGAGGCTTGTCCTTCGGGTCCCACAAGAGCAGAAGCGCAATCAACCCGGCATCGCCGGCCAGGAGGTTGTGGTTCAAATGGCCGACGCGGAAAAACATCGGCGTGCCCAGGCCGCATAACAGAGACACGGCGGCGGCGCGCGCCGCGGAGAGTCCCCCAGCCCGTGCTCGCGCATAAAGCAAAGCAACCGCAAACGCGGTCACAGGCGCCATCACCAAAGCGACCGTAATGAATGCCACAAGCAGAAAATAAAACGTTCGCCCCGCAGCGGACAGCCGTACCATCATCGGGTCGTCCTGGCCTTCATAAGGTCTCCGCGGCAATCGCTGGTTCCATGCGTCCACCCGGATCAGGATGGGCCTCAGCAGCAACAGCGGCACCGCCCCGGTCAGCGAAGCACCGGGGTTGTTATTGATATAGGCGCCGCCATGGGGCCCGGGGAAGATGTCCTCGGTCCAGCCGAGGTACCGCACCACATTGAGCCGACCACTCTCCGCCAGAGCGATGGCCGGGTAGTGTTCGCGCATAATCCACGGTGTCCAGAAGACGGTGTAGAGCAGCCAGCAGGTCAGGAAGACCCGAACTGCCCCGGCCCGGCAACCGCTTTGCAACTCCCGGTCGCGCTGTGGAAGGGCATCGCTCATAAGCGCTCCCTGGCTGCTTGAGCCAGGAATCGCGCAACCTGGCGAACTCTTGCTGGCCGTGAAGCGGCGCTCAGGAGGGCGTGGATGGATATGCAAGAATCCATGGTAGAACAAACTGTATTGTGCCTGAACGCGGGAAGTCAGCAAAAAATTCCGGCCTGGCCCGGAGTGCTCAAGAACAACTGCCCTCTAGTGTCCGAGGCGGCCGCAATTAGTTTTACTGCGCGGAGGATTCAAGAATGAGTCGGCGGATGGAAACCCTTGCTACGATCGCGGGCTATAGCGTCGCGCAAATTGGCAAGACACTGCGAGGCAACGGCTCCGCACTCGCCAAGTTGCATAACCAGGCGTGGTTCGAGTCAAGCAGTAAGAAGCTGCCGACCGTCTCGCTGGAAGACCTGTTCCCTGAGGGCGCCGGTCTCTCGATTCGACTGGAACACGGCTTTCCCAGGGCCAAAGCCAATCTGACATTGGATGAGCTGGCCGTGATCGCGCTTATTTGTCAGTGGCTGAAGCCATCCGCGGTTTTTGAATTTGGCACGTTCAATGGCCGAACAACTTTGAACCTTGCGGCCAACACGCCCGTCGATGCAAAAATCTACACACTCGATTTACCTGCTGCCGGCGAAACCGCGTTTGATGTGGAGACCAGGGACAGCGACTTTCATCTGGAGGAGCGAAGCGGAAGCTATTTTCGCGGCACTGGGTTCAGCGGGAAGATTGAGCAACTCTGGTGCGACTCCGCCCGTTTTGATGAGGCCGCCTTCCGCGGGCTGGTAGACCTGGTGTTCGTGGACGGAGCGCACTCCTACGAGTATGTACGCAGCGACACAACCAAAGCGCTGGCGATGGTCAGGCCGGGAGGCATAATTCTGTGGCATGACTACTGCGCCTGGTACCCCGGAGTATTCAAGCACCTTCACGAGTTGCTGCCCACTTACCCGATCCAGCATATTGAGGGAACCCACCTTGCCATTTTGAGCCCGGGGAACTCACTACGGTAATGTCGGCCATAAGAAAATTCAGGAACTTCCGCGAAACTCCCCGCCCAAAGGTACCCAGGGCTCCAAAAACTATAGCTACAAATCGCCTGCTTTCTTGGGTATAATCAGGCTCCATGCTGGCTCAGCTATCCGTGATAATTCCTGTTTACAACGATCCCCGCAACCTGCGGATCTGCCTGGAAGGACTGCGCGCGTCGCTGGAAGCTCCCCTGGAATGCATCGTTGTGGACGACGGATCGACTGACGAGTCCGCAGACGTTGCGCGGGAGTGTGGGGCGAAGGTCCTATCGACCGGCGGCCGCAAGGGACCGGCTGTGGCACGCAACATCGGCGCCCAGGCAGCTATGGGCGATGTTCTCCTCTTTATCGACGCGGATGTGTGCGTCAACCCGGATACGATCCAGAAAGTCCGCTCTGAATTCGACAGCGACCCCTATCTCGATGCGCTCATGGGTTCGTACGACAGCTCCCCCGCGATTCCCACATTCGTCTCGATGTATCGCAACCTGTTGCACCATCATGCGCATCAATCGTCACCAGGAAAAGCTTCCACATTCTGGGCGGGCTGCGGCGGGATCCGCAAATCTGTCTTCCTCGAATTCGGCGGATTCGATGAGATGTATCAGGCGCCCGCCATCGAAGACATCGAGTTGGGCTACCGCTTGACTCAAGCCAACCGAAGCGTGATTTTGTGCCCGGACATCCAGGTAAAGCACCTCAAGCGCTGGACCCTTCACAACATGCTGCGTACCGACTTCTTTTATCGGGCTCTTCCCTGGTCCGAGTTGTCTCTTCGCAGCGGGCAAATGCCTGACTCGCTGAGTTTGAAGATCAGCCAGCGCATTAGCGTGGTGCTGGTGTTTCTGGTAACTTTAATGGACGCTTACCTCACGGTCAGATGGCATGTGTATTTTCTGGTGCCTTTGTTTGCAACATTCTTTATTCTGCTCGCCGGGTATTGGGTTGAAGGTTGGGCCCAAAAGTCAGTCATGGTTTGGGCGATCATGGGAGGTGTCCTGGTTACGATCGCCGGCGTCTCTCTCTGGTTTCACATGCGCGGCATTGCCCCGTTGCTTGCGGTTGCGGCTTTAGCGCTGTTTATCAGGCATCGCTATGCCTACTCGAAAGAGAATCGACGAAAATGGACTGGGGTATGGGTGGGCGGCTATAGCCTTCTGGTTGCGCTCCTGGTCTGGGTGTACTTTCCGTGGAAGCCGATGGTATTCCTGCTGTTTCTGCTTCTGTTGGCGCTCATCGCGCTGAACCAGCAGTTTTACATCTTCTTGGCGGCCAAGCGAGGAAAGCTCTTCGCGATAGCGGCGTTTCCATTCCATTTTCTCTATTTTTTCTCCTCCGGAGTGGCTTTCCTGCTTGAGTTCACGCGCTTCCAGACTCTCAAGGTCATCGGATTCTTGCGTCGCCGTGAAGGCGTCCCCATCAAGACATCCGCACCAAAAGATGCTGCGCAATGACTTTCCGGCGCTCCGCGATTCTTACTTACCACTCGTTGGATGACTCCGGTTCTGTCATTTCCATTTCCCCGGACCGGTTTCGCCGGCAAATGGAGTTCTTGGCCTCTTCGTCGATTTCGGTGGTCCCGCTGGAAGAGGTGCTCGAACGCCCCGGCTCTGTTGCGATCACATTCGACGACGGATTTTGCAATTTTCTCGATCATGCGGCTCCCGTCCTCGACAGTTTGCACCTTCCCGCGACGGTGTTTTTGGTGAGCGGCTACTGCGGAGGCAGGAACAATTGGCCAAGCCAGCCCGCTGGAGCGCCCGACCTCCCGTTAATGGGTTGGCGGGAACTGGCATCGCTTCCTCCTTCGATTGCGCTTGGAGCGCACTCGGTCACACATCCGCACCTGGCGAGGTTGACTGACGCGCAATGTGAGCTGGAGCTGAGTGCGTGCAAGAATGATATTGAGCAGCATTTGGGAAAGCATATCCGCTGTTTGGCCTATCCATACGGATCCAGATCGGCCAGGGTATTGGCGGCGGCGGGAAGGCATTTCGATTTTGCGGTGAGCACTTTGCTGCGGTTTCTCTCGCCCCAATCGAGCCCCCTGGACTTACCCCGAATCGATGCTTATTATTTGCGTGGCAGGTTTTCTCTGGAGCATCTATTCCAGCCCATGGGTGTGCTTTATGTGGGCGTCAGAAGCGTGTTGCGCAATGCGCGATCTGGCAGTTGGTCTTAGACGCCGCTGAACAGACATAGAAGCGGCGCGAAGTCCCGGCGATCCACGCGGCCTGATTTTCTCTGTGCCCCGTGTGGCAGTGCATGGGATAATCTGATCTACAGAAGCAAGTTGGGACGGGAATTGCGGTTGCTTCATGCGGCTCTGCACAAACAAGGCATCCAGCCAGAGGAACATGGAATTCTATGAACACTCTCGATCGGATTCTCCGTCACACGCGCATCACCTGGCAAAACCGCCGGGACTTGCCCAGTCCCCCTTTTCTGATCCTGTTCATTAATTCCATCTGCAATCAGAAATGCGAGCACTGCTTCTACTGGCGCAATCTGAACCGGCGCGACGATCTTACCCGGGACGAGCTGTTCGCGCTTTCCCGGTCCCTGGGCCGCATTGACAACCTGAACCTGTCGGGTGGTGAGCCGTTCCTGCGTCCGGACTTCGCGGAGATTTGCAGGCAGTTCATTCAGCACAACAAAGTCCGGCAAATCTATGTCCCCACCAACGGCTCTTTCACCGAGCGGACCGTAACGCAGATTACTGGAACCCTCGAAGAGAAGAGTCTGGATCTCTTTGTGGCGGAGCTGTCGCTGGACGGCGTGGGCGAATTTCACAACAAGTTCCGGGGCTCGCCCGGGGCCTTTGAAAAGTCCATGCAGACCTACGACGCGCTGGCCGAGTTGCAGAAGAAGGACCCGCGTCTTCGGATTCACGCCATCTCGACGGCGACCGACGTGAACATGGAGGAGATCCGGCGCCTCACCGCGTACCTCTTTGAGCGTTGCCCGAAGATGGACCACCATAACCTGGCCATGATCCGCGGTGATCGAAAAAACCCATCTTTGCATGGGCCGGGACTGCAGCAGTACCAGGAGCTTTACCACTTTGTGCAGCAGATGTGGGCCCCGCGCGAGAAAGGCCGATTCGGCTCCATCGTCGAGCCGATGTTGCAATGGGCGAAGGTCAGGACCGCGAAGGAGCAGCAACAGGTGGTTCCATGCCGTGCTGGAATCCTGAACGCGGTCGTGTATTCCAACGGCGACGTGAGCGTTTGCGAAGCGCACACTCCGTTGGGGAACCTGCGCGAAAAAACCTTCAACGAAATCTGGTCGTCGCCCGAAGCGCAGGCGTTGAGAACATCCATCGCCAACCGGGAATGTACTTGCACGAATGAGGTTTTCCTGTGGCCCAGCATCGTCTACCAGCCATATCAACTGATGCGAGGCATGATCGGAGGCAGGGTCTGGAGGAAGGTCAAGCCGCTGAGCGCGGGCGCTTCCTCGCAGCCGGGCTCCAACGCCCTGCCCTCAACGCACGACCTGGACATGCTCGTTCAGATCACAGCACAGGACGGGAAGCGGTAAGTGATCGATGGGTCAGCGTCTTCTGAAGATCCCATAGTTGCGCTGAGCACCGCTCGGGGCATGCGTCCCGTTGAACCGAAGCGCCTCGCAGTAAATTTCCTGTATCTTTCGGTCGGTGAGTTTGCCGCCAAGCTGCTGACATTTGCCAGTTTCACCTACCTGGCGCGGACGCTGGGCCCGGTGTCCTACGGGTCGGTTGAATTCACCCTGGCAGTGATGACTTTTTTCACTCTGCCTACAGACCTGGGCCTCGGAACGTTTGGCGCAAGGGAGATTGCGCAGAACCCGTCCGCCGCGCCGCGCTTGCTCCGCGAGATTACAGGACTCCGGCTGTTCTTTTCACTCTGCTCGATGCTTCTGCTTGCAGTGTTCATTGTTTTCTTGCAGAAGAGCCCCGAACAAAAGGAACTGCTTGGACTGTACGGCTTGAGCCTGCTCGGTACGCCTTACCTGCTGCAATGGTTCTTTCAGGCACATGATCAGATGCAATGGGTCGGGGTCTCCTCGATTGTGCGCCAGGCAGGGTTTGCGGTGCTGGTTTTCAGCGTCTTCCGTACACGATCTCCGCTGATCTACATCGGCATCATCGAGTGCGCTTCGGTGGCTCTAACGGCCGCCTTCTGCCTCTATGTTTTGAAGGACCGCATGAGATCCCCCTGGCCTGCTCCCACCTTCGGAATCGCCGCATTGATGAAAGATGTCCGGTCTGCTTTGCCTATCGGCCTGTGCGATTTGGCATGGACGCTGATGTTGTACTTCAGTACCGTCTTGCTGGGCTTCCTTTCGCCGGACCAATCGCTCGGCTGGTATGGCGCTGGCCACCGCATTGTCATGGCCTCGCACACCTTCGTCATGCTCTACTTTTTCAACTTGCTGCCTTCGATCTCCCGGTGCGCGGGGCTGCCGAGTGAACATCTGTTAAAGCTGTCGGATGATTCTCTGCGGCTTACCGCCTGGACGGGCTTTTTTGCGGCGCCGGTGCTCGGTGTGCTTGCCCCGCAGGTCATGACGCTGGTCTATGGAGCATCCTTCCGCGGCGGCTGGCCGTCATTCGCCGTTCTGGTTTGGGTGCTGCCCATGGCCATGCTGAGCGGTCATCATCGTTACATTCTGATCGCCTACAACCACCAGAAACGGCTGCTGGTGTTCACCTCGATCTCCGCCGCGGTTGCGGTTGTTCTTGCCTTTGTGCTGATCCCGCCTTACAAGGGGTTGGGCGCGGCGTGGGCATTGCTAATTGCCAACATCGTGCTTTTTGTGCTCGCGTACTTTGGCGTTCGCCGGTATGTGTTTGAAGTGCCGGTGCTTCGCCAGCTTCTCGCGCCTCTGACAGCACTGGGACTTGCAGCCCTGGTCTGCCTGGTCGTGGCGAGATGGAATTTGTATGCCGCCGTGCTCTCGGCAGCCGCGGTTTACGTGGGCGTGTTTCTAAAATCGGACGGTCCTAAATTGATCTTTTTCGTGCAGTCCGTCGCCCGTGGGAAAGTGTTTTCGAGCACGGCAAATCGAGACTGATGGACCGCTTCGGTCGCTGCTTTTGTCTGCGAAAGCCCGTGGAGCAACCATAAGGTACACTTTCCGGTTGTGGGGGATGCGAAACGAAAGTTATGCCCGACAGCAATTCCAGAATCAATAACCTTCAGGCCCTGCGCGCTCTGGCCGCTGGAGTTGTCGCCTTTCGCCATGTGGGCGCGCAACTTCACTTTCGTGCGCTGGGAAGTTTTGGAGTCGACATTTTCTTCGTGATCTCCGGGTTTGTCATGGCGCAGATTTGTGAGAGCGGCCGAACAGAATGGTTTATGTGGCGCCGCATCGCGCGCGTTGTTCCCCTCTATTGGGGAGCCACACTTGCGCTCTTTGGCATTTCCGTGGTCGCTCCCAGGTTGCTCGTTGAGACCCGGCCAATCCCCTCTGAACTGCTCCTGAGTTTGCTTTTTATTCCATTTCGAAAAACAACCGGCCAGATTGAGCCGTTTCTTTTTCTCGGTTGGACGCTGAACTTCGAAATGTATTTTTATGTCTTGCTCGCCGTGGGCTTGTTGCTCTGGCCAAAGCGCGCCGTGTGGTTTGCCGCGGCGGCCATTGTGGCCGTCCATTTGTTGCTCGCAGGCGGCAACAGCGTCGTGGCGCTCTTCTACGGCAATTCGATTGTCTTTGAATTCATTGCCGGGTCTGCGCTCTATTACCTTTACACCGCGGTAGGATACCAACGCGCGCGTCGCTGGCGCTTCGGATTCGTCGCCCTCGCGCTCCTCGCCTTGTGCGCGATTCCATGGCCCGATTTTCTGTTCGCAGTTCCGCAAAACATGAGAGCCATTTATATTGGCATTCCCGCGGCCTGTCTCGTCGCGGCAATACTGGGAATCTCTCGCGGCGGCATCGATTCACCGTGGCCATGGATCGTGCTGCTGGGAGACGCAAGCTATGTGATGTACCTGATCCACCCCTTCGTCGAAATCGGGATTGAAAAGCTCGTGATCTTGATCCTGCCGTCTCTGGCCCCGCATCTAGTCTTCATGTCTACAGTGCTGCTCGTGGGTGTCGCATTAGCATCTGTGCTGGTCTACCGCACCATTGACCTGCCAATTCAACGCCTCTTGCGCTTTGGTTCAGGTTCGCGCCCTGCAAAACTGGCTGGGACCGCGCCGCGGCATTAGGGCCTGGGCAATGCTCGTACCCGCGCTTCTCCGTGATCGGCATCTCTGCTTTGCGGGGCCTTGGCTGATGCAAATCACATGGGCGGATCAGGCCTGCAGTTCCGATGTTCGATGTTCCAGTCAATCCCGCCGGTTACTGCAAGCCTGGGAATCTGTCTCAACAACATTGCGCGCAGCAGTCAAAGAGACGTGCCGGTCAGCCGCTCATTCCAGGAACGGGCGATCTCCGCAAAAATCTCCGGCAGCGATTTCGTAATGCTCCACGCCGCATAGTGCTGTTTCATCTTGCTTAAATCGCTGTAATAGCAAATGTGGTCGCCCACCCGGTTCTCCTCGACATAGTGCCATTTCATGGCTTTTCCCGTGGCTTCTTCGGCCATGCGGAAAGCTTCCAGGATTGAGCATGCGTTCTGCTTGCCGCCGCCGAGATTGTAGACTTCCGCCACCCGGGGCGCATTGGCAAACTCCAGCATGAACCGCGCTACGTCTTCGGAGTGGATGTTGTCGCGCACCTGCTTGCCTTTGTAGCCGAAAACTTTGTACTCGCGCCCCTCCAGATTGCACTTGATGAGAAAACTGAGAAAGCCGTGCAATTCCACGCCGGAGTGATTGGGTCCTGTCAGACAGCCGCCGCGCAAGCAGCAAGTGGGCATGTTGAAATACCGCCCGTACTCCTGCACCATAATGTCGCCCGCCACTTTCGAGGCCCCGAACAGGGAGTGCTTCGATTGATCGATGGAAAAATCTTCCGGGATGCCGTTCCGGTAGACCGGGGCGGCGTAGTCGTAGCGCGTCTCCAACTCATCCAACGCGATTGAATTCGGGCGGTCGCCATAGACTTTGTTCGTGGACATGTGAATGAACGGCGATTCCGGCGCAAACTGCCGCGCGGCTTCCAGCAGGTTCAGCGTACCTACCGCATTCACTTCGAAATCGAGGAAGGGGATGGCCGCTGCGCGGTCGTGCGACGGTTGCGCCGCCGTGTGGATGATGACGTCGGGCCGCAATTCCTTCATGAGGGCCAGAACGCCCTCACGGTCACGGATGTCCAGAGCTTCGTGCCTGTAGCCTGGGATCTTGTCTTTCAAATGCGACAGCACCCAGCTGGTGTCGCCTTCGGGGCCGAAAAACACAACTCGAAGGTTACTGTCGATTCCAACAATCCGAAAACCGTGGCGGGCGAAAAAGAGACAGACCTCGGAGCCGATCAAGCCGCAAGAGCCAGTGACGAGAACATTCTTTGGCCGCGCCAGCATGCTAATAATGTACCAGCATACGCACGGAGGCTTGACAGGCCGTCGCCGCCAGGGCGCCTCTGCAAGCCATCTATTCGAGTCTTTGGTAGTGATGTACGCTAATGAAGAGTCGGGGCGGCCTACGCGGCTGAAATTCAATCCATGGTTCAGACAGGACAGATGACTGAAAGAGTGACCCCCGGAACTATTGCGTCCGTGGCAAAGATGGCCCTTGCGTCCATTCTGATGCTGTCGGCGGCGCTCGTGCTCGCGGCCTGCGTGCGATTGATCGAAACGCCGCTCCAGGCTCGGCCCGAAAAGGCTGTTATGGCGGCAGGCGTCTTGTTCGCCGCGGTCCTCGTGGTCTTGCCGGGCTTGTGCATGTTGCGGCTGGGCCGCAGCCTCCGTCCGGAGACGGCCAGCCTCGCGTTTCTCGCCGCGTGTTCGTTGGTCATGCTGGCAACGTATTTCTTCTGGGTCAGGGGATACGTCTTCTTTCCCGCCGACATTCTCATTTGGTCCGAGAGCGACTTTGTCAACGACATTCTAAAGCTCACGGTGGGTTATCCGCTCTACACTGTGCCCTCCAATGCCGATTCATTTCACTATGTTCCCGGTTCGCAGGTGCTGACCTGGCTGCTGGCATCGCTCGCCGGCAAAGGCGGTTCGATCCCCGCATACCGCGTAGTTCAAATGGTCTACAACGCCGTGACTGCTTTCGTCGCGACGCTTTGCTGCCGCAAAATCGTTCACCTCACGAATCCCTCTTCAAAGGCCCCGGCGAACTGGCTCTGGATGGCCTTCTGGTATGCGTCTTTGTTTTTGATGGCGACCAATCCGATTACCAACGGATTCGCCCACAACCTGCATGGGGACGCGCTGGCGCAGCTTGTCAACATCGCCGCTTTCTACCTTCTGCTCCGATACATTGAAGAGCCGGGATGGGGCGTAGTGGCGGCAATGATTGCCCTCGGCCCCATCGGATTCATGGTGAAACAGAATTTCTTGATCTGGCCTGTGATCTTCGCCGCGTTTCTTTTGGTCTGGGGACGGTCAAGAACTCGATTCTTCGTCTTCACGGCAGCGTCCGCGGCATTATGTCTGGCTACGATCGGGATCTGCTTCGCGGTCTGGGGCCGGCCGTTTGGCTATTGGATCTTTTACGAAATGAGCACGCACCCCATCTCCGTGCTGCGCAGCTTTCAGCATGCGTTGAGTGCGTGGGCATATCTCGCGGCCGGGCTGCTGGGCGGCGTTGCCCTGCTTCGAGGCAAACCCGCCGGCAGCCTGTTCGGCGTTTGGTTGATCTCCCTCGCGCTCTTTGCTCTCGAATGCTACACCAGCGGCATCGAGTGGCTGCTGAACCACCTCGGCCCGGGCAGCCTGATGGCGGGAGTCTGGTTTCTGGCTGCCCTGGCTGCGCTTTGGGACCGAATGCTCCATTCGCCCCGCGCCCCGGATCATGCGGATTGGGCCTACGCGGGGGCGATCACGGTCGCCGTCCTGTTGACTTTTTCCGGAATGGGCCTGGTGCGCATTCCTCTTGAGCCGCTTTCTCCCGATGCCTATCGCTATGTGCAGGCCATTGAAGATCAGTTCAAAGGCCAGCCCGCTAACACCATTCTTCTTGACGATGGCACATGGGTGTATCGCAACGACCGCGTCATCATGAAGGATCGCGCCACCACCATCGGCAGTCAGGCTTCGGGAAATGTTGACGTCGATTTTTCCGGATTCATCTCCCGGATGGCCGCCAAACGTTATGCCAAAATTCTGGTGCGCGACTTTCACCAGCCAGATTGCTGGTATGACAACGCGGTGTGGCCGAGGAAGAGGGAGCTTCGCAAGGCTATCCTCGAAAATTATCGGGAAACGGGCAGCATTCCCGGCGTGTTGCCGCCGAACGACGTGAAGCAACGGGCCGAAGATCCACACTTATTCAGCGAGATTACGATTCTTGAACCGATCACGGATTCCGCGCAACCGCCGCGTCAATAGCCCAACTTAAGCTTGCGCAATGCATGTCCGCACATGCCGAGCATGATGAGCCCGTTCTTGAACACCCGGGTCATTTTAGTGACGCCGTAAACGCGCTCCTGGTAATGCACCGGCTGGTCAAGAATGCGCAGATTCAGCTTGGCGGCTCCAAACAGGAGATCGTAATCGCCCCAGCGGTCCATTGTTCCCCACGTATCGATCATGGGCCGAATTCGTTCCCAGTCGGTCCGCCACATCACCTTGGTTCCGCAGAGAGTGTCTTTTATCGGCTGGCCCAGGAGGAAGGAAAATAACCCGCTGAACACCTTATTCCCGATCAAATTCGTATTCTTCATGGCTTCGCGGGGAATGGGATAAACCAGGCGCGAACCATTTACAAATTCAGCCCTCCCGCTCACGATGGCGTCGACGAAGTAAGGCAGCTCTTCCGGCATCACCGTCAAATCGGCATCCAGGATCATCAGGATGTCACCCGTGGCGGCTTCAAATCCTGTCCACACATTCTTCGATTTACAGATGCCGGGTCCCTCCACCAGGCGAATAAGCCGCTCCGGATGCATATCCTGCATGCGGCGGACCTCATCCGCGGTTCCGTCGGTAGATTTGTCGTCGCAGAAAATGATCTCCGTCGATCGGCCCAGCTCCGGTATGCGCAGAACCGCGCTTTCAATGTTCCCGCGTTCATCCTTGCACGGCACGATAACTGACACCGAAACCTCGGACGCGGGAATCGGCTTTTGCACGGGCCGCGCAACCAGCACCTCGATCATGCCGAGGCGATCAATCCACGGTAGCTTGGCGACAAAGCGATTGAGGAAAGCGGACAGCAGCGGAATGTACTTGGGGAATAGCGCCGTGCGATGGGTTCTCAACCACTCGAACCCGCTCAGCGTAAGCACTCCGATCAAATCGCGCTCAGAGAGCCAGTTCTGCTCTGTCTGTTGAATTTTGAGGTGCAGGCGTTGCGCCAGCCGGAGTGGGAGTTCCCAAAGATCGTTGTAGGTGTAAACAATCAGGCGCGTATTTCGGTCGCAGGCCGCCTGCAGCCTCTGCAGCGTCTTCTGAACGTCCACCGTATCGCCAATATCGCAAAGCAGAATGTAATCGAACTTCTCCCGGGAGATGTAATCCTCGGGAAACGCCGCATGGTACTGAAATCGGGGATGCGCGGCGCGAGCGATTTCCACCATCTCCGTGCTGATCTCCACACCCACCCCGTAGTCCGGCCGAAGGACGTCGAGCAGGAACCCCGTCTGGCACCTGATGTTCAGAACTCTTTTATTCGGTTCCACAAGATGCCGGAGGAGGCGCGTGAGGCAGGAGTAGTAATAGCGGTTCCGCCGGTTCCATCGGGGGCGGGTGGCGGCCACGGACGCCTGCTGTTCGCGGTTACGCCGATTGCGCAACGCCAGCGCTTCGGGTCCCCATGCGGCGGTCTCCGAAGGTGAATCCAGCGGCAGTTCCGGAGCGGAATCCCTGGCCTCTTTGCAGGTATTCTGAGCCGTCCCATTCTTGAGTTCATTCCCCATCTCAGGCATACAATTCGATTGCTCTCCGGAAAGACCTTGGCAATGATATTACAAGGGCCGCCTGCCGGCTAAGCCATTTCCGTCTTCAAAATCGAAACGAAGGAAACTCGCGGATCAAGCGGAAGCTGCCATGCAATGAACCTGCATCTTTACCTTTGAATCGAAACTGGCTCTCTGCTTCATGTTGAGTTGCATGGCGCATGAATAGCCACTATCATCTGCTTAGTGCCAGCTTCTTGCGCAAACATAATCCGGTTTGGGGAGCTGGCAAGACATTCCAACCCAATCGTTTCCAAGACAATTCAATGACGATGAACAGCGAGTACGCGATGAAGCTGCGGTCGATCCATCCCTGGATGTGGGTGGCTTCTCTGACCATCCTGGGCGCGGCGCTGCGCATCATTGACCTCAATAGCGGCCTGTGGCTGGACGAGATCATGTTCCTCGTGAACACCGTTCGTCATCCTCTCGCGCAGATTGTTACGGTCTTCCCCGGCGACACCCAGCATCCGCTCTATTCGATTTTGGCGCGGCTGAGCATCGATCTGTTCGGCGAGCATCCCTGGAGCCTGCGGTTGCCGGCCATGATCCTGGGCACGCTTTCAATTCCCGCCATCTACATGCTCGGGATCGCTGTGACCACCCAAGCCGAAGCGCTGATTGCCGCGGCGCTGCTTTCGGTTTCGTACCATCACGTGTGGTTCTCTCAGGATGCCCGCGGCTATACAACACTCGCTTTCTGCGCGCTGTTGTCCACCATCTTCCTGCTCGAAGGAATAAGAACGGGACGCCGCCGCTCCTACATCCTTTATGCAGTGGCGGCTTCGCTGGGCATCTACACACATCTCACCATGACATTCCTTGTCGCCACTCACGGCATCATCTGCGCGGCGCATGCGGCCAGCGATTGGAAGAAGGGACTCAGCCTGGTGAAATGGCGCCGCGCCATTGAGGCATTTGTCCTCACCGCGGTGCTGACACTGCTGTTCTACGCCCCCATCCTGACCCAGGTTCTTCATTTCTTTGTGCGCAGCCCCTCCACCATGGTGGCGGTCTCCACTCCGCGCTGGGCCATGTTGGAGGCGCTTCGCGGCCTGACACTCGGTCTGGGATCCGTTGGGATCCTGGTGCTGGCCGCGCTGGTTGTCTTTTGTGGCGCATGGAGCTACTACCGTGAGAGCCGGCTGGTATTTTCACTCTTCGCGCTTCCCGTAGCTCTTACCGCCATCGGAGCCTTCCTCGGGCGCGGCACCATGTATCCACGCTTCTACTTCTTCCTCATTGGATTTGCCATTTTGTTTGTGGTGCGGGGCATGGTTGTGGTTCCCCGATGGCTCCTGGCGCGGATGCCCGAAGGCTCCGCCGGCGTCAACATCCGGCTGGCGCGAGGATTGTCGACGGCTCTGGTAACAATTCTCATCGTCGGCTCGGCATTCTCTCTGGTGCGCAATTACAAGTATCCCAAGCAGGATTATGAGTCCGCAATCCGTTTTGTAAATGCGGAGCGGCAGCCCGGAGACCCTGCAGTCACGGCCGGTGCAACTACTTTCCCCATTTTCGAGTACTACGCGGAACCTTGGGAGAGCGTGGAATCATTGGAGCAATTGCAGGCCATTTGCTCCCAGGGTCGGCCCGTCTGGATGGTAACCACGTTTCCCAGGTACCTTGAGAGCTGGAGGCCATCTCTGGCTGCGATGATCCGGCAAAAATTTGAGATCATAAGGGTATTCCCAGGAACAGTGGGCGATGGCGATGTTTATGTCGCCAGGTTTCAACCCCGGTGACCATGAAAAAACTGCTCATTCAGATTCCCTGCTTTAACGAGGCAGCAACCCTTCCGGAGACTCTTGCCGCGCTGCCGCGGGAGATTCCGGGAATCGATCGGATCGAGATCCTGATTATCGACGACGGCAGCACGGACGATACCGTCGAAGTAGCCCGGGCCGAGGGCGTGCACCACATCGTCAGTTTTCCCAGGAATATGGGGCTGGCAGCGGCTTTTTCCGCCGGACTGGACAACTGTCTCCGGCTGGGCGCCCACATCATCGTCAATACCGATGCGGATAACCAATATGAAGCGCGGGATATTCCGCGCTTGATCGCGCCCATCCTCGCCGGAAAGGCCGAGATTGCTATCGGCGACCGGCAGGTGGGAACGCTGGAGCATTTCTCTCCGTTGAAGCGAAAGCTCCAGGTACTTGGCAGTTGGGTCATTGGCCATGCCTCCGGTTTAAATACCCCGGATGCCACCAGTGGATTCCGTGCGCTGACCAGAGAGGCCGCGCTGCGCACATTTGTTTTGAGCGGCTACTCCTATACGCTTGAGACGCTGATTCAGGCCGGTGCGCGAAACCTGCGCGTTGCCTACGTTCCCATCAGCATCAATGCCCAGACTCGTCCATCCAGGCTGATGCGAAGCATTCCGGAGTATATCCGGAAATCAACAATAACTATTTTGCGGGTGTACACCATGTATCGACCGCTTAGAGTGTTCTTAATCATCGGATGCAGCATGATCCTGCTGGGAATGATTCCCGGCGCGCGATTCACTTACCTGTTTCTCAATGGCGGTGCCGGCCACGTTCAGTCGCTGATTCTTGCCGCCATCCTGATCATCGTGGGCTGCCTGGTGTCGCTGATTGGGGTCCTCGCCGACCTGATCAGCTCCAATCGCAAGCTTCTTGAAGATCTCAACTACCGCATCCGCAAGATGGAGATCTTGGCAGCCGCGAACTGGAGCAGTCCGATCGACCAGAATGACTTGCCGCGCGCCGGCGGCGACCGGACCGAGGGGAATTCTCAAGGTGTATCCCAATCATGACTGCGCTGACTCCAGACGGCGCGCCACAGGCTCCTAAGCTGAAGTTCTGGCAAACCAGGACGGCCCGGCTTGGAGGAAGCACGCTGGTCCTGGCCTTGCTGCTCACCTTCCTTCCCTTCCACCAGGTCTGGTCCGCCATTGAGCGCATTCCCCTCTCGCTCAGCCTGGGATTGCTCGTCGTATACATGTTCTTGCATCTCATTGGCGTCGTAAAGTGGCGCGTGCTGATCAACGTAGCAGGTGCGGACTTGTCCTTCGCGCAGGCCGTGCGCTGCTACTATGCCGGCCAGTTCGGCAACGTCTTTCTTCCCTCGCTGGTTGGCGGCGACGTAGTGCGCGGCGCGATGGCGTTCCAGGTTGCGCGATCCAAAGCCGGGGTAGTCATGGGCAGCGTGATTGACCGGACCGAAGATGTGATCGGCCTGGGAATCATTGCGGGAACTGGAGCGCTGCTGCTGCCCAGTGCGCTCAACCCGCAAAGCCGCAGGGTGTTCCTGGTCTTTGCTGGAGCGCTCGCGCTGCTTGGCCTGCTCACCGCGGGAATTCTGCTCGCACTGCCGGTAAGGAAGTTTCCTTTCAAGATCCAGCGCATGATGGCCAAATTGCGGCACGCCGGCCGCTCCATGGTTGGCCACTGGGACCGCGTCCTGCTTTGCCTGGGCCTGGGCATTATCCTGCAACTCTCGCAGATCGCGCTGAACTGCTGGCTGGGAATCGCCTGCGGCCTGCATGTCTCCTTCGGCGTCTGGCTCTTCGCATGGCCGCTTGCCAAAATCTCCGCGCTTCTTCCCCTCACGCAGGGCGGAATTGGAGTGCGCGAAGCCGCACTTGTCACACTGCTGGTTCCTTTTGGCGTCCCGGGTGTCTTAACCGCCGCCGCGGGCTTGATGTTTGAAGCCATTTCCACCATGGGCAGCCTGCTGGGGGGGATTGTTGCCTTTGTGGTCGGGCGCATTCCGGCCACTCAAACCAGCTCATTTCCTCATCTTCCCGCTTAGAGGACTCGCATGCTATGTTACGAGGAACTTCAAATCTCTGCGACCTCGATGTAACGCGCATCGAGAGAGCGCAAATCGAGATCAAATCCCGCGCTTGAACAAGGCACAGACGTTAGCCGCATATTAGGGTATCCATGAGTGCAAATGTCCGCTGTGGTGTGATTGGGTTTGGCAAGATGGGCATGCTCCACGCCTCGCTCGCTAATGCCATCGAAGGATCGCAGCTTGCTGCGGTCTGCGAGCCGAACCGGACAATTCGCAACGGGTTTGAGACCCTCGGCTCAAATCTTCCCGCATTCGAGAATTACGCGGACATGCTCGATCAAGTCCCGCTTGACGCGGTCTTCATCTGCACGCCACCGTCCTCTCACATTCAGATTGCCACAGAATGCGTGCGCAAGGGCTGCCACGTCTTCATAGAGAAGCCGCTTTGCTTGACAGCAGAAGCCGCTCAACCTCTCGTTGCACTCCTGAAGCAGACGGGCAAGATCGGGATGGTAGGATACATGATGCGCTTCGCCGACACGTTCTCCAAAGCTCGGGAAATTGTGCGGCAGGGAGCACTGGGACGAGTGCTTGCGTGCCGTGGCGCGACGAAAGTTTCACAAAACTACAAGGCAGGCAAAGGTTGGCGGTACTCCCGCAAGGAGTCCGGCGGCGGCGTGTTGATCGCTCAGGGCATTCACATGGTGGACCTCATGTGTTGGATGCTTGGAACGCCTCATTCCGTCAATCTGCGATCGAGCAACCACTATTCCAGAACGGTCGAGGATTTTGTTCAGGCCCTGTTTTCATGGAAAGACGGCATCATCGGTTCGCTGGACTCCTCCTGGAGCGTGGACGGGCATCGCATGATGCTCACTTCGCTGGAACTGACCTGTGAAAATGGAACGCTGGCCGTGGATGATGACACCGTTCGGCTATTCCTTCGCAAAGCTGCAGGTGAGTACAAAGAAGGTTGGACATCCATGTCAAAACCTGAGCTTTCCAAGGGCGTGAGTGCCGATATCGGAGGTACGCTCTACACCAAGCAGGACGAAGCCTTCCTCCGCGCCGTGCGTGGACAAGGCAAAATTGAGAGTGACGTGCGCAGTGCGTGGTCGGTTCAGCATGTGATCGACTGTCTCTATAAGTCGGCAGATGAGAACGGAGCCACGGTTGATCTGGATAAAGTATTTTGACCGAGCTGTGAGATAAACGGATGGAGATTTCAGACAAATTGATTCTGGGGCACAACCAGTTCTTTGGTGTGAACCACCTGTCTTCGGCCAGGGGAGTAGCTACTGAACAATACTTCAGTAGCACCGAGAACGTGATCTCGCTTGTCCGCACGGCCTATCGAGCCGGCGTTACCGGGTTGATGCTCTCGACTCACGAACGCGCCAGGGCCATCGCGGAGGCGTTGCGCAACGACGCGGAGCTCTCGTCCAACCTGCGTCTCCACATCTTGCTTCCCTACATGGCGAAATACGTCCGCATGGCCAACGAGCGCGGATCCATTTCCATGCTGGAGGAAACGCTGAAGCAGGCCACATGGGCCGAACGGATGGCAATCGGGCTCAAAGCGGGCGCTGGGGTGCTCAAGAAGGACCTGCTGGCGATTCTGGCGGCGTTGATCAAAATAGAGCTCCTGCCGTTTAAAGGGCTGAATGTTCAATCGGTGTTCTTGCACAATTCCCTCACTGACATGCTCGCGGCGCTCCGCGCCACTGAGGTGGTGCGGTTCTTCCTGAAAAACATCACGGAAGAATTTGGCGCCTGCCCGGCCTTTTGCACCTTGTCTGCCGGACTCACGATGAGTTTCTTTCGCGACATAGGCCTCGAAGCGCCCGTGATAATGGCGCCCTTCAATCCGGCGGGCTTTCAGATGAATCCCTCGCGCGAGCGATGTGAGCAACTGCTGCAGGAGTACCCGTGCCACATGGTCGCCATGAGTGTGCTGGCAGCCGGCTATGTGACGCCCGCGGACGCGGCGCGCTATCTGTCTTCTCTTACCGGAATTGATTCGATTATCTTCGGTGCTTCCAGCGCCGGGCACGTCACGGAATTAGCTGGCGTGTTAGGTACTGTGGTAGGTCAAACCGTCACTCCATAGATCTGTCCTGCGCTTCGCAATTGCAGTAAATAAAAGGGAACAAGGGGATTTTTCGTGCAAGAAAAGCTAGATCTTTCCGCTCGCCCACACGTCGTGATTCTCGGAGCCGGCCCCGCCGGCGTAGGCGCGGCCCTCCGTCTTATGCAAAATGGAACCGCCCGCGTGACGGTTCTCGAACAACAAAGCAAGGCGGGAGGGACCGCCGGAAGCTTCGAACTCGACGGCGTCTACTGCGACTATGGCAGTCACCGCCTCTTTGCCAAGCTTCCGCCCGAGATCATGGAGGACCTGCGCCGTCTCCTCGGTCCAGACCTCATCTACCAGGTGCGCCACGGCAGCATCCTCTTGAGGGGGCATTGGATCCATTTCCCGCTCAAGCCGTTGGACCTGCTGTTGCGCCTGCCCAAGAGTTTCAGTTTAGGTGTGCTCGGAGACACCGCACGCAAGCTCCTGCCGCGGCGCAGTTCCGGCACGCCCACATTTGCCAGCGTGCTGGAGCAAGGGCTGGGACGGACCATTTGCAGAGATTTCTTCTTCCCGTACGCGCGGAAAATCTGGGGCGTTGCTCCGGAAAAATTGGACGTCATGGCGGCGCAACGGCGCGTGGCGGGCAGCTCCATTGGAAAGATACTGCGCAAAATATCGGCACAGATCCCGGGCCTCAAGCCGCCCCATGCCGGCCGGTTCTATTATGGTCGCCGAGGGTTTGGTCAATTCACCGAGTGCCTTTGCGAAGAGGCGCAAAGGCTTGGCGCGGATTTCAAATTCGGCGCCCGCTTCCTGGGAGTTGAATGTGAAGACGGCCGTGTCAAAGCCGTGCGCTATCAACTCGGCGGAGAAGAGTTCGTGATCCCGGCCGGCAATGTGTACTCCACCATTCCCATCAGCGTGCTGGTGCAGGGAGTGCGTCCAGAGCCTCCTCGCG
>Ga0302320_10006508_pt1 | contig 25917 bp, 25 predicted proteins | sample Bog_T0_3_FD_202130 | JGI IMG/M metagenome (GOLD analysis project Ga0302320, IMG submission 202130) | Peat permafrost microbial communities from Stordalen Mire near Abisko, Sweden - Bog_T0_3 | ecosystem: Environmental > Terrestrial > Soil > Wetlands > Peat | place: Sweden: Abisko, Stordalen Mire... | reverse complement strand
GGTTCGTTCAGGGGCGATCGATGTTCTCGTCGTGGACAGTGTTGCAGCATTGGTGCCGCGCGCCGAGTTGGAAGGAGAGATGGGCGACAGCCATATGGGACTGCACGCCCGTCTGATGAGTCAGGCACTCCGCAAGATTACCGGCAGCGTCAGTCGCAGCAATTGCATGCTGATCTTTCTAAATCAGATTCGCATGAAGATCGGCGTGATGTTCGGAAATCCTGAGACCACGACCGGTGGAAACGCCTTGAAGTTCTACGCCTCCCTTCGGCTGGAAATCCGTCGGATTGGCCAGATCAAGGAACGCGAAGAGGTTGTCGGTAATCAGACCCGCGTTAAGGTGGTCAAAAACAAGCTTGCGCCGCCGTTCCGTCAGGTCGAGTTCGACATCATGTATGGCGAAGGCATTAGTAAGGTCGGCGAATTGCTGGATCTTGGCGTTAAGGCCGCAGTTGTGGAAAAGTCGGGTGCATGGTTCAGCTACGACAGTCAGCGCATCGGGCAGGGACGGGAGAACGCGAAGCAGTTTCTCCGCGATCATCGGCCCCTGGCAGATGCTATCGAGGCCAAGGTGCGAGAGCACTCCGGCGTTATTGCGAACACAATGCTGGCGGCCGTCGATGACACTGAGGAAGCCGAAGCGGCTGAATGATGCTATCCTGCCTGATGTCTCGTTGGCAGACGGCGATCACGAATTGATCGCGGCAGCGAATTCGGTACTGGAAGTCCATTATCGGCCTTTTTGGCATATGGTTGCCGCCGCCATCCGAGCGCAGGATGGCAGAATATGGACCGGCATACATATCGGGACGACGGTTGGACGCCTGTCAGTCTGCGCGGAGGCCGTAGCTTTCGGCCGAGCCCTGTTAGATGGGGATGGAACCATTCAGACGGCGGTCGCGGTCAGACATCCGAAACCTGAAGAAGAAAATCGCGAACTGGCAGTCGTTCCACCATGTGGTGCATGCCGGGAGATGATCTTGGATCATGCTCCCGATGCGATGATTATCGTCAAAGACGCCAATGTTCTGATCAAGCTACCGGTCCGAACGCTGCTGCCACTCCCATACAGACGATAGTTTTGGCGTGATGCTCCGCGGCGTGGCGGTGCGATATGGCACTCGCAGGGCTTGTGAGAAATTCTGCGGCGGTGGCAAACTAAGGGCGCTCGCCCACGGTCGACGGCACTTAGCGCTTCGCCGACGCGGCGGAATAGCAACGCTCACTTGGGTGACTGGTTCAACAAACGACGCTTGCTTGTGCCGATCAGAAATCTCCGCCTGCCGAGGCGCACCCGCTACTCTCCATCGTCAGATCGCTCGTAGACCTCCAGATGAGACCCGCTTGTCACTAGACGCCACCTCGGCGGAACGAGTGCAGCGTGCAGCATGGCGATGGTGGCGGTGCTCTCTTTGTCCTGGGCGAGCATCGCGACGGCAACGCGGCGAAAGGGGGCGATACGATCGGCGATCTGGTCGTTGGGAGCAATGATCAGCAGCGGCTGGGAGCGCGAGGCCTCAACACCGAAGGCTCCGACGATGCCGACCCCGTCATTGCCTCGGGGAAGCAGCACCACCTCATCGTCGGTCAGGCTGGCCGCCGCAATCGCTGTTGCGCGCGCGGGTTGCATTGTGCGAGGCGAACAGAGCAGACCCGTGATGCTTGCAATCTGGATGGCGAACACACACGCAGGGAGGGCCGATGTCTTTTGCCCATGAACTGGACGCCACGTCCACGCGAGTAATAGAGCGATAAACGGGAGTCCGAACGAGAGATAACGCAATTCGATGGGCGTGTTGTCGAATATGGCGCCGAGCAAAAGCAGTCCAATTGGAGTTGCGATCGCCGCGCCCAGTATCAAGCGTATCCCCGGACCCGCGGCAAATGGCCTGGCTCGGGCGAAGCAAAACACGAGGCCGACCGCCAGCGCTCCGATGAGCGCCGCGAAAACATTGCGCAGAAGTCCGTCGACATAGATCGGCAGCCCGCCGAATACTGCGCCGGTTTGGTATTGAACCAGCCGGAACAGGCCCGGTGCGATCTGGAACGGTGGGAATTGCCCTGTCCGACCCGCGTGCTGGGCTGCAAAGAACCAGGCATCCAGTGCCAGAAACGGGATAACAGTGAGGGTCGCGATCCACGTGCTGCCCACTGCAATCACCGCTACGGTCACGAATAAGGCGAGATAATTGCAGCAACAGGCGGCGCCGAGGCAGACTCCCGCGAGCAGAGGACGTCGGGCAATTTGCAATGTGATCCCGCACAGCAGCAGCATCAGTGCAGGCGCGAAACCCCGCGCAATGGCATTCGTATAGACAAAGCCGTAGCAGCCCAGCGTTAGCAGCATCGACGTGGTGGAAGGGATGGCAAAGAATCGGGCAATGATCCCGACCAGGCACAATGAGACGACGCCGCAAACGACCGAGATAAGGCGGGCGGCGAATAGGCTTGGACCAAAGACGTTTCGCCACAGCGAAAGGGCCCAGAAATACAGCGGCGGATGCACATCGGTCGTACGCAGATCGTGTGCGATTCCGGCCAAGGTAGGATGACCGGACTGAAGCGTAGAGATCGTACCGGCTGCGACAAGCGTTTCGGGCCAATCGGGCCGCGCAATGCCAGCGGTCAAAAAGAGCGTATACTGCTCGTCATATTCTGCTCCACGCAGCCAGGCAGAAGCTGTCAACACCAAAACGGCCAGCAGCAAGACAGCGCTCCATGACCGTAATCCCGTCGCGTTAACCAAATCTCAATACTTCCGGCGCATCCTTGCCCCGCGTTTAGCGACGAATGGTTAACGGAGTGCTTATGCAGGAGGTATTTCCGAATTCGGTCCGACGTTCATGGCAGCCGACCATTTCCGTGGTGGTGCCGGCTTATAATGAGGCCGCCGGCCTGGACATCTTCCATAACCGTCTGCTGTGTGCTCTCGCCGAAATTGAGAGTTGGGAAGTCGTGTATGTCAATGATGGCAGCACGGACGATACACTGGCGGTTATGGAGGCACTGCATCGCACCGATGATCGCGTTGGCCTCGTCAGTCTCTCGCGCAATTTCGGCAAGGAAATCGCAACCACTGCCGGATTGGACCACGCTTCGGGCGATGCGGTGGTGGTAATTGATGCCGACCTGCAGGATCCACCCGAGTTGATCCCAACATTGGCAGCGCAGTGGCGAGCGGGCTTCGATATGGTTTATGCCAAACGCCGCAGCCGCGCTGGCGATAGCTGGCTGAAACGGGGAACTGCTGCCGTCTTCTACCGGTTCATGCAGAGCATGGGCGATTTCGAGCTTCCCCCTGACACTGGCGATTTCCGCCTCATGAGCCGGCGCGTCGTCGAGGCGGTCAGACAGTTGCGCGAGCAGCACCGGTTCATGAAGGGGCTGTTCGCCTGGGTCGGCTATCCAACAACCTTCGTTTTGTACGACCGTCAGCCCAGGTGTTCCGGCGTGACCAAATGGTCGTACTGGAAGCTGTGGAACCTGGCATTGGAGGGGATCACCAGCTTCACTGTCATGCCTCTCAAGGTCGCCACCTATGCCGGGCTCGGCGTGGCGATGCTCGCGATGGTCTACGTCGCGGAAGTCCTTGTTAAGACGTTGATTATTGGGAACCCGGTTGCAGGATATCCGAGCCTGATGTCGGTGGTGCTGTTCCTTGGCGGCGTTCAGCTGATGTTTTTAGGGGTGATCGGCGAGTATTTAGGCCGGGTGTTCAATGAAACCAAGCAGCGGCCACTCTATCTCGTGGAGCGGTATGTGCCGAGCGGCGTCAAGGTTTCCGTGTGATCTGCAGACCGTGGGTCGCGCTGGCGTTGTGGATTGCCATCGCCACAGGATTGAATGCCACGGCAGGTGAGGTGCCGCCATCCGGCCGCGCCGGGATGCAGGCCCAGCACAGCGCGGATGCGGGCGGATCAAATATCATGCCGGCTGGGCTGCGGCGCGGTATCAATATCACCGGCTGGTTCCGTTTCCCGTCCAGTCGAAATCCCGCTGCACTGGCCGGGTATATGACCGATGCCGCGTTGGACGATCTGCGCACCGCAGGGTTCGATTTCGTCCGGCTGGCCGTCGATCCGGAGGTAATCGACGGCGCGGCGCAACGCGGCGTGCTGGTTACGGCCGTTCGACGCATTCAGCGTGCCGGGCTGAGAGTGATCGTTTCACCGCATCCGCACGATTGGCGGCTGGAGGCCAGTTCCGCGGATCGCGACCGGCTGATCGCGTTCTGGAGGAGGTTGGCCCCAGACCTGGTACCGCTGGACAGCGGGCGCACGATTCCGGAGGTGCTGAACGAACCGGTCTTTCCCGGTGACCCGGCCGGCTGGGCAGTGTTGCAACACCAGGTGCTGCAGGAAATCAGGAAGGTCCTGCCGACTGCCACGGTGATTCTGACAGGCCAGGACTGGGGGAGCATCGGCGGTCTGCTGGCGCTCACACCTGAGGACGATGAAAACGTCATCTACAGCTTTCACCTGTACGATCCCGCCGAGCTGACGTCGTTGGCCGCGTATCGACCGGGTCTCGATCGTGCCGCGCTGGCACGCCTGCCGTTTCCGGTGGACGACCGATTGGGTTGCGCGGCTACGGCGCATACGGTCTCCGATTCAGCTACACGTGAGTTGATGCTGTACTATTGTGCTCTGGGGTGGGATGCATCGCGCATCGGCGCATCCATAGATCGGGCTGCTGCCTGGGCACGACAAAACCACGCGCATCTGCTGGCAGGCGAATTCGGCGCCAGCGCCGAACTCAACCCGGCTGCACGGATCGCATGGCTGAAGACCGTTCATGCCGCATTCGAAACGCGGGGCATCGGTTGGGCGCTATGGGGTTATGACGACGTCATGGGCTTGGGGGTCGGTCGGCCTCCGGAACCGCGACCGAGGTTAAACCGAACCGTTCTTACCGCGCTTGGGATGACGACACGGATGTGAATACACGCCAGGAGGGCGTGATCCGATATGCGCGACATGGAAAGCCTCGATCCTGCCGACTGGACCGACCTGCGCGCGCTCGGGCACCGCATGGTCGACGATATGATCGATCACCTTGCCAGCTTGCGCGACGGGCCGGTCTGGCGGCCGATGCCTCAAGCTGCCCGGCAGGAAATCCGTGTCGGTTTGCCGCATGGGCCTAAGCCGGCTGAGCAGGTCTACGAGGACTTCCGGAATCTGGTGCAGCCCTTTGCCACTGGTAATCTGCATCCAAGGTTCATGGGCTGGGTCCATGGCGGCGGCAATCCGATTGGTATGCTGGCGGAACTGCTTGCGGCTGGACTGAATGCGAACCTGGGCGGACGTGATCACGCGCCGATCGAGATCGAGCGCCAAGTTATCGCCTGGGCCGCTGAAATGCTGGGCTTTCCTGAAACGGCCTCTGGTGTGCTGGTCACCGGGACGTCAATCGCCAACCTCATTGGCGTTTTGATAGCGCGATCCGCCCAAGGTGGGCCGGCCGTTCGATCAAAGGGCGTAGGCGAGTGCGGGATGGTCTCCTACACCTCGGCAGCCGCGCACGGTTGTCTGCCCAGAGCGATGGAAATGGCCGGTCTCGGTCACAACGCGTTGCGGATGATACCGTGTGACAGCGATGGGCGGATGCGCGTGGACCTGCTGGCTGAGCGGGTCGTTCTGGACCGAGCGATGGGGCTACGGCCCTTTCTGCTGGTCGGAACCGCTGGGACGGTGGATATCGGGGCTGTTGATGACCTGTGTGCGTTAGCTGATTTCGCACACCAGGGGTCTCTTTGGTTCCACGTTGATGGCGCGTTCGGTGCGATCGCGATGCTGGCGCCCAGGCTCCGTCCGTTACTCGCCGGCATTGAGCGGGCGGACTCGGTCGCCTTCGATTTTCATAAGTGGGCTCAGGTGCCATATGACGCCGGCTGCATCGTTGTTCGGGATGGGGCACGGCAACTCGAGACGTTTGGGGCAGACGCAGCTTACTTGAGACGCGAGCAGCGCGGCCTGGCCGGGGGCGGCGTGTGGCCGTGCGACCTTGGGCCGGATCTGTCGCGAGGCTTCCGCGCATTGAAGGTTTGGATGACCTTCTCGGTGTACGGCGCGGACCGGATTGGCGCGATTGCTCAGCAGACCTGCGATCTGGCCGCCAGTCTTGCCGTTTGCGTGGACCGCGAGTCCGAACTGCAACGCCTCGCACCGGTTGCGCTAAACATTGTGTGCTTTCGATATGTCGCGGCAGATGGCGACCTCGACCGGTTGAACGCTGACATCGTCGCTGATTTGCAGGAAGATGGGATAGCGGCGCCCTCCACAACCATAGTCGGTGGCGTGCTCGCGATCCGGGCGGCTATCGTCAATCACCGCACGCTTCATGCCGATATTGCGGTTCTGGTGGACGCGGTTCTGGAAGCCGGACGGAGGCGTTCCGAGATGGCCCCCAAAAAGAAAGAGCCCCCGGTTATTCACCGGGGGCAAGTATACAGGGAGGCTTCACGTCTGGGAGACGCAGGGACCAAAGGCCCCTTTCCAGCGACTGGCGCTGGAACTCTGACGGCAGTGCCGCCTTAATTCGCCTCTCTTGTTTAATACCGCACATGCGAAGTGGACCACTGCCGAGAACCGGCAGCCGACATTCCAATTTAGCATATCTACCGGGGAGTATCAGCGGAAAGCGAATGGCTGGGTTCTTGGCGCCGGCGGCGAGGTCGAGTGCGCTGTAAGTTGGTCCCCGCCAACATGACCGGGCCATCGCCGCTTCGAACGCGCGCGCCTAAAGAAACCCTATGGAGTTGTTCCGATGCGGGCCTTCAGGGCGTCGGCCCACGCAGGCCTCGATGGAGGTACCGCAGATGGGGTCAGTGCATCTCGGCAAGGCGCGCGAGAAGGAAGTCTCTGAAGACGGCCACCCGTTTCGAATTTCGCAGTTCCTCGGGATAAACAAAGAAAACATCGACCTTCGGTCCCTTAAGGTCGGTCAGTACATGCACCAGATCCGGGTTTTCGTTGACCACATAATCAGGCAATGCGCCGATACCCATGCCGGATCGAATCGCCAGCAGCACCGCATGAACCGAATTCACCTCGAGTAGCGCTCTGCGCGGATTACCGGGCCGGCGCCCGGCGTCGGCGAGCCAGTTAACCTCCTGAACGGGTGGATGATGCTGGCCGAACAGGATCAGGCGATGCGCATCGAGATCCTCCGCCCGTTGCGGCACGCCATGTTTCTTCAGGTATTCGGGCGAGGCGACAACGTGCCACTGCATCGTCATCAGATGTCTCTGCACCAAATCCGGCTGTTTTGGTGGGTGCATGCGGATCGCGACATCCGCCTCGCGCATGGCGAGGTCCAGTTCCGCATCGTCCAGCAGCAGCGACACCGACACATCCGGATAGGCTTCGAGAAAACCGTGCAGGCGGGGTGCCAGCCAGGATGATCCGAATCCGACGGTTGTCGTCACCTTAAGCCGGCCGGCCGGCTTTTCCTTGCTCTCGGTCAACAGCGCCTCGGTGATCGCCAGCTTGGCGAAGACCTCTCTCACCGTGCGGTTCAGCGACTCGCCCTGTTCGGTCAGGATCAGGCCGCGGGCGTGCCGGTGGAACAGCGGAACCTGCAGAGCCTCCTCAAGCGCCGAGATCTGGCGCGAAACGGCCGACTGGCTCAGGCTCAGCGTATCTCCGGCATGTGTGAAGCTGCCAGCCTCCGCTACGGCGTGAAACACACGCAGCTTGTCCCAGTCCATTGCAAGGCCTCTCCCGGCGGCTGGTTCGGTTGCAGCCGCAATTAATCGTCGCCCACGATGCTTGTTCGCGCTGCGTCAAGCCTAAACATACTTTGACGAGTCATGTGACGGAAATTGACCCTCCCAGACAATTTTCGGCTAGTAAGTCGCTTCCGGGAGCCGAATTTCAGTTCCGGCGAGGTATTTTTCGGCCTCGAGCGCAGCCATGCAGCCGGTTCCGGCAGCGGTGACGGCTTGACGGAAGATTTTGTCCTGCACGTCGCCCGCCGCGAACACCCCGGCGACCGAGGTTTTTGTACTGCCGATTTCGGTGCGGATGTAACCGTCGGAGTCGATCTCGACATGTCCGGCGAAGATTGCAGTTGTCGGAGAATGGCCGATGGCGATGAACACGCCGTCCACGGGCAGGATCGAATCAGCACCGGCGTTATCGAAAAGACGGACCCCGGTGACGACCTCTGGTGAGCCGCCGCCGACAATCTCTGTCACGGTGCTGTTCCAGATGACGTTAATCCTGGGATGCGCGAACAGCCTCTGTTGCAGGATCTTCTCGGCGCGCAGACTGTTGCGGCGATGGATCAGCGTCACGTTGCTGGCGTGGTGGGTTAGATAGAGCGCTTCCTCAACCGCGGTATTGCCACCGCCAACCACGGCGACGGACTTGCCGCGATAGAAGAATCCATCGCAGGTTGCGCAAGCGGAGACCCCCCGGCCCTGCAGGGCCTGCTCCGATGGCAGGCCCAGCCAGCGAGCCTGTGCGCCGGTGGCGATTATGACGGCGTCGGCGGTGTAAAGATCACCCGAGTCGCCTCGGCAGCGGAACGGCCTGTTCGAAAGATCCACGGCGGTGATCAGGTCGTGGACGATGCGAGTACCCACATGGGCGGCCTGGGCTTCCATCTGCTCCATCAGCCAAGGCCCCTGAATGACGTCGGCAAATCCCGGATAGTTCTCGACGTCCGTGGTGATCATAAGCTGGCCGCCCGGCTGCATTCCCGCCACCAGAATGGGTGACAGGTTGGCACGCGCGGCATAAATCGCCGCGGTATAGCCGGCCGGGCCGGCGCCGATGATCAGGACCTTCGTGTGACGTATTTCGCTCATGCCGAAACATATCGGTGCGCTTGCTTTCGGGGCAAGCGTCGGCATGGCCCTGAAGAATAGTGGCCCCCCGCTGACCCTTGCGTGCGATCAGGTCCTTGCGCATTGTGAGCGCCATAGGGGTGAGGGGCCGGTCAGCGGTCCAAGCCCAGGGGTGGGGATTGGATAAGCATATGTCTGAGAATTCGGCGCCACTCCTCTCGGTGCGAGGCGTGACACTTCGGTTTGGCGGCGTTGTCGCCCTCGACAATGTCTCATTTGACGTGATGCCAGGGCAGATTGCCGGTCTGATCGGACCCAATGGAGCCGGCAAAACCACACTATTCAATTGCCTAAGCCGGCTCTACCAGCCGAGCGCCGGAGAAATCGTGTTTGAGGGCCAGTCGGTTTTGTCGGTGCCCCGGCACAAAATTCCGATGATTGGAATCGGAAGAACTTTCCAGAACGTCGCATTATTTGATCGGCTAACGGTGCTGGAGAATGTGATGGTTGGCCGCCACAGCCGCACCAGCGCAGGTTTTGTCGAAACCGCGCTACGTCTGCCCTCGGTGGGGCGCGAAGAAGTTGCGGTGCGTGAGAAGGCTTTGGACTTGATCGCGTTCATGAATCTCGGCGCATTCACCCACCACCTCGCGGCAGGCCTGCCGTTCCCGATCCGCAAGCGTGTTGAACTCGCCCGCGCGCTCGCCGCTGAACCGAAGCTGTTGCTGTTGGACGAACCGGCCGCGGGCCTGAACCATGAGGAGGTGCATACGCTTGAAGGTCAGATCCGGCGGGTGCGTGATGTTCAGGGCGTTACGGTGCTGCTAGTTGAGCATCACATGAGCTTGGTGATGTCAGTGTCGGACAAGGTCGTGGTGGTGAATTTCGGGCGCAAAATTGCCGATGGGCGTCCGGAGGACGTGCGCCAGAATCCTGATGTGATCCGAGCCTATCTTGGCACGGCGGCCTGAGATCCAAGTGCTGCCTCCAGGCTTCGCCGGGGCAGGCTCTGGAAGCGTGATCTAGAACGGTGCGTCGCCGCAGATCGTGATTCGGTGCATGATCCGGGTCTCGGCCGGGTAGTCGTTGACCGCAAAATGCTGGGTGCAACGGTTGTCCCAGAATGTCAGCGTACCGGTTTGCCAGCGGACGCGGCAGGTGTGTTCCGGCCGGATAGATTGCTTCATGAAAAAGTCGATGAGCGGCTGGCTTTCCTCGTCCGTCATGCCGTCGAACCGCTGGACGTGGCCGCCGATATAGATCGACTTGCGGCCAGTCTCGGGATGGGTGCGCACCAAGGGGTGGACGCTGGTGGTTTGCACGTTGCCGGGATCCTTGACCTTCATCTCGCTCATTTGCCGGGAGTAGCGCTCCTTGCGGGAGATGCCGTCGGCCTGTTTGAAGTTGTCCCCGACACAAACGGTGTGAAGCTGCTCGGCGATTGCCTTCATTCCATCGGACAGGCTCTCGTAGGCCAGGTACTGGTTGGTGAACAACGTGTCGCCGCCGGCCGAGGGCACTTCCTTGGCATACAACATCGTGCCCATCGCGGGACTGGGGGAGAACATCTGGTCAGTGTGCCACGACCCGCCGAAATTCTTCTTATCGGTCGGGCGCTTGATGATCGCGAGGATTTCCGGATAGTCCGGCATGCCTTCCATGAACGGATGCAGATGAATATCGCCCCAGCGGCGTGCGAAGGCCAGTTGCTGGGCTGGCGTAATGTCCTGACCGCGGATCGCGATCACGAGATTATCGAGCAGGGCGGCTCGGATTTCGGCCAGGACCTCCTCCGAAATATCCCTGGACAAGTCGACGCCGCGGACCTCGGCCCCCAACGAACCGGCGATTTTCTGGACGTCGAGATGGCGATACTGCGTATTACGAGGCGCGTTCATGACTGAGCCCTCCTTCCCTCAGGAATGATGACTCATGTTTTCTGCGGATGGCAAGCGGGCAGGCGGGCCGAAGCCCTCCCGAATCGGCTAATACATGTGCATTCCGCCGTTGATCGACAGCGTCGAACCCGTTACGAAATCGGCGTCGTCGGCGGTCAGGAACGCGACGCCGCGGGCAATATCCTCGGCATGGCCCAGGCGCCCCATCGGAATCTTGGCCACGATCTTGCGCAGGACTTCCCCAGGCACCGCGCGCACCATTTCGGTATCGACGTAGCCCGGTGCGATCGCGTTCACCGTGATGCCAAACCGTGCGCCTTCCTGTGCCAGTGCCTTGGTGAACCCATGAATACCCGACTTGGCGGCGGCATAGTTCACCTGGCCGTATTGACCAGCCTGCCCGTTGACGCTGCCGACGTTGACGACGCGGCCGAATTTTCGCTCGCGCATTCCCTCGAAGGTCAATTTGCACATGTTGAAACAGGATCCGAGATTGGTATCGACCACGGCGTCCCACATATCGCGACGCATGCGAAGCAACGTGCTGTCACGAGTAATTCCGGCGTTGTTCACCAGGATCTCAATCGGCCCATGATCCGCGACGACCTTAGCGATGCCCGCCTCGCATTCTTCGAAGTTTGATACGTTGAATTTCACGACAGCGATGCCGGTTTCAGCCTTAAAGGCTTCGGCCGCTGCGTCGTTCGACGCATAATTTGCAACCACGGTGCGGCCTTGGGCCTTCAACGCCAAGCTGATCGCTGCACCGATTCCCCGAGTTCCGCCTGTCACGAGTGCGACGCGTGCCATATTTACCTCCCGTTTTGATGTTCCATATCAAGTCAAGACTTAGCACTTCCGAAGGGCAGGCAAAGGCCCTGACCGGCTGTTATCAGGGGTTTGCCTAAATTTTCAGCAAATTGAGCATGACGGTTCCGTCAACGCGGAAAAAAGGACATCTCAAACAGACCGTTTCACGGCTTTGGCCCTCGCGAGCATGTAAGCATTCCGCGGGGGCTTCAGCGACAATCTGTCTTAGCGCTCCAGCGCCATGGCAACGCCCATGCCGCCGCCGATGCACAGTGTCGCCAAGCCCTTCTTCGCATCGCGCTTCTGCATTTCGTGCAACAGGGTAACCAAGATACGGGCGCCCGACGCACCGATGGGGTGGCCGATCGCGATCGCGCCGCCATTCACGTTCACCTTCGCCGTATCCCAGGCAAGATCTTTATTGACCGCGAGCGCCTGAGCGGCAAACGCCTCATTGGCTTCCACAAGGTCGAGATCGTCGGGCTTCCAGCCCACGCGGCCAAGAACCTTGCGGGTGGATGGGATGGGACCGGTGCCCATGACGGCTGGATCGACGCCGGCGGTGGCGAACCCGGCGAGTCGTGCCAGCGGCGTCAAACCGCGTTTGCTGGCTTCGCCGGCGGTCATCAGGATCAGCGCCGCGGCGCCGTCGTTGATGCCGGAGGCATTGCCAGCAGTGACGGTGCCGTCCTTGGTGAAGGCCGGGCGAAGCTTGGCCATGCCTTCGGCGCTTGAGTCATGCCGGATGTATTCATCATCCGTGACCTGAATGTCGCCCTTGCGGGTTTTCACTGTCACAGGGACGATTTCATCATTGAAGCGGCCGGCTTTCTGCGCGGCGGAAGCCTTTTGCTGAGAAGCCAGCGCGAATGCATCCTGCTGTTCGCGAGTGATCTGATACTTGTTGGCGACATTTTCCGCTGTGTTGCCCATGTGATAGCCGTGGAACGCATCCCAGAGGCCGTCCTTGAGCATTGTGTCGACAAACTCCAGGCCGCCCATTTTGGTGCCGTTGCGCAGATGTGCGGCATGGGTAGACAGGCTCATGCTTTCCATTCCGCCGGCGGCGACGATGGCGCTTTCGCCGGTGCGGATTTGTTGCGCGGCCAGCGCGACGGCTCGCAAGCCGGACCCGCAAACCTGGTTGATACCGAACGCGGTGGCGGAATCGGGAATGCCGGCGAAGCGGGCCGCCTGGCGGGTCGGGTTCTGACCTTCACCTGCGGCCAACACCTGACCGAAGATCACCTCGTCAACATCAGAGGCTTCAACACCGGCGCGCGAAAATGCGGCCTGCAATGCGATGGCGCCCAGATTCTGCGCGTGAACGGTGCTCAGCGCGCCGTTGAAGCTCCCCACCGGGGTCCTGGCAGCCGAGACGATGACGATGTCATCCATGTCCTGCTCTTCCTCTTTCGGTTTATCAAGCAACTTGCGGGATACTACCGTCAGTCGATCGCGTGCGAAAGGTGACGCAGAAAAAAAGCCGGGATTTACACCCCGAGCTTTGCGGCCATGTCCTGTATGTCGTTGGCAACAATGTCCCAGTCCTGGTCCGGCGCATGGTCTCGCTTCTGATGCGGCCCGTATTCCGTGGGGCGCGGAAAGAAGGCGGTCAGCAACCCGCAGGTTCGAGCGTTGGCGAGATCACCGTTATGCGCGGCCGCCATCATCACCCGGTCCGGGCGCAGGTCGAGCATTCTGGCGACACCGAGGTAGGTTTCGGGGTCTGGCTTGAAGTGGCCGAACAGATCGGAGCCGAAAATCATGTCCCAGGGGAGGCCGCCGAACTTCGCCATATTGAGCAGCAGAGCCACATTGCCGTTCGACAGCGGCCCGATGATGAAGCGTGATTTCAGGCGTGTCAGGCCGGGCACGGAATCGGGCCAGGGATGCAGGCGGTGCCAGCCCAGGTTGATGTGGACCAGATCGTCCTCGGACAGGCCCGCGATGCCGAACTCAGCAACCAACCGGTCCAGCGACGCGCGATGCAGTTTGTCCAAGGTGGTCCAAGGCTGCTCGCCGGTGCGGACGCGTTGCATCGACGGCTGATAAGCGGCGCGCCAGGCATCGACTAGCGCTGGCCAATCGGCGGACAGGTTGAGTTTGGAACTGTAGGCGGTCAGATCGGCGATCAAGCTGGATCGCCAGTCCACGACGGATCCAAAGGTGTCGAAGACAATGGCCACCGGTTGTTTCGTCGGCATGTTGAGCCTCGCTGCTGTTCTGGGAGAAAAACGCCGCGATGGCCGCGAGGTCAAGCCGAGGGGTCAGGCGTGCCGATTGACTGCGCTTAACCACGCCAGAAAGGGGCGCCATAGCGACGCTTCAGCGCGTGCGCCTGCGACCATGCCGACGTGACCCGCCGCCGGTTGGTGCAGGACCGCACCGGGGATAAGGCGAGCGAGGGGCGCTGCGGACTCTGGTGGTACGATACGGTCTCGACCGGGAACCGCGATGAAGGCCGGTTTTCTGATCGCGGTCGGATCAACCGGCATACCGGCAATCCGCCAGTTGCCCCGAGCGGGGGCGTTTTCTCCGTACCACTCGCCGAGGCAGGCACGCGCCACTTCGGCGGCTAACGGCACGCCGTCATTCAGCCAATCCTCAAGCGCCACGAACAAGTGCGCACGCTTCCCATGCTGTGGCAGACGCGCAAACCCTCGATATTTGTCTGCGACTCCCCACGGGTCGAGCATAGCAAACAGCGATTGCAGGACATCGACGGGTATCGCGTGGTTGAAGGCGAGCGCCGGCTCCAGCAACGGCAAAGTCTGCGCCGCCTGGATTGACCGTTCGGGATCCGGTGCATGGAAGTCCCAAGGCGCCGCCAGAAGCGCAACGCCGCCTATCAAATCAGGCCGACGCTGCGCGGCCGCCACCACAAGGGTGCCACCCATGCAATAGCCGGCCAAAACCGGACGCTGACCGGTTGCCTGGACGGCGGCTGTCATCGCGCGTTCCATGCGGCCGGCGACATAATCCGTCAATGTGAAGCGCCGCTCTGTATCGCCGGGCCAACCCCAGTCCAGCAACAGAGGCCGCACGCCCTGGCATGCCAGCCAGCGCAGCATCGAATTGCCTTCGGCAAGGTCCAGCACGTAGGCTCGATTGATCAGGCTTGGCACGACGAATATCGTCGGCGCTTGGTCGGATACTTTTTCTGCCGTATGGCCGTAATCAAACAGCCGCGAATCGCCTTCGGACCAAATTACCGGCGGATCGACGAGGGTGCGCCGAAAGGCGTGACGCCGATAGGCCGCAATCCCTTCGATCAGCGTCGCATCCTGCCGGAGGGTCTCGGCGAGGACGGAGGCCTGAAAGTCACCGTCGCGGTTTCCGTCCCCGCTCAGGTCGTGGATTGACTGCTGGATCGACTGGAGAATCGCCGGTACGCTCGAGTTCCGCCAATCGGCGCTCCAAAGCGGCGACGTGGCGCGCGAGACGTTCGATCTCAGCATCGCGAGTGTCAGGTGCAGGAGCAACGGCCGCGGACCTCGACGCATCAGCGGGCCCGGCGCGTCCATGCGCGCCGTCATATCGGTGCGTGTTTTGCTCGCGAGGGAGCCCACGCAACATCGCGGACATCGTTCCGGCCCACAATGCCATGATGGTTTGCCAGGATTCGCGGATTTCTGGATCGGCAGCCATTGCGGAAATCTCGCTCTGCCATAGCGTGATCCAGTCCTGCGCCAGTTTCCGGGCATCCGGCAAATCGGTTGCGCCAGAGCGTCGCGACCCGGCTGCACCGAACCCCGGCTCGCCAAAGCCATCCGGACCACGTCCTGGCGCACCGGGGCCGGTGGCCTCCCATCCGTCTGCGTCGTGTCCGGTTCTGTCCGTACCGGCGTCCGTCACCATGCCGCATTCATCCTCCTTGCAGGCCGGACCATAGGCGCGGCGGACGTTTTTGCGGAATGTCAAACCGTGTCGCCCGAGCGTTCGGGAGCGGAATCACCCTATCGCAGGTGCGAAATACACGGTAGGGAGAGACATAGCTACGAGGTATGCATGGCTGTGCCCGTTGAGACCCTGCCGGAAACTCAGACCGGCGAAAAGCCTCCGGTCGTGGTTAAGAAGTATGCGAACCGCCGGCTCTATAATACCGAAAGTTCCAGCTACATCACGCTGGACAATCTCGCTGACATGGTCAGACTCGGCCGCGATTTCGTTGTGTACGACGCAAAAAGCGGCGACGACATTACCCGTAGCGTGCTGACCCAGATAATCGTGGAAGAAGAGGGCAAGGGACAAAACCTGTTGCCGATCAATTTCCTGCGCCAATTGATTGGGCTTTACGGCGGGTCAATGCAAGGACTTGTGCCGAAGTACCTTGAACATGCGATGACATCGTTTGCACAGCAGCAGGAGCAGATGCGGACGGCGATGCAAAAGACGATGGGCACCCTCTTTCCGTTCGGCAACATCGAGGAAGTCGGCCGCCAGAACATGGCGATGATGGAGCGGGCCTTCAGCATGTTTACCCCATTCTATCGTGGCACGGAGCCTTCCAACCCATCAGACGTGCATGAATCGGAGATTGAAGCGCTTCGTTCGGAAATCGAGCGACTGAGAGTGGAACTGGAAGCAGCTAAGAAAAAGAAGGACTTCCCGGCTTAATTCCGAACGGCCTTTGCGGCGGTGATGAAACGCCGAATTAGCGCGGGGTCCTTTTCGCCCTTGCGACGTTCCACGCCGGACGAAACATCGACTGCGTCGGCGCCGGTCTCCGTGATCGCAGTCGTCACGTTCTCGGGGGTCAGTCCGCCCGCCAGTATCCATGGTGCGGGTGCTGACCACCCGCTCAGAACACTCCAGTCAAACATGGTAGCGTTGCCTCCGGGGCGGTTTGTGCCGATCGGTGGCTTCGCTTCCAGAACAAGGCGATCGGCGTTCAAGGCGGCTGCCGGCAAGTCGGCGGCGCTGGCAATACCGATCGCAGGCCAGATCGGCAGTCCGAACTGCGCCTTGATGGCCCCCAAACGCTCGCCTGCGTTATAGATCTGCAACACATCGAGCTTCACCGTTTCGATCACGTCGGCGATCTCGTCCAGGGTCGGATCGACGAACAGTCCGACCCGAGGCGGTCCGTCGATCCGCCGCGCCGACAGCGCAGCCGCAGTACGTGGCGTCACATAACGCGGGGATCGGGGGAAGAACACGAATCCAATCCAGTCGGCCTTTGCCTCCACCGCGGTATCGAAAGCGACAGGGTCGCTGATGCCACAGATTTTTACCCGAATCATCTGGTGATGCTGGCGGCGATCGCCGCGGCTGCGGCGGCGGGGTCGCCAGCTTCGGTAACGGGGCGTCCGACGACGATCCAGTCTGCTCCGGCCGCGACCGCCTCGGTTGGGATCATGACGCGGGCCTGGTCGTCCGAGGATGACCCGGCCGGGCGGATTCCGGGGACGATCAGTTTGACAGATGGACCCAGCGCCTGACGAAGCATCGCGACCTCCAAAGGGCTGCATACGAGGCCGTCTGCTCCGGCCTCGATTGCAAGGCGCCCGAGACGGAGGACCTGAGCGGGCGGTGTGGCGGCAAATCCCAGGGTTTTGAGTTCGTCCCCGCCAAGGCTGGTGAGCAGCGTTACTGCGAGAATCATCGGCCGATCTGCGCCCGCAGCCGCGGCGGCCTGTCTTGCGGCGTGCACCATCGCTGCGCCACCCGAGGCATGAACCGTCAGCATCCTGGGCTTCAACGGCAATACCGCTCGGATGCCGCCAGCAACGGTGTTCGGGATATCGTGAAGCTTCAAATCCAGGAAGATCGGCGCGCCGTTTATCGCCGAAAATCCAGTCGCACCGTTTGCCAGGAAGAATTCCAGACCAAGCTTCAGAAGGCCGACATGGGGACTGACCATGGCCGCAAGCTGACGCGCCCGATCGACGTCGCACGTGTCGAGTGCGACGATCAACCGCTTGTTTGGAAGCATCAGACTGCCGGTGGCAGTGACGCCGAAGATTGTGCGCGAGACTGCAGTGCCTGGACCTGCGATTCCAACAGTCGAACCGTCCGTTCCGCCCGCCGTGCCCGGCGCCGTTGCGACAGTTCGGACGTCCATACGACCAGTGCGCCGAGGAAGAAGGCGACAGCCATGGCGACGAGGATTGCGATCGAGATATGCACCTCGATGGCGTAATCCGTCGGCCACAGACCCAACCTGACCATCTCGGTGTTCGTGAGCGCGAACAGCACAAGGGGCAGGCATAAGACAAAGGTGATGATCAGGAACACCATGATAATGAGGACCTTTCAGGCCTTCTTGCGTTCCGCGACGGCCGCCTGGGGAATTTTGCCTGCATTTACCCTCAACCGCAACTCCTTACCGGCTTTGAAGAACGGAACGGACTTCTCGTCAACCGAGACCGAGGCCCCTGTCCTCGGGTTTCGCCCCGTCCGAGCGTCGCGGTGTTTGACGGTAAAGGCTCCGAAGCCACGAAGTTCCACCCGTTCCCCTCGGGCGAGAGCGAAGGTTATTTCCTCGAAGATAGTTGCCACGATCGTTTCCACATCCTGGCCCCGCAAGTGCGGATTGGCAGTGGCCAACTCCGCAATCAATTCCGATTTGGTCAAGGCATCCCCCGGACAATCAGTTGCCGGAACGTTGCCAGACAGCCAAGGCCCCGTCAAGACTAACGCTTTGTGAAATCAGCGTTTTCCATAGACCCTGTACGATCGTCCCAAGTTCGCCGGATAACGCGTGGCCGGCTATGCCGCCGTCAGAGAGGTCCTCGACAGGCAGGCTGGCTGGCAAACCCTTGACTGAAACAAGCCATTCTCTGGCCTCACGTTCGCCGCCGATCGCATCCACCAGCCCCAACGTCAACGCCTGATGCCCCGTATAGGCTCTCCCATCCCCCAGAGCGCGAACCTTCGTAGGGTCCATATGCCGTCCTTCGGCAACCATCCTGACGAACTGATCGTACATGTCATTGACCAAACCCTGCAACACGTCTCTGCCGGAAGGCGACAGCGGCCGCACCAAACTGGGTTCGTCCTTCAGCGGACCGGACCGAACGACCTCTGCGCTGATGCCGATCTTACTGAGCAGCCCCGACGCTTCACCGGTTTCGAGCAAAACGCCGATCGACCCGGTCAGCGTCGCCTCGCGGGCGAAGATGCGGCTGGCCGGCACCGCGATCATATATCCGGCCGATGCCGCGAGGCCCCCCATGGTCACCACAACCGGTTTCCTTGCTGCCACCCGGGCGATCGCGTCATGCAAAGTTTCGCCACCTGCAACGCTGCCGCCGGGGCTGTCGATCGACAGAATTACCGCCTTGGCGTGGCTGTCATCGGCAAGCAGGTCGATCGCGTCGATGAGTTTGTGGTCTTCGGTGATCAAACCGTTGACTGTGATCCGCGTGATGTGCGCCCCACCGGGCGCCAGCCCAGCGCCGCGCAATCCAGCTAGCGCCGCGACCACCAGCCCAGCCACAGCGAACACACGCCAAAAGACGAGGCGGCGCTTGAGGCGCCGCCTGTCCAGCAGCAGATCAGTCTCCAGAGTCATGGGCCTGCGACCCTGGCCGAGTGGCTAGCTGTCCTGCGACAACTGATTGCGGCGACGGATCGCAGCACCCAGGATGTCGCCCAGGGATGCGCCGGAGTCGGACGAACCGAATTCCGCCATCGCCTGCTTCTCTTCCTCGACTTCCTTGCCCTTGATGGTAAGCGTCAGCTTGCGCGACTGACGATCGACCGCGGTGATTTTGGCATCGACCTTTTCGCCCACAGCGAAGCGGTCGGGCCGTTGATCGCCCTTGTCCCTGGCCAGCTCGGCGCGGCGGATGAAGCCGGTCAGCACGTCGTTGACTTTGACCTCGATGCCGTTGGCCTGGACCGCGCTGACAATGCAGGTCACCACATCGCCCTTGTGTACGGTGTCGAGGATGGTCGCGGCCGGGTCGTCACGCAGTTGCTTGATGCCGAGGCTGATGCGTTCCTTCTCGACGTCGACGTCGAGAACCTTGGCCTTGACGATCTGGGCCTTCTCGTAGCCGGCCATTGCGGCCTCACCAGCCTCGTCCCAGGACAGGTCCGACATATGAATCATGCCGTCGATATCCGCCGAAAGGCCGATGAACAAGCCGAATTCCGTAATGTTGCGGATTTCCCCCTCGACCTCGGAGCCGATCGGATGCAGTTCGACGAACTCCTCCCACGGGTTGCGCTGCACCTGCTTGAGGCCCAGCGAAATTCGCCGCTTGGAGCTGTCCACGTCCAGGACCATGACGTCGACTTCCTGGCTGGTGGAAACGATCTTGCCGGGATGGACGTTCTTTTTTGTCCAGGACATTTCCGACACGTGGACGAGACCCTCGACCCCGGGCTCTAGCTCCACAAAGGCGCCGTAGTCGGTGATGTTGGTAACGCGGCCGGAGTATTTTGCACCGGGCGGGTATTTCGCAGCCACGCCTTCCCAGGGATCGGCTTCCAACTGCTTCATGCCCAGGCTGATACGCTGGGTATCGGAGTTGAAGCGGATCACCTGGACCTTGACCGCCTGACCGATGGTCAGCGCCTCGGACGGGTGGTTGATGCGGCGCCAGGCGATATCGGTGACATGCAGAAGACCATCGACGCCGCCGAGGTCAACGAATGCGCCGTAGTCGGTGATGTTTTTCACCACGCCGTCCAGGATCATGCCTTCCTTGAGGCCCTGGATCAGTTCGCTGCGCTGTTCGGCGCGGGTTTCTTCCAGGACCGCGCGGCGGGACACGACGATGTTGCCACGGGCGCGATCCATTTTGAGGATCTGGAACGGCTGCGGCGTGCCCATCAACGGGCCGACGTCGCGCACCGGGCGGATATCGACCTGGCTGCCTGGCAGAAACGCGACCGCGCCGCCGAGATCCACGGTGAAGCCGCCCTTGACCCGGCCGTAGATCGTGCCGTCGACACGCTTCTGCGCCTCGAACGCTTTCTCGAGATTAGTCCATGCCTCTTCGCGGCGTGCCTTCTCGCGCGACAGGATAATCGCGCCGTCGCGATCTTCGTAGCGCTCAACATAAAGTTCGATCATATCGCCGGGTTTGACGTCCGGCTTGGCACCGGGCGGGCCGAATTCCTTAAGGGCGACGCGGCCCTCAGACTTCAGGCCGACATCGACGATGGCGAATTCGTCGGTCAGACGGATGACGCGGCCAGTTACGACAGAGCCGTCGAATCCAGTATCTACGCCAAGTGTTTCGTCGAGGAGAGAGGCGAAGTCCTCGCCCCGAAAGTGGTCTTGGGCGGGCTCGTATGCGCGCGCAGTGGCGGATGCTACCATGAGGTCGGGTTGTTCCGTTACGGATGTCCGGGCTGTGCCCGGAATGTGCCGTGGTGTGCGCGTTTCGTTGTCGGAAACACGACTTGCCCGCGTCGTGTTGAGGGCCGGATGAAAACGATGAAACGGCTGTATAGCGTGATGCCGATAAACCGGAGATAGAGATTTCGTGATGGGAGTCAAGGGTGGCGTTAGTCCCGACCTCACGACGATGCGACGTCGAAACGCATTTTCGTGCCGGATTTCGGAGGGTCCTGCTGATCCCGCTGCTTCGCAAACGCCGTAAAAACTGCCTCCGACGCACACCCTGTGGCGGGCCATCCGCTCCTTACGCAGCACCGACCCGAGGATCGTGCGGCAGCGGTGGCCACCGATGGCAGCGTCGGTTCGATGGCAGGTCGGCCGTGTCGCCAGCAGCGTCCTGGCCGAGAGAAGGCGTTGCTCGACCACCAGCAGGTTGCGGAAACGCTACATCAGCTGCAGGGCTTTCAACCATCAGATTGTGTCTATGAAACAGTCGCCAGCACGGCAGTACAGACGTGTTCGACTTGTTCGTTTGTGAGATCAGGATGGATTGGCAGAGCCAGGATCCGGGTCGACAAGTCTTCAGAGATGGGGATCGAGGCACCGTCGTGATGGGCACTATAGGCGGGTTGCTGATGCAGCGGGCGGGGATAGTAAATTGCCGTGGGCACACCAGCGGAGCGAAGGGCGGTCTGGGTGCGGTCGCGGGTTGCCTCATCCGGCAGGAGGATGGCGTAAATCGCCCAGGCACTGGTACTATCGGGAACGCGAGCCGGCGTCATGACCGCGTTGCCAAGCCGTTGGTCGTAGGTCCGGGCGATGCGGTCCCGAGCATGCAGTTCGTCGGTAAAAACGGCCAGTTTGGCCAACAGGACCGCAGCCTGGATCGAATCGAGACGGCCGTTCATGCCGGTTCGCAGAACCTCGTACCGTGTCTTGCCTTCACCGTGGGTACGTAGGCTTCGATACAAATCCGCCCGCTCGTCGCTTTCGGTGAACAAGGCACCGCCGTCGCCATAGGCTCCCAGCGGTTTGGACGGGAAGAAGCTGGTGGCAGTAGCGTCGGCGTGGGTGCCAAGCGGTTTGCCGTGCAGCGAGGCGCCGAAGCTTTGGGCGAGGTCATCCAGCAAAAACAACGTGTTGGTGCGAGCGATGTCTTGCAGGACCGGCCAGTCCGCCGGTTGACCGAACAGATCCACGCCGATGACGGCCGCGGGTCTCAGTTTTCCGGCGGAGCGGGTTTGGTCGATGCGTCGGATGAGATGTTCCGGGTCGATCTGGAATGTGCGAGGATCCACGTCGACGAACACGGGGGTCGCACCGAGGAGCAAGGGGACCTCGGCGGTGGCTGTATAGGTGAAAGCAGGCAGGAAAACGGCGTCGCCGCGGCCGATGTTTTCCGCCATCAGCGCAATCATCAGCGCGTCGGTTCCGGAACTGACGCTGACACAATGTTTGGCGCCACAAAATTTCGCCAGTTCGGCTTCGAGTTCGCGGACCTCCGGGCCGAGGATGAATTGGCAGTGATCGAGAACCGTGTCGAGGCGGCGACGCAGGTCAATGGCGATGCGCTTCTGCTGTGCCTTCAGGTCGAGAAAAGGAATGGGTGCGTTGGACATTATGAGGCCTCGGTTACGCAGGTGGCGTCGGCACGAAGACATGTGCCGCCGGCCGCCCAAGTCATGATGACAAAGGCGGGCATCAGGCCCGGATTTCACCGACGCTGCCGTCGATATTGTGCTCGAATTCAGGGATCAGGCGGCCTAGCAGGGTCAAGGCCAGCTTAACCTGCCCGCCGCGGCAGGCGTTGCTGATTTCCTCAATGGCGCGGGCGACGATGGCAGGGTCAGCCGTGCGAGGCGTTGCCATCAGTAGACCAAGCGAGCCGGTTGGGACAGGTGGTTCCTTGCCGTGAAACAATTCTTCGTACAGCTTTTCGCCGGGACGGAGGCCGGTGAAGCGAATTTCAATGTCCTGCTCAGGCTGAAGTCCAGCGAGGCGGATCATCTGTCGGGCCAGATCGACGATTTTGACCGGTTCGCCCATGTCAAGGACGAAGATCCCGCCGTTCTCGCCGGACGGCAGAGGCGTCCCGTTAACGCCCAACACACTCGCCTGGAGAACAAGTCCGACGGCTTCTCGGACCGTCATGAAATAGCGCTGCATATCGGGATGGGTCACGGTCAACGGGCCACCCCGTGCGAGCTGCCGTTGAAAGAGGGGCACGACCGACCCGGTGCTGCCGAGGACATTGCCGAAGCGGACGGTGATGCACCGCATACCGTGGTGTGAGGTGTGCGCCGCAATGTCCAAAGCCTGACAATACATCTCCGCCAGCCGTTTAGATGCGCCCATGACGCTGGTGGGATTCACCGCTTTGTCCGTCGAAATAAGGACCATTGCCATAGCGCCTGCTGCTCTGGCCGCGTCGGCGACGTGGCGGGTGCCAACGGCATTTGTTGCCATACCTTCGAGCGGATTGGCCTCTACCATTGGAACATGTTTAAGAGCGGCAGCGTGAAAGACGAGTTCGGGCCGATATTCATCGAAAATCGCTCTGACACGGGCTTCGTCGCGGATATCGGCGATCAGGGCACGCCGGTTGGTTTGCGGGTGGGTTTCGGCAAGCTCAAGGTCAATCTGCCAGAGCGCATATTCGCCGTTGTCCAATAGTATGAGTGTGCCAGGGCCAAAGGCGGCGACCTGACGCGCAAGTTCGCTGCCAATCGTGCCGCCGGCGCCCGTCACGATGACCCGTCGACCTTGGATCAGGCGGGCCATGCCGTCCCGATCGAGCGGCACCTGAGGGCGGTTCAGCAAATCCTCGATTGCAACAGGGCGCAGTTCCACCAGGCGCGGCTTGTCGGGATTGGCGAGCGCAGTTGGGCGTGGTGCCTGTCGGACGTTCAGACCGAAGCGGTCGGCCTGGGCGACGACCTGTGCGAGGCGGGCGCCGGACAGTTCGGGCGTCACGAAAACCAAGGTGCCTGGAAGGCGGTCGTCAGCCTGTAACTGCGACAGGACCGCAGCCGCGTCGTTCAACGAGCCGAGGATACGGTGGCCCTGGATACGGCGTCCGGTCTGGCGGTCGGACGAGGCAAGCAATCCTTCGACCCGGAACGCCTGGCGTCGATCTTGTGCCAGGGCGCGAATGAACAGGTCGGCATCTTCGATGCTGCCGACGAGGAGGATCGAGGCAGCGTCGATGTGGTCCGGTCTGGCGGCCGGCCGCGCTCGGCGCCAGCGATAGCCAACCCGCGGAGCGCCAAGGAGAATCAGCAGCGTAAAGGCATGAATAAAGGGGAAGGCCGGGTTGGTCGACGCGGCGGTTGTCAACGCTGTTGCGGCGCTGAACACAGCAGCGCCGGTGGCCGCGCTGGCGGCGACGGTCAAGAGGTCTCCAATAGCTGCGAACCGCCAGTACTGGAAGGACAGGCGGAACGGGATGCCGGCCAGTAACAGGGACAACGCGCCCAGTGGGACCATCCAGATCGGGTGAAACGCGCCGGCGGCGGGGTCCGCGAGCCAACGCGCCACCGGGATGGAAAGAGCCGCCAAGGCACCATCGAGGGTGACGTTGACGCCAATGCGAATCAGGGAATGCGTCGCAGCCATGGGGCGCGATATAGCGCGGGCGGGTCGAGGCGGATAGGCGGGACCACAATTCCGCCAATGCGTCCGACACTTTGACCGAGATCGTCAGTACACAGGCAGCCGAAGAGGGCGACTGCAGAATCTCGGCCATGCAAATCGATCGTCACCGGATCGGCGTTTTGCGGGTCGCCCATTCAGATCCGCAGAAACGCATCCTGCTCAGTCCCTGGCCGGTTATTCCGATTTATGCCGGTTGTGGATGGCTTTCCGTGGTGGGTAGCCATGCCAACCCGGCGGAAGGACTGGCTGGATTACCTGCCAGTGAGTTCCCGCACTGTTCGGGACCAAACGGTGTCCATCTGCGCCGTCCAGTCGGAACCGAGGATGTCTTTGAACGTCGTCATCACCGCCGTGTAAAACTTGTCGAAAATCTCTGGTTCAACGCCGAGACCCTGATGATTGACCCGCTCAATTTGGATCAGATTGGCGCCGTAGGATCGGTCCCCCAGGAAATCCAGCAGGCTTTCGATTGTGACCTGAAACATCTGCCCTCGCACCAGGCCGGCCGGATCGCGAATGAACAAGGCCTCGATTTCAGGTGCATCAGCGAACAGTCGCTGGAACACGAAGGGCGTCGGGTCACCCACACGCTCCGCGACGCGTTCGAGCGTTTCGCTGATAACGGCGGCATCATCGCTCATGAACGTTCCTTTTCATTACCCGACGCCATAGTCCCGCTTTGCAGCCTCGGCTGACAAGTAGCCCAACCGCATATCGCGCCGTATGGCGTCGGGATTGCGCTCCGCGGCCGGCCCCATACCGCCACCGCCGGGCATCTCAATCACCAGACGTTCGCCGACCGGTACAATCTGCAGGCCCTTCGGCTTCATTTCGGTGCCCGACGCAAGCGACAGCGCCCCGCGCTGGCCGGCCGCACCGCCGTTACGCCCGCGCGCAGGGAATTTGACGCGCTCGAACCCGGCGAAGATACCAAACGCCGCGTCTTCGCGGGAACTGACCTCCATCACCTGGCCCAAACCGCCGCGATACTGGCCGGCGCCACCGCAGTCCTGACGCAGTTCCTTGCGCCAGATCACCAGCGGGGTGATCGCCTCGGTCGCTTCCACCGGGACGTTGCGCACACCTGACGGGAACGGCGTTGCCGACAGGCCGTCCTGATGTGGCCGCGCGCCGGCACCGCCGGAGTGAAAACTCATGAGCATGAACTGCGTGCCGGCCTTGTCGCCGACGCCGGTCAGCCCGTGGCCGGCGACCATCTTGAGGCTCCAGAGATTGGACGTTCCCTCGGCCGGCACCCGTCCGGGGATGGCCTGTTCCAGCGCACCATAGACGACGTCGGGCATCATGTGGCCGATGGCGGAGCGGGCATAGACGGCAGCGGGGTACGTGGCGCTGACGATGGTCCCAGGCGGCGCTGTCACTTTCACCGCCGCTAGCCCATCTTATTCACGGAGTCGTGCCGCCTTAGCAATATAATGGTACTACAACAAATAGGCCTGCGC
>Ga0302320_10006507_pt1 | contig 25918 bp, 24 predicted proteins | sample Bog_T0_3_FD_202130 | JGI IMG/M metagenome (GOLD analysis project Ga0302320, IMG submission 202130) | Peat permafrost microbial communities from Stordalen Mire near Abisko, Sweden - Bog_T0_3 | ecosystem: Environmental > Terrestrial > Soil > Wetlands > Peat | place: Sweden: Abisko, Stordalen Mire... | reverse complement strand
GCCGGCCGCCTTCCGCCTTTCGGCTCCGGCCCGGACCGGAAAACAGTCTCTATAGTACACCCTCCGCCCAACCTGTCAACCCCCGATTTTTTCCTTCAAAATTCATATTTCATAATTCATCCTTTTCCCATGGCCACCGCGCTCGACACCGACCTGAAAAAGCTCCAAGCCCGCGCCTATGGCCAGGCGGATTCGGCGGCGGTGGTGCTCCGGCGTTATCACGCGGCCACCCGCAAGCTGGGCGACCGGGCGACGCAACCTTTGCAAGGGCTGTACCGCTGGATGTTCGTCCCCATTACCCTCTGGCCGTTTAACATTCAGGACGTGATCGAGGATGCCCTAACCGCTTTGGAACAGGACAAGCGGCTGAACGCCCGGCACCGTCTGCTCATTGACATGCTGCCCAAACCGCCTGACGAAACCGTCTGTGAGGCGGTGGCCGGCCATGAACACCACGTTCAACAAGGCGACTACGAAAACCAGGTCAAAACGCAGGCCAAATACGCCCAGAACGAGCTCGCCATCAAGGCCGACCCGGAACTGCGCCGCCAATGGAACCGTCTCAAAACCGCCTTTGATGTCCATGCCTTTGCCGATCATAAAGGCGTCATCCGCCGGACTATGAGTACGGAGCGCAACCTGCGCCCGTGGTTTTCAGTTAACCTGCGCCGCCCGGCGGAGGTGTTTCAGGCCGCCTTCGACGCGTTCTGTCTGCGCTGGAATCTCTACGGCATGTTGCACGATGAACCGCTCCCGCTCAAACTCGCCGTCAACCTCACCCCCTACGGAACCCTGATCCACATCCCCGCCTATTGGTCCTTTGACCCCAAGCGCGACCTCCGCTGGGACGCCATCGCCCGCCTCCACCGTCTCCGCGTTCCCGGCCGTCAAGGCCCCGCCCTGGCCGAGGGACTGGCCGACCGGATGAAAGCCGCCGAAAAACTTCGCCAGCTTGACCAAGCAGCCCGCCGCCAGGGCTTGAAAGGCGATAAGAAACACGAGTTTCTCTGCGCCGGTCTCGGCTGGACGCCCGGCACCAGCCCCAAACGCCTCCGCCTCCTCCGCGCCGAATTCAAGAACGCATCCCCAAACCCGTAGCGGCGTCTCGGCAGCGCGCCGTACTAATACTTCTTTGTAGCAGCCGACGTAAGGAGGCTCTGACAATTCCCTCCTCGCCCACTTGAATCATTATATTCATGTGATCTTTCATGCACGCGACAGCGTCCTGGAGTGCGGCGGCCCTCCGCCGCTTTTGCCGTCCACCACCCGCCCACTCAAGCCATCCAGCCAGCCAAATCTCCGACCGAAGATACCCCCTCGCCGCCATTCCGAATGGGGGAGAGGATCGGGGAGAGGTGGTGCTCATTTCTCCTTCATAATTCATCCTTCATAATTTCTTTTCGCCCTCCCATTGGGGACATTCGTTTCCTTTGAAGGAGCGTCACCCCCGGCGCATGCTGTGGCAAAACAAACGATCACAATATGTTAAGCACAATGGAATCACCCCAAACCGCCGTGGCCGAACCCATGCCCGCGCCTGAACCGGCCATCCCCGGACAATGGGAAATTGAAGCGCCAACGGGCCTGGTCTGCGATCTGGCCGAAGCCCATGCCTTTGGCGAGGGTTATGGCAAACCCCATGCTCCAATCTTGGCGGCTTTCGGCGGAAACCGGTTGCATGTCTGTAGATTGGAGGGGGCATGGGATTTGGACCGGGCCGTTGAGGCGAATGCTGGCGCCCTGTTCCGGTCCGTTCGTACGCTCCCTTTCAAAGACGCCTTGGTGGAGTGGGATGATCTCACGTTTCAATTTGGTCCCCGGGCCTTTCTTTGCGCCGATAACAATCGGATCGCCGGTTTTGCTTCCACCCCCAAAGAAGCTGAACGGCTGGTGACGCAGTTCAGCAAGACCTACCGCAAACCGTCCGCCCCTTCCGGCGGGGATTTTCTGCTGATTCAGCAGGACCGCTCCGACATCCGCTGCCATACCGTCTCTTTGCCGCCCGACACCCTCCTCACGCCGGAAATGCTCGGCCTTCATTACGGCGGCGGCATCGGGGAGTGGCACCGGGATCTGGTCGGGAAACTTCAAAAACGAAACACCGGCCTGGCGATCTTGGAAGGCCAGCCCGGGACAGGCAAAACGTTCTACCTCCGCCACCTCATGGGTGAGCTTAAAGAAACGCACCGCTTTTACTTCATTCCCACCTCGAACATGGGCGTGCTTTCCCGGCAGGATTTTATCGGCTTCTGGGCCGATCAGCGCCGGGTCCATGCCAACCGAAAATTTATTGTGATTCTGGAGGACTCCGACGCCGCCCTGATGACCCGCGGCACCGACAATCGCGAACAAGTAAGCGCCATCCTCAACCTGGCCGACGGCATGCTCGCGGATTTCCTCCGTTTGCAGATCATCTGCACGATCAATTGTTCCACCGCCGACATTGACCCGGCCTTGCTGCGCCCCGGGCGTCTGCTCTGCCATCGCGTCTTCAACCGGCTCAATTACGATGAGGCCGCGCGTCTGGCCGGGAAACTGGGCCGGAAATTGCCGCAGGCGCGGGATTACTCCCTGGCGGAAGTGTTTGCCGGACACGACGCCGACGGCATCACCCGCCCGCGCATTGGCTTTGCGCCATAGCCCGGACAATTTGGAGAATCAAACACCATGACCAATGCCCCCTTGAACCGCCTTCAATTGCCGGAAATCCAAGGCGTGGAAGATTCCAAGCTCCTCATCAATTATGGCATCAACTTTGTGGAAACAATGTTCTCCCGCCAAGAATTCACCGAAGCCCTCATTTACCGGCTGGATGAATGTACGGACCCGGATGCATGGGCGGAAAAACTGAGATTCGATTCATGGACCCGGCATCTTGCGTTGGAACTGATTGATCTATGCTGCCGCCACCCCAAGCTCTCACGACAGATGACCCAGGCGCGGACCATTTGGCAATGGCTTCACCGCCGCCGCCGGGTCATTGTCTTTTGCCGCGAACTGAGCCCGGTGGCCACCATGGTCTATCAAATGTGCCAAAAGGGCCGCACCAACCCAATGCCCCGGATCATCAGCGGTTGGATGAACGAATCGGATTGGCCCCATGTGCTGAATGCCGCCGGCCGGCTGGCGTCCGCCCCCCTGCGGATATGCGACACCCGTGAGCCGGAAACCTTTCCCTCCGTGCTCCATGCCGCCCGCCCGCGTTTTGACCACGCCCTGTGTGACTGGCCCTTGTCCGCCCAAGAAAAAGCCGAAGCCCATCGCCTCATGCATGGCTCGCCCATCAAACTCTGGTGCCCGGCCGACAAAATTTGGAGTATCCCGCAGTCACGGAATCACGGCTTTTAAATTGACACGACATTTTCCCCGTGGGGTCAGCGATTGGGGACATTCGTTTCCTTTGCGGCCCCGTTACCACCGGGGCATATTCCCTTGCAAATGACAACGAAACCAACCGGAATCGTCGCCGAGCTGAAACAAAAGCACAAACGGCGGCTGGCGCTGGCGCAACGACAATTGCAAAGAGAAGAAAACAAGCCGCGAAAAGCGCCCGTCAGCTACGTCGAGGATCTGCGGTTGTTCTGGAAATGGGCCTGGCGCGTTGGCCAACATTGGTATGGATTCAACGTTGGTGACATTCCCGCCGTCTGGACGGACATGCTGGATGATTTGCTGGTCCGGCCAAAGAGCCAACCCTTTTTGCCGTGGGTGGCCGGAGCTACTACGAAAATCCCGCCTCTGACCTGCTCGCCTTTTTCCTCAATCCGACTGCGGAGCATGGATTGGGCGATTTATTTCTCTCGACCTTTCTCAAATGCATGGAGCCGGACCACCCGCAACTGGATTTGCATCATGTTGATGTCCACCGCGAGGTGCGGACACAGAAGCAGAACCGCATTGACTTGCAGATACAAGGGACGGATTGGTGTCTTCTCATCGAAAACAAGATTTACCATTGGCAGGCAAATCCATTTCCAGATTACGAAAATTACGCCGCTGGGCTTGGCAAAAATACCCTTCTATTCGCCATTCTTTCACCCAATGGAAATAGCGATGCCAAGGGTTGGTGCGGAATTTCGTACAAGAGGTATTGCCAGGCGCTAAGGGAGAATATGGCGAAGGCTTATTTTGTTTCTCCCTTTTCAAAATGGCACCTCTTCGCCCGCGAATTGATTTTACACTTGGAAAATGAACTCTACAAATTACCTATGACCGAAGACCAAGCATCTTTTATAGAAAAGCACACAGATGAGATTACGGAACTCAATAAGCTCGCATCTGATTACAGAGGTTTTCTCCAGCAGCAAATCCGAGAAGCATTATCTGAAATCATACCAACCGACTCACTTAGGCTGAAAGACGAAGGCTGGGCAATTCGATGTTACTGCTCTCAATGGGGCAACTCGAATTTAGCACTATGGCGAGAGGGGCAGAACTTCATGGTAACAGCTTACCTGGTGGCGTTAACTGACGAGCAGCGTAAATGCGCTATCACCATTTTTCACGGAATGAAACATCGGACCGAAGGTGCTTGGTTGGTGTGGTATCCACAGCCTGGTTTTGAAACGCGAGTAAAAGCTATTAAAGAAGTTATTCGGTTTAGTGAGTTTTTCAACGAACTGTTTCGGGCATCACCAGAACCCGTTCAGCCTCCGAAAGAGATATTTCAAGCGGGAAATTGAGCAACTGAGCAGACCAAGAAACGGGTCCCACACAATCGCATCTAACCGCTTTCTTTCCGCCGCTCGCCGCCGCTTTTCCCGGCGGCCGGACCGCAAAAGCCCCCGCCCGGCCAACGCCGCCGTTCGGCCCGCGTTTGCCAGGCTTGCCCCGCTGTTGGAAATTTGGGTCCGGCGGGGCGCATCGCGCTGCCCCGGAGCGCCGGTCTCTGACCGGCTTATAGCCGCACATTGGTTGTGCCAGGGTTCCCTTGCTGGCCACCGTTCTGCGGGCTTGGAAGTCCATAGCCGGCTGCAAGCCGGCGCTCCGTTTCGGAAACAGTCCCACACCATCGCATAAATGCGCTTTTTCCGCCGCTCGCTGCCCCGGAGCGCCGGTCTCTGACCGGCTTATAGCCGCACACTGGTTGTGCCAGGGTTCCCTTGCTGGGTACCGTTCTGCTGGCTTGGAAGTCCAAAGCCGGCTGCAAGCCGGCGCTCCGTTTCGGAAACAGTCCCACACCATCGCATAAATGCGCTTTTTCCGCCGTTCGCCGCCCCGGAGCGCCGGTCTCTGACCGGCTTATAGCCGCACACTGGTTGTGCCAGGGTTCCCTTGCTGGCCACCGTTCTGCGGGCTTGGACGTCCAAAGCCGGCTGCAAGCCGGCGCTCCGTTTCGGAAACAGTCCCACACCTTCGCATAAAACCGCTTTCTTTCCGTCTCTCGCAACCGCTTTTCCCGGCAGTCGGACGGCAATAGTCCCCGCCTTCTTCCCTTTTCGTGTATTCGGTGTATTTCGCCAGCCCGCCATAGGCTCGGCGACGGCGGGTGGTTAAAACTCCCCGGCTTGTTTTGCCTTTTCAGCCTCTTGGTCGCGGCTCCGCCGTCGCCAAGGCCGCCCTCCTCAAACCCGGTACGGCACCCGGATTCCGGGATTGGCTGCCGGGAAATCCTTGGTGTTGCGCGTCACCAGCAGCCAGCCCAGTTCCATCGCCGTCGCCCAAATGACGGCGTTCGGCAGTTTCAGCTTGTGCTGCCGCCGGATTTTTATCGCGCGTTCCGCCACGGTTTTGTCCAGGGGCCGGACGTCAAATTGTGCCAGAAAATCGCGGGTGACGGCTTCCTCCTTCGCATCGTCCGCTCCGGCCAGCACCTCCATCCACGTCACCAGACTGATGGCGGCTTCCTCGTAGTGTTCCAATTCGCGTTTGGCGGCGGGAATGCCGTTCAGATAATCTACGAGAATGTTTGTGTCAAAAACGGCTTTCATGCGGCCCGCCATTCCGCGCGCAGGTCGGCTTCGTAATCCAGGGCGTTGAGCTTTTTCTTTTTCCAAAGACCGAAGGCGCCCCGGCCCTGGTCGGATTGGTGATTTTGCACATACTGGCCGACGGCCCGGCGGATGATTTCCGCGCGGGACGCTTTTTCCCGGGTGCAGAGGTCGCGCAAGGCGGCCACTTGTTCATCCGGCAGTTCCACGATCGTTCGCATCATGTCATCATATCACGTCATCATTGTCATTGCAAGGATTTGGTTTCCGCCTGAGCCGTTGTCAGCTTGTTTTTGTGACCGGCTTTGGGTCGGTGATTTTGGACCGAATGCCAAAATGTTCAGCATCCAATTCTGTTCAGCCTGTGCTCAGATGGGGCGGGGAGCCGAACCGCCATCGGCAATCATTTTCAGCACCGCCGCCACGGCGTCCTCAATTTTCACAAATTGCACCGCGCCGCCCCGGGGTTTGAGCTCCACTTCGCCCTTGGCCAGGGATTTCTCGCCCAGACCAACGCGGAGCGGAAAGCCCACCAGGTCCGCGTCCTTGAATTTCACACCGGGACGGTCGTCGCGGTCGTCCAGGATCACATCAACGCCCCGGGCCGTCAGCTCGGCGTAAATTTTCTCCGCCAATTGCATGGCCTGGCTCTCCGGCGCGACGCTCAAAGGCGTGATGCAGACTTGATACGGGGCCACGGTCAACGGCCAGAGGATGCCGTCCTTGTCGTTGCTCTGCTCGATCACGGCCTGCAGGGTGCGGGTCACGCCGATGCCGTAACAGCCCATCACCGAGGGCTTGCGCACCCCGGTTTCATCCAGGAAGGTGGCGTTCAGCTTCTCGCTGTATTTGGTGCCCAGCTTGAAGACGTGGCCGACCTCAATGGCCCGGCGGATCTTCAGCGGCTTCCCGCACTTCACGCAGGGTTCGCCGGCGTTGACGGTGCGCAGATCAAACCACGCCGTCACTTTGATGTCGCGCTCGATGGACACGCTGCGGAAATGGAAGCCGTCCTCGTTCGCGCCGGTGGTCATGTCGTTGGCACCGCGCAGGCGCTCGTCGGCATACACTTTGACTTCGGCCGGCACGTTCGCCACCGCGCCCAGCGAACCGGGTTTGGCGCCCAGCGTCGTCTGGCATTCCTCCGGCGTGGCCGGGCGCACCGCCACCGCGCCGGTCCGGGCCATGAACTTGGTCTCGTTCAACTGGTCGTCGCCGCGAATCAGCACCAGCACCGGCAGGCTGTCCGCGACGTAGACCAGGGTTTTGATCTGGCGGTTGGCCGGCACGCTGTACGGGGCCTTGCTCAACGCCTCAATGGTGACCACGCCGGGCGTGGGGAATTTCTCGATGCCCGGGCCCGCGTCGCGGGCCGCCGTTTTGGGAATGCCGCTGGTGGCCTTCTCGATGTTCGCCGCGTAACCGCAGGCCTCGCAGAAGGCCACTTCGTTTTCGCCCGTCTCCGCCGGCACCATGAATTCGTGCGAATGGCTGCCGCCGATCACTCCGGTGTCCGCCTCCACGGGAAACGCCTTCAGGCCGCACCGCGCAAAGATGCGGGTGTAAGCATCGTACATTTTTTTATAGCTGGCCATCGCGCCGTCGTCCGTCGTGTCGAAGGAATAGGCGTCCTTCATGATGAACTCCTTGGCGCGCATGAGGCCGAAGCGCGGGCGGATTTCGTCGCGGAATTTCAGGCTGACCTGGTAAAAATTCTTGGGCAACTGGCGGTAGGAATTGATCTCGTTGGCGGCCAGCGTGGTGATGACCTCCTCGGCGGTGGGGCTGAGAAACCACTGGCGGCCGGAACTGTCCTTGACCTTGAAGAGGACATTGCTGGCCGTCTGGGCGCGGCCGCTCTGCTCCCAGATTTCCGGCGGCTGGAGGGCCGGCATGAGCACTTCGATGGCCCCGGCGCGGTCCATCTCCTCGCGGATGATCTGCTCGATCTTGCGCAGGGCGCGCAGGCCGAGGGGGAGGAAGGTATAGACGCCGCCGGCGAGCTTGCGGATGAGGCCGGCCCGGAGCAGGAGCTTGTGCGAGACGATTTCCGCATCGGCCGGGGCCTCACGGAGCGTCGGAATCAAAGTTTGTGTCCACTTCATGTCCAGGCAGCATAAACGAAAACCGGTCCGGGGATGAAGTTTTTTCGGCGAAAGCGGCGGAGGGTACCGGTAGGCGGCGTTTGGAACCCATGGTGAACGAATCTCCGGCTTGCAAAGCAGCACGTTGGTGTTATGGAGGCCTCGCAGGCAGGGTCGCTGCGCGACCTTCAAAGGCAAAACCAAGGAACGAACCGCCCGGCAATTGGTTTGACATCGTGGGTTGGAGATGGTGAAGTTTCAGCCTGATCATGACCGATCCCAACAACGATTCTTTGACCCAAAGCTGCCGGGTCGGCCTCCTCCTGCTGGCCGGTTTGGTGTGTGCGCTTTGGACCGGCGGCTGCGCCTCCTCAAACCCGCCCAGCGGTTTTGCCCGGGGACAAGTGGCGGACATGCTGCCCAAATTGGCCTTGGTCGCCACCGGGCCGTTGGCCGCGGTGCTTACCAACGCCGACGCGTTCAGCGCGGATTTCACCCTGACGATCACGGCGGGCGGGGGCGCGCCGGCGAAGTTGTCCGGACGCCTGTTGACGGGCGGTGGCAAGTTGCGCCTGGCGGCGGACTTCAGTCCTTCGCATCGCCGGCTGGCGGCGGACGAGTGCGACGTGATTTGGAATGGGGCGACCGGGCAGGGGTATGTGGTCAGCGAGGCGTTGCAGGGGTATGCCCCGCTGGCCGGCGGGGTTCATTTCTCCAATGTGCTGACCCAGGTGGTGACCGGCGGGCCGGATCGGTTGGAGGATCACCCGCTGGATCAGGCCAACGTGACGCTTCTGGGCGAAAACGATCAAATGTTCCGCCTTCTGGTGAGCCGGGCCTTGGATCTGGATTTTCTGCCGGTGCGGATCCAATCCATGAACGGACCGGATCTGTTTACGCTGACGTTGTCCAACCTCCAACGGGTGCGGCCGGGATCGGGTGATTTTTTGGTGCCCTACGGGTTTACAAAATTTGCGGGTGCCGGGGCCTTGATTGATGAATTGGTGATCCGCCAACAGAATTTCTTCGGCGGTTCCAGCGGAGAGCCAGGGGAGCAGCCCGCCGGAACACCCGCCGCTCACTATGGCAACGCGTCCCAGGTGCCGTGAAACGACTGCCGCCCGGAACATGCCACCCCGCTTCCAACCCGCCCGCCCCTGAGAAATTCGTGAGCTCTTGTTTTGGCAAATGCCCGGCGGCGCGGTGGAAACCATCCCGGACGGTGGTGGTTTGCCTGTGGATCGGGATGCTCTTGCTGGGGCGCTTGGTTTGTCCCGCCGGCGATACGAACAATGTTCCGACCTTTTCGAGCATTGACCTGGCCAGTCCAAGAGTCGTCACCGGCACCTTTTATGAGATCGGTTCCAACCGCCAAAAAGTGCTGTTCACCTTCCGCCGCACCGCGACGCGCACCGGGGATCAGATCCAGGTGGAGGAGACGTTCACCTTGCCGGATGACGCGGTGGCCTGCCGGGAACACATTCATTATCTGGCCGGCCGGCTGCTGTCGTATGATTCGGAGGATTTCCGGGCGGACATCCGGGGCAGTATCGTGGTGGATGCCGATCCCAAAAACCCGAAGAAGGAACGGGTCAGACTGGAGCAGATCCAGGGGCGCAATCCCGGGGCGAGAGTAGTCAAAGGGGTGGAACTGCTCCAGACCAACACGTTGATCAGCGACACCATTTATCCGTTCATCCTGGAACACTGGGAGGACGTGATGCGCGGTGCGGCGGTCAAGTTCCGGCTGGTGTCCTTGGAGCCGGCCAGCACGTTTGGTTTCAAGGTGGTGAAGGAAGCGGAGACCACCGCGTCGGGCCGGCCGACGGTGCGGATCAAGATGGAGCCGAGCAATCTGGTTGTCGCGCAACTGATCCGGCCGATTTATTTTACGATTGAAAAGACCGCGCCGCACCGGGTTTTTTCCTATGTTGGCCGGATAACACCCCGGGAAAAAGTCGGCGGAGCCTGGAAATTTGTGGATGCCGAAGCGGTCATTGATTGGCCGTCGGGGGGAACGAACGCCCCGCCATAAACTGCTGCGTTCCATGCTTGCGCAGAACCCCGGCTTTTCGTCATCCTGCCCTCATGCGACCCATTATTGCCACTTTGTTTCTGGCGCTGGCGGTTTCCGGCCGGCTCCAGGCGCGCGAAGACACCCTCATTAATTCCGACTGGCGGTTCCAGCAGGGGGATCCCGCCGGGGTGGGCGGACCAGCAACGAGTCCGGCGGATCCGAATTGGCTGGTTTCCAGTTGGCAAACCGTCACCCTGCCACATTGCTGGGGCTGGGAGAACGCCATGGCGGGAAAGCCCTTTTATCACGGGCCGGCCTGGTATCGGCGCGATCTCAACCTCACCCCGCAGCCCGGCAAACGGTACTTCGTGCGCTTCGAGGCGGCCAGCACCGTGGCGGAGGTTTATCTGAACGGCCGGTTGCTGGGCCGGCACCGGGGCGCGTTCGGCGCGTTCTGCTTTGAAATCACCACCAATCTGTCCGCCGCCGGCACGAACCTGCTGGCCGTGCGCGTGAACAATGCCCCGGCCCCGGACCTGGCGCCGCTGAGCGGCGATTTCTCCGTCTATGGCGGCTTGTATCGTTCCGTGCATTTGATCGTGACCGACAGTGAACATCTGGCGCTCACCGACCACGGTTCCCCGGGCGTGGCCTGGCTGCAAACCAGCGTCACGGACACCCAGGCGGTCCTGGATGTGACCGCCCAGGTGTGCAACAGCACCAGAGCGCGGACCAAACTGACGCTGGTCGCCCGGGTGCTGGATGCCGATGGCCGCAGCGTGGCCGAGACCACGCAGGACTTCTCTGCCGCCCGGAACGCCAACGCCCCTTATTTCCTGCGCGTGACCGTCCCCCACCCGCATTTGTGGAACGGCCGGCCGGACCCCTACCTTTACCGCGCGGTGGTGGAATTACGGTCGGGAGCGGACGTGGTGGATTCGGTGGAGGAGCCGTTGGGGCTGCGTTATTATTCCGTGGACCCGGACAAGGGCTTTTTCCTCAATGGCAAGCCCTACGCCCTGCACGGCGTGGACAAACATCAGGATTGGTATGCGAAAGGCTGGGCCGTCTCGGAGGCCGATCTGGATCAGGACATTGCGCTGATCAAGGAGCTCGGGGTCACCGTGGTCCGCTGCGCGCATTACCAGCATCCGGATTATTTTTACACCTTGTGCGACCGCGCCGGCATTCTGGTCTGGGCGGAAATCCCGCAGGTGAACGAGGTTCGCGAGACGACGGAGTTTGAAAACGCCTCGCGCAACCAACTGCTGGACCTGATCCGACAGAACATCAACCATCCCTCAATCTTCGCCTGGAGCCTTTTCAACGAAATTCGCGGCAGCACGGACGATCCTCACCGCGTGCTGCAAAACCTGAACGCCGTCGCCCATGGCGAAGACCCCACGCGCCCGACCATCGCGGCCACCTGCGTGGAAGATTATCCGCAGATGAACCGGATTCCCGACCTGCTGGGCTGGAACATCTACCCCGGCTGGTACACCGGCTCCAAGGAGAGTTACGGCCGGGTGCTGGACTCGGAACGGGCGACCAGCAAGTCCGGCGGATTCTGCGTGAGCGAATACGGCGCGGGCGCCAACGTGACGCAGCACGAGGACAATCCCCGGCAGCCACAGGCTGGCGGCCCGTGGCATCCGGAGGAATGGCAGGCGGAGGTCCATGAGGCCGCCTGGGCGGCCATGAAGCAGCGCCCGTTCGTCTGGGGCACGTTCGTCTGGGCCATGTTTGACTTCGCCGTGAGCACCCGGCACGAGGGCGGCGTGGATGGCCGCAATGACAAGGGCCTGGTCACCTATGACCGCCAGACCCGCAAGGACGCCTTCTATTTTTACAAGGCCAACTGGTCGGCGGAACCGTTCGTGTACATCACCAGCCGCCGCTTCACCGAACGGACCAACGCCGTGACCAACGTCAAAATCTACGCCAATACCGGCCCCGTCGAACTGTCCCTCAACGGCGTGTCCCTGGGCAAGGTGGCCGATGGCACCAACGGCATTTATCTTTGGAACAACGTCCAATTGAAGCTTGGGGAAAACCAGGTCGCCGTCCAGGCCCCGCACGCCGGCACCAACCTGGTGGATCAGTGCGTGTGGACCTTGAAACCGGCGGCGCAATAAAAGGACACACTCCGGCTGCGCTGCGCCCCGCAAAAAATCTCAAAATTGTGCTTGGAATTTAATCCTGTTTATAATAACTACTGGAGTGATAGTTATTTGACGGGACCATATTCCTCGCATGATATTTTCGCGCCAACGCAGTGTGCTGCCGGGCTTCAACCTGACGCTCGGGTTCACGCTCTTTTATCTGAGCCTCGTCGTGTTGATCCCGCTGTCGTCCATCTTCTTCAAGACCAGCACGTTAAGCTGGGCTGAGTTTGTGCGGGTGACCACCTCGCCGGTGGCGCTGGCCTCCTATCGCCTGACGTTTGGAGCCTCGTTTTGCGCGGCGTTGGTCAACGCGGTGTTCGGCTTGATCGTGGCGTGGGTGCTGGTGCGGTATCAGTTTTTTGGCAAGCGCCTGCTGGATGCGCTGGTGGACCTGCCGTTTGCCCTGCCCACGGCCGTGGCGGGCATCACCCTGGCGCGGTTGTATTCGGACAATGGCTGGCTTGGCGGTGGCCTGGCGCATCTGGGCCTCACCGTGGCCAACACGCGGCTCGGGATTTTTGTGGCGCTCACCTTCATCGGGTTGCCGTTCATGGTGCGGACCGTCCAGCCGGTGCTGGAGGACTTGGACGCGGAAATCGAGGAGGCGGCGGCCAGCCTGGGCGCGAACCGCTGGCAGACGTTCTGGCGGGTGATCTTCCCGATGCTGACGCCGGCGTTGCTGACGGGCATCGCCCTGGCGTTTGCCCGGGCGCTGGGGGAATATGGCTCGGTCATTTTCATCGCCGGCAACATCCCCCTGAAAACGGTCATCACGCCGGTATTGATCATGGGGGAACTGGACTCGTTCAGCTATGCCAAGGCCACCGCGCTGGCGGTGGTCATGCTGGTGGTTTCGTTCACCCTCATTTTGTTTATTAACGCGCTCCAATGGTGGAGTGGCCGGCATCACGGGCAAAATTAGGCCATGACCACCGCCGCTCCCCAGCCCCTTCCGACCGCCGTCCGGCCCCGCAGTGTCACGAGCGAACCGTCGTGGGTGCGCGGGCTGCTGATCGGCGTCACGCTGGGGTTTTTGGGACTGTTCCTCATCCTGCCGTTGCTGTCGGTGTTCCTGCAGGCCTTCGGCAAGGGGTTGGAGTATTACGGCCGGGCCATCGCGGATCCACTGGCATGGAGCGCCCTTAAACTCACGCTGCTCACCGCCGGTTTCGCCGTGCCGCTGAACTGCGTCTTTGGCGTGGCGGCGGCCTGGGCGATCGCCAAGTTTCAGTTCCCCGGCAAGACGGTGCTGATCACGCTGATTGACCTGCCGTTCTCCATTTCGCCGGTGGTGGCGGGCCTGATTTTTGTGCTCGTTTTTGGCACGAAAGGCTGGCTGGGAGATTATGAAAACGCCGAACATCCGTGGTTTCCGTGGCTCCAAACCTGGCTCAACGCGCACGACTTCCAGATCATTTACGCCGTGCCGGGTATCGTGCTGGCCACGATTTTTGTGACCTTCCCGTTTGTGGCGCGCGAGTTGATTCCGCTGATGCAGGCGCAGGGCCGCACGGAGGAGGAGGCCGCCCGGGTGCTGGGTGCCAGCGGTTGGCAGACCTTCTGGTTGGTCACCCTTCCGAACATCCGGTGGGGCCTGCTCTACGGCGTCATTCTGTGCAACGCCCGGGCGATGGGCGAATTCGGGGCCGTCTCGGTGGTGAGCGGCCACATCCGCGGCCAGACGAACACCCTGCCGCTGCATGTGGAATATCTTTATGACAGCTATGATTTTACCGCCGCCTTTGCCGTGGCCTCGCTGCTGGCCCTGCTGGCGCTGGTCACCTTGGTGGTAAAAACCTGGGCGGAACGGAAAAACGTCGCCGTCAAATCCTCCTGGCGCTGGGCGCCCTGGTGCTGAAAACCCGGGCGGACCGTAAAAATGCCGCCCTCAAGTCCGTCGCGAATGAGCTGCATGAACGTGAAACTGCAAAGAAACTATGGCAGGCAGCATGCCCGCCCCACCGTGGTCTGATGTTGTATGAGTGTTGAAGTTAAAAATGTCACAAAGAAGTTCGGTGGTTTCACCGCGCTGGACAACGTGAGCCTCAAGGTGGAGTCCGGCGAACTGGTCGCGTTGCTGGGGCCGTCCGGTTCCGGCAAGACGACGCTGCTGCGCATCATCGCCGGCCTGGAATTTCCCGATCCCGGCGCGGCCCAGATTTTGTATTACGGCGAGGATGTGACGCTGATCCCCGCCAGCCAGCGCAAGGCGGGGTTTGCCTTCCAGCACTACGCCTTGTTCCGGCACATGACGGTGTTTGAGAACATCGCCTTTGGTCTGCGCGTGCGCCCGCGGCCGACGCGCCCGGCGGCGGCGGAAATCCGCGCGCGGGTGGAAAAATTGTTGAAACTCATCCAACTGGAGCCGATGGCGGGCCGGTATCCCGCGCAGCTTTCCGGCGGCCAGCGGCAGCGCGTCTCCCTGGCTCGCGCCTTGGCGGTGGAGCCGAAGGTGCTGCTGCTGGACGAACCCTTCGGCGCGCTGGATGCCAAGGTGCGCAAGGAACTGCGCCGCTGGCTGCGCCAGTTGCACGATGAAATCCACATCACCACGCTGTTTGTCACCCACGATCAGGAGGAGGCCCTGGAGGTGTCCGACCGCGTGGCGATCCTGCGCGAGGGTCGGGTGGAACAAATCGGCACGCCAGAGGACATCTACGACCATCCGGCCTCGCCGTTTGTCTATGATTTTCTCGGCAACGTGAACCTTTTCCACGGTCGGGCGCAGGACGGCACGGTGGTGATCGGCGACACCGAATTCTTGGTGGCCGCCCATAAAAAGTCGGCCGGCGCCCCGGCGGTGGCGTTTGTGCGGCCGCACGACATCCGGGTGACGCGCGACTCGGCCGGGGCGGGGCCGGCCAGATTGGCGGCGAAGGTGGTGCGGAGCAACGCCGCCGGTCCGGTGGCCAGCCTCGAGCTGGTGCGGGCGGACTCCGGCGAAAGCTTCACCGTGCAACTGACCAAGGAGGAATACCAGCAATTGCAGCCCCGGGCCGGGGAGCAGGTGTATGTGCAATTGCTGAACGTGAAGGTGTTTTCGGACGACTACTCGATTTAAAGCGCCCACATCTTCGCTTCGCCGGCCAGGAAATCCGCGATTTCCTGGCCGCTGAATTGTTCGCCCTCCCGGCGCATCGCCCCGGCCAGTTTTTCGAATTGCCCGAATCGGGCGGCATCCGCGGGCGGCAGTTTCCGCTGTTCAGCAATATATGGCTTCAAGGCCTCCCACCACAGACAAGCGTAATAACCGAAGGTGTTTTTGGCGAGCTGCCGGTGGATGCTTTCCTCCTGATACACCGCCCCCAAATCTTCAAAAAAGGCCGTCACCAGCTCCGAATATTGATCCTGGGCGGCCAGGGGTTGGCCGGGCGTCATCAGCTTCCCGGCCAGTTCCTTGCGGGCGGCGGTCATTTCCGCCGAGTCAAACCGCCGGTTGAATTCCAGCCAGGATTGAATTTGGATTTGGCGGAAGTTGGCCGTCCGGGTTTCGGCCAGCATCAGGCGCGTGGCCTTGCCGATGCGATAGGTGGAAAAGGCGAAAATACCGGTCAGAACCGCCAGTCCTGTGGTGGCCAGAACGGTGGTGGTGTCCAGAATCTCTTTCGCGCCCATGCCGGTTGAGTGTGCTTTGCGGGTTTATCCAACACGAAATGAGTGGCTGAAGCAACTGACAAATGTGGTCCGGTCGCCGGCGGAAGCATCAGAAAAAGGACGCAGGGGACGAAATGCGGGGGCGGGGTGGTCAGGGTGAGTCCGGCTGAGTGCAAGCCGGTCAGACCTTTGAATGGCCGGTCGTCTCAAGGCGCGGTGGGGCGGTGCTCTTGCGTTCGATGAGTTCCGCCGCCATCCGGCGGGGCTGGATTTTCTCGCCCCGGAGCAGGGCCATCATGGTGTCCACCGCCGCGAGACCCAGCCGGAGCTTGGGCTGGCGCACCGTGGTGAGCGGCACCCGGTAGTATTCCGCCGCCAGAATGTTGCCAAAGCCGGCCAGGGAGACATCCTCGGGAATCCGCAGCCCCTGCGACAACAGGGTTTCGGCGCAGCCGATGGCCACGGTGTCGCTGACGGCCTGGATGGCGGTGGCGGGACAGCCTTCGTTCAGTAGTTGCAGGGCGGCCTTGGTGCCTTCCTCGATCGTGTTGCCGGCCTGGAAGACGAACTTGTCATCCACTTCTATGTTTGCCTCGCGCAGCGCCCGCCGGTAGCCCTCGAACCGTTCGTGCGCCCACGGCGCGACGGTCGGGCCGGTGAGATAGGCGATGCGCCGGTGCCCCAGTTTGATGAGGTGCCGGGTGAGGTTGTAGCTGGCGATGAGTTCCTCAATCTCCATGCTGGGAAAAAACCGGCAGAACGGCGCCGGCGGGCCCAGCAGCAGGGTGGGCGTGGCCCGCACGAGGATTTCCTGATAAATCCGGGCCTCGGCCTCGTAGCGATAGACCGGCGAGATGAACAGGCCGTCCACCCGCCGGGAGAGCAGGTGCCGGAGACAAATTTCCTCCCGTTCGGGCTTGTTTTGCGTGTGGGCCAGCAAGAGGTCGTAACCCAGGTCGTGCGCGCGCTCCTCGATGGCATACACAATCCGCGCATAAACGGCATTGGTGGTGGCCGGGATCACCACCCCGAAGAGCTTGGTCGTTTTCGTGCGCAAGCCCTGCGCGCTGGAGTCCGGCACATAGCCCGTTTGCACGGCCAGTTGCTTGACGCGCAGTTTGGTGGCGTTGGAGACATCCGGTTCGTCCCGCAACGCCTTCGAGACGGTCATGACGGACACCCCCGCAAGTTGAGCCAAGTCTTTAAGTCGAACCATGGTATTACAAGTAGGTGCCCCGCCAGTGAAGTTTACGGCGCAAGGCTTCAAAGAAGGAGCCGTCCGCCAGTTGCACCAGGCGGATGGCCCGCCGGCTGCGCCGGACGGTCACCTCATCCCCGGCATCCAGTTCCGCCACCACCCGGCCATCCGCGCTCAAAATCGTCGCCGGCGGCGGGGTGACGGCTTTTACCGTGATTTGGGACGACAATGGCAGGATGATGGACCGGTTGGACAACGAATGCGGACAGATCGGCGTCAGGGTGAACACCTCCGCCGTGGGCAGCACGATCGCCCCTCCCGCCGCCAGGGAATAGGCTGTGGAACCGGTCGGCGAACTGATGATCAAGCCGTCGCACCGGTACCGGGTGATCGGCTCGCCATCCACCCCCACATCCAGGCTGATCAGCCGCGAGACCGCACCGCGGCTGACCACAATGTCATTCAGCGCCGTGTGCAGGATCTTCTGGCCGCCCAAGACCCCGCCCGCCTCGATCAGCGCCCGGGATTGGAGCGTGTAACGACCGTCCCACACCAGTTTGAGCGCGGACGCGAGTTGGTCCGAAGGCACGGCGGTCAGAAATCCCAGCCCGCCGATGTTCACCCCCAGCACCGGGGTCGGCGACCCCGCAATTTCCCGGGCCACCCGGAGAATGGTGCCATCCCCGCCAAACACCACCAACAGGTCCACCTGCCGGGCCAGCGTGGCCGCGTCCTGACCGGGCACGCCCTTGAGGCGGGCCAGTCGCGCCGTCTCCGCATCACAAAAAACCTCCAGCCCGGCCCGCCGGATGAGGCGGACCGCCTTGCGGACGATGTCCGCGCAGGCCGTCTTCTCCGAATTGCCCAGCAGGCCGATCCGTTGGATATGTTTAACTTGTCTTTTCAATCAGCACCAAAAATTCTTTGTTCCCCGCCGGCCCCAGCAAAGGTGAGGCCGTGACCCCGCGCCAGCGCAGCCCGCCCAAGGCCGCGGTAAATTCTGCCAATTCCGCCTGCACCCGCTCATGGATGGCGGCATCGGTGATCACCCCGCGCCCTTTGTCCGCCTCCGCCTTGCCGGCCTCAAATTGCGGTTTGATCAGCGCGATGATTCTGCCTTCCGCTTTTAATAAAGCAATCGCCGGCGGCAAAATTTTTTTAAGGGAGATGAATGAGCAGTCAATCACCGCCAGGTCCGCCGGCCGGTAACCGGCCGGCATCAGGCCGGGCGTCAGGTTCCGGGCGTTGGTCTTTTCCATGACCACCACCCGCGGATCCCGCCGCAATTTCCAAGCGAGCTGACCCCGGCCGACATCCACCGCATACACCCGGGCGGCCCCGTGCTGCAGCAGGCAATCCGTGAACCCGCCCGTGGAGGCGCCCAAGTCCAGGGCGTGAAGCCCGGCCACCTCGGTCTGAAAGTGGTTCAACGCATGCTCCAGCTTGTGGCCGCCCCGGCTGACAAACTTCTCCGGCGTTTCAATGGACAGCCGGTCGCCGGGGGCCACCCGGTCGCTGGCCTTGCGGGCGGTCTGCGCATTGATCCGCACCTGCCCGGCCAGGATGGAGCGCTTCGCGCGCTCGCGGCTCTCACACAAACCATGTTCCACCAAAGCTTGATCAAGGCGTGTCATTTTCTTCCCGGCTCATCTTTGCCGAAAAGCACGACGACGACAAGCGTCGTTTATCCCGGGGGACATCGCTTCCGGCCGGCCAAAAACGAAACTGTGAATTTGGTTATTTATGGTTGTTTTTGGTTGTTTTTCGTCAAAAAACTCAGTGCAACAAATTGGGAGAGAGCAACTTGAACCGTAAAACGCCGATTACGTCGTTTCAGATGGGGCCGGGCTGGATTTGCCCAGGCAACCGGCCAGCGGCCAATTTCCCCACTACCACGGGACGACTAGAACCGATGGGTCGGGTGCCCGGGCCAGGCGGACACCGGCAATTGACCGACGCCGGGTCAAGGGATCCGGCCCACGGCGGCCGTGCATCCCGAGGTCGTTGGCGAATTTTTCATGCCGCAGACCTCGAAATCCAGGGCGCCAGGTTTGCAAGGTCATAATTAACGCAAATTGTTTTAATACAATGTGTTACAACGAATACTTTAAGGTTTCCGGCCGGTCTGACAACGGGAGGGATCATATTATTCGCAAGTTGTTTACAATCAGCCAGTTGCTCGCAAAAACAACCAAAAATAACCAAAAATAACCAAAATCACAGTTTCATTTTTCCGGGGCGTCCCGGGGTGACACCCAAGCCGCACCTGATCGACACCGTGTGAGCGCGCACCGCCTCCCGCTTCGCGAACAAACCTGCCGTCCGTCCGCCCCATTGGCGCGCCCGTCCAACCTTGCCCACAACTTCGGGAGGCACCGCTACAGCGGGGAGGGCCGTTTTTTTATTTGCATTATTCAGCCGTGAAGGCATTGTAATGGCCAAGGAATTAAAGTTGGACGGACCAAGTTCAACCCCTAACATGAGTTTAATGCCAATGAACACGGATTTGCCTGGCCACGCGGAAGCGGGGACCCTTTTGTCCACGCATTTGATTGCGCACATCAACGTCAAACTGGCCCTGCTGGGCTGCCCGCCGGTGGTGGTGAGCGCCAACCCGGAGTTTTCCGAGATCGTCTCGGCCATGGCCGAGCAGTCCCGCGAAAAGGACCGGCTGCTGGGAAATTATCTTTGCCCGGTCGACCAGCGCATCCAGCGCTTTCTCTATGATTATTTGCAGGAGGCGCCGGTGACCAATCTGCCGTCCCGCACTTTCACGCTGGACCGGCCGGGTTTGGCCCGGGTGCTGTCGCTGCCGGTGGACCGTGCGGATTTTTCGTCGGACATCATCAATTCCTACCGGGTCAAGCAGGGCGTGCTGCACAATCCGCGCAGCGACCGGCGGACGACGCAGGGTATTTTTCATGTGACCGAGGGCGGGCTGCCGATCCCGGACGACAAACTGGCGGTGCCCAAGCTGACGTTCGCCAAAATGCTCGCCCTGGCGCTCAATCCGCCGGCGGAGCTCCAGCGGCTGCCGTTCACGGCCACGCAGCCGGTGCCGGCGGAGTGCATGGTGTCGTTGCTGATCCGGCCGATTGTTTGTCCGGCGGTGCCGGGGTTCACGGCGGAAAAGACGATGGAGGTGCGTTTTCTGGTGCCGGGGAATCTGGTGAGCAATTTGGATTTTATCGAGACCATTTTTGGGAACGGCGGCGACCCGCTGCTGCCGGAGAATGACGCGGCCCTGGACGTGGAGCATTGGACGGGGCACACCGGCTGCGTGATTTTGGCGCCGCACCTGGTTCGGGCGACCAAAAAATCCGTCGGGCTGCCCGCCTGGGAGCAGGCCACCGAACGGCAGCGCCGGGACGGGATGTGCTGGCGTCGGGAGGACGAATTGTACAACCTCGGCGGGGCGTTCAAACTCACCTGCCGGGACGCCTCCGGGGTGATCGTGACGCTCATTGCGGACAACTATTACGGCTATTGCAAAAAAGAGGTCAAGACACAGATCAGTTTCGCGGCGAATCTGTTCGGGAATTGCGAGGAGGAACACGCGGGCGGGGCGCTGGTCTTCCCGAGCTATGATTTGGGGGAGGAATTCGACGGCGACACCCATGTGCGCCGGAAGGGGCATAGCTATCAGGAGATGGTGACGCTTTTTGCCGGGGGAATGGACGCGCAACCGGAGGGTTATGCGATCGACCGGAAACATCCCACCATTTTGTATGTGCCGGAGACGGCGTATTTCGATTTGGACCGCCAGCGCGTGTCGTGGACGAACGAAAGCGGCGAGCACGGCATCAAGCTGCAGCCGGGCAAGACCTATGTCCGCCCGTCCGGCTACAAGGTGCGGATGGAACGGCCGGCGGGCAACCGGTCCTGGCGGTTGGTGGGCATCACGGCGGAAGGGACGTTCTGCCACAAGCCGAGCACGGTATCCGGCGGGGGCAAGTCGGAGATTTCCAAGCCCATCACGGATGCGGTGCTGGTCGGTTCGGTGTTTGTGGCGGACTTGAAGGAGGATTTGGCGCGGGTGGCGGAGCTGTTGCGCCACGATTACTCGGACCGGTTTGTGACGCCCGGCCGGGTGGATCACCGGGCGGTGCTGGCGCCGGAGCGGTCGCTGGGGTCGGTGATCAAACTGCTGACGCCGGACCTGCACGAATACACGCCCGCTTACAACGCGTGGCTGGAGACGGTGCCGCAGCATGTGAAGGAGCTGGTGTTTGTGGTGAAGCGGTACTACAAACCCGGGTGGGGCGACCGGTGGGCCGACCATTTCAGCGTGGACATCATCAATGGCACGCCGGCCAATGAATTAAAATGCGACAACCGCAAGCTGGTCACCACTTATTTGCGCGTGGGCTATGACGCCGACGGCGCGTGGCGGACGTTTGGTTTGCGCAAAGATTTCAGCCCATCCGTGAAAATCCAGATGGAGGATGACATCACCGCGTCGGTGCTGGTGCCGGCGGCGCGGCTGGAGCATCTGCCGGAGGACGGAGCGGGGGCGACGGTCAAATTTGTGAAGAACTGCGAACTGCGGCTGTTCCAGCGCCCGGATGATGCGATTCACCGCGGGTATGACCGACAAACGGAGGCGGACTTCAGCCGGCCGGACAATTTTTTCTCGAACTACGCGCCGCTGACACCGAAGGACGCGCGGGAATTGGTGGAAGATCCCATCGGGTTCAACCTGTTCACCGACCCCATGCGCACCCTGATCCAGGAGGTGGCCGACAGCGGCGGGCCGGATTATTTTGTGTCCTCGGCGCACCCACGGGTGGTGGACGGGAAACCGAGCAAGAATCCGCGATATTTGCAACGGCGCCCGGACCTGGAGCATCCGGCGGAAGGTCATCTGGCGGAAATGTCCGCGCGGCTGCGGCGGCGGGTGCCATTGGACCAGCCGTTGCATACGCCGGTGAGCGTGGTGCTGCCGGGGCGCCGCAATAATCCGCCGGAGCCGGGGATCCGCGCGCTGGCGTGTTACAATCCCATTCATTATTTCGAGCTGCCCGAACTGTTCATGGAATTCATCTGCAGCATGACCGGCAAATCGCCCTCGACCACCGGGGCGGGGTCGGAGGGGGCGCTGACCAAAGGGCCGTTCAACGCCCTGCCGCCGATCATGGACCTGAACAACGCCCTGGTCTCGTGGGTGCTGACGGGCCACCATGGTTTTGTCACGGCCGCCGGGTATGTGGGGCCCAAGGTGCGGGTGGATCATGACGTGAGCCTGATTGTGCCGGAGGTGTTTTGCCGCATGACGCCGGAGGAGCGGGACCCGAAGTTCCTGATCGCCAGCCACTTTTTGGAACGGTGCGAGGATTTTGAACATCAGGGCAAGAAGGTGCTGGCCAGCCGGCTGGGGTATCGCATCAACGCCCGGTTTGTCCACGCGTTTTTTGGCCGGGTGTTCAACCATCCGCACGAGATTTTCACCGAGGCCATGCTCCGCCCGGAACTGCAGGATCCGGCGATTTTTGCGGACGGCATGGACAACATTGTCACCACGCAGCAGCGGGTGGCGGAGATGTATTTTGCGGACGGCAGCATCGCCCAGGCGTGTCCGCCCCTGGCGGCGTTGCTGCACATCATGGCGCGGGATCAGTGGCAGGGCAAAGGGCTGGACCATCCGGAGGTGCGCGGCCTGTTCACCCGGGAAAACCTGCTGGCGAGCCCGTGGTACGCCGCCCGGCTGGCGGCCAAACAGAAAGTGGACCGGGCGCTGTGGCGGCGGCATGTGGAGTATCTGACCCTGTTTTTGCGGAAAACCAGCCATGCGGATGTGGCGGGAAAAATGCGCATCAGCGACCGCTTGGCGCGGGCGCGGAAAACGTTGGAGGTCATCGAATTACCAGCGTATCCGGCGGGTCTGACGGGCACGCTCGGTGCCGAACCGGTGGAAAAATATTTGGCCGCGGAGCAGGGGTAGAGGCAAAGTCCAAGGTCCAAGGTCTAATGGCCAAAGGCAGGCTTTGGGCTTTAGGCTCAGACAAAGTCGGAACGTGAGCAAACGCTACGCCGGGTGGGGCCCCAGCCTGCAAGCCAGGCACAGGGGTGAGATCGCTGGACGGCAAACCCGAAGGGCCGGGGGCACGTGGCGGTGGCCGGATGTGGGGACGAGCCCGTCCCACCCCGACTTTGTCGGTAGCCTTGTGGGCACGACAGGCCGGGTCTGCCGCCTTGACGGCCCTTGGGCCTGGGCGTGATTTCCTGGCACGAGCACGGTTGCTGAAATCAAAGCGGCGATCCGCTCCCTGACGCTGGACGCGCGCGCGGAGGTTGCTGTTTGTTTGAACCAATGGCAGGACGACAACTGGGACGAGCGGATGAAACAGGATCTCGCCGCCGGGACGCTGGATTCGTTGCTGGCCCAAGTGGACGGCGGTATCGCACAGGGAAAACTTCACGATCTTCCGTGAAAATGCCTTCGGGAGGGGAAAGCCAATGACGAACCGACGCGAAAGGCAGGGCGGGCAGTCCACTGTCCGCCGCAAGCGTTGTAAATGGGCCGGTTGGCTGGTCATCGTCCGCCGGCGCGCATCCCAGAGTCGCGGGACGCCCTGCCTTACATGCTCGTATCGCCGGGTGTTCCCGTAGTCGAGGGACGGCCTACTGGGGCAAGGCACTTCATTCCCGGTGGCGAACCTAAGTTCATGGGAACTCCCTTGGATGGAATAAATTACGCCGCCTTTGCCGGCGTCCGGCTCTGCATCTCGGCGATCATGCTCTCAAAAATCAAACGGCCGTCGGTCGTGCCCAGAATGGCCTCGCTCGCCCGGTCCGGGTGCGGCATCAGGCCGGCGACGTTCCGGCGATCGTTGCAAATCCCCGCGATGTTCAGCACGGAGCCGTTTGGATTCGCGGCTTCGGTCAGTTCCCCGGTGGCGGAGCAGTATTGCCAGAGAATCTGCCCGTTGGCCTGGAGCGCGGCCAGCGTGGGTTCATCCGCAAAATAGCAACCCTCGCCGTGGGCGATGGGAATCTTAAGCAGCTTCTCCGCCGGAATCTGGCTGGTGAAGGGCGTGTCCCGGTTGGCGGTTTTCAGGAAGACCTGTTCGCAATGGAATTGCAGGTCGCGGTTGCGGATCAATGCTCCCGGCAGCAGGCCCGCTTCGCAGAGGATTTGGAACCCGTTGCAGATGCCGATGACCAGGCCGCCTTGTTCAGCGAATTGTTTGACGGCTTGCATCACCGGGCTGAACCGCGCAATGGCCCCGCACCGCAGGTAATCCCCGTAACTGAAGCCGCCCGGCACGATCACGGCATCGGCCCCGCCCAACGAAGTGTCCTTGTGCCAGACCAAGCCGGCCGTATGGCCCAGCACCCGCAGGGCGTGGACGCAATCCTGATCGCAGTTGGAGGCCGGAAATTGAAGGATGGCAAAGTTCATGCAATCATTCGATTTCGAGGTGGTAATCTTCAATCACCGGGTTGCTGAGGAACGAGTGGGCCGCGTCGTTCAATGATTTCCGGGCCGCCTCCACATCGGTCGCTTCCAGTTCAATTTCCAAATATTTGCCCACATGCACGGCCTTGATGCCGGTGTGGCCCATTTGGGCGAGGGCGGTTTGCACGGTTTTGCCCTGCGGATCCAGGACGGCCTTCTTGGGCGTGATGATGATGGTTGCTTTCATGCTTGCGCCCGGAAAGCCTGCAAAAAATCCGCCCCGCAGGCGAGCAATTTCTGCGGGTCTTGATTTTGACGGGCCCCTGACAATCCGCCCATGTTAACCATTCGTCGGTTTGCGAGCCCCACCTCTCCCCGGCCCTCTCCGTCCCGCAGTGGCGGGGCAGAGAGGGAGAAAACCACGCCGCCACCTGGCTGGGAGCGAAGCAACGGCACACAAGACAGGAGCGGCGTCAAGAAGCGCCCGATTTTGACGGGCGCAGGATGAAATCGCCCCGGCGCTCCGCTTACCGGTGCAGGAAATTCAGGGGCGCGCTCGCGGGCATTTCATGGGCGCAGGGCTGGTTGATCGGGGAGTCCGGCAGGCGGTCGTTGGGGGTGACGACGTGGTTGGCCAGCATCCAGGCCTCCACTTCCTCGCCGCTGATGTCCGGCAGCATATGGCCGTTGATCTCGACGCAGGGGCTGAGCATCTGGCCGGTTTTCTCGATCATTTCCTGGCGCTGAATGGGATCGTTGATGATGTCCCGGTCTTCAAACGGCAGGTCGTATTTGCGGAACACCGCGCGGACGCCCTGGCTCCAGCCGCAGGTCGGTTTCAAATAGGCGATGATCTTGGGTTTGCTCATAGTTTTGTAAATATTGTTATTACGATGCCAATAGAGTGCCACACTATGGAGGAAGAGGCAAATCTTTTAGGGCGGGGGCATCGGGCGCAACTGACACCGCATTGGAGCGCCGGTCTCAGACCGGCTTATAGCCGCACACTGGTCGTGGAAGGGTTCCTTTGATGGCAACCGTTCTGATGGCTTGGACGTCCAAAGCCGCTACAAGCCGGCGCTTCGTTTCGGGGGCAGTGTCAGGTACCCGTCAAGGAGTGCGTCCGCCGGCGGCGGCGCCGTCCAAAGGCCAGTCTTGGAGCAGGCGCCTTTGGGCGTCGGTCCGCCAGGCGCGTTGCAATTGCCAGCCGCCGTTCCCGGCCGCACGCGTCAAAATACAATGATACTGGGTGGGGTCGTCTTTTTGGGTGATGACAAAAATCCGGAGCCAGGCATCGGCGTCCGGCGAGTTTTCATCGTGCGTCCAGGTGATGGTGAACTCCCCGTGCTGACCGTTTAGCCAGCCGGGCAATTTGCCCTGGTCCCGCATTTTTTCGAGGAGTTCAGCCGCCTCCGGCAGGACGGTCGAATTCGTGTATTGTCCAAAAAGCCGGTCCGTTGCCCGGGGATCGCCCGCGAACAGATTGCCCGGGACGGGTTGGAGGGTCAGGATCCGTTGGGGGAAATTCAGC
>Ga0302320_10006506_pt1 | contig 25923 bp, 22 predicted proteins | sample Bog_T0_3_FD_202130 | JGI IMG/M metagenome (GOLD analysis project Ga0302320, IMG submission 202130) | Peat permafrost microbial communities from Stordalen Mire near Abisko, Sweden - Bog_T0_3 | ecosystem: Environmental > Terrestrial > Soil > Wetlands > Peat | place: Sweden: Abisko, Stordalen Mire... | reverse complement strand
TCTTTCGCTCGGTGCAGATATTGTCGTTAATACAGATGGAGATAATCAATACCCTCAAGATAAAATACCTGAATTGATTAAACCAATACTGGATGGCGAAGCAGAAATAGTTATAGCTGATCGCCAAACACACAAGATTGCTCACTTTTCGTTTACTAAAAAACTACTTCAAAGATTAGGCACCAAAGTTGTCAATTTTGCAGCAGGTACAGATATACCCGATGCTGCAAGCGGATTCAGAGCATATTCCAAAGAATCATTACTGCTAATAAATACTGTGACTACATTTAGCTATGTCATAGAGACAACAATTCAAGCAGGTAATAAGCGCTTAGCTATAAAAAGCATTCCAGTCGATACCAATCCCAAGTTACGTGAATCAAGATTATTTAAATCTACTCCCGAACATGTCTTTAAATCAGGTGTAACTGTAGTCAGAGCTTACATTATGTATAAACCATTTGTTATATTCTCGAGTTTGGCAACAATTTTATTTGTCGGCGGCTTAATACCATTCGTTCGCTATTTTATCCTTAGACTAGATCACAATACAGGCAATCATCTACAATCTTTGTTAATTGGAGCAGTATTGTTTATTGGTGCATTCTTAGCTTTAGCACTTGGAGTAATTGCGGACCTAATTAGAATCAACCGCGCTCTTAATGAAAAGTCATTGGAATATAGTAAACGACAGATGCTAAATATAAAGTTCTAAGATATAAGAATATGGTTTAAAACAGTTCGGCTTTTTTGATTCACCTTATATACCACCGAATTTTGCCAGTACCAACTATTATCACTTCTAAACACAAACGTAGCCAAACCACCGCCTTGAAGTAACAAAACTAGGAAATATATTACTATCACGGTTTTCATTCTAGGATGCTCCCTAACAATATGAGCTATGGTTTGCCCAATTAAGATAAGAATTGGGATTAAAACAGGAATCCAGTATCTGCCTTGTATAGCCACAGTTTGGCCGAAATGCAGATAGTCACTATAATTTTGAAGCCATAAAGCTCCCAAATAGAAAATAATAACTGCCATAAGTAATCTGTTAACTGGCTTATTCCATAAAATTTTACGGCCAAAATATATAACAGTCACAATTCCACCCAAAAAAGTAACCGCAAACAATATAAGAACAATGGGTAATGGATTACCAATAATATAACCACTACTTTTGCCATTTGCCGCAAAAGTTATTCCCTGTAAAGCATGACCAAGCCAATAACCAGTAAATTTGAAAATATTTGCATCCGGTTTACTGACTTTGGCAAGTAGCATTTCATAGTTTCGATCCCATGGTGAGTATTGCTTGCAATCGTTGATAGTTAGTACTTGTGCACAGTCTGGAATCGGATTATGATAGTCAATCATATTTATACCGTAACGCTGGAAAAATAAACCAAAAGAGAGTGCAGTAAAAGCCAATAAAAGTATCAAGCTAGAACGTGAAGTTTTCAAGAAACCAGTTTTTAACCCATTAAGTGCTTTTTTTAAACTTTTATAATACATAGCAATAATTATTAAAACTGCCATACCGATAGCTAAGAAAATAGGCAAGTAAGCATATTTTACTAGACTAGCGAGCATACAAGCGCTTAGAAGCAAAAGGCCCTTATTAACATTTAGTTTATTGTGACTCTTTAGATCTTTAACAAAACTAAAGAACAGGTAAAGAGTAAGAGGTATAGTGAGCAAAAATAAACTGTCATAATTTATCTGACCAGCCAATTGAGGCACTATAGGAGTTAATACAAAAAACAATAAGACGAGATTTATCATTAGTGGAGATAGCTTCGTAAACTTATCAAATAACAATTTGAATAGGTATATAGCTCCGGCAAAGATACCAACATTTATGATACGTAAGGCAATAATTTGAGTCGTTGATGATTTAGTGAATAAGCTTATTAAGCGATAAGGGAAGCTCATCAAGTATTGATATAAATATGATGGATCTCTAGAGATAGCACCATATACATAAGTATTTGCAGGTTGGTGTGAGAAAAATGGATTTAAGTGACCTGCATAAAATTTAATGATGCCGAGATGAAAGTCCTCATCAAAGGCCATTGGATAAACTGCCGACAAGGCTACCCACAAAGATTCAAATATAAAAATAGCTAATATAACCCAAAAAAATTGTTTGGATTTAACAGCTTTAGTTATAACTGTTAGTTTATCTGACCACCAGTTATTAACTTTATTTCGCATTAGTATATTTTACCTCTATTAAGCTTAGAGTAAACTGATAATTTTAAATAAAAGTCGTCATGATAATATAAGTGCAGAATGAAAAAGTTAAGACAAACAGCTGCCGTGATTTTAACCATCCTTGTGATAGCACTTTTTATTTGGTATATACACAGCCACCCATCACTCCTAGATAGCTTAAAAAAAGTCAGTGTTCTCACAATTATTTCAATCTTATTCCTGTATGGTTTATCACTCATAACGATCATCTTAATTCTATATTATTCAGTACTCTGGTGTGGAAAAACTATGACAGTAAAACAAAACGTTCTACTAACGGCTTATTCTACATTAGTTAACTTTTTTGGACCATTGCAGAGTGGACCTGGGTTTAGAGCAATATATTTAAAAGCTAAAAATGGTGTTAATTTAAGAAACTTTATAAAAATATCTCTGGTCTATTATGCCTTTTTATCTTGGTATAGTGGTATGTTTTTGTTTATAGGTGCCCACAAGTGGTTGCTAAGTTTAGTAGTATTCTTTGGAGGCATCTTATTTGTAGTAATCGTCTACTTCACGAAATTCAAGAAATTTCGCAGTTTAATAAATGCTGATCCCAAAAATATGATTAAAATTGGGGTAGTAACACTAATCCAAGTTATTATCCTGACCACTATATATTTTGTAGAATTAAAAAGTTTTAATCATGGGGTTAGATTCAGCCAAGCTATGAGTTATACAGGGGCCGCTAATTTCTCATTGTTTGTATCATTAACTCCAGGCGCCATAGGGTTTAGGGAAGCTTTTGTACTATTTACTCAACACCTTAGTCGCTTAAATAGTACAACAATTATAGCCGCTAGTGTACTTGATCGAGCAATTTACTTTATATACTTAGGCCTTATTTTTGTATTTACACTAAGTGTTCATGCCAAGAATTTCTTGGGAATACGTCGACTAACTAATAGAGAAGTTGAGACAAAATAAATAGGCACCGATAAGGGTGCCTATTTATGCCTCATATAAGTCTATCGATTAGAACTTAAATAGTTTCTTTCTGATGACTATTTGATATAGTCCTGTTCCAACGGCTGAAGAGCCTAGGAAGACACCAATGGTATCGCTTGGACCAGTCTTAGGTAACGTAGTAGTAGTCGGGGTAGGTGTTGGTGAAGGGGTAGGTGAAGGACTAGGACTTGGGCTAGGTGTTGGTTTTGGTGAAGGGGTAGGTGTTGGGGTTGGCTTTGGAGTAGGTGTAGGTGTTGGTTTAGGGGTTGGCTTTGGAGTAGGTGTAGGAGTAGCAATTACTGGGTTCCCACAGCTTGCTAAAATAGCAAATTGGAATTTTCCGTTATTCATTACTATATAAGCACTTAAAGAGTTGTCTAAGAATGAAACACTTGGTTTACGCTTATAGAAAGTAACTCCATCAGAAGTAACTTTAGTACTTCCAGCAATATCTTCGCGGCCAGCAGTTATGGCATCAGTTGCAACAACTTTTCCATTAAGTACTACTTCGCCATCTTTCTTTACTGAACCACTCTGGGCAGTTTTTCCAATATTTGTAATATCGGACTTTGTGATGCCAAAGTAATCATAGATCTTAGCGACACTAGGAGTGTCATTATATTTCTTAATTAATTCGCTTGTTGACATAGCACCACAGTAAACTACGGCGTTATCATCACAGTTACGAGTTGTATTGAAGCTAACGCTTTCAGCACTGGCTGTCACGCTGGCTACTAATATGCCTGACAATAATATAGCAGCTATTAAGATGACTATATTTTTTCTAGCATAGTTCAAAAAATGTAAATTCATGCTTTCTCCTCTGTTCCACCCCGTCTCTAGTTAATATTTGAGACAAGATAAATATATACTATCACGTATATGCAAGTATGTCAATATGCTTATGTTATATTATTTATTTATGCTTATTTTAAGCTACAATTAATATATGACAAAATCAGTTAAAGAATATGAGCGAATGGGTAGGATGGTTGAGGATATCTTTGTATCAGGTTCAGGTAATATGAAGCGAATGCTCTGGTATAACTTCTTAAAGGGAATTGCCTACGGCCTAGGTATTTTTATCGCAGGCACTATAATAGTAGGGTTAGTGATATGGATCTTGAGTCTTTTTAACCAAGTGCCTATTGTTGGACCTTTTGTAGAGCATATTTCGCATAGTCTAAAGTAAATAACTTTGCATTTAATCTGTAATCAAGTTGATTGCTAATATTTCATAGGAGAGAGATTGGAAATATTATCTAAACCTGAAAGTTATAAACCTTCTCAATTGGAAGATAAAACATTCAGATATATCACCAGAATCATGAGAATTATGGCAGATGGACATGATTCTATGCCTCATAGCGAATCAGTATTTGCTTTGCCGATTGGATTTCATTTTAATATTTCTTCTTTAAGTGGAAATAATATAGAAATAGCAGATACCTTAGCAGGTACTGATACTGACTCGGTTACAGATGAAAGTAAAGATACACCTATAAAAGTTTCAGCTGCTAATACTTTTATAGCAAAATGCCTTATTGTACGCTTTCGACCAACAGATGGATTATTGCACTTTAAAGATTCAATTTTTGATATTGAGAAGGATGCAACTGTTAGATTTCCTGACAATAATGCAATCCATAATTATCTGACGTCATTACAAAATGAAATAAATATTTCTAAAGATACAGATATCATGAGGATGGTATATGACAGTCTTAGAAAACAGAGAAATACCCCATCGGTATATGTTAATCCCGAAGATGATTTATTATTTCAAGTACCATCTCCAATGGATTTATTTGGTGTCAGATTAAAGGTCGAAACAGAAGCTATAGACTAAATATCAATTAAAAATTCATTATTTGGCTAATGCTTGCTAAAACAATATAATTATGATAATATTAGTAAATTGTTTTAAATGAATCCCGGGTTCGATAGCTTTTTACTCGATGTTCATACTAACAATCGACGTAATAAACTATCAAACTAAAAGAAAAGGATTCATTTTTTATGTCTTACAATAATTTTAATAGGCGATCTAACCAAGGTCGTCAACGTTCTTATCGCGCCATGCCGGCGAGACGCCAGCGCGGTAAAGAGAATATCAACCCGTCTCGTTTTATAAGCATAGCTAAAGCTACTGATATAGCTCCTATATATGTACCTAAATACAAATTCAGCGATTTTGAAGTAAACCCGCTATTACTAGCTAACTTAAAATCAAAAGGTATCGAGACACCATCACCAATTCAGGATCAAGCAATCCCTATCGGATTAAATGGTCAGGATATTATTGGTACAGCTAATACCGGGACTGGCAAAACTATTGCTTTTGCTATTCCAGTCTTACAGAAATTAATCTCTAGCAAACACTCTAAAGCGTTAATCATGGCTCCTACCAGAGAACTGGCTAACCAAATTGAAGAGGAATGCCATGACATTGCTAAAGGAAGTGGTTTATATGGAGCCGTCTTAATTGGTGGAGCCCCAATCGGACCTCAGCTTCGGGATCTAAGAAACAATCCTCAGATTGTTATCGGTACTCCAGGACGAATAAAAGATCATATTGAACGTGGAAGTTTAAATATCCACAGTTTTAATATTGTCGTTCTAGATGAAGTTGATCGTATGTTAGATATGGGCTTTGTACAAGATATGCGCCAGATTCTAAGCCAATTATCACAGCCAAGGCAATCATTTTTCTTTTCAGCTACTGTAGATAGTAGAGTAAGTAATCTGATACAAGAATTTTCTAACGACCCTGTTACGATTTCTGTTAAAACTGGTATTACTACGGACAGTGTTGAACAGAATATCGTTAAATATAGTACTCATAGTCAGAAAATCGATAAGCTGCATGATCTGTTAATAAGTAAAGAAATCTCAAAAGCTTTAGTATTCGATGATACACAGCGAAGTGTTGAAAAACTAAGTAAAGAACTCCAAACTCGTGGTTTTCTAGCCGATGCAATCCATGGTGGTAAATCCCAAGGTCAAAGACAAAGAGCCTTATCTAAGTTTAAATCTAGTGAAGTAAATATACTTGTAGCAACAGACGTTGCAGCCCGAGGTATTGATGTCAGTGATATATCTCATGTGATTAATTATTCGACTCCACAGACTTTCGATGACTACATTCACCGTATAGGCCGGGCTGGACGAGCCGGTAAAACTGGTTACGCCTTAACGTTTATCGAAAATTAATCTGTCCCTGTTCTTTGGACTAGATTATTATCATCATCCCAATACCATTCAGGGATTGGCTGAGGAGTAGCACCTTCTGGAAAATCTTTGCTAATAATAGTCCTGCGATAATACCATTCACCGCTAGTACTACTATCCACACAACTTTTTCCAACATTAGATAATTGGATAATTCTACCAACTTGTTGACCTTGGTGATCATCGGTTTTAATTTTATTTTTAGTATCAATTACAGCTGCTTCGTTAAGTAAAATCAATCTACCTAATTTTGGTGGTTCACCATGATTAACAACATCTTGAAGATGTTCTTGAAGTGTCGTCAATGCATCCTGAATGTATTCAGGTTTTTCTAGAAATGTTTTTAAAGTTCGTCGGGCTACAACTCTAGCAAGTTGACAAATTTTTTCTTCATACCTATCTAAATCATAGTATTTTATACACCCACGACAATCTGCAGTTTCAGGGACCCAAAAATCATCCAATGGTATTGGCACTTCAATAGAACTCATTAATTCCAGATTACTCCATGTCAAATTTATTGTAAATTACCCACAGAAAAAGTAATACAATTTTTCCTAATATATTTCAATAAGGATACAATGTAGTTAATGGAATTTGAGAGTATATATAAATCGCTTAATAAAGCTCAAAAAGAAGCCGTTGATACAATTGACGGACCAGTATTAGTAATTGCTGGGCCTGGAACTGGAAAAACCCAATTACTTGCCACTCGTGCAGCAAACATTCTAAAAAAAGATAGTACGCTACTTCCGACGAACATTTTATGTCTAACTTTTACTGAAAGTGGTCAAGTAGCTATGCAACGCCGCTTAATTGAACTAATGGGGGAATCTGGGGCACACGTCGCTGTGCATACTTTCCACAGTTTTGGAACTGAAATAATTAACCAATACCCTCAGTATTTTTATCAAGGTGCAAATTATTCTCCAGCTGATGAGCTGACTACGCATGAAATTTTAGTTGAAATATTAGAAAACTTATCTTTTAGAAATCCATTAGCTACAAAAAATCAAAACGAATTTGTATATTTGAAGAGTATTAAATCTCGCTTAGCAGAACTGAAAAAAGCTGCCCTTACACCAGATGAATTTAGAGAACTAATTAAAGATAATCTAAAATTCGTTGATTTTATCGAACCAATAATTATTGAATTATTCGATGTAACTAGTTTTAGTAAAAAAGAAGATATAGTTAGAGCATCCAAATCATTAGACATAGCTAAGTCATACAAACAACCAAGTTTGAAGGTCAGTGGTTATAAGCCGTTAAAAGATGTATTTATCGATACTTTTGGCGAAGCTGTTGAAAAAGCAGAAACACTTAATAAACCCAAACCAATAAATGATTGGAAAAAAGATTGGTTTGCTCGTGATCGACGAAATAAAGCGATATGTAAGCAGCGAGAGATTTTAGATAAACTTTTATCACTTGCTGATGTTTATGAAAAATATCAGTCGTCGCTGGAAAGTCGCAAGCTATTTGATTTTGATGACATGATCGTTAGAGTAGTCCAGGCATTAGAAACCAGAAAAGACTTAGCTTTTGAATTACAAGAACAATATCAATACTTTTTAGTTGATGAATTCCAGGATACTAACGCAGGTCAACTAAGAATGTTGAATGCACTCGCAGACCACCCCGTAAATGAAGGTCGTCCAAATATTTTGGTGGTAGGTGATGATGATCAAGCAATATATGCCTTTCAAGGTGCTGAACTGAATAACATTCTTGGCTTTAAGGAAGCATATAGCGATGTTAAATTAATCACCTTAACAGATAATTATCGAAGCTCCACCAAAATACTTGATGTTTCTAGAAACATCATTACACAGGGAATTGATCGTTTAGAAACTAGATTTAATGATATCGATAAGACACTTGTTGCCAAGATTAATCCCAGCCCAAGTGTCATCGAACGGCAATTATTTAATACCCAAGCCCACGAATATGAGTGGATTGCAAAACATATCAGCAGGCAAATTAAGAATGGTCAAGATCCCAAAGAAATCGCTGTTATATGCAGGGAACATAAATACTTAGAGAATCTGTTGCCTTATTTATATGATTTAGGTATTCCTGTAGCTTACGAACGTCGTCAGAATGCCCTGGACAACCGCGAAATAGAAGAGCTAATAACCCTAAGTAAAACTGTTGATGCTATTTCTAAACAACGTATTGACGAAGCAAACGGCTTGTTGCCACAGCTATTAAGTTGCGACTTCTGGCAAATTAATGCGACGGATATTTGGAAGTTAAGTCTAGCTAGTCATCTGTTTTTCCAAGAAAACCACCAGCCAGCCTACTGGATTGATTTGATGCTAAATGGAGATTATGGATCAAAATTAAAATTAGCTGCAGAGTTTTTACTAGATGCTGCAAAATTGAGTCACAATCATTCATTAGAACAAGTTATAGACTTTTTAGTAGGCAATACATCATTCTCAACTAATGAAGAGTCATATCAAGAAAATGATTTATCAGATATTAAGACAAAACTCACTTCGATTTCTCCATATAAAAACTATTATTTTAACAGTGAAACTTTAAAAAATAAGACGGAAGAATATTTGGCCTTATTATCTAGTTTGTCAGCAATTCGCAACCAGTTAAGACGATATAGGGCAGATACTAAATTATCTTTGAGTGATTTTGTATATTTTGTAGAATTGTGCCGCCAAGCAGGAGTAACAATTAATGTACCAGGTCTTCATGGCAATGTTAATGAAGCTATCCAATTAATGAGTGCCCATGGTAGTAAAGGCTTAGAGTTTGAAACCGTATATTTAATCTCGGCAGTCAACAAAGTTTGGGACACAAAGGGCAGGGGTAGCCTACTAACACTAGCACCAAACATGTATAGTATTGCTCACACTGAGAATCAGGATGATAATTTACGTTTATTCTATGTAGCTATGACTAGAGCTAAGCGACAGCTATATATTAGCGGTTATTTAAGAAATGATGATAACAAGGAAGTTACTGCCTTTGGTGCTTTAGAAGATTCAACTGTTAAACAATATATGCCTTCACCTGAAAAGCTAGATAACTTTAAAGAAGATGATGAATTAAGGGTCAGGCTAACAGAACGTCAATGGTACGATCGCCATTATCAATTACCTAAGAGTACTATGCAGGTCTTATTATCTTCTCGTTTGCAAAATTACCACTTGAGTGTGACACATCTCAATAACTTCTTAGATGTTACAAGAGGTGGGCCAATTAACTTTCTATTGGGTAATTTATTACAGTTCCCGGCAGCTATGAGTCCCAGTGCAGCATTTGGAAGTTCCATTCATGAAACACTAGAACATTTGCATAAATTTGTTAATACACATTCGAAATTTCCAAACTCAAAAGAATTAATAGAATATTTTGAAGCAAGTTTAAAACTGAAAAGGTTAGCTACCACCGAAGAAAAATTATATCTTGAACGTGGAAGAAGCTGTATTAAATCATTTATTGAGCAACGCCAAAAATTAGTTAAGCCAAGTCAGATTGCTGAACAAAATTTTTTCTCACAAGGCGTATTAGTTAACGATGCTCGATTAACTGGAAAACTTGATGTCATCGAAATTAGCAAACTTAATGCTAACGTAATCGATTACAAAACAGGAGCGGCGCTTACCGATTGGGAAATACGAAATAAAAGTCTATATGAAAAAATTAAAATTCATAATTACAAAAGACAACTATATTTCTACAAATTACTCATAGATAATTCGCGAAGCTGGGGAGATAAGGGTATCAAGCTTATTAGTGGTGAATTAGTATTTGTTGAGCCAAATAAACAAAATTCAATCAGTTCAATTCAATTAAACCTAGAAGATTCATTTGAAATTGAAAGACTGAAGAAATTAATCAGTGCAGTTTGGCAAAGAATACAAAACTTAGACTTCCCGGAAGTTTCAAATTACGAACAAAACGCCAATGGCATCATTGATTTTGAAGATTATCTAATAGGGTCTTAAGCTTAAACCAAAAAAGCGCCCCTGCTTGGAGGCGCTAATTTTGGTTTTGTTAAACTCTACTATTTACTTTTTAGCTTTTTTAGCCGGAGTCTTTTTTGAAGCCGGAGCTATTTTTGCGGCTGCTGATTTACCAGTAGTCCACTTATAAGCTGGATCAAGTGCATAAACATACAAGTTCATACCTACAAGTCCACCAATGATTGGACCTAGGAAGTAGTTAACATCAAAGCTACGTACACCTAATGCTAGAGCTGGGTTTAGTAAACCATTTGATGCCAAACCTGCAACTGTGATGCCTAGAAAGAATGCGGTACCAATTGTTGCTGCTGCTTGCCAACCTTCAACTTTTTTAACTACGACTGCTGCAAAGGCAATAGCAAATACTGCAGTACCTAATGCTTCAGCTAGCATAATGCGCCAGTCAAATGAAGTTGTTGTATTTTTTAGAGTGTGGTTGGTTAGGTATTGATATACCTGCCATCCAGCCAACGCTCCCAAAGCTTGGACTACTATATAGGCGACAGTTTTCGCAAGTGACAACTTGCGGATACTGAACAATGCCAGCGATACCGCTGGATTAAAGTGCCCACCTGATGTTTGTCCCGCAGCACTAAAGAATGTTGCGATTGCTATACCTGCTGCTATTGCCGTAAAGAATGGCAAGCCATAACGACTAACGTTAAGTACAATCAATACCAATACGAATGTACCTATGGCCTCGACTAGCAGCGCTGCTATGTCTCGCTGTTTCATTTTGAAAGACCCTCCTTAATTTTTTACCTTATAGCATAACGATAAGAGGTTATGAATAAAAAATCAAGTAAATATGCATTTTTGTTTAATTTTTTGTTTCACTTGAATTTAACAAATACTTTATTAAAAAACTTAAGAATAGACTTGTTAACACCTATAAAATACAATATATAACATGGTGTTTGATGATTATAAGACTAAAGACAGCGTAGTAATTGTTTATACAGGAGATGGCAAAGGCAAAACATCTGCCAGTCTAGGCCTATTAATTAGAGCTTTAGGAGCTGGGTGGCGTGTAGCATATATTCAATTTATAAAAAATTGGGAAGTCAATGAACACAAATTTATTAAAACAATCGATCCTATATTTAAGAACCAACTCCTATTTTATAAAGGTGGTGGTGGATTTTATAATGCCGGTAATTTGAGTGCTAAAGGTGTTACTAAGTCAGAGCATAAAAAGTTAGCCTTAGAAGCTTTTAATATTGCCCTTAAAAGTGCCTGTAGTGGAGATTTTGAATTAGTGATCTGTGATGAGATTAACAATGCTGTTCATGATGGACTCTTAGAATTAAATAAGCTATCTAAACTTATTGATGCTAGATCAATAAAAACTAGTTTATGCCTTACGGGACGAGACTTTCCAAAAGAATTATTACCAAAAGTAGATATTGCAACAAATATGAATAAAATAAAACATCATTTTGATGACAAATTCCTGGCAAATAACGGTATAGATTTTTAAAGAATCATAAGCATTTTAATCCGTTAATGAATAGTAATTTTTACAATGAGCTTTGACATATTTTATATAGCAGTAGTAAGCTAAAAATATAACAAAAATGTTGAAAGACCGCGTAAATAAATTGCGCGGTTTTTAGATTTTACAGATTAAATAGCTTTGGATTTTCTGAGTAACAAAAAACTAACATATCCGGGTATTATAGGTAGCCAAAAAGTAATAAGTCTAAATATTACAATGGTAGAAAAAACTACACTTGGTTCAAATTTAAACGATACTAGAGCAGCATATAGCCCCGCTTCGACACCTATAAGCCCACCTGGTGTTAAAACTACTGCACCTAACAAAATACCTGCTGTATATGCTACAAAGGCTTGAACAAATGACACATGAAGACCGCTTGCATGAGCAGATGCATATAAAATTGCTACATAAAATAATGTAACTAAAGAAGCTCCAATAAGCCCCAAAAGTAGTTTATGTAAATTCTTCCGGTAGTCTAGAATATATAGCCAGGTTTTAATAATAAATTGTTTAAACTTGAGCCACATATTTTGCCTTTTACTTAAGAAATAAATAACTAATATAAGAAGTAAAAGTATTATTAAAATAATTTTAATGGAATAGACTCTTCCTTCGATAAGATGCTTTGGTGATAAATTACCAATCAATAAAGCAATAATCAGGAGTAATAAATGACTCACTATAGCCACAATACTATTTGTAGCAACTACTGAACTTGCTTCGCTTGGTGAATGTTTACTTCTTATAAGGTAATCCGCATTTAACCCAATTCCACCAAAACCTCCAGGAATTAAACGATTAGCAAAAGATGTAGCTATTTGGACCAATACCGTTTTTACATATTTAATTGGTGATTTTGCTAAGACTATATAAACAAACGCCGATGCAAAGTAGGTTAACACCAAAAAACATACCGCAATCACAACCCAATCTGTATTCGCTTTAGTCGCCACCCTCAAACCTTGTTTTATTTGGTCAGCTTTGGGAACTACAAAGATTACAAATAATAACAGGATAAGAAGATAAAATAATATCCGAAGCAATATTATGTTTAATTTAGAATTTTTTGATTTGATTTTATTTTTTTGTTCGTCCATTATAATTTCTCAAGTTAAGATTCAAAAATATGCAAAATCTTTTTATCTGAAAAGTATTCTTCTCTAAAAATTGTACCAATATCCCAACTTTTAATTTTTACCCCTATAGGTAGATCGTTGGAAATGTCACCACCTCTTAGATATAGCAATCCATTAGCTATTTGATTTTGTGAAACCTTTATTAGCTTAGGTTGTGACCATCCCCAAACAATATCTAATTTATCTACAGCTCTTGATACAACAAAATCAAATTTTCCATTAATTTTTTCTACACGATCATTTGAAACAGTTATATTCAATAATCCTAAATGTTCAGCAATATCCTTTACAACTTTAATCTTTTTACCTATAGAATCTACTAGTAAAAAATCTGTGTCTGGAAACAATATTGCTAATGGAATTCCCGGAAATCCGCCACCTGTTCCCAAATCTAATATTTTTGTACCCGGAATAAATTGAACTATTTTAGCTATAGCTAAGCTATAAAGCACATGATGTAGGTATAAATTTTCTATATCCTTACGAGAAATTACATTAATTTTTTGATTCCAATCAAAATAAAGTTCATTTAAAGCAGTTAACTGATTGATTTGTCGTTCGGTTAGATCTGGAAAATATTCTAAAATACTTTTTAACATTCTTTATAAGTGTAACTTAATCGGTAAATTCTTGAGCCAGAATTTATTATTAATAAGTTTCTATTAATTCTATAAGAGATTTTATAAGTAATTTCGTCATCTTCTTTTCAGTAAATTGGCGAGCGATTTTTACTGATGCAACTGAATATTGCTGACGAAGATCTTCATCGTTTATTAATTTTATAATCGCTTCCGCATAATCTTTAGCTCTCGGCTTCGTTAATATTCCATTGATACCATTTTGCACTACCTCATTTACAGGCTCATCGCACCAAACTATCGGTAATCCTGCACAGGCTGCTTCATTCAATACTAGAGCCTGAGTATCATACAGAGATGGGAATACAAAAACATCTCCCGAACAAAAAACATTACCTAACTTATGACGTGGAATACGTCCAGTAAAAACAATTCGGTCGGAATAATTTGTCGCTGCAGCTTTTAATTCTAGCTGTTCACGGTAATCAAAGTCGCCAACCATCACTAATTTTGCCGTTGGTTGTTTTTTAATCACGATTTTGAATGCATCAAGAAGCATATCTAAGTTTTTTTCTTTGCCAAGACGTCCTACATAAAGCACGATAAAATCATTGTCAGAAACATTATATTTAGTTTTAAATTCTTTACACTTCTTCGAATTTACGGGTAATCTATTAACACCCGTCGGAATACTTACTATTTTTGTCTTCACACCTTGCTCTATAAGTTGTTTGGTACTTTTTTCAGATACGCATATTACTAAGTCACAACTATTATGTAATCCCGACAATATCGCTATAGTTGTTTTTTGACTCCAGGTATTTTGACGTTTTCGAGGCGCCATTAATTTTCTTGTAACCTCAGCAATTTCTTTTAAATTCATTTTTAAAGCAAATGGGGCACTAGCAGACAAGGCAAGCAAAGCCGGTAAAGTGGATGGGTAGATTTTTATATACTCAACCAAATCTGTAGCGTATTGCTCGACTAATGGAATGCCGTTCTGTTTAGCTACATATGCTCCAAGCAGACCGACTTGACCCGGGGTAAAAAACATCACTAAATCAAAATTCATTTTGCTAAGTTTGCGAGCAGTTCTGGTAGGCGAAAAGACACTTACTAAATACTCATCATAAAGCAAACCCTCTACACCAGGAATCCAGACTACCTTTTTATTAGGCAATTTTGGATTATGCCGACCTCTTAGTCCCGGTCGGGGAGCTATGATTACAACTTCATGACCTAGGGCAACTAAATTTTCATAAAGGATATCTATAACATAGACTATGCCATTGGTAGAAGGATGATAAGTATCAGTAAATAATGCTAACTTCATAAGTATGTCTAGATTCTATTTTAGCAAGCTTTAGATAACTATTTGCTTTTGATATAGTAAACATAAGGTCTTTATGGATAATCTAAAACGGTCTAATAAGCCGATCGATCGACATCAAAAAATCAAGAATCACCCTATTAAAAGACAGGGTAGAGTTTCTAGATTATGGCATAGATATAAGCGACTTAGATTATGGCATAAAATTGTAGTAACATTAGCGGCCTTAGTTATTTTTGTTATATTACTTTTTTACGCTAGCACGCTTGTTGATACATTAATGCCAGCCACTAATAATCCAGAATTTGGCGTAAGTTTTTCGACAGAGTATGCCCAGGAGCTAGGACTTAATTGGAAAAATTGCTTACTGGCGATTATGAATGACCTACATATTAAACGATACCGGTTTATGACTTATTGGGAGCAAGTTGAACCACAGCCAGGTGTATATAACTACAGTGACGTTGATTGGCAAATGAATCAGGCTGTTGCCCATAATTATAAAGTTAGCTTAGCTATTGGACTTAGACAGCCAAGATGGCCGGAGTGCCATCAGCCACAATGGGCAGCTGCGCTTCAAACTTCTAACCCCAATTTGTGGCAACAAGATTTACTCACCTACATTACAAACACAGTCGACCGATACAAAAACAATCCAGCCCTGCAAAGTTGGCAACTTGAGAACGAGTCGCAGAATACCTGGTTTGGAGATTGTATTGATCATGACCGATCCCGAATTATCGAAGAATTTAATTTAATCAAGAAACTCGACCCCAATCATCCGGTTTATATGAGCTTGAGTGATGAAACAGGTATCCCTATCGGTCAGCCGACACCAGACGCCTACGGTTTTTCAATTTATCGAATTGTCTGGAATGATAAATCTCCATTCCACTTTTATATAACTTATCCGACACCACTTTGGTTCACTAGACTTAGAGCCCTGTACATAAGAGTGTTCAAACATCGCCCATCATTTATTCATGAACTGCAGATGGAACCCTGGGGACCAAAGTCGACCGAAGACCTCACTACGCAACAACAATATCAGTCGATGAGTCCGGCGCAGATGAAAACTAATCTGTTATTTGCTCGGAAAACAGGTTTAACACCAATTTATATGTGGGGTGGTGAGTGGTGGTATTACCGTCTAACCATCAAACATGACCCACAACCTTGGAACATCATTAAACAAGAACTTATAAAGTTCCCCAACTAACAGATTGATTTATCTAGTACAATAAGAGTTATGGCACAGAGAAAAGGCAATAGCTCATCGACTATCATCAATCGTCGAGCCCGCCACGACTACCAGTTAAAACAAAACTTCATGGCCGGAATAATGCTAAGCGGACCTGAAGTTAGAAGTTTAAGAACCGGCCACGGTCATCTTCGAGGCGCCTTTGTAAATATTAAAGATGATGAGCTTTGGCTTTTTAACGCTACAATCACCCCGACTAATACTAATAAGAATGCCTTAACTGAAGAAAACCAGACCAGACCAAGAAAGCTATTGGTAAAAAAGCGTGAGCTAAACGAACTATTAGCGGCAAAGACTCAGGGATTAACAATTATCCCAACTAAACTAATTACAAATAGTAAATATATAAAAATTGAGATTGCTATTGCTCGGGGACTTAAAAAATACGACAAGCGAGAAAAAATAAAGCAACGTGATACTGAGCGCGATGCAAAAAGAACATTCAAGCGATAACTATCAATAAATTTGGCTTAATTTTAAGTGAGTTATACTAAGAAGTGTTATGAAGATATTTTCCTGGAATTGTAACGGGATAAGAGCAGTAATTAACAAGGGCGCGTTTCAATCATTTTTATCAGAATTTAATCCGGATATTCTTGGATTGCAGGAAACTAAAGCCCAACCAGAACAGGTAGAACTTGACCTACCAGAATACAAAGTTTTTTGGAATAGTGCCGAAAAAAAAGGCTATAGCGGTACCGCGCTTTTAAGTAAAATTCAGCCAATTAAAATTGATAAAAATTTTCCAGAAGCAATTGCTAAGAAATATGATTTCTTTGATACAGAACTCAGAGATTCGCATAGTGAGGGCCGAATTTTGACTGCTGAATATGAAAGTTTTTATTTTGTTACTGTATATACTCCCAATTCAAAAGGAGATTTGTCTAGACTTCCGCTGCGTAAAAATATTTGGGACCCAGCATTTCTCGATTATGTAAAGTTTCTTGAAAAAACTAAACCGGTTATTTTTTGCGGTGATCTAAACGTTGCCCATCTACCAGAAGATCTAGCTCATCCAGAATCGAATGAAGGTACCCATGGTTACACTGAAGAGGAAAGAGCCGGTTTTCAATCTTTTATTGATGCAGGGTTTATCGATACTTTTAGATTGTTTACGAAAGGCAATGGCTATTACACCTGGTGGACTCACTGGGCTAACGCTAGAGCCCGAAATATTGGTTGGCGGATAGATTATTTTCTAGTGTCCTCTAGCTTAATGGATAAAATTAAATCAGCGAAAATCTATCCTGAATTCATGGGATCCGATCACTGCCCAATAAGCATAGAAATCGATATTTAAATATGTCATACGAATACTGGCAAAAGCAATCTATCGATAGTCCCTTATTTGAAAATTTAATTTGGAGCAAACCTCAACAAAAATCTAGAGCGGGGAAACTTCTAATTATTGGCGGTAATTTACATAGTATTAGTTTGCCAGGTGAAGCGTATGAAATTGCCCAAAAACAATTAGTCGGTGACTGTAAGGTAGTGATGCCTGACGCTACAAAAAAACTACTAGGATCTAAACCGCCTTTGAGTATCGAATTTAGTTCTAGTACGCCCAGTGGTAGTTTTAGCAGTAAGGCATATGATGATCTTGTCAGTTTTATTTCTTGGTCTAATGCTACGTTATTTGCAGGCGATTTTAGTCATAGTAGCGAAACTGCCATTTTATTTGAAAAATTAGTCTCTGTACCTGGAATGCAAATTTACACTCTAGACAGTGTCGATAACTTTATTATCAATCCTATGTCTATCCTAAATAGAGAGGATACGCTTCTAGTTTTAAATATGGCTGAACTGCAAAAATACGCCTTAAATGCCGGTTTCCAAAAAGCATTCATATCCAATATGGAAATACTGCAGTTGGTTGAGCATTTAAATGAATTTACTAAAACTTATAGCTGTCATATTGTTGTCGAACATAACTCTCAAATATTAGTTGCAAGTGGTGGGCAAGTTATTAGCACTAAGCTGACAAAAGAGCCTAATGAATGGCAAATAAAAATAGCAACTACTGCAGCCGTCTGGTGGTTACAGAATCCAACCAAACCGCTTCAAGCAATAGCTACAGCTATAACCCAATCCGGATTATAGATAATCATTATCTGAATTTATTGGTACCGCGAGCCGGACTTGAACCGGCACGAGCGTAAAGCTCACAAGATTTTGAGTCTAGCGCGTCTACCAATTCCGCCACCGCGGCATCAATAAACTCAGACTATCAAATTATAGAATTGTAACTCCTATAAAGTAAAGCAGGGGTATTGTACTATAATTAATCATGTTAACCAAAGTTTAGAATAAGGATAAAATGGCCCAAGCTTCAAATGATTTACCAATTCCGAAAGAGGACCCGGCATCTCCTCCTGAAGAGAATGCCCCAGCAGCATCAATTATCCGTCACAAACTAGATCGATTATACGAGAAAGAGCCAGAAGTCAAAGCAGAAGAATCTGAAATTTCTAAAATTGGAGCTCAATCAAAACACCAAAAATTTATTGAAAAGTTAATGACTTCCGGCAGTAGCCTTGTAGATATTCAGACGGCCTGGCATAACTATTATCACGAATTACCAGATGATGAGAAGCATAAAGTTTGGCAGGAGTTTTACGAGAACAACAATCGCAGCTCTAAATACTACTCGTATTTAGCGAAACAACAGCCCGCAATAGAAAAACCATCAAAACCTTTAGCTCCTGAACATACCCAGCATCAAACAATCCAACACCTTGTAGGTAGTATTGAAAGCAGCGAACTTGAAGATGGTTCATCTAAACCACAATCAACGGCGACCATTAAACAACACTTACTTAATACAGTAACTTCTCAAGGTAAGATTAAAAAAAGACAACACCTTCAATCACTAATATTTGGTTTGTGTTTTGGTTTTCTAGTTTTATTCATCTTTATGTTTAGTTTTTTTAACGAGCGTTTTATAGCTCCTTTTATTACACCAAGTAGAGATATCGGGAATACTAATATAATTGTCGATGCGGCTTCCGTAGGACCCGATCCTGTAGTAATTATTCCTAAAATCAATGTCGATATACCAGTTGTCTATAACGTTACTGGTATCGATGAAACTTCTATGGATAATGGTCTACTAAACGGGGCCGTCCATTACCCATATTCGCCACTACCTGGCCAAGATGGAAATGTAGTAGTCGTAGGCCACTCATCTAATAACATTTTTAATCCTGGAAAATATAAGTTTGCTTTCGTACTGCTTCATGATCTACAAGACGGCGATACTTTTATGCTAAATTACCACGGCACCCAATATGTATATAAAGTTTATGAACACAAAGTAGTTAGTCGTTTTGATGTTTCAATACTTGGGCCGTCCGGGCAAACCGCTACTGCTTCTTTAATAACGTGTGACCCACCAGGAACCGCCTTAAATCGTTTAGTTGTACTGGGTGAGCAAATTAGCCCAAGTATATCCAAGAACACAGCAGCCAGTACAATTACACCAACCAAAGAGCCAACTGTCGTACCGGGCAATTCGGAAAGCTTATTTGAGCGATTAATCCATTCGCTTTAGTGATTAAATCTATTTACTAACGACTAATTGACCTGTTTCAAAACCAATTTTGCCATCAGATTGAGGCATTAAAGTAAAAATGTATTTATATTTGCTATCAAAATAAGCAGTAAATTCCGGTCGACTAGCTGTTAGTGTTTGAAGGTTGGTGCCATCAAAATCAAACTCCTGGACTTTGCTGTTTGTCACTACGGTCATTCGATCGCCATCCATCCATTTAGCTTGCTGAGTAAGCGCTATGGGCAGGGAACTGGTATATCGATATACCTGATTTTGTTGAGCATCATAGACTACGAATTGCTGGCCTGATTGCATACTTACAAATTGAGTATTATTTGAGAAAGAAACAAATTGAGGACTAGATAATGCCAAAGACATTTGAGCAATTATTGGTTTAGTATTTCCGGCACTGGTTCGACTTAGAGGATTTTTATAGATCAAAACCTTATTGGCTGCGGAGTCTGATGTTACATAATACCAATCTCCGCTATATTGCGCTAAGTCGAGCAAATATTGGTTGGTTGTATCTCGAGGTAAACTTTGCAATAGATATTTATCTGTTTGATTGCTTAGCACCATAGCCTGAGCCTGGTCTGCCTTTGCTCCTGAGTATGTTACGTAAAGTATTAAATTATCAGCAAATGATTTATAGGCAACTACATCAGTTAACACCGGTGTAGCATTTAAGCCATTAGTTAAATCAGCCGTACTTAATGTGCCAGTTGTAGTATCCAAGACATAATACTGATTATAATTTTTATTAAACAGAGTAATATACTGACTGCTAGCAATCCCTAAACCTAGCTTAGTTGAAATATTAACTGATTGACTGGCATCCTGGGTATCAATAATTAGATAGGATTTATTACCATCAGGTAATGTTTGTTCGACCAGAAGATGTCTATTGTCACTCGACCATTCTATAGGTTTTATGGCACCAAATTGTCCTTGATAACTTATTAGTTGATCTTCCGGTAAAGTAATCGATACCGGAGCAGTATTAATATTAGTGGTATCAAAAATACTTAAGACAGGAGATGTAGCACTTGGCTGAGACACTATCCAACGATCATTTGGACTTTGACTGACCCAAACTGGAGGAGAATCAAGAACTTGAGTTATGCCAACTGTAATATTATTTGGAATTAGAAGCGGATAAGAGATGTACAGGACAGAACCTCCAAGCAGATTAAATTTTTTGCTCCAGGTGCGATAATTGCTCTGGCTGATACTTATACTGTGTTTGCCGGAAACCAGCTCAACTTTCATATTTGAGTTGCCTTTAAGCTGTCCATCAATATATACTTTGCCGGAAACTGGTTGGGTATCAATGAAAACTAAGCCACTTTGAACAACGCCACTTTCAGGACTGTAGCCATAACCTTGGGCCAGATAAACCACAATTAATGTCGCCAATCCTATTAAGATAGCTACCAAAAAATATCCAACGAACAAACGAATTGTCCGATCGCGCTTTTTCTTATAGTCGAGAAATTCCATGAGGTAGCTCTATTTTTGCATGGTTTATGATTTTTTTCTACTATCCCAGTATCTATATATTAAAAAAGTCTTGCGAAAATATTAAGCAAAAGCGTAGTATAAGGTTTAGCCATAAGAGAAACTAATTAAAAAACGGTCGTGAGTTAAGTGAAAAACATAATTGAAATAAACGGCAGAAAATATGATGCCATTACAGGCAAATTATTAACTGAACCTAAAGTTTTGCATGATAAAACACCCAAGAATAATATTCCTCATCCAATAAAAATGGCTGCCACAATTGATGGATTCAGTCGTCGTCGTCCGCATGCCGCACCAACTGTTCACAAAAATCATCCAACTATTGTCGGTACCAAAACTCAATTTGCTCCAAAGAGAACCGAGAAATCTCAAACATTGCTTAGAACCGCTGTAAAAAAGCCTATCGGACCAATGACTAGTAGTAAAAGTTCTAGTTATGGTTCTACCATCAAACCAATACCAGAAAGTCGATTACTACGTGCCAAGCAAGTAATTCGCAGTCAAACAATTACTCGATTTAATAATACTTATAAAGATAATCCAAAAGTTACTACAGGCCTAAAAGTCATGCCTTCACCAGCAACTAAATCAGCTCCGCCAGAACCACCATTTTGGGGAAAATTTATTCCACACAAAAAAATCCAGAAACAACAAGTATTTAACCACCCAATATTTAAAGCAATTAATAATAATTCACAAAATCATACCAAGATAAAACTTCATAAAAGGATTGCAAACAGCCTGCATATTAAAATTAGTATCCTGGCAATAATTTTAGCTTGTATTGTAATCGTTGGGTTAGCCGGTATTTTAGCCTATAGAAGCGTACCCTCTATCGCTATGAAAGTCGCCGATAGCCAAGCAGGTTTCCCTGGAATCTTACCTAGTAATATACCCGCCGGATATTCATTCAAGGGACCTATTAAATATTCCAAGAACATTATTACCATTGAATACAAATCTGATACAAATAACATTTTTACCGTAACTCAAAAACCAACAAACTGGACTAGCGAATCTTTGGAAGCTAATTTCCTAAGCAATCCTGGTAGTGATCCAATTACTTTCCATAGTCAAGGATTGACAGTATATATCTACGGCAGTAGTGATGCAACATGGGTAGACAAGGGTGTTTGGTATATAGTTAACAGCAATGGAACACTTTCCTCTGACCAGATACTTGCTCTAGCCGGTAGTCTATAACTTGAAGATTACCTCTGTTTTATGACATACTAAATCTAATATGAACGTAAGAACACGATTTGCGCCAAGTCCTACCGGCTTTTTGCATGTAGGAGGAGTTAGAACAGCTCTTTTTGCCTGGTTAGTTGCAAGGCAAGCAAATGGCAAATTTATATTAAGAATTGAAGATACTGATAAAAGTAGGGAAGTCGTAGGAGCTGAACAACACATTAAAGATAGCCTAAAATGGGCTGGAATTGACTGGGATGAAGGTCCGGATAATGGCGGACCCTATAGTCCCTATAGACAGTCTGAAAGACTAGACATTTACAATGAATGGGCCAAAAAACTAATTGATAATGGCCGAGCTTATGCAGACCCTTATTCCCAACAAGAATTAGAAATTTTTAGAGAGCAAGCAAAGAGAGAGAAGCGACCATTTTTATATCGCAATCATCGACCAGAAAGTCCAACTGTTTGGGATGGTAAAAAACCTCTCCGATTTAGATCCGATCCCAAATCTTATAATTGGCACGACGAGGTAATGGGCGACTTAAATAGTGGACCGGAAGTTATTGATGACATTATTTTAATTAAATCTGACGGTTATCCCACTTATAACTTCTGCCATATAGTTGATGATGCGTTAATGCAAATTACTCATGTTATTAGAAGCCAAGAATTTATATCTTCCGTACCAAAATATTTAAATATATATGAAGCTTTAGATGTAAAACCTCCATTGATGGCCACTCTACCTTACGTAATGGCAATTGATGGCAAGAAGAAATTAAGCAAAAGGGATGGAGCCAAAGACATATTAGATTATGCCAAAGAGGGATATTTACCAGAGACAATGGTTAATTTTTTGGCCACACTTGGTTGGAACGATGGCACCAAGCAAGAAATTTTTTCAGTAGAAGAACTGATTACTAAATTTAGTATTGATAGGGTTCAAAAAGCTGGAGCCCGATTTGATGAACAACGTTTACTTTGGATGAATGGAACATGGATTAGAAGTCTTGACTCGAGCGAATTGTATAGTCGGTGCCAAGATTTTTGGCCTAACGAAGCTGACAATTTTGACGAGAACTATAAAAAACAAGTACTAGTTATCGTAAAAGATCGATTAAAAACTTTAGCCGATTTAAGTAAACTTAGCAGTTTCTTATTCGTTGAGCCAGAACCCAATCTTGATTTGATTAAATCCAACCCAATACTAGGCAAAATTGACATGACAGAGCTTGCAAAACTACTAAAAATTTCGCTAGATACTTTAAACGAAATTGAATTTACTGAATCAATCATTCAATCGACTTTAAATAATTTACTTCAATCTACAGGCCAACAACCTAAAGTATTATTTAGCCTGATACGCATTTCGACAACTTGGGCCCCATTTAGTCCTGGATTATCAGAGACATTAAATATTCTGGGCAAAGAACGTAGTTTAAAACGACTACAAAAAGCCATAGATCTACTATCCTAAACAGCTAAAATTAACCCTTTAATTCGTGCTACAATGAAAGCATTAGCTTTATATTTTAGTTACTAAAAGAAAAATAAATTTATATGGATGATATTATCCGGCCGCCAAGGCAAAATTATAAAAAAAATCTACCAGTAAATAATGACCAACAGGGAATAATTAAAACTGATGATCCTTTGCTCGAGCCATTTATTCCTCCCGATAATGTTGAAACTATCGATTTAGACATAGACGAGCCGAAAGAAGAATTCAAATTTATACCTAAAGCCAAAAGCTTCAGAAAGAAATTGATGATCTCGGTAGCTATATGTACCGTATTACTATTCATCGCTGGATTACTATATAAGTTTGAGATTAACCCTACTGTAAATACTAAAAGCCATACAGTATTGACAGTTGCTAAAGTTGTGAAGATTAATAATCAATTTGTTGCACCGCTAACAGGTGAGCTCGTCTCAAGTGCTAGTCTCGCTTCAAGACCTGTCACTGGTCTGATGATTGAAAATAGTCTAGCTGCTAGACCTCAAAGCGGTTTAGTAGATGCTGGCGTAGTATTTGAAGCTGTTGCCGAAGGTGGCATTACACGCTTTTTGGCGCTCTATCAAGAAGCTCAACCCCAATATATTGGACCTATACGTAGCACTAGACCTTACTTTATAGATTTCGCACTTGGGTTTGATGCCAGTCTGGGTCATGTTGGTGGCAGTCCAGATGCTTTAAGTGATATAAAAACACTAAACGTAAAAGATTTGGATGAATTTTATAATGGCAGCAGCTATTGGCGTATTACGTCACGTGCAGCCCCACATAACGTCTATACTAGCTTTGCTAAGCTAGATGCTCTCAATCAAGCTAAAGGTTACACCAGCAGCACATTCACGCCATTTGTACGTAAGAATGACGTACCGCAGACTCCGACAGCAAGTTCAATTGATTTTGAAATTTCTGGGTCTGATTACAACCCACATTATCAATATGATCCTTCTACTAATTCTTATTTGCGTTTCCAAGATGGTCAGCCACATACAGATCAACAAACTGGTACCCAAATTTCTCCAAAGGTGGTAATTGCGTTGGTCATGCCGGAAAGTCTGGCGGCCGATAAGGATCATACAATATATGCAGATGTTGGTTCAGGTAAAATGTATGTATTCCAGGATGGTATAGTCAGTATTGGCACCTGGTCAAAGAATAACCGGCAAAGTCAATTTGTCTTCAAGGATTTAGATGGCTTGCCAATGAAACTGAATACCGGCCAAACTTGGATATCAATCGTTGGTAATGCAAGTGATGTAACATATAAAAATTAAAATATGATTCCATATTTACAACCATTGAAAGAAAGTGTCTGGATTCGTATAACGGCACTAGCTTTATTTTGCGGTCTAAGTAGTGTGGCTATCTGGATAATATTTTATGATTACTTGTCAGTAGGCATAATTTTTGCCGCTTTGATTTCCGGCATATTTACTATTTTGGCTGCATTTTTGCTAGGTAAGGTTACGACTGAGTATGCTCTTAAGCCAACGGATTTTTTGGCAAGTGCAATTTTACTCGTTACTAGAGAGGAAAATCAAGTTCCAGAACCAGATCCTAATGGTTTAGACAGCAGTAAAGAATTCTTAGTAAGTCTAGCTAAGAATGTTTATGAGCTGGTAAGTGATAAGCCTAGTTCAAAGATTGATGAATCAGAGTTACCGTTTTATCGAACCGTTATAAATACTTTGCCACTGCCGATTATAGTTTTAGGTAAAGGCCAACATATTAATTTTGCAAATGATTCAGCACTGCATTATGTCAATTTACCAGCTAATGAAGTCATCGATAAGCCACTCTATGATGCCCTAAATTTATCCTTTGTAAGCAGCTTGACTCTTGAATCATGGTTGTCTGAATGTGCTAAAAATGCAGTGACGGAAAACGAAATCTGGGAGCGTGTCCGCCTGGA
>Ga0302320_10006505_pt1 | contig 25924 bp, 20 predicted proteins | sample Bog_T0_3_FD_202130 | JGI IMG/M metagenome (GOLD analysis project Ga0302320, IMG submission 202130) | Peat permafrost microbial communities from Stordalen Mire near Abisko, Sweden - Bog_T0_3 | ecosystem: Environmental > Terrestrial > Soil > Wetlands > Peat | place: Sweden: Abisko, Stordalen Mire... | reverse complement strand
CGACAAGGATGCATCGTCGGGGACGCCACCTAAACAGTTTTTGGCGCTCGATGGGGTTCCCATCCTGATTCACTCGTTGCGCGCCTTTGCCTCCGTGGCGCGGGTGACGGCCATCTGCGTGGCTGTGCGCAAGGTGGAGATGGAGCGTGTGCAGGCGCAAATTACCGAGTTTGGCACCGAGTATGGATTTGCCGGCAAGGTCCGCGTGGTTGAGGGCGGCGACAATCGCCAGGAGTCCGTCTCACACGCGCTGGCCGCGCTGGCCGCCGAGCCAGACGATATTGTGCTGGTGCATGATGCGGTGCGCCCGCTGATTGACACGGCGACGATCGATCGCACCATCGACGCAGTGATACAGCATGGCGCGGCGATTGTGGGAATGCCTGCCATCGACACCATCAAGCAGGTGGAGCGGACGGCGCACGGGGCACTGATCACTTCGACGATTCCGCGCGAGTTTGTGGTGCTGGCGCAGACGCCGCAGGGCTTCCGCTTCGGGCTGCTTCAGCAGGCCTTTGCCGAGGCTCAGGCCGACGGGTTCGTGGGCACGGACGAAGCTTCACTGGTGGAGCGCGCCGGGCTGCCGGTGGCCGTGGTGCATGGCTCTCAGGTTAATCTGAAGATTACCCAACCGGGCGATCTGGAGCTGGCCGAGTTTTATCTGCGCCAGCGCGGCCGCTGAAGACGCTGAACGAAATCGAAATTACCGCCGAATGGTCTAAGGAACAGGCACGGTAACCATGGAAACTCGCATAGGATTTGGCTATGATTCGCACGCTTTTGCGTCGGGTGTGCCGCTGCGCATTGGCGGGCTGACGCTGGACCACCCGGAGGGTCTGGCCGGCCACTCGGACGGCGACGTACTGCTGCACGCCATTACAGACGCTCTGCTGGGCGCGATTGCGGCAGGCGACATCGGCAGTTTTTTCCCGCCGGGCGATCCGCAGTGGAAGGACGCCGACTCGGCGATCTTTCTCAACCTGGCATTGGAGACGCTGCAACGGGCAGGCTACCGCATCGTGAACATCGACGCTATGTTGATTCTGGCCGCGCCGAAGATTGCTCCCATCAGCGGCGAGATGCGCGCCCGCGTAGCTGAGTTGCTGAGCATGGGTATCGACCAGGTGAGCATCAAAGCCAAAACTCCAGAGGGTCTGAATCTGGACCACACTGCGCAATGCCACGCCGTCGTTCTGGTGGAGCGCGTGATAGAACCTGAAGAGTTGAAGAGCATGAGCGCCGTGATTGAAAGCCAGCGGCAGTTGGAAGATGTCGTGGAGGATCTGCTCAGCTCGGTGCATGGTGTGCCGAAGAAGCGGGGCGGGCTGGTCTTCGACACTGAGGATATTACTTAAGGCAGGGAACAGGGATTAGGGAATAGGGAACAGTAGGACAAGAGTATTATCTATGTTCCAGGAAGAAACAAGCGTGGACCGGGAGGCCCACGCTACAGTCGGCCGGGAGGTCGGCGCTACAGTTTCTTGCCGGGGCTACAGTTTCATACCTCGTTAACCGGTAGATACTTACCGCTGCGTCTCTGTTGCGGCGGAGGGGATGGGCGCGGGGTTCTTTCCGTTGGCGATTTCGGGGGCCTTTAAAGCTTTGGCGGCATCTTTTCCGTGGTGGCTGTCGGGATCGTATTCGGCAACTTTTGTGTAGTTTGCGCGGGCGTCGGCCAGATTGCCCAGGTGGCGATTGGCCTCGGCCAGGCCCCAGTAGACATCGGGATTCTCGGGGTCGAGCACGAGCGCGGACTCGAAGCGGGAAAGAGCGCCGCGCCAGTCCCTGGTCTGTAGATAGTAAGTGCCGACTTCAATGTCTTTGGAGGAGGCCTCCTGGTGCGTGGGCTCCTTGACGATGAGTTTTTTCTTTTTGCTGGGCTGGTCTTCCTCGGGGCGGGGAAGCAGACGCTCCAAACCGGCGAGACTGGAACTGGAGTCTTCGTCTGGTGAGCTGGCGGTGGTTGGAGCTGGGTCGTCGGGACTGCGGACGGGGTCGAGATCTTCGCCGGGCAGCGAGGATTCCGCGATTGGGGCTCTTGAGTAGACGGAATCGGGCGAGGCCGCGGGGGTGTTCTTTGAGGGCATGATTGGAATAGAACTAGTGTCTTCAGGAAAGGGATTGGAGTTGGCTGGGGTGGCTGCCGGCGTTTGGGTGTGCAAGGGCAGAGCTGCGGCGAGGCAGACGGTGCATCCCAGAGCTACTTGTAGAAACCCTTTCATTATTTTCCTCAAGGCCATTCGCGCAAGCCTGTTCGACCTGAATTGGCTGAATTAAAAAAGATCCTTCAGGGGCTAAAGCCCGGCACTCGCAATGGAGCATTTGCGGCACGACTGAAGTAGTGCCCTGATACAAAACTTGCTCAACATCAGGCATTTCATCAATCTCTGAATGCCTTTCCCTCCGAACTGATCCTGTTTCTATTATCCGCTGAATCTTGAACCCTGTTCACTGAAGCCTGTTCACTGTTAGGATGCGAATCATAGAACTCCCAAGGAAAGCATCGCACATTCGCATGGCATTGATCATCCGCTCCTCTGCAATACACGCCGCCGGCTGCTATACGACCACGCCGATTCGCAAAGGCGACCGCGTGGCCGAATATACCGGTCACAAACTCAGCAAGGCCGAGGCCGATGAGGCCTATGAGGCTTCGCCGATCACTTACCTCTTTGGACTCGGCGACGGCTCGGTGGTGATCGATGGGCATTGCACGGCGATGTTCATCAACCATAGCTGCGACGCCAATTGCGAGACGAGTGAGGTTCGCGGGCGGGTTTGGATTACGGCGATCAAGAAGATAGCGGCCGGCGATGAGATCACCTACGACTACTGTCTTTACGATGGTGGCGACGACGAGGCAGTCTGCAACTGCGGGGCGGCGAAGTGCCGAGGGACGATGTACTCGAAGATGGAGGTGCGGCGGCGGAAGGCGGCGGCCAAGAGGGCATTGAAAAAGGCTGAGGCGGAGAAGAATGGGAAGGAGCGGCGTTGAGGGCATTCCGCATCGAAGAAATTGCCCGATGGAAAAAAACGATGAAAAATCGCTAAAAGCGAAGGTATAGCGAACGAATAGTTGGCGGGCAAGTTATATTAAATGAGTTACTTAGTCTTATTTGGCGAAGATAAAGAGAATCTAAAACAGGGGGTATTTTGTTTTTTTGCTCTCTATCTTGTAGATAATGAGCATGTTAACTTTTAGCGTCCTTGCTAAAAGCGAAGTTCTGGTGAATCCAAGGTCGAGGTATTGTCTCTATCTTATTGATAATAAACAAACCGACTGACTCAAAAGCCGAACTATTATCTATCTTGTTTATAATGAGTTAGTTGACTATTTCAACCGGAAGAACCACCATTTTGCTGGGGTGGCAGTAAAGGAGCGCCGTCCCTCCGGGACTCCGGGGAAATTGTTGGGTTCGCCAACCCAGCGCTGAAGCGTTGGGCAAATAACCATTGCGCCTACGGCGCGGGCGATGAGCCGACAATTACTGGGAACGGCCCCGATTCCGTCCTTCTGGCAACCGTTGCGCCTACGGCGCGGGTTACGAGACTGCTCCCGGTGGTGAAGCTGGTACAGGCAACGAACAGCTTCTGACATGGCGGTTTCTGGTGCGGCTGGATTTTGACCGCTTTTCATGATTGTGCAGGAAGAGGTGGTAATTAACTGCAAGAATTGGGTAAAAATGTTTGGCAATGAGGTTGGTGCGATCCCATTCATCGCGATCATGCCGCGATGAATGGCACAGATTTCTGTAACTCATGGTGATTTTTCGGGGATGATGAATGGACCACCTGCCCCACCTTCCAGACGGTGAGGGTATTGGATATAAAAATTGGGCAATGGAGATTCTTATAACAAAATCAGCGAGTTAGCCTCCGCTACGCGGAGTTGGCGAGTTAGCAAGTTGGCGGAATACATTGCACGGCAGAAGATTTAACCTTCCAAGAGGCAGCGAATCCGGTAAAAGACTGATAGAAACCTGACTTTGATTGAGTTTTTTCGCAGCCTATGAATCTGTGTGCTTGCAAAACATTCTTTCACCAATGTCTGTCAGGGCTTCTGTGAGGCCTGTGGTGCGGTGGACGGATTGAGAAACCCGCTATCTGTCAGCCAATCGGCCATGCGCTGGGGCCAGGTTTTGACGGTGACCAGAGTTGAGCGGTCGCCCATGTTGAAGGCGTGGCGGCCCTTGGCGAGGAAGATGGCCTCGACGGGGACATTGACGGCGCGGAGCTTTTCAAAGATGCCGAGGGCAATCTTGTCGCATCCCCAATCGTCGTCATTGGCGACGATCAGAAAGGCCGGGGGGGCGGTTGAGGGAATTTTGTCAGGCACCTGGCCTCCGGGATAGACGAGCATCTGGAAGTCTGGGCGGCCGTTGAGGCGGTCAATGGGATCGGTGGCAGCAGCGTCGCCGTCGCCGGGCGCATTGGCGACGAGCTCGACGACCGCGCCGCCGGCGGAGAAGCCCATCATGCCGATGCGGTGGGGGTCGATCTGCCACTCACTGGCGCGGCTGCGAACCAGACGCATGGCGCGATAGGCGTCCTGGCGGACATTGTCCATCGAGTAGGGGGAATCCTTTTCCTGTGGCAGGCGATACTTGAGCGCGAAGGCAGCGACACCGATGGAGTTGAGGAATTCGGCGGCCTGTTTGCCCTCGGCGTTGAAGACCAGCTCACGAAAGCCTCCGCCGGGGGCAATAATTACAGCCGCGCCGGTGGCCTTCTCTTTGGGCGGCAAGAAGACGGTGATGGAGGGATTGTTCACGTTGCGGACCCAGTAATCCTGGGCCAGTTCGGGAATATCCCTGCGATTCTCAAAGCCGGGTGCGCCATTGGCCCAGAGAGGAATCACCTGGGGCGCGGGCTGAGCGTGGACTGCGGCACAGAGCGCAATAACGGTTGCGAAGAAATTTTTCATTGGACTGAGATCCTTTCTTGATCGATTCTGGCGTGTTGCATCTGGAAACTCTTAACGAGTTCTGTCAACTACAAGAAACATCCCTCAGGGAGCCAGACGGGGAGCGGACAAAGGCCTCGAAAACAACCCTCCGTGGCTAAAGCCGCACTCATTCTTTGGCTTTTGCACGGGGGTTAAAACCCCCGTCTCCCTCCAGCACGGGGGTTAAAACCCCCGTCTCCCTCCAGATTGAGTTATTGTAAAAGGAAAAGCTGCGGCTGTGCCGGGGCGACAGTCGAAGCTTGACATTTGCGGAAGTCTCTGGCGGATTGCGATTACGTTTCTTCCGTCCGAAATGTCAGGAAAACGAGGATTATGAGCACCGTCCCGACGGGACTCCGGGGTAATTGCAGGCATAGCCAACCCCGCGCTGAAGCGCGGGGCTAATGACCCTTGCGCCTACGGCGCAGGCGACGAGACTACTACTTACGACAGGAGGCTACCTGAACGGAGCGCTTCTACACAGGCCCCTTTGCGTAGCCACTGACCATGAAGACTTTGGCTTTGCCGGATGATACTTACTTGGAGTTTTCTCAGAAGTGGAATGGCGGCATTCCTTTCAGCAGGAATTCATAGCGTGGGCGCAGGGTGTCTGGCCCGGTGGTGATGGTGCTGTCGAGGTGAAGAAGCAGGCCGTCTTTGTCGAATCGGGGCCACAGGGGCAGGCCCGGTCCGTTGGGATCGCCGGTTCGGGCGAAGTTGGTCCAGTAGCTCATCATCTGCTGGCTGAGCTTGCGGTCCTCGGGGCGGACGGTCTCGCCGGGGCGGGTGTCGAGAGTGCCGAAGACGTACTCGATGTCATCGGAGTGGAAGGCAAACGTGCCTAGATGCCACTTGCTGGGCAGGGCGGGGAGTTCGAAGTGGTAGCGGTAGACGGGCGATTGGCTCGAGCTGCGATGCGCCTCGATCCACTTCCAGGTACTGAAGGCGATGAAGCCGTCGCTGGTGAAGTCGATGGAGGAGCGAATGGCTTGGTCGTCGGTTTCGCCGGGGTAGAGCTGGAGGAACTCCGCTGCGCGCTCCTTGAATTGCTCTTTGGCGTAGGCCTGCCATTTCTCGACCGTCATGCCGCTGGCCTTTGAGGTGTTTTCGTCGCGATTCCAGCCGGCCAGCAGAGGCACGTGCGCCTGTCTGCCAGCGGCATAGGTATCTTCCACGGGCTCGATGAGCAGCTTGCCGTCGACAGTTTCCTTAAATCCACCCCGCTTCCTTCCGACTGCTTCCACGATCTTTTCGCCGGGAAGAGCGCGCAGTTCATTCAGCGATTGAACTCCGAGCGTGGTGACCCATTGGGCATCTTTCTGTTCGCGAAGCTCTTTGCTTTCCATTGGATCGCTACCGGGAAATGCCGCGCCGCTTTCTCCGATGGCTTTTTGGAATAGCCCGTGCGCCAGTGGAGAAGCGAGCAGTGTGCTGACCGCCATGGAGCCGGCGCTCTCGCCGAAGATGGTCACGTTGCCAGGATCGCCGCCAAAGTTTTTGATGTTGGCCTTGACCCATTGCAATGCGGCAACCATATCGAGCAAGCCGTAGTTTCCCGCAGCGCCATTGTTTTCGCGAGCCAGGTCGGGCGTGGCCAGAAAGCCGAAGACACTGAGCCGGTAGTTGATGGTGACGAGGATGACGCCATTGAGCGGGAGGAAATCGCCGTGGTGGCGGGGTTCCGAACTGGCGCCGGCGGCGTATCCGCCGCCATGGATCCAGAACATGACAGGCAGTTTGCCGCCGGCTTTGGCGCCAGAGGGCGTGAAGACGTTGAGGAAGAGGCAATCTTCGCTTGAACCGCTGTCTTCAAAGCTCATGTCCGCGTAGCTGATGCCCTGGATGCAGCGTGCGCCAAAGCGGGTTGCGTCGCGCTCGGCGGTCCACGGAGCGGGCGGCTGCGGAGCCTTCCAGCGCAGGCCAGCGATTGGCGGTGCCGCGTATGGCAGGCCGAGAAAGGCCTTTACTTTACCGTCATTGATGGTTTTGCCGTGGACTTTGCCTTGTTCGGTCTTTACTGTCAGCGGGTCCGCGTGAATAAGGGCGGGCAAGCCACCGGCAAGTCCGGCGATGGTAAGCGCGCAGAATGTCATAAAACCCAACTGCATTCGAGAAATCCCCCGCAGAACACCATATCAGTTGGGGGTGGGTTGCGGGAGTGTTGGGGGATGCAGCGGAAAATCTGTGTTCACTTCCCGATGATGTCGATTGGGACGGTGATCTTCTTGGGCGGCATACAGGCGTTGTTGTCGCAGGCTTGATAGCGGAGGCTGGCCTCGAGCAGGTGATTGCCGGCAGCGGCGACAATGCTTGCCTGAATGATGAATTCGCCAGTGTATACGCTGAGCTTGGTGGCGGGATCGAGTGGCAGCGCGAATTGCGTACCGGGCGGGTAAGTGGCGTTTTCGAGGCGGACGCCAGAGGAGGCGGGGAAGATGAGCGTGGTTGGGATCAGTTCATTGTCGCTGGGGGTGTGAGAGTTGATGTGCAGGCCGGGGGAGATGCGGAAGTGGAGATCTACGACGGCGAGCTTGGCGGCCGGGACGGTGACCTGTTCTGGATAAAGGTAGGTGACGGCGGCGGTTTTGAGGATGGAGTGCAGTGTATCTTGCGCGACCGCAAGAGCGGGAGCGCATAAAAAGGCCATTGCAACGGCGATGCACAAACTCGTTTTCAATCGAAGCATTTTTGCCTCATCTTGGCTTCTGATCACAAGTGCCGGATTTTTCATAGTGTTTGCGGCTTAATTGAAATTCCCTCGGGGGCTAAGGCCCGGCCTTTATTGTAAAAGTGCCCCCCAGACTCTACCGAGGCGACAGTGGAAGATTGACATTTTCGGAAGTCGCTCCCGGTTTACAATTTCGTTTCTTCCGACAAAGATGTCAGGAGAACGAAGAGCATGAGCACCGTCCCGACGGGACTCCGGGGGAATTGCAGTCATAGCCAACCCCACGTTGAAACGCGGGGCTAATAACCATTGCGCCTACGGCGCGGGCGACGAGGCTGTTACCAGCATAGCGTGTTTCTGTTAGTTTCCTAGTGCCTTCTTGATGTTGGACTCGATCTCGTCCTTGGAGGTGAGCCCGACTTGCGCGGCAACGACGGTTCCGGCGCGGTTGACATAGAAGGATGTGGGCAGGTCGTCAAGTCCGCCGTAGGGTTTGCTGACGGAGTCGCCGTCAATCAGCACTGGATAAGGTATGTGCAACTGCTGAACGAAGCGGGCGATCTGGCGTTTTTCATCGGCGAGTCTTGCGGGGTCAGCGCGGTCGATGTCGTCTGCCGAGATGCCGATAACCTCAACACCCTGAGAGGCGTATTGGTTGCGCAACTCGATGAGCCACGGAGTTTCAATCTTGCAGGGAGTACACCAGGTGGCCCAGAAGTTGAGAACCAGCGCGTGGCCTTTGTAGTTGGCCAGTGAGACTTTTTTGCCGTTGAGGTCTTCCAGGGCAAAGGGCGGCGCGGGCTTGCCGATGAGCGGAGAGACGAATTGCAACTCGCCAGTGGCGGCGTCCTGCGCCACTTCAGCTTGCGGCGCCGCAGCCAGAACGCGCAGGGCGGCTTGCTTGCGGTACTCGAAGTTGGCCCAGCCGGCCCAGGCAAAGACGGCCAGAATGAACAGCACGAGAGAAAGAACGAGGGAATTACGTTTCACGGGGATAGGCCTCTCCATTCCATTGTACGAAACCACCTGCTGTGGGGGCATTGCATACAGCAGACCTTGCTACTCGCTCGCAATGGGCTTGTGGTCTCCCACCCCTGCCGCAAATACAAGAACGCGGCGAGGATGGGGCACCCAGCATTTGCGGCTGGTTCATTGACGTCGTAACTCGACGCGGCGCGTCGGGCTTCTCTTAACTGCCGTTTCCAGGCTCAATTGAAGCCGTCCACTAGGCTTTCGAATTCATCGAGCGGCAGCGGGCGGCTGATCAGGAATCCCTGGAAGGAATGGCAGCCCATTCCGGCCAAGAAGCCGCGTTGCTCTTCTGTTTCTACGCCTTCTGCCACAACCGAGAGATCCATGGCGCGGCCCAGCGCAATGATGGTCTGTGCAATGGCTCCGCTGGTCAGGTCCACCATCATGTCGCGCACAAAAGTGCGGTCGATTTTGAGCTGATCCAGAGGCAGACGCTTCAAATAAGCCAGTGACGAGTAACCGGTGCCGAAGTCGTCCAGCGAGAAGCTCAGGCCATGCGACTTAAGCTCGGCCATCTTGGCGATGACATCCTCGAAGTTGTCTACCAGCAGGCTTTCAGTCAACTCCAGCTTGAGACTTTTCGAATTTGCTCCGGTGCGCTCCAGCGCCGATAGAACGTGTTGAACAAACTCAGGCTGGCGAAATTGCATGGCGCTGATGTTGACGGCAACGGTGAGATCGGCTGTCTCCTCGCGCCGCGCCCACACGGCAATCTGCTTGCAGGCGGTCTCGAGCACCCAATCTCCCAGCGGCAGAATCAGGCGGGATTCCTCGGCCAGGGGGATGAAATCGTTCGGTGCGACGAGGCCGCGGGTGGGGTGCATCCAGCGGATGAGGGCCTCGCAACCGGTCAAGCGGCCGCGGTCCACCTGAGGCTGATAGTAGAGCAGGAACTGCTCGCTTTTGATCCCCGCTCGCAGATCGCCCTCGAGGGTGGCGCGGGCATTGGTGGCCACCTGCAGGGCGGGCGAGAAGAAGCGGATGGCATTGCGGCCGTCGGCCTTGGCCAGATGGAGCGCAATCTCGGCCTGCTGCAGGATGCCTTCAGTGCGGCTTTCGCGATCACCGAAGACCGCGATGCCGATGCTGGCCGTCGAGAGCGATTCCCGCTCTCCAACCTGATACGGCTCGCCAACCGAGACCAGGATTCTTTCCGCCGCATTTCTGGCCTGCGCGGCGGCCTCTTCGGCAACTGTGCTCAACTCCTCGATCATCACGACAAACTCATCGCCGCCGAGGCGGGCCACGGTCTCAGGCTCCCGTGTGCAACCGGAGATGCGCTGGCCCACCTCCTTCAGCAGCAGGTCGCTGGTGCGGTGGCCCAGGGTATCGTTCAACACCTTGAAGTTGTCCAGGTCGATCAACAGCAGCGCCTGCAAGGGACGGCCGCTTCCAGCCGAGGCCAGTGAATTGTGCAGCCGCTCCAGCAGCATCCGGCGGTTGGGCAGACCGGTCAACGGGTCGTAGAAGGCCAGGCTTCTGATCTCATCTTGGGCAGCCTTGGCCTCAGTCAGGTCCCTGGTAATCGATAGGATGCACGGCTCACCGTCCACCTCCATCACCGAAGCCGACAACTGCCCCCAGAAGAGCTTTCCATCCTTCTTGCGGAATTGAACCTCAAGGCCGCGGCAGACGGAACTTTGACTGACCAGCCCCGCCATCGTCTTGCGGTCGCGGGCGTTGGCCCAGATGCCCATCTCTACGGAAGTGCGCCCAATAATTTCGTCGCGGGCGTAGCCGGTAATCTCAAGAAAGGCCTCGTTGACGTCGATGTATCTTCCATCGCTGAAGCGGTTGATATTGATGGCGTCCAGGCTGGTCTGGAAGGCGGTGCGGTAGCGCTGCTCGCTGAGCCGCAGGGCGCTATCGGCCGCCTTCAGGCGCTCCTCGGCGGCCTTGGCTGCGGTTACATCGCGCACCACGCTGAGGATGCAGGGCCGGCCCTCAATCTGGATGGCCGAGGCCGAGATCTGCACCCAGACAATCTCTCCGTTCTTCTTGACGTAGCGGGTTTGCATATCACGGAACTCCGCGAAATCGTTCAGCGCCGAGACCATCTTGTTTCGATCTTCGGGATTGATCCAAACTTTCAGTTCCAGCGATGTCTTGCCGATGACATCCTCGCGCTCACAGCCCATGATGCGGAGAAAGGCCTTGTTGACGTCGATGTACCTTCCATCGCTCATCTGGCTGAGGGCAATGCCGTCGGCACTGGTCTGGAAGACGGTGCGGTAGAGCTCCTCGCTTTTGCGCCGCGCCGTCTCGGCTTGCTTGCGCTCGGTGATCTCTTCGGTGAAGATGACGATTCCGCCAATTGCGCCGCTCAATTCATACCAAGGACGCAATATCCATCGTATCCACTGCTCGGAGCCGTCGGCACGCAGGAAATGGTCCTCCTCAGCGCACAGCGATTCGCCCGCCAGTACGCGGCGATGGTCCTCTTTCCAGCGCTCGGGAATCTCCGGAAAGATTTCATAGTGCGAGAGGCCGCGCAGGTCGCGGTCGCCAAGTCCGTAATCGGTCTTCCAGCGGCGGCTGGCCATCAAGTAGCGCATTTCGCGGTCAAACATAGCTAGCGAGACCGGCGCGTGATCCACAAAGAGTTGGAGTTGCGCCATGCTTTGCAGGAGCTTATCTTCAACCGCTTTGCGCTCGGTGATGTCCAGTCCGTAGGCCAGGCTGCGGTTGCCCAGGCTGACCACGCCCCATTCAACGATCTTCTTCGAGCCGTCCTTGCAGGCTACCGTCAGCTCGATTGGCTCAACGGCGCGGCCCGTCTGGAATGCCTGCGTTGTCATGGTCTGCCATTTCAACTGCACATTTTTGCGGTACTCCGGGTCAGGATAGGCAAGCGGCCACCATGCAGTCACGGTCGGTATCTCATTCAGCGAATAGCCAAAGAGCCGGATAAATGTGGGGTTGATGTATTCGATGCTACCGTCAATGCCAGAGATCAAACCCATCACCAGCGGTGATGTTCCGCTGATGGCGCGGAAGAGCCTTTCGCTTTCAGCAACTGCAATCTCGGCCTGTTTATGCCCGGTGATGTCGCGAATGGTGCCGCGCATCTTGCGGGGCTTGCCGTCAGCGTCGAAGTCAAGATGGCCCATGCCATGCACCCAGAGCTCGGCACCGTCTCTCTGGCGGATAATGCGGTACTCCCGGTCGAAGTCCTTTCTCTGTTCCACTACTTCATGCAAAAAGTAGGCGTCCATCTGGGCGCGCTCTTCGGGATGAACCAGCTTCAGCCATCCTTCAACGGTGCGAGGGTAGCCTTCATCAATGCCGAAGATCTCGTCCAACTGCGGCGTACTCTTCCAATTTCCGTCGGCAAAGTCCAGCAGATAGCAGCCCAGATTGCCGATCCGCTGGGCCTCGGTGAGGAAGTCTCCGCTCACGCGTAAAGCCTCTTCAGCGCGTTTGCGTTCACTGATGTCTTTGCCGAAGACCGAGACGCCGGTGGCCTTTCCATCCTCAACAATCAGGCTGAAGGCCATCTCTAGAATGCGGCCATCGGCCAGCGCATACTCGACCCGAAAAGCCCCTCGCTCACGCGCGCGACGGTAAAACAGCGGCCAGCTTGCGGCTCGCTCTGGCGGCAGAAAATCGGCCGGCGCTAACCCAAGCCTTAGCTCGTGGCCAAAATTGTTCAGGATGTTCTGCTGCAATGCTCGATTGAAGGCAACCAGACGGTCTTCAAGATCCACCGACCAGATCAGATCGTCGGTGCTCTCGATCAAGGCCGATAGATTTGCTTCAGCCTGGTTGCCCATTTCAGCCTTTCTCGACGTCAGCGGCCCTCGACTCCAAAGACAGGAAAGACGCAACTTTCCCTGAAGGCGCATCTCATGTATATCGGAATAACGTTCGTCGATCTTTAAGGTCCGTTTTGAAACCCAAAGAGAATGCCCCACGAGAATAACCTGAGAGACTGCCTTTTTCCACAGATATTTTCTTGTGTTACAGGGTTTTCCACAGATTTCACTAACTAGCGGCAAAATAAAGGCGGTCACACTCTCGAAAAAGTGTGACCGCCCATGCAGAATTTCCTATTTGTTGAAACTCAGGCCGCTTCCAGCGGGTGGCTGGCATAGTGCAGCAGCACCGCAACCGCGCAACTGGTCAGCCGCGTTTCGGCCGAATCGGCGCGACTGGTGAGGATCGTCGGCACCCGCGCGCCCAGCACGATACCCGCCAACTGCGCGCCGCCCAGATACTCGAGCTGCTTGGCCAGCATGTTGCCGCTTTCCAGATCTGGAACCACCAGAATGTCGGCCAGGCCGGTGACCGGCGAAACCAGGCCCTTGATCTTGGCGGCCTTGACGCTGACCGCGGTATCGAAGGCCAGCGGACCATCCAGAATGCCGCCGGTGATCTGGCCGCGATCGGCCATCTTGCACAGCGCCGCGGCGTCCAGCGTGGACTTGATCTTGGGGTTGACCGTCTCGACGGCCGAAAGCAGCGCCACCTTGGGCTCGGGGATTCCCAGTGCGTGAGCCAGGTCGATGGCGTTCTGCACGATGTGAATCTTGTCTTCAAGCTCGGGCTCGATGTTGATGGCCGCGTCGGTGATGAGCAGAGTGCGCGCATAGGCCGGCGTGTCCATCACAAAAACATGGCTGATGCGGCGACTGGTGCGCAGCCCGGTATCGGACTTCATCGCCACCTTCATCAGCTCATCAGTGTGCAGGCTTCCCTTCATCATGGCCTGCGCTTTGTCAGTGCGGCACATGGCCACGCCCAGTTCGGCGGCCTTGCGCTCGGTGTCGGCCTGAAGAATCGGATAAGGGCTGATGTCCACACCAATCTTGGCGGCCAATTCCTTCATCTCGGCCTCGTCGCCGATCAGCGTGGGCAGAATGAGCCCTTCAATGGCGGCCTCGACAGCGCCCTTCAACGCCACGCCGCTGAGCGGCCAGACCACCGCAGTAGTAATGGCCGGCAGTTCCTTGCAGCGCTCCAGGAATTTGTGAAAGACGTGATAATCGGGCGGATGGCCGACCAACGGGTCAACGGCAACGGCCTCGGCCAAGGTTGCTAGATCGCTCATGTGAATCTTCTCCCGGCCCGCGCGGTGGATGCCCTGCGAACCCTACCCTTTGATTGTCGGTCAAGGCGGCGAAAGCGACTGTGCCAAAGGTCACAACTCGGGGTGGAATACCGCATAGCGATAAATTTCAGGCCTCGACAATCCATGCGGCGAGCTTCGCTCTCGCATGAGCCAGTGTGATTCCGCGAAGGAAAAAGACCTTGCTGCGCGACAATTCGCCCGTAGTCAACTCGACGGCATTTTTGGGAATCGAGAAGCTTTCGGCCAGAAATGCCGTCAAAGCCGCGTTGGCCCGGCCATCGAGCGGCGGCGCATGAATGGCAATCTTCAGTTGCGCCGACGGGCCTTCGCCATAGACGCCGGTGATCGCCGTCCGCTTGGCGCCGGGCTGGGCGCGGACGGCCAGCGTAACGCCCGCGGGAGCCGCGCGCAGGATGAAAATCGATACGGAATTTGCTGGGTCTACCAGGTTTTCCCTCGGGGGCTAAAGCCTAGATTGTTTTGCTGCATTCATGTACGGGCTGAAAAGGCTGCGAAAAATTCAATCCGGATGGAGACGGGGGGAGGTAACCCCCGTGTAAAGCCTATAAAAGGTGTACGGCTTTAGCCACGGAGGGATGCTTTTCAGGGATTTCAACACAAATTCAGCCCTATTCCCGCAGTCTGTGAAACCCATCCCCATCAACGTTGATCGTTGCCGGAAGGTTTCTCAGATCTCCGGATAAAAATCGAAGAAAGCGTCCAGGCTGCGCTTGAGCTGGGCTTCAATCTCCTCCCGCGAGCCCTCGATCAAATGCATCGTCACGTGCGCCTGGTGGCCGTTGGCCAGTTCGAGCGTTGCGTCCTGGATTGCGGTGACTTCGCCCTCCGGAAGCAGGCGCAGGCCGTAGACTAGAGTCAAATTCGCCATGAACTTCATCTTAATGAATGCGGCTGGCCCTGTCCGGGCCTTATTGATCCGGCCCGAAAAAATTGTTACTCGGTGCCCCATTCATTCCGCGTTCTTTGCGGAATGAGTGGGAAACCTTAACACTATTGCGGGCCGAATCAATAGTCCGCGGAAAGCGATTAAAATCGCCACAGGAGCCCTTATGACAGAGATTCGCGATACGGTAATTCTTGGCTCCGGCTGCGCCGGACTCACTGCGGCCATCTACACAGCACGCGCCGGCCTGAAGCCGCTGCTGCTGGAGGGCCACGAGCCCGGCGGACAGCTCTCGATGACCACGCTGGTTGAGAACTTTCCCGGCTGGCCCGATGGCATTCAGGGCCCGGAACTGATTGAGAACATGAAGAAGCAGGCGGCGCGCTTTGGCGCTGAATTTCAAGCGGCCCACCTCAACAAAGTCGACCTCGGCGCGCACCCGTTTCGCTTGCAGACCTCGGCCGGAGAGATTCTGACCCGCACATTGATTGTGGCCAGTGGCGCCAGCGCGCGTTGGCTGGGGCTGCCCAGTGAACAGGCGCTGATCGGCCACGGCGTCTCCAGTTGCGCGACGTGCGATGGATTCTTCTTTCGAGGCCGCGAGATTGCCGTGGTGGGCGGCGGCGACTCGGCAATGGAAGAGGCGCTCTTTCTGACCCGCTTTGCCACCAAGGTCACGCTGCTGCATCGCCGCGAAGTCTTCCGCGCATCGAAAATCATGCTGGATCGCGTCAAGGCGCATCCGCAGATTGTGCTGCGCCCCAACATCATCATTGAAGAGGTGCTGGGCGTCAGTGAGAAGGAAGTGTGCGGCGTACGCCTGCGCGATGCCGCAACCGGCGAGGTGACGACGCTGCCCATTAGCGGACTCTTTCTCGGCATCGGCCACGAGCCGAATGCCAAGATGTTCAAGGACCAGATCGATCTGGATAACGACGGCTACATCAAGACGAAAGACAATGTCTTGACGACGTTGAATGGAGCGGTTGTGCCCGGCGTCTTTGCCTGTGGCGATGTGCAGGACCGCCGCTACCGGCAGGCGATCACCGCCGCCGGTTCGGGCTGCATGGCCGCGCTAGAGGCGGAGAAGTTCCTCGAAGAACACGAGCAGTAACCACCTGCGGTGGGTCAGAAGCTCGCTTTTCGCTCGCAGGGAATTAGTGGTCTTTGGGTGCCCCAGGTCTCGCTTTTGAGACCTGGAATTCCACAAATCCTGGGTGTCCCATCCTCGCCGCGTTCTTGTTTTTACGGCTAGGGTGGGAAACCTCAAACCTTATTCAGCTGCCCGTCGATGATCGATCCTTACCACGTGTGAAAGACAAAGAACGCGGCGGCAACCAGGCAGACTCCGGCGGCGGCGTGGTTCCAGCGCAGATGCTCGCCAAAGTAGAAGAGCGCGAAGACGGCAAAGACCGTCAGGGTGATGATCTCTTGCATCACCTTGAGTTGCACCGGGCTGAAGCGCGCAGCGCCAATGCGGTTGGCCGGCACCTGCAGCACGTACTCGAAGAAGGCGATGCCCCAACTGACCAGGATCACCTTCCACAGCGCCTCATTGCGAAACTTGAGGTGGCCGTACCAGGCAAAGGTCATGAAGATGTTTGAGAAGGTGAGCAGAATGACGGTCCACATAATTTTATTGGATGTAAGCGATGTGGACAGGATTCGGGTGGGAACGCGATGACGGCCTTTGCCGCAAATCTGGAGCAGCGAAAAGAAGCTAGGTGCCCCACCCTCGCCGCGTTCTTGTTTTTGCGGCTAGGGTGGGATATTTCGAACCTAAGCCAGCGTTCTGTTCAGAGCCTCGGAGGATTGCGCAATGACACCCTTTACTGAAAATCTGGAACATGTGGAGGAGTCGATTGCCGCAGCCTGTCGCCGGGCCGGCCGGCCGCGCGGCGAGGTAGAGTTGATGGCCGTCTCAAAATCCTATCCGGCAGTTGCAATGGCCGAGGCCGCAACGATGGGCCTCATGCTTTTCGGCGAAAATCGCGTCCAGGAATTTGCCGCAAAGGCGGCTGATCTAGTCCCACTGCGCCAACGCGCCGCCCAGCCTGTCAGTGTGCATCTGATCGGCCATCTGCAATCGAACAAATTGCTGCGCGCGGCGGAAATATTTGACGGCATCGACTCGCTGGACTCGCTCAAACTGGCTGAGCGGCTGAATGATGCGGCGGGAAATTTGCGCAAGCGGTTGCCGATTCTGATCGAGCTCAAGCTCAGCTCCGAAGAAACCAAGACCGGCCTAGCGCCTGGGTCTACCGAGGCAGCGCAATTGCTGGAGCGGCTGCCGGAGTTGGTGAATCTGCACGTTCGCGGACTAATGACGATTGCGCCCTTCGATGTGCCCGAAGCCGAAACGCGCGCCTGTTTCCGCAGCCTGCGCCAGTGGCGTGAGCGCTGGGCGGCGGCGCATTTAAGTTTGGAGTTTGGCGTGCTCTCGATGGGCATGAGCGACGATTTTCCTCTGGCCATTGAAGAGGGCGCAACCCGTATCCGCGTCGGCACGGCCTTATTCGGGGTGCGCAGCAAAATCCCAATCCCTGAAAAGTAGCGCAGAATTGAAAGATAGGGGCTTTACAGGCTGCGGAGGGATGTTTACTGTCATTTTCCCCTTGAATTATGCCCTTTTCTCGCAGCATGTAAAGTTCGTACCTTAGATCGCCTATAAACGTTCATATGAGTGAGACAGACCGCTAGTTCTTGTCGTCGCGGCGGTGGAGCGTAGGCGGGCCGTCGTCGGAGGTGTCGCCGGTTGAGCTGCCGGTGGAGCCTCCCGAACCACCTGAACCGCCTGATCCGGCGCTGCCGGTGCTGGCGCGGCGAAGGGAGGGCTTGCCGTCTTTGGTGTCGGTAAGTCGGCGCTTGTTCTCAATGCGCGCCAAGCGGGCCTTGACGTCGTCAAACTCCGAGGTGGTCACCGTGTACTGGTCGCGCGCGGGAAGGATGCGCGCAATCTCCTCCTGAGAGTGGAGGATGCGGTCGGGGGTCTGGGGGTGGTCGGCAAAGACCTTGGCGACAGCGCCGGGCTTGCGCTTCTCCAGAGCCTGCACCTTTTCAAAAAAAGTAATGAAGGCCTGCGGATCGTATCCGGCGCGGTACATGTATTGCACACCGAGATAGTCGGCCTGGGCCTCGAACTCGCGCGAGAATTTCATGAAGGTGATGGGAATGGCGACGGAAGCGCCTTCGTAGATGCCGTAGCCGGTCCAGCCGCCGACGAAGATCATGACCGGCACCATGCTGAGCTGTGCATAGTTGAGGCGGGTCATCTCGCGGGCGGCATGGTGGGCGCAGACGTGGGCGGTCTCGTGAGCCATGACGCCGGCCAGCTCGGCTTCTTCGTCGGCGTTGAGGATGAGGCCGGAGTTGACGTAGAAGAAGCCACCGGGAAGAGCGAAGGCGTTGATCTCATCCGAATCGATGACCTTGATGGTGAAGGGAACTTTGCAGTCGGAGTTCTTGACGATGTTCTGGCCGACGCGATTTACGTACTCGGTGACCACTGGATCGGTAATGAACCTGGTGCTCTTCTCAATCTCCTGGGCGTACTCGCGGCCCATCCTGATCTCGCCGTCGGTGGAGTACCAATTGCCCATGCCGCGTCCGCCGATATCGCGATTGCCGACGGCATTGACGTCATCCACCGAGCCGGTCTTTACGTTGACCTTCTGGCTGCCGGGTTCGATGACTTTGTCGGGATCGACTTTGGGAGCTGCGACATCGCCGCCGACAGGGGTGGTGCCGGGGGCGGGTTTCTTGGAGGGTTCGGCTGCCGGAGTGTTGCTGCCGACTGGAGCTGTACCGGCTTGAGTCTGGGCAGCGGGCGCGGTGGATGTGGGCGCGTCTGGTGCGGGTGTGGCTGACGTTTGGGCTTCGGGTGCGGGCATGGTGGATGAGGGAGTAGTCGATGGAGTGGATTGGGACCAGGAGACGGCGGCCAGAGCCAGCGCAATCCCTGCCAGCAGCGATGCTATGGATGCTTTTTGAACTCTCCTCATGACCTCACCTCCAAAACAAGACTATTCTCGCAGGTCGGAGCGTTGCGTGGGCCGCTTCGCTCGAATGGTTAGACGCCAATAGGCTGACTTTTGGCAACAATGGAAGTAAATATTTTGATTGCCGGGTAAAACCTCCGTTCGGAGGGCGATTGCGCCAATCCGGCATCTTGCCTGTTTTGCTTGGAAGCCGCATCCGTCTGCGATAGAGTGAAGAGCAATGAGTATGAGGGGAGAGGTCTTGCGCCGGGTCTTACATGGCATCACAGCAATTTTAGTTTACGGAGCGATGGGAGCCGTTGCACAGACGGCCGAGCCTCATGCGAACACCCCTTTGAATCAGCTATTTAGGCCCCACGCCCACGCCAGCCCCGTCCCGGCCAATCGGCAATCGACTGCAGAGGTGGTTTTTGACGCCACCGCACTCGGCTCTCCGGTGCTTCTCGACAAAGGCTGGCGGGTTGGCATCACCGCGAATCCGGCCGCGGAAACGCCTGAATTCGACGATTCCGGATGGGCGATTCGCGATGCGCAGGAATCTTTTGCCGATGTTCCGGACGAAGGCCATCCAGCTAGCGCTCCCGATTGGGACGAGCAATCTGGCGGCCCACAAGGCCGACAGCGCCCCTTCGCCTGGTTTCGCCTTCACATCAAACTGGCTCCCCATCACGGGCCGTTGGTTTTGCTGCTCGAATTGCCTGTCTCCCAGACCACATCCAACGGCATCGGCTCCACGGGACCGGGAGTCGAAGTCTTTGCCAACGGCAAGCAAATCCAGCCTGAGGGACCCCACCCCGACTCGCCTGAGTATTATCAGCAGATTTCGCGCATCTACGACCTGAAACTCGCACCCTCCAACTCCTCTGACACCTCTGGAACTTCCCTCACCTTGGCGCTGCGCACCCTCTACGTTCCTCTCGGTATTGGCGCCTATACCAGCTTCTTCGGCAACCGCACACTGCGCCTCGGCAACCGCCAAGACCTGGACCGCTCCATGGAGCTCTGGTCTGTCCATAGCCTCTTCGAACGCCTACCCCGTCTTGTCTACTCCATCCTGCTCTTGGTGCTTGCGCTCTTCCTGCTGGCCCTCTATTTCTCGCAGCGAGGACACACCGAGTATCTCTGGCTCGCCTTGTATGAGCTTATCCAGGCCCCCATCGGCTTTGTCGAGCTGGCCGGCAGCTCCGCCCGCCTGGATCAGCTATTGGCTGGCTCTCTCTCTCTCCAATTGCTGCTGATCTCCGCCTACCTCTATTTCGAATTCCTTGTCGCCTTCCTCTCTCTCCGCCGTCGCTGGTATATCCGCCTGCTCCGCTACTCCGCTCCGCTCCTCGCCGGTGTCGGTCCAGGATTGCTCATGGTGGGCCACGGCTCCCACATCATCAATCAGCAAGTGATCGGCATTGCCCTCGCTCTTGTGGGTTTTGCCAGCCTCTTGTGGATGATCGGATGGTTGCTATTTGTCTTCATCACCCTGATCGCGGCCACACTGCGCCGCAACTTTGAGGCCGGCCTCTTGCTGCTTCCGCTCGTGCTGAGCTTCGGCGGCCTTATCGAACTAGTCCTCGCGGCCAGCATGAGCGATTGGGGCGGACACTCTTATCGCTCCCCTCTCACCTTCCAAGCCGGCCCCATCCCCATCCACTTCGCTTCCATCGCCGACTTCGCCGGCATTTTCGCCATCGTGCTCATCGTCTTCGTCCGTTTTCTACGCGTACAGCGCGACCAGCAGCGCGCCTCCAACGAACTGGCCGCCGCCCGCAGTGTGCAGGAACTGATGATTCCCCAGCAGATGGTTCAGACTCCGGGCTTCGAGGTGGACTCGGTCTACAATCCGGCCAATGAAGTGGGCGGCGACTTCTTCTACGTGCACGAGACCGGTGACGGCGGCCTGCTGGTGGTCATTGGCGACGTGGCCGGCAAGGGGCTGAAGGCGGCGATGAATGTCTCGATGCTGATGGGCGCGCTGCGCAGTTCAGCGGAGCGCAATCCAGCACGGATTCTGGAGGGACTGAACCGCGTGATGGCAGGCAGCGAGAGCTTTACCACCTGCCAGGCCGCCTGGTTTCACCCGAGCGGTGAGCTGGTGCTGGCCAACGCCGGCCATCTGCCGCCGTATCTGAACAGCCAGGAGATCCTGCTGCCGGGCGGCCTGCCGCTGGGTGTTCTGGCGGAGATCGAGTACGAGGAGGTCAGGCTTTACCTGCATCCAGGGGACAGGCTGCTGCTGATGTCGGATGGAGTGGTGGAGTCGCGTCAGCCCTCGGGCGAGCTCTTCGGCTTCGATCGCGTGCACAATCTGAGCAGTCAATCTGCCTTTTATATCGCGGACGCGGCCAAGGACTTTGGTCAAGAGGACGATATAACCGTTCTGACAGTGCGACGGCTGGCGGAGGCCGCGACAGCTTGAGAGCGACGTCGAGAGGAGCAGAAAAATGAAATGCAAAGGCGACAGCAAGGAAAAATCACCCTATTTGACACGGGGAAATGTGCTGGATGTTCTTGGCTTCGTAAACCAGATAAGCGGGAACCGCCTTGTCTGGCGCGGCTTTTTTGTACAGCCGCGCTTCGGGATAGGTCATCGATTCCACCTTGTCGCGCAGCAGCAGTGCACCCTTGCTGCCCGAGCCTTCTTCGGGAGCGGGCGGATCTTTCTTCTCGTTGAAACTGCGCGCCGCCGCCCAAGCCTGAATCAGCGCACCATCCACGGTGAAATGCTCCTCGCTGAGTAACTCGCGCTCACGCGCCTCGACTAGAGCATTTTCATTGATGGTGTAAGGTTTGAGTGCCCCACCCTCGCCGCGTTTTTGTTCTTGCGGCCAGGGTGGGATAGCAGGATGCCCACCTTACAGGAACGTTGAAAATGCTCTGATACCGACTCAAGCAACTGCTGGCTGATCACGCCGGCAATCTGACGCTCGCGGTTCTTGGTGAACACCGTCACGTCCCATACCGCGTCGTCCATTTCCAGACAACAAACCAGGGGCCCCCAGCGTCAGGTCTTCGTCGCTGGGGTGGAAATCAGCGGAAGAGCAGGTTGTAATTTATCTGCTCCATCAACTGCCGTTCGCCGCGGATCGAATAAAGCACCATCAAAAGCATGGCCCGCAGCAGCCGCTCGGGGGCAATCGAGGGGCGGCCCAGGTCGGAGTACAACTTCTCCAACACGGCGTCCATGCGCCCGAGCGCCCGGTCAACAAAAGCGCGAGTCTGCCTCGCCGGACGGTTGGCTGAAATCCGCTGTGCCAAGGTTAAATAACTGAACATCGCCGCCTGCTTCCGATCGTCTCCACGCATTCTTATTGGAAATATCAGTTTCCGAAAAGTTGCCGTGCCTGCCGTCAGACCAATGAGTTTTCCGCAGCCTGTAAAGTCGCACAGACTGCGCGCCGATGAAGAGAAGGTCCGATGAGATAGGCCGGTGCGAAGAGGAGCGGTGCGAGGGTGCGAGGGTGCAAGAGTCCGAGGGCGGCGGCAATTCTAAGTGATTTTCAATCTGGTTGGGTACGTGGTGGTTCTTCGGCTGCATAAGTTCCTGGTGGAGTGAACGATGGGCACAGTAGGACTGAGTTTTGGATCGCCGACCAGCGGAGCGGGCTTCGATGTAAGCACGACAGTCTCAGAGATTGTGGGCAATCTGCAGAATGTGGAGACGCCGTGGAAGACGCAATTGACCTCTCTGGAGAGCCAGGATACGGCGATTTCGAGTCTGGGAACGCTGTTTTCGAATCTCTCGAACGACATGAGCACCCTGACCGACTTTCAGGGGATTCTCTCGCAGAAGGAGGGTTCGAGCTCCGACACGAATGTACTGTCTCTGACGGCTGCCGACAACACGGCAATTGCGGGCACACATACGGTGACGGTGAAAAATCTGGCGCAGACTTCAAGCGGGTATCTTGCGCCGATCACCAGCAGCAGCGCCACGCTGACGGGATCAATCACGCTGGCGGTGGGCAATGGAGCTTCGCAGACGATCACGCTCTCCTCGAATAACACGCTGGCCGGGTTGGCGGCGGCGATCAACGCCTCCGGAGCTGGCGTTACGGCGAGTGTGCTGACCGACTCGAATATATCGCGCCTGAGCCTGGTCTCGGGCACTTCGGGCGCGGGCGGGCAGATTTCGATTCTCTCGAATTCGATCGCGACCGCGACGAATGCTTCGCTGAGTTATACCGGCTCTTCCGGCTCGGCGACGCAGGCCTCGAACGGTTCGCTGACAACGGTTGCGAGCGCCAACGACGTGTTGAGCGGCACACTTTCAGTGACGGTGGGCAGCGGCACGAAGGAAAAGATTGTCATTGGCTCAGTGCCGAGCGGGGGCGCGGCGGCCAACACCTTTTATACGGGCAGCGGCGTCAACACACTGGCCGGGCTGGCCGCGGCAATCACAACCAACTCCTCAGCTCTGGGTATTACGGCCAGCGTGGTGACCAACAACGATGGCTCGGCGAGCCTCTCGCTGGCCTCTTCGACGCTGGGCACGGCGGGAAACCTGACCGTGGCTTCGACGGTCTCCGACACCAACACCGCGCTGGGCTACAACACTTCAGTGAACGCCGCCGATGCCTCGCTGACCATCGACGGGGTGCAGATGACCAGCTCTTCTAATACGGTGGCGAATCTGATTCCGGGCGTGACCTTTCAGTTGCTGGCTCCCAGCACGACCGAAACCGGCGGCGGCCTGGAGCAGATTCAGGTGGTGATCGCAAACGCCAATTCGTACGTTGAGAGCACAGTCAACCAACTGGTTTCCGATTACAACTCTCTGATCAGCGCGGTGAATACGCAGGAGGGCCGGGACAGCTCCGGCAATGCCGAACCGCTCTTCGGTTCGCCGACCTTGACGCTTTTGCAGCAGCAACTGCTGAGCGGGCTGAACACGACCAATCCCAACGGGACGCTGACGCCGATCAGTTCCAACACGGGAACGACGCTATCAGGCTCGATGAGCGTAACGGTGGGCGGCGGGGCGGTGGAGAATTTTGTGATGGGCGCGGCGCCCAGCTCACCCGATTCCAATACCTTTTATACGGGCAGCGGCGTCAATACGCTCTCCGGGCTGGCCGATGCGATCAACGCGGCCAACCAGCCGACGATGCTGAATTATACGGCGATCACTGGCACCGGCATATACTCCTACGGCGAACTGACGGGAATTACCAACCGCGATGCAGTGATTGGCGGCTCCTTCTCCGTCCAGGTGGGCAGCGGGACTGTAGAGAATGTTGTGATTGGCGCGGCTCCCGCGAGCGGAGCGGCCGCCGACACTTTCTACACCGGCAGCGGTGTCAATACGCTTGACGGACTGGCCGGCGCGATCAACCAGAACGAGTCCACGCTGGGGTATTACGCTTCCGTGATTGTCAACAGCGACGGCACCACGAGCCTGGCGCTTGAATCCGGAACCGCCGGGGATGCAGGAACGCTGACGGTAAACACCGAAATTCCCGACAGCAGCGGCAACGTAAAGCCGAGCCTGGCTGCCGCCGGCGTCGGAATCGCAGCCAACGTAGTGACCAGTAGCGGCCAGCAGACGCTCTCTCTCTCCTCGACCACGGCAGGCTCCAGCGGTGTGCTGACGGTCAATTCCAGCATAGTTGCCACCAGCGATACGCCTCTGACCTACTCCGACGTTGGCGGGTACAGCGCGACAATAGCCGATAGCGGTTCGCTGTCCGGAATTGCCAGTGCCGGCGACGCGATCTCCGGCTCGATCTCGATTCAGCTAGCCAATGGATTGGCAACGACGATCAGTGTACCGCCGAATTCGGCCACCTCGCCAAGCAACAATCTTGCCGATCTGGCGGGTGCGATCAACACGGCCAATATCGGAGTGACGGCTTCAGTGGTTTTGAATTTGACAACCGGATTGTCAAGCCTCCAGATCACCTCTGGAACGGTCGGGAGCGCCGGAGCATTGACGGTGACCTCGAATATTCTGGATACCGGGAAGACCAACACCGCAACGCTGAGTTATACCAATTCTTCGGATATCAACAGTCTTTCCAGCCTGGGAATCACGGTGAACAACGACGGATCGATGGCACTCGACGCGACCTCGCTCGATTCGGTGCTGAATTCCGACTATAGCTCGGTGGTTGGCTTCTTCCAGAATGTGAATAGCTGGGGGCAGACATTTTCAAACATGCTGACCAGCTCGGGAACCAGTTCATCGACGGGAATACTGGCTCTGGCATCCAAATCCAACAGCACCATCGAATCGACATTGAATGCCGAAGTAGCGAGAGAAGACATTTATATCTCGTCGCAGCAAAAGAGTCTTACGGCAGAGTTGAACAGCGCCAACGAGATCATGCAGGCGCTGCCCTCGCAACTGCAGGGAGTCAACGAGCTTTACTCGGCAATCACAGGCTATAACCAAAATACGAACGGCTAAGGAGAATTACCCCAATGGAAAGTTATCAGGATCATGCGTTGGACGGCGCCTCGGCAGTGGATCTGGTGGTGGCGCTTTACGATGGGATTGTGCGGTTTCTTTACACGGCGCAGGCGGCCGTGGAGCGGGGCGACGCAGAGGCTCGGCGATTGGCCGTGAAGCGGGCGCTGGATATCATCATTCACCTGCAAGCGCGGCTGCGCATGGATGTGGGAGGCAGGCCGGCGCAGGTTCTGAGCGAGTTCTATGCGACGATCTTTGCGCAGATTCTGCAAGCCTCGCAATCGGCTTCGCGGTCCAAGTTCGAGCACACGATCGGCTGCGTGAAGAATGTGCGCGACGCATGGCGGGAGGTGGCGCGGGATCCGTCGGTCAATCCGGCGCCGGTGCAGATCGCGGCAAACTCCTCCCGGCATGGGCAGGGAAGCTTCGATGGTGAATACGGCGAGGAGGCCGGTGTGGGGATGAGGTGGAATGCTTGAAGGGCAGGGGTGCCGGAGGGCAGGGGCTCGTGCCTGCATTACCCTAAAAACAGCAGTCGATCCAGCCTGGAACTGGTCGTCTTCTTTAGAGCACAACCGCTTGCAGCGATGGACGATCTCACCATTTGGGTGTGGCGCGAAGCGGTTCGAAATCGACCGTCGGGAAGGAGACCAACGATGGCTCTTCACCACGGCTGCATCTCCGCTAGGACTAAACAGGTTGCGGAAAAAGGCTTGAAATCAGGGTAAACCCCAAAAAAATCCCTCCGTGGCTAAAACCGCGCTCATTCAATTGGCTTTATCCCCTTTCCGGCAGTTGCCCCACTGAAAATGCCACGAACGGTAGACTGGTAGCGGCTTTTCTTTTCGATGGGGGTGTCACCCGATGGGTGAGTCGCCGGGGGCAGAGATTTCCGTTTTTGGT
>Ga0302320_10006502_pt1 | contig 25929 bp, 26 predicted proteins | sample Bog_T0_3_FD_202130 | JGI IMG/M metagenome (GOLD analysis project Ga0302320, IMG submission 202130) | Peat permafrost microbial communities from Stordalen Mire near Abisko, Sweden - Bog_T0_3 | ecosystem: Environmental > Terrestrial > Soil > Wetlands > Peat | place: Sweden: Abisko, Stordalen Mire... | reverse complement strand
ATGCCGGTCGTTCTTCTCAGCACGCGCCTCTGTTAGTCATATATAATAAGTGCAATTTTGATCGCACACAAAAGTGCAATTTTGAATGCACCCCGACAAGGATGTATTTGAAGTTTGCCATGAAACAGGATAAGCAAGGCAATTGGTGGTATATTCATGTGGACGTCCACACGGATCGTCCAGGAAAGGAAATTTGACCCATGATCTGCTTGAAATGCGACCATGAAGAATTTGTCCTGAAACCCGACGCCGTGCTGGAACAGGAGTTTCGGGGAGAGACTTTCAACGTGGTATCGCCAGTCTTGGAATGCGCGCATTGCGGCTGGCTGACGTTGGCCGACGACCAACTTGACGAACTGGGACGCCGCACATCCGATGCCTATCGTGAAAGGCACAACTTGCTGACCAGCCGGGAAATCAAGGCATTGCGAATGTCCCTCAATATGAGCCAGCGTCAATTCGCCGACTTCCTGCGGGTTGGCGAAGCGAGCGTGAAGCGGTGGGAAAACTGGAAAGTCCAGGACGCCAGCAGCGACGAATTAATCCGCCTGAAATGCATGATGGCCACAGCGGACTCGAAAGCCTGATTTAACCGATGAAAGACTCTCTGCTCCAACCGCGGCGTTTCGCCGTCGTTTGCGCCTGCCGCATCGCCGCATTTGCCGGTTTGAGCTTTGCGGCGCTTGCGGCCGATTCATCGCGCGAAGTGATTTCGCTGGACCAGGATTGGCGTTTCCGGCTCGGCGACGTTACCAACGCAATTGCGCCGGACTATGACGACCACGAATGGCGGCGTGTGGATGTGCCGCATGATTATGTGGTCGAAGGCGCCTTTGATCCGGCCAACCATTTCACGTATCTGGGCATGGACGCCAGTTGGTATTCTCTTCACGGCTTCCTCCCGGTGCAACCCGCCGTGTATCGCAAAGCGGTTTTTATTCCCGCCGGCGCGCAGGGCAGGCGCCTGTGGCTGGAGTTCGACGGCGTATTTAGCAACAGCCGTTACTGGCTCAACGGCCAGGACGTCGGCAGTCAATACAGCGGCTATTCCAGATCGCGGTTCGACATCACAAGCGCGGCGGTTTGCGGCGGCACGAACATTTTGACCGTGCGGGTTGATCCGCGATACGACGGCTGGTGGTATGAGGGCGGCGGCATCTATCGCCACGTCAGGCTGGTGATGCTCGATCCGGTTCACGTCGCGCCAGATGGGGTCTTCGTCGCGCCGGCGATTGCCGATCCGGGCAACGGCCTTCAAGCGGATGCGATGGTCATTGCGAACACTGAGGTAACCAACACCAGCCCCGTCGCTGTCCAAGCCACTATCCTGAGCGAAATCCTCGACGCCAAAGGCAAACTGGTCGCCTCGCAGTCAGCGGTCCAGGCGCTTCCCGCCGGGGCTGGTTCAAAATCAACGCAGCAGATCTCCTTGGCCAACGCCAAATTATGGTCGCTGGAAACCCCGTACCTTTACCAGTTGCGCAGCACCATCAAGGTGTCCGGCAAGGTGGTGGATCAACTCACGACGACCTTTGGGGTGCGGCAGATCCGTTTCGACGCCGACCGCGGCTTTTTTCTGAATGGCAGGCACGTCAAAATCCAGGGCGTCAATATGCATCAGGACCACGCCGGGGTCGGGGTCGCAGTGCCGGACCGGCTTTTTGAATGGCGGCTCGAACGATTGAAGGAAATGGGCTGCAACGCCATCCGCCTCTCCCATAATCCGGTCGCGCCCGCGCTGCTGGATGCGTGCGACCGCATGGGCTTTCTGGTCATTGCTGAGAACCGCCACCTCGGCGACACCTACGCGGATCAAACACCGAGGAACACGCGGGCCGTTGAACACCGCGATCTTACCAGCCTCGTGATGCGCGACCGCAATCATCCCAGCATCATTCTCTGGTCGCTTTGCAACGAGCAGGGGATTCAGGGTTCGTCCGAAGCCGCCGCCATGGCGCGCGCTATGAAGCAGCGGGTCCACGAACTTGACCCGACGCGCCTGGTCACCGCCGCGATGAATGGCGGCTTCAGCGACCGGGCGGGATTCCTCAGTGTTCTGGATGCGATTGGCATCAATTACCACCCGGACGTCTATGGAGCCGTTCACGCCCGGTGTCCCACCAATCCGGTTCTGGCCACCGAGATTGCCAGCGAGATAGCCACGCGGGGCCTCTACGGTACTAACCGCTGGGGCGGCTACACGGGCGACCGGGGGCTTGGGTACGTTTCGGCCTACAGCATCAATGCCGGGCCGGGAGGCCAGACGGCGGAACAAGCGTGGCCGCCCGTGGCGACGAACGACTTCATGGCTGGCGGTTTTGTGTGGAGCGGTTTTGATTACAAGGGCGAGCCGCGCCCCTTCGCATGGCCGGTCATCAATTCGCACTACGGCTTCATGGACATCTGCGGATTTCCCAAGGACAGCTACTACTATTACCAGGCATGGTGGACAGACAAACCGGTATTGCATTTGTTCCCGCACTGGAACTGGCAGGGCCGCGAAGGCCAGGAAATCCCGGTGTGGGTTCACAGCAACTGCCAGGAAGTGGAGCTTTTCCTCAACGGCGTTTCGCAAGGCAGGCAAACGGTGACACCGTACCGGCATCTGGAATGGAAGGTCAAATACGCGCCCGGCAAACTCGAGGCCAAGGGCCTTCGCAACGGAAAGCCCGTCGAAGCCGTCGTCGAAACCACCGGCGCTCCCGCTTCCATACGATTGACTCCAGACCGTTCCGTGCTCGCCGCGGACAACGCCGATCTCGCCGTGGTTGACGTTGCGGTTCTTGACGCTCAAGGCCGTATCGTTCCAGTCGCCGATAACAAGATAACTTTCACAGTGACCGGTCCGGCTAAACTGATCGGCGTGGGCAACGGCGACCCCAGCAGTCACGAACCCGACAAGTCCGCCAGCCGCTCCGCCTTCAACGGCCTGACGCAAGCCATCGTGCAAACGACCTTCAAGAGCGGCAAGATCAGCTTCAAAGCCACATCCCCAGGGTTAACGGCCGCCAGCGTTTCGATGAACAGCCGATGAACAAATGCGCGGACCCCGAGTACGTCGTCTGGACTTATCGCCCTTTACAATCGCTTCGGTCGTAAATCGAGTTCCCATATTGGGATTGAGTTTCCAAAATGCCCGACGCCTAAAGTTTTCGGCGGAGCGGCTCGATAATTAGCGACGCAGCAATAGGACCACAACCACGATGACGAGCAGGAGACCCGCGCCGCCACCACCCACCCAGATCATACTGGCCAGAACTGGCGTTAATAATAAATGCATAATGATTCTTTCGTTTATGACGGCAATAAATTCACCATCAGTTTTCAAGATACGTTACGCGAGGCGCTGGTCTTCAGCCATGAGGTGTTACCCCACCATGGATTGAGCAACTACACTTTCAGAACGGAGTTTCTCCCGCCAAATGGATTGGGAACCGTTTCCTTTGCCATCGGATCGGGCATCCATCGGCCGTCCACGACCAAACAGTATTCATAATTGCCAGGCGGGAGGGCTGTCTCCTTCTGCCAGTGACCATTCCCGATTGGATGCATGGCTTTGGATTCGGGGCGCCAGTCATTGAAGGTGCCCGCAATGCCAACCGTGGCGGCAGTAGGATGTGTGAACTCAAAGCGAACGGGCACAAGTTGAGGGTCCGCAGCGTGGCCATTCTCGTGGCTGCGTCCGTGATCATGATTTTGGTTGTGTTTCATATTGGTGCGATGGATTGGTTTATTTGCCGACACTCATTTTCCAAACATTTTTGCGAGCAAGAAAATGACGACAGCTCCGAAAAGACCTCCGCCTCCCAGAAGATATATCAAGGAATAACCAACAGCGGCAAACAAGTGCGGGATTATCAATGCAATCATAGTTCAATAGATGATTAGGGGTTTGATTGAGCCAGTACTGAAAAGGCCAGAACCGAGGCGGCGGAAGCACTGGTGGTGATTTTAAACGTGCGTTTCATATCGTGACTGTTCTCCATGTTTTATTTTCTTTCGTGGAGAGCCTTCTCTTTTCCACATCTTCAAGCTTAGGCGGAGAAGTCTGTTGGTGCTATGGGGTGTTACCCTACTCAAATCGCTCGTTTCGCGCATTGTGGACGCCAAACGATAACTGGATGGTGGGAAAGCCAACGGGCTCACATCTAAACATTCTACTTTTCAGCAGTATAGATGCTCAATGGAAGAATGTTTAGATGTGATCCCCTCCCGCCCATTCGCGCCAGAGGCGCGACGCTACACAGGAGTCCGGTTCGCGTCTCAGTTAGGCCGGGCGAGAGGGAGGCGCACAGTCACGGTGGTCAGTTGGTTGGGTTGCGACACGAATTGGATGGTCCCGCCGTGGGCGTGAACGATCCATTGGGCAATGCTCAATCCGAGGCCACAGCCTTCGACGGCCCGGTTGTGGCTGGCGTCGCCGCGAAAGAATCGCTCGAATACGCGGGATTGCAATTCGACGGGCAGGCCGGGACCGGTGTTGGCAATGCGCAGTTCGGCCGCCAGGAAGGCGCCGGTGAGGAAAATCGCCACCTCGCCGCCGGGCTGATTGTACTTGACTGAGTTGTCGGTCAGGTTCAGGAGCAACTGCCGCAGGCGATGGCGGTCGCCCAGCACGGTGGCCGCCTCGCATTGGGAAAGGCTGACGCGGATGCCCGACGGGTGGGCCAGGATGTTGGCGTCGGCGAAGCTCTCCCGCACAAGTTCATCCAATTGAACCGGTTCACGATGGAGGGCGATCTGGCCGGCGTCGGCCTTGGTCAGGAGGGTCAGTCCATCCACAATTCTTGTCAAGCGGTCAATCTCGTCAATTTGGCTCAGCAGGCGCGCGTTCTGGGGCGGAGCGCCGCTTTTTTCCTCGTGCAGCGCGCTTTCCAATTCGCCGCGGATGACCGTGAGCGGAGTTTTGAGTTCGTGCGAGGCGTGCAGGGTGAATTGCCGGACGCGCTGAAAGGAGTCGTCGAGGCGGACGGTCATGTCGTTGAAAACTCCGGTCAGTTGGTCCAGTTCGTCGCCGTTGCCGGTGCGGGGCAATTGCTGGTCGAGGCTTTGTTCGTTGATGCGCCCGGCGGCCTGGGTGAGCGCGGTGACCGGTGCAAGGGCTTTGCGGGTGAGCCACCAGCCGCCGCCCAGCGCCAGCAGCAGAGCGGGCGCTCCGCCCCACAACACGATGCGCGTGACCTCCCGATAATCCGTCGCCATCTCGGCCACTTCGTCGGCTGATTCCCCGCCTCCCATCGCGCCGCGGGTTGGGACGCTGACAAAGTGGTGGTAGGAAAGTGCCCCCATCGCCACCAACGAGGCAAACATGATGCCGGCGTACCAAAAAGTCAGTCGGGAGCGGATGGTCATGGCATCTCCTGATAAGGGCACGGTCCCGACCCTTCGGGATCGAGCCGTGATTCGATCTGACCTCTGACCTCGGACCTCTGACCTCTGACTCCGCTCACTTGCCCTCCTTCAACACGTAACCCGCGCCGCGGACGGTATGCAGAAGCTTGTGCTCGAAATCCGCGTCAATCTTCTCCCGCAGCCGGCGCACATAAACATCCACGATATTGGTGCCCGGATCGAAATTGTAGTCCCAGACTTTTTCGAGGATGGTCATGCGCCCGCAAACCCGCCCCGCCGAGCGCATAAGAAATTCCAAAAGCCGGTATTCGCGCGCGGCAAGGTCGAAAGTCGTGTCGCCGCGCCAGGCCTTGCGCGAGAGGGTGTCGAGGGTCAGGTCGGCCACGCGCAGAAGCTGGGGCTTGGGTTCGCTGCCGCGCCGGCCGAGCGCTCGGACGCGCGCGACCAATTCCGCCAGCACAAACGGCTTGGCCAGATAATCGTCCGCGCCGAGGTTCAATCCCGCCACGCGGTCATTGACTTCGCCGCGCGCCGAGAGCAGCAGCACGGGCGTATGGTTGCGTCGCTGGCGCAATTGCCGCAGCACGCTCAACCCGTCCTGCCCCGGCAGCATGATGTCCAGGATAATCGCGTCGAAGTTAACCCCCAAGGCGGTGGTCAGCGCGTCCGGGCCGTTGTGGCACGCATCCACGGCGATATGTTCGGCTTCTAGGGCCGAGCGGATGAACGCCGCCGTTTTCCTTTCGTCTTCCACAACCAAAACGCGCATGGGCGGAGTGTAGCGCAAAGGCGCGCGGCAATGAAGCGGTTTTTCAGATGACAAAAGTGTAATGAATCCGCGCTTGAAGCCCCCCCCTTGCGCCTTCATTTTCGCGCCTGGAGAACGATCAAAAATGCCCTTATGAAACGAAATCAATTGCTCAGTTTGTTGGCCTTGGGTTTGGCTCTGGCGGCGCGCTCCTCTTTTGGCGCAGCGGACGGGCCATACCGTTTGTTGAAGGAAATTCCCATTGGCGATCCCAGCAGTTGGGATTACCTGTCGGTGGATGAGGCGGCCCGCCGCCTATACGTCAGCCACGGCACGGAAGTGATTGTCATTGATATTGACAAGGACACCGTGGTCGGGAAGATCCCCAACACCCCCCGCGTGCATGGCTTCGCCGTCGCGGCGGACCTGGGGCGCGGTGTCGCCAGCAATGGCGGCGAAAACAAGGCCAGCGTCGTGGATTTGAAAACGCTCGAGACCATCGTCAAGCTGGACACGGGAAATAACCCGGACGGATTTGTCTATGAACCGGGCCAGCACGAAGTCTATTTGTTCAACGGCGGCAGCTCTTCGGCAACCGTGATCAACCCGAAGGACGCGAAGGTCGTGGCCACCATTCCGCTGGGCGGCAAGCCGGAGTTCGCGACCGCTGATCCGGCGGCGGGCCGCGTCTATAATAATCTGGAGGACAAAAGCGCCGTGGTTGTGATTGACACCAAGACCCACACCGTGGTCACCAATTGGCCGATCATCGAGGGTACGGAGCCTTCCGGCATGGCGATTGACACCGAACATCATCGGCTTTTTATCGGCTGCGGCGGCGGCAACAAGATGGTCATGATGGACAGCACCACCGGCAAAGTCATCACCAAAGTGGACATCGGCGCGGGCGTGGATGCCAACGCCTTTGATCCCGGCACCCAACTGGCCTTTGCTTCCTGCGGCGGCGCTGGAACGGTGACCATCGCTCATGAAGATTCCCCCGACAAACTGACCGTGGTGCAAACCCTCAAGACCGCCAGCGGCGCGCGCACCATGACGCTGGACCCCAAGACGCACAAAATTTACCTCTCTGTCGGCCAGCGCAATGGGCCGGCGAACAGCTTCAAAGTCCTGGTTTTCGAAAAGCAATAACCCTGACCCGGATATTTCTGAAATCCTCTTTGCGAACAATCGGAAATAGATTTTGTCTGGCGCTGCTTTCCTGCGGACTGGCGGCCGGCTGCGCTCATTTCGAGCCGCGGCCGGTTTCGCCGGAGCAGACCGCCGTCACCCTGGAAAGCCGCACCCTGCAAGATCCCGGCCTGAGAAGTTTTCTGGACAAGAATCTCCACCGCGATTCCACCGCCGCACCGGCGGCGTGGGATTTTGAAATGCTCACCCTCGCCGCCCTCTATTATCATCCGGATTTGGAAATCGCGCGCGCCGAGTGGGAAGTGGCCCGCGCCGGAATTCAAACCGCCGGCGGCCGGCCCAATCCCACCGTCAGCGTTACACCCGGCCTCAATTTCAGCCACGTCAACGCCGCTCCCGGACTCAGCCCATGGTTCCCCGCGATCAGTTTCGATCTGCCGGTCGAGACAGCCGGCAAGCGCAGCCATCGCATCGCGCAGGCCGGGCACTTGACCGAATCCGCGCGCCTGAACATCGCCGTTGCCGCCTGGCATGTGCGCGCCGGCGTGCGCGCAGCCCTCCTGGATTATTCGGCGGCGCGACAGCGCGAGGCGCTCCTCCAAGCCCAGATTCCCATCCAGCGCCAGATCATCACGCTCCTGGAACAACAAATCCAGGCCGGCGCGATGGCCGGGCCGGAGGCAGTACCCTTTCGCATCGCCTTCCAAAAGACCCAGCTTGACCTTGCCGACGCGCAGCGCGAAAGCGCCGAGTCCCGGGCGCGTTTAGCGCAGTCCATTGGCATTCCGGTCCGCGCGCTTAACGGCGTGGAGTTGCCCATCAAGTTCCCGGACGACGCCAAGGCGGCGGACCTAACCAGCGGCCAGGCCCGGCGCGAGGCGATGTTGGGACGCGCGGATATTCTGGCCGCCCTGTCCGATTACGCGGCGGCGGAGTCCGGCTTGCAACTGGAAATCGCCCGGCAATATCCCGACGTTCATTTTAGCCCGGGATATCAGTTCGACCAGGGCGACAACATGTGGACTCTCGGCCTTAGCGTCGAACTGCCCGTCCTGAACCACAACCAAGGCCCGATTGCCGAAGCCGCCGCCCGCCGCCTCGAAGCCGCCGCCCGCTTCAACGCCCTTCAAGCCACTGTCCTTGCCGATATTGATACCGCCGTGGAGAGTTTCCGTGCCACGGAAAAAAGCCTGGCCACGCTTCAGGATCTGGCTGGCGCTCAGGCCGCGTCCCGCGACGCCGTGGACGCGCAGGTCCGCGCTGGCGCCGCAGCTCCGCTGGATTTGTTGAACGCCCAACTGGAACTCGCCGTGGCCGAAGAGGCGCAGTTGGATGCCCAGGTCAAAAGGCAGCAATCCCTGGCGGCCCTCGAAGATGCCGTTCAGCGTCCCATTGAAATGATAACGCCGGCCGTGATCGAGCGAAACCCGGCAGCGACTAATTGGAATAAGGAGACCAACCCGTGAAGCGAGCCAATTTTTTCATTATCGTCATTGCCGCCGCGGTAAGCGCCGGCCTCTGTGGGTGTCAGCGCCATGACGCCGCCACCCCGGCCGCCGCCGACAAATCCGCCGATGCCGCAAAACCGGCCTCCGACGAGAAACCGGCCGCCGAGGACGAGGGCACGCACGTCACCCACGACGAACAAGGCAACTCCGTCGTCAGCATGAGTGACGACGACCAGGGTGACGCGGGCATAGTCTTTGGCAATCCATCGGCGGGCCAATGGAGCCAGGAGGTCAAGGGCTACGGACGCGTCCTCGATCCTGCCCCGCTGGCCGGCCTGCTCAACGAACTGGTTCTGGCGCAAGCCGCCACCAACGCCACCGCGCGCGAACTGGAACGGCAGAAGACTTTGCTCGCCCTAACCAACACCTCCCCGCGCGCCTTGCAAGCCGCCGAAGCGGCCGCCCTCCATGACCAACTCGCCGTTCAGTCCGTCCGCGACCGTCTCGCGCTGGCATGGGGTCCTGCCGTGGCGGGGCGGAGCGATTTGGCCGGATTTGTTCAAGCCCTGGCGTTGCGGCAAGCCGTTTTGCTCCGGGTTGATTTGGCGGGAGGCGAGAGTCTGGCCTCCTTGCCCACCGGCGCCCGTGTCGTCACCTTGTCCGGAAAGACTTCGGAGGCCAGCTTCCTCAGCCCCGCCGCCGACGTGGACCCGCAGTTTCAAGGTCAGGGCTTTATTTTTACCATCCAGCCGAATACAAACTCCCTCGCGCCAGGCCAGGCCGTGACGGTCTGGCTGCAAGTGCCGGGCGAGGCGGTGGCGGGCGTCATCATCCCTACTGATTCCGTGCTGCGGCTGGAAGGATCGGGCTGGGTCTATGTCATGAACAAGGGCGGCGAATCCTTCACCCGCAGAAGAATCCCCCTGGACCGGCAAACCGACGCCGGATGGTTCGTGACTGGAATCCTCAAGACGGAGGACTACATCGTTACCAAGGGCGCCCAAACGCTCCTTTCCCAAGAACTCAAGGCGGCGCTTTCGCCGGACTGACCGCGCCCATGTTAAACTGGATCGTAAAATTTTCACTGCGGTTCCGCGGCGTCGTCGTCGCGCTGGCCTGCGTGCTGACCGGCTACGGCCTCTACACAGCCGCCCATGCCAAGCTGGATGTGCTCCCCAATTTCGTCCCGCCGGAAGTGGAAGTGGAAACCGAGGCGCCGGGGCTTTCGCCCGAGCAGGTTGAAATCCTCGTCACCCGCCCCCTTGAAAACACCATCAACGGTCTGGGGAACATGGCCTCGCTCCGCTCGGAGTCCATTGCCGGTTTGTCCACCATCACGGCGGTCTTCCACGAAGGAACCGACATCCGCATCGCGCGCAACATGATCAACGAGCGCTTGGGCGAAATGGCCGGCGCCCTGCCCGCCGGGGTCAAGGCGCCGGTCATGTCGCCCATGACCTCCGCCACGATGGACCTCCTGAAAATTGGCCTCCTTTCCACCAACCTCAGCCCCATGGAACTGCGCTCCCTGGCCGATTGGGTTGTCAAACCCAGAATGCTCTCCATCCCCGGCGTCGCCCGCTGCATTATCTTTGGCGGCGAAGTCCGGCAGTTCCAGATTCAGGTCCAACCCGACCGCCTCGTTGCCCACGGCGTCTCCATGACCGACGTGCTGGAAGCCGCGAAGGCCACCACCGGCGTGGTCGGGGCCGGCTTTATCGAGAATGCCAACCAGCGCATCCTCATCCAGCCCGAAGCCCCGGCGGTCACGACCGAATCCCTCGGCGAAGTGGTGGTTTCTCAAAGCCAGGGCCAGAGCGTCCGCCTCAAGGACGTCGCCGTCGTCACCGTCGCCGGCGCGCCCAAATTCGGCGACACCCTCATCATGAACAAGCCCGGCGTTTTCGTATCCATGGGCAGCCAGTACGGCGCCAACACCATGGATGTCACCCTCGCTGTCGAAGCCGCATTGAAGGACATGCAGCCGTACTTTGAGCGCGAGCAGATCCAGGTGTATCCCCGCCTGCACCGCCCGGCCACCTTCATCGAGAACTCCCTCCATAACATCAACCATTCCCTTTACTTGGGCGCGATCCTGGTCGCGGTCGTGCTCTTTGCGTTCCTCGGCCATTTCCGCACCGCCTTCATCTCCCTCACCGCCATTCCCCTTTCCCTCCTCACCGCCATCATCCTGCTCGATAAACTCGGCGTAACCCTGAACACTATCACCATCGGCGGCCTGGCCATTTCCATCGGCGCGGTCGTGGACGACGCTATTATTGACGTTGAGAACATCAACCGCCGCCTCCGCGAGAACCAGGCTCTGGGCTGCCCTCATTCCACCTTCAAAGTAACTCTGGACGCCTGTATCGAAGTGTACAGCGCGGTGGGCTATGCCACTTTCATTGTCGCGCTCATCTTCCTGCCCGTGCTCACGTTGACGGGGCTGGTGGGCGCTTTCTTCGCTCCGCTGGCCTTGAGTTACATTCTGGCCATCATGGCCTCGCTGGCCGTGGCGCTCACTCTCACACCGGCCCTGTCCCTCGTCTTCTTTTCCAAGGGCGTCAAACACACCGGAGATCCCCTCCTCCAACGCTGGGTCAAGGCGATCTACGGCAAAATCCTCGGCTTTGTTTCCCTCTGGCCCCGCTCTCTCCTGGCAGTGGGCGTCCTCCTTTGCGTCGGCGCCTGTTTCCTCATGCCCAAACCGGGCGACGAATACCTCCCCGATTTCCGCGAAGGCCACTTCGTCCTTCAAATTCAGACCATCCCCGGTACTTCCCTCCCCGAAATGTTGCGCGTCGGAAGCCAGATCACCAAACTCCTTTTGGCCAAGCCGGAGATTGCCACCGCCGAGATGCAGGTCGGCCGCGCCGAACAGGGCGAGGACACCTGGGAACCCAACCGCTGCGAATTCCACGTCGAACTCAAGGAGAACATTCCCGGCAAGGTCCAGGCCAAGCTCATGGACGAACTGCGCGACATGCTCGACGGCTTCCCCGGCATCCAGGCCGAAGTCGTCACCTTCCTCGGCGACCGCATCAGCGAAACCATCACCGGCGAATCCGCCCCGGTAGTCGTCAACGTCTATGGCGATGACCTGGATCTGATTGACGACAAGGCCCGGGATGTCGTTCGCGTCCTTCAGTCCATCCCCGGCGGCAAAAATGCCCAGGTCAAATCGCCCCCGGGCGCTCCCCGCATGGCCGTGCGCCTGCGCGCCGACCGCCTGGCCCAACTGGGCTTTCGCCCCCTCGACGTTCTCGAAGCCGTCGAAACCGCCTATGAGGGGACCGTGGCCGCCCAGGTTCACGAGGGCAGCCAGACAACGGATATCAATGTGCTGCTGGACCCCGCCCTGCGGCGCGAACCGGAGCAGATCGGCTCCCTCCTCCTCAGAAACCCCGCCGGCCTGGTCATTCCCTTGCGCGAACTGGCCGATGTCTTCTTGACAACTGGCCGCTATACCATCCAGCACGACGGCGCCAGCCGCCGCCAGGTCGTCGCCTGCACCCCGACCGGCCGCGACATTACTTCCTTTGTCGAGGAAGCCAAAAAACAAGTCGCAGCCAAGGTCAATTTCCCGAAGGGTGTCTATGCCGTTTTCGGCGGCAACGCGGTGGCTGCGGCGCAGGCCCAGCAGGAATTGCTGATTCATTCCGCGATAGCCGCCGCCGGCATTCTGCTGCTGCTCATTGTGGTTACCCGCAACTGGCGCAACCTCCTGCTCGTTCTGGCCAATGTCCCTTTCGCCATGGTCGGCGGCATCCTCGCGATATGGGCCACCACCAAATTCGGCGCGCCGGGTGCCAACGCCCTGACCATCGGCTCCCTCGTCGGTTTTGTCACCCTCTTCGGCATCACCATGCGCAACTCCATCATGATGGTTTCCCACTTCGAGCATCTGGTCAGCGTCGAAGGCGTTGCCTGGGGCCAGGCCGCCGCCATTCGCGGCGCCTCAGAGCGCGTCGTCCCCATCCTCATGACCGCCCTGGTGACGGCGCTGGGCCTGTTGCCATTGGCGCTGGGCACCGGCGAAGCCGGCCAGGAAATCGAAGGCCCGATGGCCCTGGTCATCCTCGGCGGCCTGATCACCTCCACCTCCCTCAACCTCCTCATCCTCCCCACCCTCGCCCTCCGCTACGGCAAATTCGGCGTGAAGAAGGTGAGCGAAGATTGAACTTCCATTGCCTTCCTGGGTGAGCAACAGCTTGCATTCGTCCGCGCCTTGTCTTGAATTATTCCGCCCGCATTGGCTTTTTCAAATGGCGGGCCAAAAATGGACTTTGGCGCGGCACGGGCAATAGTTCCATTTTGTTTCAAATACCCGTTGACACATTAGGGAAAAAGTATATACTTCTACGCATGGTAAGGTATGTAGGGCACAATGGCGGCGGCGGGAACGGGGTCCGGGAGCTTTCCCGGCGTCTGTTTGGCATGGCGCAGACTTCCAAGTCTGCCGTGTGTCGCGCATTCCCGTATCCTCCCGCCGCAGTCCGGCCAAGCCCGCCTTCAAACCCGCCCCCCGCCCACCCCGCCGCACCCGGCCCCAAACCATTGGTCCTATCCGTCCTATCCGTCCTATCCGTCCTATCGCCTCCATCCGCGCCACCCATCCGTAAAAGCTCGATAAAGCTCAATAAAGGTGAATAAAGGTGGATAAATCCCAATAAAGGCAGAAAAATAGGTATTTTATGACACGAAACGGGAAAATGGCACGGCTGCCCAAGCCCGGCGGCATGGACCGCTTCCAACTTGCTTGCGCTGCCCGGGCATGACAGCTATTTTCCCGGCACCCAAATCTATGCAAAAGAAAAAGGTTTTCGTCACCGGATGCTTTGACATGCTGCACAGCGGCCATGTGCGTTTCTTGCAGGAGGCCGCCAGTTATGGCGACGTCTATGTCGCGGTCGGCTCCGACCAGACTGTCCGCGAGCTGAAAGGCCGCGTCCCGGTCAACACGCAATCCGAGCGGAAATATATGCTCCAAGCCTTGAAGTATGTGAAGGGATGCCTGATCAACAGCGGTTCCGGCCTGATGGATTTCCTTGCGGAGTTGAAGGCGGTCGAGCCGGATATCTTCATGGTCAACGAGGACGGCAACATGCCGGCCAAGGCGGAATTGTGCCGGGAGATGGGCATTCAGTACATTGTCTCCAAGCGCCTTCCCGAGGCCAACCTGCCGGCGCGCTCCACCACAAGCCTGCGCAAGGAATGTCTGATCCCTTACCGGCTGGACCTGGCGGGCGGCTGGCTGGATCAGCCTTACGTCTCCAAGTTCGGGGCCGGGGCGGTGCTCACCATTTGCCTCGAACCGCTCATCGAGTTCAACGAACGCAGCGGCATGGCCTCCAGTTCCCGCCGCCGCGCCATCGAGTTGTGGCAGACCGACCTGCCCGAAGGCGACCGCGAAAAGCACGCCAGGATGCTCTTCGCGTTTGAAAATCCGCCCGGCACCAAAGTCTTCTCCGGCTCCCAGGATTCCATCGGCATCGTGTATCCCGCCCTCAACCGCCTGGATTATCGCGGGCAGTTCTGGCCGGAAAAAATCACCACGGTGTCGGACGACAAGTTTCTCGCCTGGATTGAACAACACTTGTATTTGATCCCGCTCGGCCAGCGCGCGGCGGCCTTTAACGTCCTGTCAGGTACAAAAATCACCGCGCCGCGAGTCCGCGCTCTGGCCAGGGCCGCCGATGGATGCTGGCGCGCCATCCAGGAATTGAACCTGCCGGAGTTTGGCCGCCAGATGCGCGCCTCCTTCGAGGCCCAGATCAGCATGTTTCCCCGGATGAGCAACAGCGATGTCAAGCATATGATAGCCCAGTACGCCGGCCAGGCGCTGGGCTGGAAATTATCCGGCGCCGGCGGCGGGGGTTATCTGGTGCTCGTAAGCCGCCAGCCTGTTCCCGGCGGCATCACCCTCAAAATCCGCCGAAGCCATGTATAAGAGTTCGAGGTCCGTCATGTGGTCTCGCAGGTTCTCGCGCTTGAGATGCTTGTATTCGGCGTATTGGGTGGGGGTGAGGCCGAAGGCGGCTTTCGAGATTTCAGCGGTCAGGATGGCGTATTCGCGCTGTTCCTTGACGCCGCGTTTTTTCCACTCGCCGGTCAGTTCATCGCGGATGGCAATGGAGCGCATCCGTTTCTCGATCCAGTCGTCGGAATAGCCTTTGGCTTTGTAGAGGGCGCGGGTGCGTTTGGTGGCCAGTTCCGGGTCCTCAATTTCCTGGATGCGTTCGTAGCCCACCCTGGCGAGCCAGCGTTTGAACGGCTCGGCCTTGGGGCTGGGAATGCTCTGGATGAGACGGAAGATGCCCTCGGTGTTCCAGCACTGGAGCAATTGGCGTCCGCCCGCTGTGTCGAACTCAAGGCCAAGGGGGGGACAATTTGTCCCCCCCCTTTGAACATGTCGCCGAGGGAAGGATCGCGTTTGCGAAGTTTCTTGAGGTAATCGCCCGGCTCAACCGAATCAGTGAGGACAGCAACAATGTCTGCAATCACAAACCACCATTCGTTGTTATGGATGGTGCGGCGGACTTGCTTCCGTTGGAACAGAGCGATGTGGGTTTCTGGGTTTTGGCCGGTGTCATTCATGGGTTGTTCTTTGACAACATCTTCCAACGAACGCCGCAAACGATCAAGCCCAGGATTGACAGGCACGCGCCCCAGTGGAATGCCGTGTCCTGATGGACCAAGGTGATCGCGTCGCGGCCCGCCGCAGAGAACCCTTCACTGTCTCTCGTATTCGCCTTTGTTGACGCGTTTCAGGACGGTGAAGCCGGCTTTTTTGGCGTCGGAGATGGACAGAGTGCGCGCGGTGTTGAAGGTGGAAATGACCTTGCGGACGGGCCGGCGGCAGGCGGGACAGACCTTCAGTTCCGGCGCGTCGAGCGGGCGCCGCAATGAGAAGCGCCCCTGGCAAACGGGACAATTCCCTTCGCACAATTCATATTCGTAGATTGGCATCGCTGAACCAAAGATAGCAGAACCCGCGGCAAAATGCGCTGAAATTGTGTCGCTATCTCGACAAAGGTGAGATGCGTCCTCCAATCCCCTTGCGATTGAAAAGTGCGGATGGGTCAGTTAAAGACAGTGATTCCGAGGAAAGACTCACTTAAGAAGTTGAACCTGACTGAGTCCAGCGACACGGGCCAATTCCGTCCGTGCGGCATCGCATCAATTAATCATGATCCTCACCGGCGGCGGCGCTGCCGTTCCTGCAATACCGGGTTGGCGACACGCCCGCTGGATTTGACACTTTTTTGCGCTTGCCAGACTTCCTTCGTGATCCCAGGCCAGCCGGGCGGCTCGGCGGACTCCACCGGCACAATCCTCCCGATGGTCCGGCCATTGCGGGTAATGAGCATGGTCTCCCCCCGCTCCAGTAGGTTAAGGACCGACTTCGTATCCTCATGCAGCTCTTCGGCGGTGATGACGCTCACCGTCAAAACGTAACACCTGAAAAGCGCGTCCGCAATTTGGCATCAGTTTTATGGCGAACCGTGCGCCACTCCGTTGCGTTGCAGGGATTTTGAACAGGAGGACGCGGAGGACGCGGAGAACTGGGAGGAAGCAGGGGAAAAGCGGAAAGAAAATCTCTGCGCCCTCCGCGGCCTCCTGTTCAAAGAGATCCTCCGGGCTTATAGACTTGCGCGGTCAACCGGATGTCACCTTCCAGCGAGCATGGCGGGAATGGCCATTGGAGCGCCTGCCCCTGCCGCTGCGAACCGCTTTCAAGAGGTTCGGGTCCATGGGTGGAAGCTGCCTGCCTTCCAGTTTTTCAAGCACTTCGCCGCATGTGTTGGCCCGATCTGGCAATTCCCGCAGGAGCATTTCGGAAAAGCTCTCCTTGCCGACTTTGAGCTTCTTCAGCTTGTCATGAACCCCGGTTGTGACTGTAAGCGTGATCGTCGCCATGCTGGTAATACAAGAATAATCCACAAAGGCAACGCGAAAGTGTATCCTGCTTTGCCTCCATATTGGCAGGGCAAAACAGGCTGAGGAATGGACGAAGCTACGGTACGACCCCCTTGATCAGCCCAATGAGGGGATCAACCTGCGATTCAACGGCAAGGCTCCCGGCATCAACATGGAAATCGTCCCCGTCCGCATGAACTTCGATTACCACTCCCAATTCGGCGCTTACACGCCGGAACCTTACCAGCGCCTTCTTCTGGAAGTCATCGCCAACGACTCGACCAACTTCATCCGCCGCGACGTGGTGGAGGCGGCCTGGAGCATCGTGGACCCGATCCGCCAGGCGTGGGCCGGGCAGCCTTTGGCCCAAAGCGCCTTTTACCCCGCTGGAACATGGGGACCGCCGTGCGCCGACGAACTCCTCGCCCGCCGCAACCACAAGTGGCGGATGACATCGGACATCGCGCCCAAGCCGGCAGCACTTCCCTAATGGACAACAAGCTGTACCCGCGCAAGAAAACCGCGGTTGCCACGCTCAGTCCCGCATCTTCGGCAAGCGAAAGAATCCTGATGGCTGACAACACCGACCCTTTCACTTTCATAATTCAAAAGGTTGCCCACGAATCACACGAATCAACACGAATCCTGTTTTGGGATTTCCCCGTCCGTGCTATTCGTGCTATTCGTGTGATTCGTGGGCTTGTTTTCATTTCACAATTCGCTCCCATTCCAGTTTGCCTTGATGCCCGAAATTCACGAGCAAGCCGAGCCGGTAGCCGGTGGCGTTGAGATAATTGAGCACTTGGGAACGATGCTCATCCGTCAGCGCCGACACCGCCTTGATCTCCAGGATGATCTTCTCGAAACAGACGAAATCCGGCTGAAATCGCTGACGAAGCGGCCTGCCTTTGTAGCTCAATGGCAGATGCGCCTGCGCCGTAAACGCAATGCCCTGCAAACCCAATTCAATTTCCAGACACTCCTGATAGACGGGCTCAGTGAAGCCGCTACCTTTCTCGTTATAAACCTCAAAGCACGCCCCCACGATCCGGAAGCTCTCGTCTTTATAGATGATGTCGCTCATCGTGTTTTTAGGATTCGTGCAATTCGTGCAATCCGTGGGCTTGCTTCCTTTCCAAAGCACTTTAAGACGGCCTCGTAATCCGCCTCGGTGTTTTGGTAAAGAAGCGACCCTTTCAAGCTCTGGAAATCCTGGTGTCGTGGGAAGGGCACAGCTCCTTGCCTGTCACCATTCTGCTCATCCCCCCAAAAAGGCCTGGTGGACGGCGCGCATGGCTTCTTCGCCTTTGGTCAGGTCTATGGCGACGGAAACTTTGATCTCGCTGGTGGAGATCATGGCGATGTTGACGCCGATCTGGGCCAGGGTCTCGAACATTTTTGCGGCTACGCCGGGATTGCTTCTCATGCCTACTCCCACCACGGAGAGTTTGCCTATGTTCTCATCGGCAATCACTTCGCGGAAGGCGATTTTGTCCTTCAGGCTGTCAATCACTTTACGGGCTTTGAGGAGGTCGGCCTTGTCCATGGTGAAGGAGATGTCGGTGGCGGGCGAGGCCAGGTTGTGGCTGATGTTTTGAACGATCATGTCCACGTTGACGTTAGCTTCGGCGATGGATTTGAATACCAGCGCGGCCACGCCAGGGCGGTCGGGCACCTGCACGAGGGTCAGTTTGGCCTGGTTCTTGTCGAGCGAGACGCCGCGGATGACGACGCCTTCCATGCTGGGGGTTTCTTCTTTCACAAGGGTTCCTGGGTTGTCGTTCAGACTGGAGCGGACTTCAAAAATGACGCCGAATTTCTTGGCGAATTCCACGGAGCGGGATTGCATGACCTTCGCGCCAAGACCCGCAAGTTCGAGCATTTCGTCGTAGGATATTTCCGGCAGCTTGCGCGCGCCGGGAACGATGCGCGGGTCGGCGGTATAAACGCCGTCCACGTCGGTGTAAATCTGGCAGAGATCGGCCTTGAGGGCGGCGGCGAGCGCGATGGCGGTGAGGTCGGAGCCGCCGCGGCCGAGGGTCGTGATCTGGCCTTCCATCGTCTGGCCCTGGAATCCGGCGACAATCACCACCTGGCCCTGATCGAGGAAGGCGCGGATTTGTTTCGGGGTGATATTTTTGATCTTGGCCTTGGTATGGACGCCGTCGGTGACGATGCCAGCCTGAGCGCCTGTCAGGGAAATTGCCGGGACGCCGAGGGCCTGGAGCGCAATGGCCGCCAGGGCGATGGTGGTTTGTTCGCCGGTGGAAAGGAGCATGTCCATTTCGCGCTCGCTGGGGAGGGGCATGATTTCCCGCGCCATTTTGATGAGGTTGTCGGTCACGCCGCTCATGGCGGAGACGACGACGACCACCTGGTCGCCTTTGGCGCGATAAGCCGCCACCCGCTTGGCGACGTTTTTGATTCGCTCCGGGTTGGCGACGGACGTGCCGCCGTATTTTTGGACAATCAAAGACATGGGTTGCTCATGGTTAGAGGCCGATGGCGCGGCAGACGGATTCCTTGTCGGCCTTGGTGACTATCGGTTCGCGTCCGGCGGATTTGATCGCGGTGTCCGGGTCCTTCAAACCGTGGCCGGTCATTGTGGCGCTGACGACGCTGCCCGCCGGGATTTTGCCCGCCTTGACGCACGCAATCAGCCCGGCCAGACATGCCGCCGACCCCGGCTCGACAAAGACGCCGTCCATTCGGGCAATAAGCCTGTAAGCCGCCAATATCTCCTCATCCGTCACCTTGCCGATGAAGCCGTTGGATTCCTTGAGGGCGTCGGTGGCCCCCTGCCAGCTTGCCGGATTGCCGATGCGGATGGCCGTGGCGACCGTGTGCGGCTGCTCCACCGGCGCGCCATCCACGATGGGCGCGGACCCGGCGGCCTGGAAACCAAACATGCGCGGGAGCGTGGCGCATTTTTTCGCGGCGTGATATTCCTTGTAGCCACGCCAGTAGGCCGTGATGTTGCCGGCGTTCCCGACGGGCAGGAAATGAAAATCGGGGGCGCGCCCCAATTGATCGCAAATCTCGAACGAGGCGGTCTTCTGCCCCTCGATGCGCATCGGGTTGATGCTGTTGACAACCTCGACTTTTCCAGTTTCACCGAGTTCCCGAACAATGCGCAGCGCCTCGTCAAAATTCCCCTCCACGGCCACGGTGGTCGCGCCATACATGAGCGCCTGTGCCAGTTTGCCCAATGCGATATGGCCGTTGGGCAGGATCACCATGCACTTCATTTTGGCGCGGGCGGCGTAAGCGGCGGCCGAGGCGGAAGTGTTGCCGGTGCTGGCGCACATCACGATTTCCGCCCCGCGTTCCTTCGCGGCGGACACGGCCATCGTCATGCCGCGATCCTTGAAGGAGCAGGTTGGGTTAAGGCCCTCATACTTGAGCCACAATTCAAAATCACCGCCAATGGCTCTGACAAAATTATCGGCGCGAATCAGCGGCGTGTTTCCCTCGTTGAGCGAAATGACGGGCGTCTGGGCGGTGACGGGCAGCCGGTCGCGATAGGCGTCAATGACGCCGCGCCAGCGGCAGCCATTCTCGGTGGAAGCGGGGTTTTGTTTGACTGCGGTTTTGGATTTCATCTTGTCTGCAATTCTGTCACTCAAAATTCTCCACGCGCAGCATCATCGGCGGGGACTTGACCACCGGGGAGCGGGCGATTCTTTGCAGCGCCTTTCTCATGGCGGCGCACGTGGCGGCGTGGGTCATTAAAATCAACGGAACGGTGCCGCCTTCACGGCCCTGCGGCTGGATGACCGAGGCGATGCCAATCTTCGACTGCGCCAGGATCGCCGCGATCTTCGCCAGCGTGCCCGGCTTGTCCACCACACTCGCGCGCAGATAATAGCGTGAGACGGCCAGCGCGATGGGAAGCAGATCGCCCCCGTGCTGGTGCGGGACAAAAGCCGGCACGCGGCTCTTGGTGTCGTGCTTTAGATCCAGGGCGGCGTCCGCAATGTCGCTCAACACGGCACTGGCCGTCGCGTCCTTGCCCGCTCCGCGCCCGTAAAAAAGCGTGTCGCCGACGACGTCGCCGCGGACAAAGACGGCGTTAAAAACATTATTGACGCCGGCGAGAACGTGCGAATTGGGAACCAGCGCCGGATAAACGGAAACCTGGATCGCCTTGGCGCCCGCGTCTTTCGCCCGCCCTTTGCCCGCGGCTCCCGCGCCGGGAACAACCTTCACCACGCCGAGCAATTTGATCGTGTAGCCCAATTTGTCGGCAAACTCGATATCCGTCTTGGTGACAGCGCGGATGCCCTCGACCGAAATGCGCTGTTGCGGGACCCAGAAGCCATGCGCCAGCGAAGCCAGGATGCCGATCTTGTGCATCGAATCGAATCCGTCCACGTCCGTCGCCGAGTCGGCCTCGGCATAACCGAGCTTCTGCGCCTCTGCAAGCGTCGGCGCGAAATCGGACTGCTCCAGCTTCATGCGGGTCAGGATGTAATTGCACGTGCCGTTGACAATGCCGTAAATGTGCGAAATCCGATTTCCAACAAACCCTTCGCGCAGGGCCTTGATAATGGGAATCCCCCCCGCCACGCTCGCTTCGTAATACAAATTCGCGCCATGTTGCCGCGCCGCCGCGAACAGCTCCTCGCCGTGCGCGGAAAGCAGCGCCTTGTTCGCCGTGATCACCGGCTTGCCCAGCCGCAGCGCCGTTAAGATCATCGTCTTCGCCAGCGTCGTTCCGCCCACAAGCTCGATGACGGCGTGGACCTGCGGGTCCTGCACCACGCTGGTCCAATCCGTGGTCAGGAGCGCCGCCGGGATGGGATAAGGGCGCGGTTCGTCCAGCGCCTTGACAGCCACTTTGCGTATGCGGATCTGGAGGCCGATCCGCGATTCCAACAACGCTCCGTTCCGGTGCCAGTGGTGATAAACGCCGCTGCCCACCGTCCCGCCGCCGATTAAGCCAAAATTTACCTGGTCCATATATTTGCGCGCATGGAGCGCGATTTAGATAACCAAGCCTTAAGGAATGCCCATTGCGGCGCAAGCCTAAAGTGCGAAAACCGGCGCGAAAGGGCGCTGGACAAAATTCCGGTTCCTCGACACTTTCAGTGGACCAACCAGACCCCTCTCTCCTCAATCCCAAAGGGATTGAATCATCCAGCCCAGGGTTGGCCGATTCATAGAGGCCTACCCTGGGAAGCAACATCAAAGTTGATCAACCCTGAAAGGGTTGAATCTCAGCGCCTTATCAATAGCGCCTTGCGCGACGGCGGAATGCCAACACGCGAACGCTCCGCCCCGACAAGTGCCTGGTCGTGTCGTCATTGTCCCCAAGATTGCGCCCCGGCTGCCCTCGCAACATTGGGGCCAATGCCGCCACCACCAGGGCAGGGCTTGCGCCGGTTCCGGCGCTTTGGGTGGTAAGCGTGAATACGCTGGACTATCGGCGATGTCCAATAATCACTTGCAAGCCGTCGAAAGCAGGCTATTCTCCGAGCATGAAAGCGAACTTATGGGCGTTGATACTTTCATTGTGCCTGGCGGGCACAGCGGAGGCTCAAAGGTCTGTATTTTCAACCCCAACTAACTCGCTGGGGACCAACACCAAAGACGGAAAGACACTCTTTGATTTTGCGCGCGCATTTGCGCATGCAACCAACACAGTGGCGACCAACAGCGCCAAGGAGTTCGCCGACCTCCGCGCCAAGGCGGAAAAGGGAGATGCTGACGCACAAGGGATTCTTGGAAGTACTTATAACTTTGGCCAGGGCGTGGACAAAGACCAAGCCGAAGCGGTCAAGTGGTTCCGCAAGGCGGCAGAGCAAGGCGAAGAGGATGCGCAATACAATCTCGGTGTTTGTTACGGAAAAGGGGTCAGGCCATAGAAAGGTGCATTTAATTCTTTACATTCGGCCTGCGATATGAGAAAAGCAAACTATGCCGCGCCAACTGCGAATCGATTTTCCTGGAGCCATCCACCATGTGATGAGCCGTGGGGATCGGCGCGAGAACATCTATGTGGACGATGTGGACCGGCAGGATTTCCTCAAGACACTGGCCGAGGCGTGCCAGAAGACCGATTGGCAGGTGCATGCCTATTGTTTGATGCGCAATCATTTTCACTTGGTGGTCGAAACCCCTCATGCGAATCTGGCCGATGGCATGCATTGGCTGTTGAGCGCCTACACGATTCGGTTGAATCGCCGCCATGAAACGCCGGGGCATGTCTTTAGCGGCCGTTACAAGGCTTTGGTGGTGGAGGGCGAAGGGGGCGGCTATTTGAAGACGGTCTGCGATTATGTGCATCTCAATCCGGTTCGCGCCCATCTTCTGGGGACGCAAGACAGGCTGCTGGGCTATCCTTGGAGCAGCCTGGTGTGGTATCTCGCGGCGAAGGAGCATCGTCCGGGCTGGATGCGGGTGGACCGCTTGCTGGGAGAGCATGGCATCCGGCAAGATACGCCCGCCGGTCGACGGGAATTTGAGCGGCGGATGGAAGATCGCCGGATGCAGGACGAGGATGAAGAGGAACTCAAGCCGCTGCGCCGGGGGGTGGTGTCTGGGAAGCCCGGAGTTTCGCCAGAAAATGCTGGAGCAATTGGAGCAAAGCGCCGGAGAGAATCCCGACGCGGAGGTTCGCCGGGAAAGTGCGGCGGCCAAGGCGGATCGAATCGTTGCCCAAGAATTGGCGCGCTTGGGTTGGAAGGAAGAGGAGTTGGTGCGCCAGCGCAAGAGCGCGCCCGGGAAGCTGGCCATCGCGGCGAGGTTGCGCAAAGAGACGATTCTTCCGATCAAGAGCATAGCTGCCCGAGTGGGGTTGGGAACCTCCAAGGGAGCGAACAGAAACTTGCATGCTTGGATGCAACAGACAGAAAAACAGACGGTTCAAAAAAAGACCGGAGATGTTGGATAACTAATGCACCAATCTATGGCCTGACCCCTAGCATGTTTGCCGGGCGTTACAAGGCGCTGATTGTGGATGGGAGCGGGAGCGGATACTTGAGAACGGTTTGCGATTATGTGCATTTGAATCCTTTCCGGGCCGGGCTGATCGAAGCGGGAGACCGGCTGCTGGCCTATCCGTGGAGCAGCCTGGTGTGGTATGTGGCGGCGCGGGAGCATCGGCCGGATTGGATGTGTGTGGAGCGGTTGTTGGGAGAGCATGGGATTGCGAAGGACTCGGCCGCCGGGCGGCGGGAATTTGAGCGGCGGATGGAGGCCTGCCGGGAGCAGAAGGCCGATGAAGCGGCATTGCGGCCATTGCGGCGGGGCTGGTGTCTGGGCAGCGAGGCGTTCCGGCGGGAGGTGCTGGAGCGAATGGAGGACCGGATTGGAGATCACCACTCGGGAGAAGTGCGCCGGGAGTGGGCGGAAAGGAAGGCGGAACGAATCATAGTGGAAGAATTGCGGCGTTTGGGCTGGAAAGAATCCGATTTGGGGGGGCGTCGCAAGAGTGACCCTGGGAAGCTGGGATTGGCAGCGAGGCTGAGAAAAGAAACGACCCTGCCGCTCAAGTGGATTGCCGGGCGAGTCAGGCTGGGCACGTCCAAGAGCGCCAACAGGAAGCTGCATCACTGGATGCGGGCCAACGAGGGCACAGGCAAGAGGCCGCGTCGGGCGGCAAGAAAGGCCTCGAACAAATGAAAAAACGAACCAAACTATGGGTTGACCCCTGCTACGCTCCCGCCCGTCGTGTGCTGAAACGTTTGAAGATTGATATCCATAGTGTCGACAACGGCGTTGCGCTTCCCAGCACATTCCACGATCAGGTACACACGCAGGCTTATTATGATATGATTAATGAGGCCGCCAAAGGTTGGAAGACGAAGGAGCAAGCTACGAAGGGGTTGCAAGACATCGCGGAGAGTCTAATGAAACAAAGTGGAAAGCTAAAGTAAGGCTGTGAGAATATACAGTTTTTATCCAAACGGGGAAAATGCTCTTTGTTTGATTGACGAAACCAAAGTTGGTTACTTCTGGTCACATTTCGTTGGTCGGCCAATGCAGCATGATTGGTGCGCACCGAAATTCAGTATTATACGCCCATCGAAACCTGTGCGCGACTTTGTATCCTGGACTCTTGCGGCTCCCATTGTGACGCAGAGATCAAAGGACAGTCTTGAACCCATCATAGGTGAATTTGTTGAGTTCTTACCTTTTGCGACAATCAGAAGCAAAATTCTATATGCTGTTAATGTAATCAAGCTAATAGATTGCCTTGATCTGGAAAGGAGCGAGCTTACTTACGTCCCTGAAGAGCCGGGGCGGGTGATTTTCGCGAGCAAGTACGTATTCAACAAGGAGAAGGTTCGTTCTGTTCCCATCTTTAAGGTTCCACAGTCATTGCACATTTTTGTTTCGGACGTGTTCGCCGATGTGGTGGTAAACGCCAAGCTAACTGGTGCTGGATTTGATGACCCGGAAAATATTTTATGGGTGAAGAAGCCATGGAACCGGACTATGGAGGACCTACCATTGGTCAAGGAATTCCACTAGGCAACCAATAAAGGGGTCGGTTCCTAGCAATGCCACATTCCGGGTTGACAGGGAGGGCGGGGTGGGGCAAGCTCCCGGCATGGCGCGAAAGCTTCGCCTGCAATATCCGGGTGCCATCTATCACCTGATGAGCCGCGGGAAAGGGGTCAAGCCCGAATGGCGCTTACTTAAGGCGTAAAACATTGATTACCAACAGGTTACGCGCGTCCCAGTCCCAGCCCCGTCAGGGGCGATTTATCTGTAGAACGCAGGCCAACCGGATTTCCAAGCTCCGTCAGGAGCGACCTGTTCCGGGGGCAGCGGCGATTCCCCTCTCATAACATGTTGCAAACATGCACGTTACAGAGGCGATTCCTTAAGTAAGCGCCATTCGGGTCAAGCGTAAGCGGTAAAGCGGAGTCCCCCTTGACACGGCGATGGGGACGACGAGACGAGGGGATAGGCGGCGGCTTCGGTTATCTCAAGCGGCCAGCTTGACTTGAAGTTGACGGGCCTTCTTCCAGTTGAGCGGCGTCAGTTGGCCGACTTCCCGGTTGGTCGTGGTGGGCAGGCGTTCCAGCACGTCTTTGAGATAGGTGTAGGGTTCCACACCGTGGCGTTTGCAGTTTTCGATCAGAGTGTAAATGACGGCGCTGCGCTGACCGGCTTCTTCGGAGCCGAAGAACAGCCAGTTCTTTTTGCCGATGGCGGTGGGCCGGATGGCATTCTCCACCAGGTTATGCCGCCTCCTGTATTATGCCGCGCGGCCGGTTAGAACCCCAATGTTCCCTCGAAAACTGGACGAATCGATGATTGCGGCCGCGGCATAATTTGGGTGATCTCTCTTTCCTG
>Ga0302320_10006501_pt1 | contig 25930 bp, 22 predicted proteins | sample Bog_T0_3_FD_202130 | JGI IMG/M metagenome (GOLD analysis project Ga0302320, IMG submission 202130) | Peat permafrost microbial communities from Stordalen Mire near Abisko, Sweden - Bog_T0_3 | ecosystem: Environmental > Terrestrial > Soil > Wetlands > Peat | place: Sweden: Abisko, Stordalen Mire... | reverse complement strand
GACGATCACCGTGGGTTCGAACCAGAACCCCTTGCCGTTCACGTCGGCGCGCTTGCCTCCGACGAGGATCCGGGCGCCGTCCTTCTCCGCGCGTTGCACCAAGCCCTCCATGCGCTCGAGCTGCTCGAGGCGGATGATCGGACCGACGATGGTGCCGGGGTCCGTCGGATCGCCGACCGATATCCCGCCGACGACGGCCTCCAAGCGCTGCAGGACTTCCTCGTAGATGTCAGCGTGCACCACCATCCGGGTGGCCAGCGCACAACCTTGGCCGCCGTTGTTCATGCACATCACGACGCCCAACCCACACGACATGTCGAGATCGGCGTCCGGCAGGAAAATGTTGGCTGACTTACCGCCCAACTCGAGCACAACCTTGCGGATGCCCACCGCGGCGCGTTGCGCGATGCGCTCGCCTACTCCGGGCGAGCCGGTGAAGTGGTACATGTCCACCCGCTGGTCACCGGTGAGCGCATCACCGACGATCGCCTTGTCGAATGAGCTGATGGCATTGAACACACCCGGCGGGATGTCGGTGCCGTCGTGCGCGAGCTGGGCCATCAACGCACCCGTCAACGGCGTGTCCGGGGCACTCTTGAGGACCACGGTGTTGCCGGTGGCCAGCGCGTGCGTCACCTTCCAAATGTTGGTCATGAACGGGGCATTCCACGGGGTGATGGCGGCCACGACGCCATAGGGTTCCGAGCGCACCACCCGGTTGCTCGAAATCCCCAGGCCGGGAAGCGTGTAGGGCCCGAGGTCCTTCTCCCACTCCCACGTGCTGATCAGCCCGTTGAAGTAGTCCATGCCCTCGATCATCGCTTCGATGTGGGTGGCGCTCGTTACGAACGGCACGATGCCCTCGGTCGCTTGCAGCACGCGGATCTGGTCGGCCGCCTTGCGCAGTACGTCCTGGAACTGCTGAAGGCAGCGCAGCCGGAACTCGTGGTTGGTGGCCCAGTCCGTCTCGTCGGCGGCTTTGCGTGCCGCGGTCACCGCGTCGTACGCGTCGTCGGCGTCGGCATCGGCAGCTGTGCCGACCACTGACTCGTCGGCCGGATTGATCACGTCGAACCGCTTGCCTGACTTGGCTTCTCGGAACTCACCGTCGATGTAGAGGCGGCCTTCGTACTCGATCTGACTCATGGAGCGCCTTTCGCGGGTGGGCTTTGGATCATGGAGAGCGGCGGGTTGACCGGGCAACGCGAACCAGTCGTGGCCGTTTCAGGCCCGGCCCTGTGACCACGGATTTGATCCAAATCCAAATTTACTCTTACAGTGTAACGTGATCTTTGGCACACTAACACACGGCCGCGGCGGCAGACAACGCCCCGGCCTACGAGCACGGCGTCGAGCGTTATTCGTTCGGGCAGGAGACTAATTTCATGGGACTTCTCGACGATCGGGTTGCGTTCATCACCGGAGCTGCGCGCGGGCAGGGGCGCAGTCACGCCTTGCGACTGGCGCGCGAAGGCGCCTCGATCATCGCAATCGACATCGCCGCCGAGGTGTCCGCCGATGTTGGCTACTCACCGGCGACGGAGGAGGACCTGGCGGAAACGGTCGATCTGGTTGCCGGTGAGGGCCAACAGATCTTCTCGCGGGTCGTCGACGTGCGTGATGCCGCCACCCTGTCGGAGGTGGTGGGCGAGGGTGTCGCCACATTGGGTGGCCGGCTCGACGTCGTCGTGGCCAACGCGGGAATCTGTAACTGGAGCCGGTTCTGGGAGATGTCTGAAGACCAGTGGCAGACGATGATCGACGTCAATCTCACCGGTGTCTGGCACACCATGAAAGCGGCCGTTCCGCACATGCTCGAGGCCGGGAACGGCGGCTCGATCATCGCCGTCAGTTCGGTCGCGGGCATCAAGTCGCTCCCCGGCCAGGCGCATTACAGCGCCGCAAAGCACGGCGTCGTCGGCCTGACCAAGAGTGCGGCTATCGAGCTGGGGGAATACGGCATCCGGGTCAATTCGATTCACCCATGGGGAGTTGCCACAGCGATGGCCGAAGACCCGATGACCGAGAAGATGCTGACCGAACATCCCAACTACATCGCGTCTTTCGGGAGCGCATTGCCCGGAATTCCGCTGGCTGAGTGCGGCGATATCTCCGACAGCATTGTCTGGCTTGCCTCTGATCTTTCCCGCACCGTCACCGGAGCTCAGCTGCCCCTGGACATGGGAGCGACCAAAATCTGAGAGCGAATCAGTTAGATGATTCTCGCGATTGTGCTAGCGTCACATTACAGCGTACGAGTGTCCGTCCTCACAGTCCGGCGCCCAACCTGTTCTCTGCAACGGAGGGCGAAGAAGAATCACAGCGAGGTACCCCATGGAGCAAGGCTCAGCAGCGGACGGCATCTGTGCCGGGTTGAACGTGCTCGAACTGGGATCGGGCAGCGCCGCCGCGTCGATCGCCGGGGTCGTCCTCGCCGACGCGGGCGCCCGGGTGATCAAGATCGAGCCGCCCGACGGTGACCGGCTGCGGACCGAGAACCCCAGCGGCTTCTTGGTGTGGAACCGCGGCAAGGACAGCTTGGTGGCCGACCTGCGCACCACCGACGGCCAGGACCTGCTCCGTGAACTGGTCCTTAGCGCCGATGTCGTGATCGAGGGTTTCGCGCCGGGCACCACCGATGCGTGGGGCGTGGGACCGGACGCGCTCCGGGCACTCAACCCCGCCTTGATCCACTGTTCGATCACGGGATTCGGCAACACCGGCGCCTACTCGGGCCTCAAAGGCTATGACTCGCTGGTGGCGGCCAAGGTCGGACTGTGGGCCCGGGGCAGTTGGGGCCACCGCGACGGTCCCATCATGTTCCCCGTGCCGTGGGCCAGCTACGGCGCCGGAATGCAATCCGTCGCAGGTATTCTCGGCGCCTTGCTGGCACGTGAGAAGACCGGCCGCGGTCAACAATTGGATGCCACCCTGGTGGCCGGGCTCGATCCGATCGACTACTTCGTCTCGACGATCGTGCAGCTAATGGCCAAGAAGGGCGAGTCAACCAGCGGAGATTCGCGATCGTTGACCGGGGCGAGTCGTTTCGGTGTGCTGTTGGCCACCCGCGATGGGCGCTTCATCCAGACCTCGACGATGCTGCCGCACCAGGGCAAGGCGCTTTGCGAGGTGGCGGGCATCGGTCGGGTCATCGAGCAGGATCCCCGGTTCCAGGGATTGCCGACCTTCGCCAACGCGGAAGACGCCCAGGAGTGGGAAGACATGCTGCTGGAAGCGTTCCGCGCCGAAGACTTCGAACATTGGCTTCCGTTGCTGCAGGCCAGTCCCGACGTCGCTTTCGAGGTTGCGGTCACCAGCGAGGAGGGACTCGAGCACCCCCAGATCGTGCACAACGGCGACGTGATCGTCGTCGAGGATGCCAACCTGGGCGCGGTCCGCGAAGTCGGGCCGGTCGGCCACTTCGAGAAGACCCCGATCGTCATCAAACGATCGGCTCCCGAGCTCGGCGCCAATGTGGGCGGGTTTGTCGCACATGACTTTCCGAAGGGCGGTGAGAAACCGCCGCAGCATCCGTTCGCCGGTGTCACGGTGGTCGAGTTCGGCTACTTCTACGCCATGCCGTACGCCACGGCGATGCTGGCGGCGTTGGGCGCCCGCGTCATCAAGATCGAAGACAAGGCGGGCGATCCGCACCGTAATGCGTTTGGCCCCGACGTGGCGAGCACGAAGACCACCGCGGGCAAGGAGAGCATCTCACTGGATCTCCGCACGGCCGAGGGCAAAGCCATCGCCCAGCAGATCGTGTCGAAGGCCGACGCGTTCCTGACCGGTTTCCGTACCGGGGTTGCCGAGCGAGTGGGCTTGGGCTACGACGAACTCAAGGAACTCAATCCGCGGCTGCTCTACGTCCACGCTGCCGGTTACGGCACCGACGGGCCCTATGCCCACCGAGCGCTCTATGCACAGGCCGCGCAATCGGTCGCGGGCAGCTTCGGCCGGCAGGTCGGGTACTGGACCGATCCGGCCCAGAGTGACGGCTTCAGTGTCCTGGAGCTACAGGCCGTGGTGCTTCCGCATCTCAATCAGCTGGTCGACGGAGACAGCAATGCGGCGCTCGCCCTCCTTGCCGCGCTGTCACTGGGCCTCTACCACCAACAGCGCACCGGACACGGCCAGTTCCTGGGCACATCGATGATCGGTGGCAACGCCTGGGCGTATTCCGATGACTTTTGCAGCTACGCGGGCAAGCCCCCAACTGTGTTGTGCGACAGCGAATATTATGGCACTGGCGCACTAGATCGGGTCTATGAAGCCGCGGAGGGAAGCTGGGTCTGCCTGGCGGTGAAAACCGATGCCGAGTTCTCGGCACTGCTCGGTGTCATCGGCCGGCCGGAGCTGGCGACGGATGAACGATTCGCCTCCGCGGCGACGCGCGCAGTCCACGACGACGAGTTGGTCGATCTGCTCGGCGCTTGCTTCGCGGAAAAGCCTGCAGCGGAATGGGAATCAGAACTCAGTGCCGTCCGGGTGGGCTGCGTGAACGTGAACCTACTCGGACAGCCGGTCTTCACTTCGTTCGACGAAGTCCTGCGTGAGACGGGGTTGACCGTCACCATCGAGCATCCGTTGTACGGCGAGATCGTCCGGGCTGCGCCCCCAATCTCCTTCTCGGAGACGCCCGGTCGCGTTGCGCCGCCGTGCGTGCGCGGCCAGCACAACGCGGCGATCCTCACCGGCCTCGGCTACAGCGAAGCCGACATCACCAAGTTCGAGGAGCTCAACGTCGTCGCTCCGCCGAGCTAGCCCGGGCAGCTACTCGACCAGCGCGATCAGTTCCGCTATGGCATCGAGCATCGGCTCAGCGTCCCCACTGTGGAACAGCGGAATGCCGACGATCATTCGGTCGGCTCCGAGGTCGGTAAAACCACGTCGGCGTCGCGGCCCGGGAGCAGCACCACCTGTGCGCCAACGGGTTTCCGATGTAGACGCCGACACAGTCGTTGCCGTGTTCGTTCTGGACGCAGGCGAGCTTTCGACCAGAGTGCTCGATGGCCTCCTGCCATAATGCCGTTTGAATTTAATCAGCGCGTGGCCATCGCCCCTGTCTAGGACCTCGACGGTGTGCTTGCCAGGGGAGGGCGTATGCGTACCCATGCCGCGGTATGGCGTCGGCGCAATGCCGGGCCAGGATCATGGCGGCGAACGGGCCGGGACCGATTCCGCCGAGCTCCGGCACTCCCAACGTCGACGAGTCGACCTGTGCTCGGATAATCACGCAACTGATGTCGTCGCCCGGACTCCCCACGGTGGCCGGTTTACCGGCCGACCGCTAGCCTCACCTATATTGAATTCAACTATGCCATGCTGCAGAGGGCGGCATCGGGGTCGACTGGGGGCAAGAGGAGCGGGATGGACATCGATGATGAGCGGGTTCGCTACGGGCGGGCCCGGCAGATGTTGATGGGCGGGGATCCGGTGGACGCTCAAACCGCGCTGGCCATGGGATTGGTCGACAGCGTGGTCCCCTGCGGGGAAGCGCTCGAAGCGGCGCTGCGGGACGCCGCGCGGTTAGCGGCCGGTCCGCCGAGAGCGCTGGCGCTGATCAAGCAGGCCTTCGCCGCCCCTGCCCGTGATCTGGATGCTGCGTTGGATCGCGAGATTGAGATGCAGGCTGAGTTGTCCGATACCGACGACTACGCCGAGGGCATCGCAGCGTTTCACCAGCACAGGCCGCCCCGGTTTGTGGGTGCCTGATCATCGAGGAGTTCTAAGGAAGGGCAGTATGCAGATCGACGGAATTTCTGCGGTCGTCACTGGCGGTGGATCAGGCTTGGGGCGCGCGACCACCGCGGCACTTATGACGCAGGGGGCGGACGTGGTCATCGTTGACCTGCCGTCCTCGCCGGGCGCCGACACCGCAACCGAATTGGGTGCCCGCTTCGTTCCGGCCGACGTCACCGACACCGATGCCGTCAATGCCGCACTTGACGCTGCCGAGGAGACCGGGCCGATTCGGGCTCTGGTCCATTGCGCTGGCCGCGGCGGGGATCGGATGCGGATCATCGGCCGGGACCGCACACCGAGCCCTTTGGAGTCATTCCGGCAGGTTCTCGACGTTAATCTTGTTGGTACCTATAACGTTTTGCGGCTCGTCTCGTCGCGGATGGCCGGCAACGACGTGGTCGACGGTGACCGCGGCGCGATCGTGTTGACCGCGTCGGTCGCGGCGTTCGACGGCCAGATAGGCCAGACCTCCTACACCGCGTCCAAGGCGGCGGTGCATGGGATCACCTTGGTGGCCGCCCGCGACCTGGCGTCCTGGGCGATCCGGGTCAACACCATCGCGCCGGGAACATTCGCCACCCCGATGCTCGGCCGGCTCCGCGACGACATCCGAGACGGATTAGCCGCCAGTGTCCCTCACCCCCGTCGGCTGGGGGAGCCCGAGGAGTTCGGCCGGCTCGCGGTGGAGATGCTGGGCAATTCCTACCTCAACGGGCAGACGATCCGTCTCGACGGTGCCATCAGGATGGCCCCCAGATAGGCGAGTCCAGGTCTGGCAGCTCAGCCTCCCGAGGCGCGTCGCGGCTCGGTGGTGAAGACGCCGCGGCGGGTGAGTTCGACGATGAGCAGTTCTGCTTCGTCGGCGCAGCGTCCCTCGACGGCGCGGCGGGCGGCGGCGGGGTCGCCCTTGGCGAGTGCGTCGAACTCGGCGCGGTAGTGGCGCAGGATGCGTGTGCGTGAGCGTTCCAGGATGATCGCGTAGGCGGTGGGCATGAACGTCGCGAACGTTGACAGCAGCGCTTTCATCCGCGGACCAGACCCTGCGACATTGACGGTGCGGCGGAATTGCCAGGTTAGCTGGTCGAATTCGGCGGTGTCCACGGTGGTGCGCAGCGTGGTGACGATGTCGCGCAGCGCGCGTTCGTCCTCGGCGGACAGCGCGACCGCTGCGGTGGCTGAGGCGTGCCCGGTGATGAGCCCGAACAGTTCGTAGGTTTCCCGGATGACGTCGGGGTCGAAGCGTTCGAGGTAGGCACCGTGGTGGTACTTGCTGTGCACGATGCCATCACGCTCCATCTGGGCCAGCATCTCCTGCACCGGCACGCGGCTGATGCCCACTTCCTCAGCGATCTGGGTGCGGTCGAGCCGGTCCCCGGGGCGCAACCGGCCGTCGAAGAGCCGTTCCATCACCCACGCTGCCGCGACGTCGCGGTCCTTGATTCCGTAGCGTTTCGGCATCTGCACCCTTCCCCGTCGCATTGGTTCGGCAGTGTGAATAATCCTGCCAGGTCACGCCGTCCCGGTGGCGCGGCGCGCCTCCTGGGCGGTGAGGAAAGCCTGATGATCGGTGTCGGTCATGCTGTAGCGCTCGGCGGCCAGCGCATAGTTGCGGCCCGCAGCCATACTGAGCTCCAGGCTCTGGTTCAACGCCCGTTTGGTGTCGCGCAGCGCGTGTTGGGGCACCGCGGCCAGGCGTAGCGCCACTTTTGTCGCTTCCTGCTGCAGGTCCGCGGCGGGTATCACCCGGTTGGCCAGCCCGATGGTGACGGCCCGTTCGGCGTCGACGCGGTCACCGAGGAACAGGTATTCCTTGGCATGCAGCAGGCTCATGTGCGCGGGGATGGTGGCTGCCCCGCCGTCTCCGGCGACCAGTCCGACCAGCACGTGCGGGTCGGAAAGGAACGCGGTGTCGGCCATCAGGACGATGTCGGTCATCGCGACGAGGCTGGCGCCCAAGCCGACAGCGGGACCATTGACGGCGGCCACGACCGGCAGCGGGAAATGCAGCATCTCGGTGATGATGCGGCGGCCTTCCTCCATCACCCGCCAGCGGGTGTCCGGGTGGCGGTGGCCGAGCATGAATTCGAAGTCGCCGCCGGCGCTGAACGCGCGCCCGGCCCCGGTCAGGATGACGACCCGCGCCTCGGTGTCGTCGGCGATCTCGCGCCACACTTCAGATAAACGGCGATGCATCGCCGCGTCGGCGGCGTTGAGCGCATCAGGGCGGTTGAGTGTCACCGTTCGGATCGGGCCCTCCGCGGTGATCAGGACGGTGTCGGACTGCGGGGCTGCTGTCACGGGGTCTCCGCTGCTCGGGTCGGTGATCGTCATGGCAATGCCTCGCCTCGGGCGGGGAGTGGGGCGAACTGCGGTGGGCGGCGTTCCACGAAACTGCGCACACCCTCTGCGAAGTCGATGCGATGTCCGGGGCTGTGCCCGAGGGTCTTTGCGTAGTCCTCAGCCTGGACGCGGGTACGGGACCAGTCCCCGCGGATCTGTTGTTTAGAGTCGGCGAGCGCGACCGGTGAGGAGGTGCCGACCAGCGCCCGGGTGTAGTCGCAGACCTGGGGCAGCAACTCGCCGTCGGGGTGAACGGCGTTGACAAGGCCGACGCGTTCGGCCTCGTCCGCGGCCATCCGGCGCCCGGAGAACAGCCACTCGGCTGCCCGGGTCTGCCCGATGATGCGGGGAAGCAGCCAGGACGTGCCGTATTCGGCGTTGAGACCGCGTTGGGCGAAGGCGGTCACGAAGTAGGCGGATTGGGCGGCGAACAGCACGTCGCAGGCCAGTGCCTGGACGAGGCCGAACCCCACGCATGGCCCGTTGACCGCCCCGATGAGCGGTTTTCGGAACCCCTGAGCGTGGGTCATCCGCCGCCCGGCCGCGGGCAGCCGGCGCGGTCCACCCTCGGCGGCGGCGCCCAGTGCGTCCACATCGAGGCCGGCACAGAATGCCCGGCCCGCGCCGGTGAGGATCACCGCACGAACGCTGCTGTCGTCGTCGGCGCGGTCGAGCAGGTCGAAGTACGCATCACCCATCTCGAACGTCCACGCGTTGAGCCGCTCGGGTCTGTTGAGGGTGACGGTGAGAACCCCACCCGCCAGGTCGCAGATCAGATCGTCTGGCATCCGTCGACCATACCGCGAGAAAAATTCATCCGTACCCTCGGTGCCATTTTTGAATTCAATCAGCTAGGCTGCGGAGACACGAGGAGGTGCCGATGCCGGCTCACAGCGAGGAATCGAACCGCACCAACGGCGTTGGCGGCACCACGGAGCCGCGTGCCGGGATTACGGTGAACCACCAATGCCCGCCGTGCGGGATACGCTGCGGGACAGTCGGGTTCGCGCATGCCTGATCTCGGTTGCGAGCCGGTCGATGGCCGCGCGAGGGTCATCGAACACCGGAAACTCGTCCGTGCCTGGATCACGGAGAACGCGGACACGCTCCGCCCGTTCCGCACGGAGCACGCGACCACCGAGGAGGAGCTGGACGCCGGAGTCGAGTTCTTGCGGATCCTGTACGACGCAGGTTGGGGCCGGTTCGGGTGGCCGCAGGAGGCGGGCGGACTGGGCGGTCCGCCGATGCTGCGGGCGGTGCTCTATGACGAGTTGGAGCGATCGGGATGCCCGGCACCGTTGCAGTACGAGCTGTTGGAGACCTTTGTGCCTGCGGTGTTGGCGTTCGCGCCCGCGGTGGCCGCGGAACTGTTGCCGTCAGCGCTGAGTGGGGAGATGTGCTGGGCACAGGGTTTTTCCGAGCCGGAGGCGGGCAGCGATCTGGCGTCGCTGCGGTGCCGGGCGACCCGCGACGGGGATCACTATGTGGTGCGCGGCCAGAAGATCTGGGGGAGCCAGGGGGTTCGGGCCGCGCGGATGGGCACCCTGGTGCGCACCGGCGCGCTGGACAGTCGGCACAAGGGGCTGTCGATGCTGATGATCGATCTGGACACTCCGGGGATCGAGGTGCGGCCGATCCGGTACGCGAACGGCCGCAATGAGCTGGTCGAGGTTTTCTTCGACGACGCCCGGGTGCCCGCCGATCGGCTCATCGGAGCCGAGGGGCAGGGCTGGGCAGTGGCGATGTTCTTGCTGCAGTACGAGCGTGGCGGATATGCGTGGGTCCGCCAGGCCCGTATCGGGCGGCTGCTGGCCGACCTGGTTTCCCGCGTCGATCTCACCGAGGACGGGGTTGCCCACCGGGTGGGTGCGACCTGGTTGGCCCAGCAGGCGCTACGGGTGCGGTGCGGGCGCACTGTCCAGCGGCTTGCGGCGGGGGAATCGCTGGGACCGGAGATCTCGATTGACAAGGTTCTGCTCGGCACGGCCGAGCAGTTGGTCTGCGATGCGGCGCTCGCGCTGCGACGATCCAACTTCCTGTATTCCGACGACACCGCTGACCAGGCATGGCGTGATGACTGGTTCTACACCCGCGCGGCAACCCTGTACGGCGGCACCGCGGAGATTCAGCGCAGCATCATCGCCGACCGGGTGCTCGGCCTGCCGAAGGAGAGATCATGACCGCAGGCGTCTCAGACGACCTGCTGACCGCCGCGCTGGGCGCCGAGGAGATCGGGCTGTTGCGCGAGGGCCTTCAGGCCGTCTTCGTGAAATCGGGTGACACTGACTCGTTGGCGGCGGCCCTCGTCGACCTGGGCTGGGACGACGTCGTCGCCCAGGTTCCGGAGGCGGTCGCGCTGCTCTTCGAGGAACAGGGCTACGGCGGTGCGGCCAGCGGCCTGCTCGACGCTGTGGTGCTCACCGCGGCCGGCCTCGGCGACCTGCCCGGTGCTGCGATCGTCTATCCCCTGCCGGGACCCGGCGGTTTGTTTGACCCAGCTGCGGGTACCGCCGATGGACGGTTGGACTTCGCCGGGGTGGCGCGGGCAAACGGTTCCGGGTCGATTCCCGAGACACTGATCGTGCCGGTTGTAGCGGATCGCCAGACCACGCTGGTGCGAATCGCGGGCTCGGCGCTGACTCCTCGGCCGATCGGCGGTCTGGACCCCGACGGGGGCTGGCTTGAGGTCACCGGGACTGTGCCGCTCGATCAGAGCGCGACCCTCGCGGTGAGCCCGGAGGGGTGGGTCACCGCGGTCGCGGCGGGGCGGCGTGCACTCTCTGCGGAGCTGCTCGGCATCGCGCGGCGGGCGCTGGAGGTGGCGGTGCAGACCGTCACCGCGCGCCACCAGTTCGGCCGCGCGGTCGGCAGTTTTCAGGCGGTCCGGTTCCGGCTGGCCGAGGCGAAGGTCGTGATCGAGTCGGCTGCGGATTTGCTGCGTCTAGCATTCCGCGACACCGACCCGCTGGCGGCGGCGACGGCGAAAGCGCTCGCTGGTGCGGCCGCCGATACCACGCTGCGCCAGGCCATGCAGGTCTGTGGCGCGATGGGCCTGACGTGGGAGTTCCCGCTGCACCACGGGTATCGCCGGGCGACGGCCCTGGACGGCCTGCTCGGCGACACCGACAACCTCACCACCGCCATCGGCCGCTACATCGGCACTGGGCCGACCCTGCCGCAGCTGGAGCCGTTCGGCAAGGGGAACGGCTGTCGGGCTACCCATGCCCCCAACAGTGGATCCGGGTCTCCGAAGTGCCCCGCACCTACACCGGCGACGCCGACTAACCGGCCGGGCGGCCGTTGATCGACACCTTGGGCGCGGCCGCGCCCTGTCCCCTCACCCCAACTCCAAGGAGCTGACAATGCGTCGCAGCGTGTTCACCGTCGAGCAGGACGACTTCCGGTCGATGGTCCGCGATTTTCTGATCAAGGAAGTCGAACCGGACTACGCGAAATGGGAAGAGGCCGGCCGTGTTCCACGCGAGCTGTACAGCCGCCTGGGCGACCTCGGCGTCATCGGCCTCGCAGTCCCCGAAGAGTACGGCGGCGGCGGTCAGGACGACTATCGGTTCAACGTCGTTCTGCAGGAGGAGATCAACCGCGCGACGCTCACCCTCGGCACCCTGCGCACGCACATGGACGTGGTACTGCCCTACTTCCTGGCGATGGCCAACGAGGAGCAGCGCGCCCGCTGGTTTCCCGGATTCGCCACCGGAGAGTTGTTCACCGCGATCGCGATGACCGAACCCGGAACGGGTTCAGATCTAGCCGGCGTCGCGACGACCGCCCGCCGCGAGGGCGATCACTTCATCCTCAACGGTGCCAAGACCTTCATCAGCGGCGGATTCCACGCCGACCTCGTCGTCGTGCTGACCCGCACCTCACCGGTGGGTGAAAACCGCCGCGCGGGGTTGTCGCTGCTCGTCGTCGAGCGCGGCATGCCCGGATACACCGTCGGCAGGGCGTTGCCGAAGATCGGCATCAAGGTCCAGGACACCGTGGAGCTGTCCTTCGAGGAGGTCCGTGTCCCGGCCGCCAACCTGCTTGGTGATGAGGGGGAGGCGTTCGGCTACCTGGGCCGCAATCTGCCGCAGGAGCGCGTCGCGATCGCCGTCGGGGCACTGGCCGCCGCCCGCGCGGCACTGGATCTGACCGTCGCGTACGTCAAGGAGCGACAGGTGTTCGGCAAGCCGGTCGCGCAGTTCCAGAACACGAAGTTCGAGCTCGCCGCGATCGCTACCGACCTCGAAGCGGGCCAGGCGCTGCTCGACAACGCAGTCCTCGAACTCGTCGACGCCAACCTCAGCCCGGTCGATGCGGCGAAGGTGAAGTTGTACTGCACCGAACTGCAGGGCAAGGTCGTCGATCGCTGCCTGCAGCTCTTCGGTGGCTACGGCTACGTCACCGAGTACCCGATCGCACGTCTGTATGCCGACGCCCGCGTGACCCGCATCTACGGTGGCACCAGCGAAGTCATGAAATCGATCATCAGCAAATCGCTCGGTCTGTGAATACTCCACGCCAATCCCTCACGAGTACAGGAGAACTGAATGAGCCTAGCTGCCCCGGCTGCTGATCGAGCCGCCGTCATCACCGGAGCGTCATCGGGTATCGGCGCGCCGGCCTGCCCGACCGCGTCGCCGCGCTGGGATGGACCGACGACATCCTGGTGAACAACAGTTCCGCGGGCAGCAGCTGGCGCAGTACGGCATCACCGAGATGATGCGCCACTGTGGTGCGCTGCTTCCACGTGGAGACCTTATTGGCGGCCGCTACCTGCTGTCACTGAGGCGCCCCGGTCGCTAACGGTGTCGTTGCAACGCCTTTCGAGTCGCCCGACCTGCTATGTCGGTGAGAGCTACTGGCCACCATCGTGCGGAAGGCTCCCTGTTCGGGTGACCACGTCGCGTTGCATCTCAGCTCCTCATGCTGTCGTTGGCGGGGTACTGCGAGGCGACGGCCATCTCGTCGAGGATCTGGTGGATTGCCTTGTAGTCGGGCTTGCCCACGTAGGTTCGGGGCACGTGGGGGATTCTGATCCATTGTTTGGGGCACTTGTACCCGGCGAGGCGGCCGCGGCAGTGCGCATGAAGTTGCTCGTCGCTCACCTTGGCGCTGTCACGCACCGTGACGACCGCCGTCACCTTCTGACCCCATTTCTCGTCGGGCATTCCGAACACAGCTGCATCGGCGACTTCGGGGTGATCGCGGATGGTGACCTCGATTTCCTCGGGCCACACCTTCTCGCCGCCGGTGTTGATGCACGACGTTCCGCGTCCGAGAATCTTGATCCGGCCGTCCGACTCGATCATCGCCTCGTCGCCGATCACCAGGTAGCGCGTTCCGTCGATGACGCGGAACACTTCGGCCGTCTTGGCCGGGTCATTCAGATAACCCTTGGGAAGACGCCCCGCGGTGGCGATGACGCCGATCTCATTTGACCCAGGTTTGACGAAGGTGTCGTCGGGTTTGAGAACGACCAAACCCGGCCGTGGCTGGAACCCCGATCCGTCGATGTCGCGCGTGAGCAGCGCCTCGGTTGAGCCGAAGTTGTCGATCAGGCGAACGCCCGCAATGTGGTTACGCAGACCAGCCCGCACCCTAGCGCTCCATACCGCGCCCGAGGAGGTGATCGCTTTCAGTGAGTCGAGACGCCCGGCCCATCGGCCGGTGTCGAGTTCGGCGAGCAGAGGCCGGGCGTAGGCGTCACCGACAATGCCGAGCACCGCGACACACTCGCGCTCGATGAGGTGCAGGGTTGCTGGCGCATCGAAGGAGGCCTGTTCGTGCAGGATGATCACCCCGCCTCCATTGATGGCATTGAGAGACAACCCCATTGCCGTTCCGTGAGCCAGTGGTGAACCGGGCAGTGTCGTGGGGGCCTTGCGCCGGCCGTTAGTAGCCAACGCGCGGGGATCGGGTGGTTCGGTGTTGGGCTTGATGACCTCCCACAGCATGCGGTAGTGGGTGTCGATCTCCCAGATCACGCCGCGCGGCATTCCGGTCGTCCCGCCGGTGTACCAGATGATCTGGTCGTCGGGACGGGGCGTGCGGCCGGGCGCCGGTGCCCCTTGCAGCGCTTGTTCGTACTCGGCTGATTCCGCGGAGAGTAGGTGGACCGGCCGCCCGAGCAGCTTCACGGCGGCCTGCGCGTGCGCGGCGGCCGACGCCTCGTGAACCAGGACGCGGGCATCGGCGTCGGCGAGAATGTAGGCGATCTCTTCGGGGCCGTAGCGCGGATTGACGTTGGCCGGACGTGCGCCCAGCAGCAGCGCCGCATAAAAGGTCTCGACGATGGCGGGCCGGTTGATCAGCATCGTCGCGATGTTGTCACCGGCCTTCACGCCCAGCCGGTGGAAGTGCCCGGCAAGACAGCCCGAGCGCTGAAACAGTTCTGCCACTGTGATCCGAGATTTGTTCGTTACCAAGATATCTGAGTCGGGCCGGAGTTGCGCGAACACTTCGAGCGTCTTGGCGTAGTGGTAGACGGTCACGGGCCCACCCTAGCGTAATTGAATTCAATATGACAGCATGGCCGCTATGACGGATAACGACCTGCGCACTCGCCACGCCAAATCACTGCGCTACATGTTCACGCGGATCCCTTTCGTGCTGGCACTGGAGATGGAGCTTGTCGAATGGGAGAACGAGGAAGGCCGGGCGGTGGTGCGGCTGCCGGTCACCGAGCTCGTCGACAACGGAGGCGGGGTGCCCCACGGGGGAGCGATCGCCGCCCTGCTCGATGTCACCGGTGCCGCGGCGGTGTGGAACGGTCATGATTACGACCGTGGAACCCGCGGTTCCACAACGTCGTTGTCGGTGAACTATGTCGGCGCTGCCCGCGACGAGACCGTGCTGGCCACCGGCCGTTGCGTACGTCGGGCCCACGAGATCAATTTCGCCACCATCGAAGCGGTGGGCGAGAACAGCGGCAAGCCGATCGCCACGGCGATGATGACGTATCGGATCGTGCCGTGACCGATCAGGGTGCCGACCCGCTGGTCGGGCGGACCGGTGAGCCGTTCACTATGGCGGTCGAGATGGGCAAGATCAGGGAATTCGCCCGGGCTACACACACCAGAAACGCTGCCTACGAGAATGGTTCGGTCAGCCCAGCGACGTTCCTGATGTGCGCGGACCTGTGGCGAAAGCGGTCAAATTCGCCGTGGGGTGACCATCCACGCAACCTGGCCCGGATGCTGCATGCGGAACAGGAATTTATTTTCCACGGGCCGCCACCCGCGGCGGGAACGCAGCTCACCGCGGTGGGTCGCATCGACAAGCGTTACACCAAGGAGGGCAAGCGCGGCGGAACGATGACGTTCACCGAAGAGGTATGGGAGTACCAGGACCAGTCGGGCGAGCTGGTCGCCGAGGTCCGTTCGACAACGGTCGAGACGTCGAAAGCAGGTGGGAAGTGACCACGTCGAGGGTTTCAGTCTGCCTCGGAGACGCCCATCCGCCGTTCGTCGACAAACCTTTGTCGGTCACGGACTTCGTCCGGTACCAGGGCGCGTCAGGCGATTTCAATCCCATTCACCACGACAGTGCTTTCGCCGCAAAGGCTGGGTTCGAAACACCCTTCGCCGTCGGTATGTTCGCCGCGGGAGTGCTGGCCAACTTCGCCGCGGACTGGCTGGGGCCGACCAACATCCGGCGCTATCGGGTGCGGTTCGCCGAGCAGGCGTGGCCCGGTGATGTCCTGACCTATAGCGGGACGGTCACCGCTGTGACGCCCCGTGGCGCCTTCGATGAGGTTGAACTGGAGCTTGCGGCCACCAGGCAGACCGGATCGGTGCACATCCGGGCTTGGGCGACGTTCCACGTGCCGACGGCTACGGCGTGACCGCCGCCAGCGTGCTCGTGCTGGAGGCTCCGGGGAAGCTGGTCGAGGATGAACTCGAAATACCTGACCTCCGCCCCGGCCAGGCGTTGCTCAAGGTTGAGGCGTGCGGCTTGTGCGGTTCAGACCACGAGATGTTCAGCGGGGCGATGCCGGCCAACTTGCCGCTTGTGCCCGGCCATGAGGTCATCGGCTCGATCGTCTCGGCGAGCCCGGAGTACCTCGCGGCCAGAAGCATGGCTGTCGGGGACCGTGTTGCCCTGGAGGTCTTTCAGCGCTGCGGCGTGTGCGATCCGTGTGCGGTCGGCGCGTACACACTGTGCCGTCGGCATGGCTTGCAGGACTCATACGGCAACACCGGCCTCCATGTGGGGGCCGGTCTGTGGGGTGGATACGCCAGCCATCTGCTGTTGACCGAGGACTCCATCGTCCAGCCCGTGCCCGGTGCGCTTGATCCGGTCGTCGCCACCTTGTTCAATCCACTGGGTGCCGGCATCCGCTGGGGCGTCACACTTCCGGAAGTCAAACCGGGCGATGTCGTCGCAGTGCTCGGCCCCGGACTGCGGGGGCTGAGCGCGGTTCTGGCCGCCGATGTCGCCGGCGCGGGCTTCGTGCTATTGACCGGGGCGGGCAGTCGCGATGCCGCCCGATTGGCGATGGGGCGTGCCCTGGGCGCTTCATTGGCGCTGGACGTATTCAGCGCCGATGTCAAGGCGGAACTGAAGAAACACACCGGCGGACTGGCGGACGTCGTCGTCGACGTCACCGCCGCGGCGCCGGCCGCCTTCACGCAGGCTCTCGATCTGGTGCGGCCCGGTGGGACCGTGGTCGTCGCCGGGACGCGGGGGCGCCACGTCATCGAGAATTTCAACCCCGATCGAATCGTGTTTAAGGAGATCAAGTTGCTCGGCGCCCGCGGCGTGGACGGTGTCGCCTACCGGGCCGCCCTGGACCTCCTCGCCTCCGATGACCGCCTCACGCGTATCCCGCGCAAAACGGCCCCGCTCTCGGCCGACTCGGTCGCCGCATTGCTCGACGAGATGGCCAGTGGCCTCGAGCCGCCGTTGCATTCGGTGGTGGTGCCATGAACGCCGGCCCCGACAACGATCCGCGTCTGCCGCTGCTCTCAGGTGAAGACGCCCTGTTTGAGGCCGACCGCATCGGCATCGATCCCAAGTACCTCACTCAGCCGATCTGGCTCATGCTGCTGGCGCGGCCCAAATATGCCAAGGCGCTGTACGCGGTACTCACCGATCTCCTCTTCCGGTCGACCATTCCGGTGCGACTGCGCGAGGTGCTGATCATGCGCATCGGGTGGGCGACCGCCGCCGAGTTCGAATGGGCACAGCACTGGATCGTAGCCGAACGGGCGGGCGTCAACATGGATGCCATTGTCGGGGTGCGCGATTGGCAGAACTGCCCGTTGTTCGACGACGCCGAGCGTGCGGGCCTGGCGGCTGCCGACGACGTAGTCCTCAGCGGCAAGGTCGGTCCATCCGCATGGGCGGATCTGCGCCATCACTTCGGCGAAGCCGAAGTTCTCGAGATCACCGTTGTGATCGCCACCTGGCACTACGTCAGTGTCCTGGTCCGCAGTCTGCAGGTCCCGCTCGACGACGGCATGGTGCGATGGCCGCCCGACGGTGTCGCACCGGCTGCGGGTAACTAACTGCGGCCGCCGAATCCCGCCTCGATAGGAAGCGGCCCCGAGCCTTGCGAAATGTTGAATTCAAATGGAGCCTAAAAGATGCAGCTCGAACTCAGCGACCAGGCACTCTTCCCATAACGCCGACTCGGGCCGGCGTCGGATCGCCGTCCGGTCCGCCCTGAGGTCCGGTGGCATCGATCGGTGCCAGCGCTTCCCCAAAGACGAAAGGTTTACCAATGCCAGCGGCCGTCATCGTCGAAGCAGTGCGCACTCCGATCGGAAAGCGGGGCGGGGCATTTGCCGATCTGCACCCGGTGGACCTGGCGGCGCATGTCATGCGCGCACTCGCCGAACGGACCGGCATCAACCCCGCCGATGTGGATGACGTCCAATGGGGGTGCGTGACTCAGCTGGGGGACCAGTCCAGCAATATCGCCCGGTTCGCCGTACTGGCGGCCGGCTGGCCGGAGACGGTGCCCGGGGTGACCATCAACCGGGCATGCGGATCGGCTCAACAGGCTCTCGACCACGCGGCGGCCGCGATCATGGCCGGCCATCAGGAGATGGTCGTGGTCGGCGGTGTGGAGTCGATGAGTCGTGTTCCGCTGGGCGCCGCCCGCCAGATGGGGGAGCCCTACGGCGCGACCGCCAAAAAGCGATTCGGCGTGGAGGATTTCAGCCAAGGGGACGGCGCGGAGATGATCGCGCGGCGGTGGGGCCTCACACGCGCTGTGCTGGACGAGTATTCAGCGCTGTCCCACGTGCGCACCGCTGCGGCCATTGACTCCGGCGCATTCGACGAACAGCTCGTGCCCGTTGCCACCAATGCAGGGACACTCAGCGTCGACCAGGGGCTCCGCAGAACGACCACCGCAGAGGTGCTCGCCACGTTGAAACCGTCCTTCTGGCCGGACGGGCTCATCCACGCCGGTAACTCCTCGCAGGTTTCCGACGGGGCGGCCGCAATGCTGGTGACTACTCCTCAACGGGCACGATCGCTGGGCCTGAGCCCTATCGTCCGTTACCACGCGGGGGCGGTGGTGGGGGCTGATCCCGTTCTCGTTCTGACCGGCCCGATTCCGGCGACAGCGAAAGTGCTCAAGAAGTCCGGCCTCAGCATCTCCGATATCGGGGCCTTCGAGGTTAATGAAGCCTTCGCACCGGTACCGCTGGCCTGGATGGCCGAGACGATGGCCGACCCGGAGCGGGTCAACCCTCTCGGTGGAGCCATCGCAGTTGGTCATCCCCTCGGCGCATCGGGCGCGATTCTCATGACACGGCTCATACACCATATGCGGGACAACGGAATTCGCTTCGGCTTGCAGACGATGTGCGAGGGCGGCGGAACGGCCAACGCCACGATCGTCGAACTGGTTTCAGGGTAGGTGGCCGCCGTGACCGAGGGAGACGACGCACCGGTGCTGCTGGTCGAGACCCGGGACCGTATCCGCGTGCTCACACTGAACCGGCCGTACGTCCGCAATGCGCTGTCCCAGGAGTTGCGTACCCGGTTCTTCGCGGCACTTGCCGAGGTAGACGACGACGACACCGTCGACGTTGTCATCGTGACCGGCGCCGATCCGGCGTTCTGCGCCGGACTGGATCTCCGGGAACTCGGCGCACAAGCCGAGCTGCCGGATCTGACCCTGCAATGGCCCGTCATGAAGAAACCGGTGATCGGGGCGATCAACGGAGTCGCGGTGACCGGGGGCTTCGAGATCGCAATGAACTGCGACTTCCTCATTGCGTCGCGGCGGGCAAGGTTCGCCGACACGCACACGAGGGTTGGACTTCTGCCCCGTTGGGGGATGAGTGTCCGCTTGCCTCAACTGGTGGGCCGGGGCCTTGCCCGGCGGCTGAGTTTGACCGGCGAGTTCTTGTCTTCAGCCGAGGCTTTGACCGCGGGTCTGGTCACCGAGGTGGTCGCACATGAGGACCTGCTGGTTGCGGCACGAAAAGTGGCCCTGGCCATCGTCGAGAACAACCAGGGCGCGGTCGGTGCGGTCCTGGGGCTCAGTCACCGTATCGATGATGCCCAGTCCCGCCAGTTGTTGGCGATGGAGGTCGAGGCGGCCGACAACTGGCGCCGACGCGGCGTCACCCCCGCGGACATCGCGGCCAACCGCGAATCCGTCCGCCGGCGCGGGCAGGCCCAATTGCCTTAGTCGCGCCCGTTCACGACACGGCGAACGGGTCGAGCTGGGATATATCGCCTGCCTCGAGAGCGCTGCGGCGCGATGGCGACCCGCCGGTGACTGGGGTGGCGGGGACTCCGTCGTTAGCACCATGGCAGCTGTACGGCCTGACGCTGCGTCGTCTCGGCGGCGCTTCCCGCTGCCGCTGCGCTCAAGTCCCGGCTTCGTCCATTCCCAGCCCAGACCGCGCGAGGGCTCCGATGACGTCATCGGAAATCATCTCGCCCCCGCATTCATTTAAACCCCGATCAGACGAGTTTGAGGGCGTGCAGACCGCTGCTGTACCTGTGGATGAGCGACGCCGACAGGTGCGGGATGGCGAAGTGCATGTCCTCCGTCGCCTGCCGGTATCGCGAGCAGGGAACCGCGGAGCCGGCCTCGGGTTCCATCGGGCGGCGAAAGGCGTCAAGAACCCCCAGTACCGAATGTTGCCGCAGATTCTCCGGCAGGTTACGCAAAGCCGATTCGAACTGCGAAATCCACTTGTCATGATCACAGATACGATTGATGGGATTACCCGCCTCGACAAGCCAGTCCACGAACTGATCCAACGAGACGCCGTCGTCATGCGGGTTCACCACGTTGTAGGTGTGAAAACCGACCGCGGATTGGGTGCCTATGCGTGTGATGAACTGCGCGACGAAGTCCACCGGCAGCCCGTCGAAATGAGCCTGAGCAGAATGTTGGTGCCCGGCGCGATAAAAGGAGTTCGGTGCGATACCGGTCGCCACGACGCTGAGTAAAAGACGAGTGATCATGTCGGGAACATTGAGCTGTCCCGCATACCCGCTGTGCGCCATAATCATATCGGGACGGAAGACCGCGACCGGCAAGCCGCACACGTCGTGGACCTGACGCATCAACACCTCGCCCGCCCACTTGCTCGCCCCATAGCCGCGGGCGTAGCGGGTATCCCTGAGGTTTCTGGTGGGATTCGCCAGGCGCAGGTCGGCATCCTCGTCGACATAGCCAGCGCCGACCGACGCGGCCCCGACGGAGGAAACGTAGTTGAAAGGCTTCAATTTTCGCGTGAGTGCAAGCTTGATCAGTTCAGCGGTGCCCACGACATTGGCATTGAACAGCTGATCGTAGGGAAGTACGTGATTGACGTGGGCGGCCGGGTGGACGATCAGATCCACCTGATCGGCGAGTCGGTCCCAGGCGGCCGCGTCGAGGCCGAGGTTCGTCTCACCGATGTCGCCGGCGAGCACATCGATGTGATCGCCAGCCAAGGACTGGTACTCCGACCAGAGCGCGGGATCGGTGTTGAAACCGTCCTCGACCCGCCGCCTCGCCTGCTGCGCATCGACGCCGCGAGCCAGGCAGACGACCTTCCCGCCGGTCTTCGCGAGCCGTTGCATCCAACTCAAACAGATGAAGCGACCGAGGAAGCCCGTCGCGCCCGTCACCAGCACCGTGTCGATGGAACCGCCGGGCGGGGTCATTGTCGTCGCCTTCTGCAGCGTGTCGGCGTCGATGAACTTGTCGAGGGTGAGTTCGGTGGCATGAATCTCGGCGCGGTTTCGACCGTGAACGCCGACAAACGTCGGCCTGCTACTCGGCAGGCGCAGGGAGGATACTTGGCGAGCAACGTGATTGAGGTCGGCGGTGGGGTCGATCACCGCCCCGACCGGCACCTCGACGCCGTAGATGTCGGCAAGAAGCGTGGAAAACGTCAATGCGGAGAGGGAATCGCCACCGAGGTCGGTGAACCGTGACTCACCCGACACCTCCGCGGGGGCGATGCCGATCGTCGCGGCCGCGGCCTGCACGACGGTATCGAGCACCGGGCGTTGATCACCGCCGGCCCGCAATACCCGCAGTTCTTCGGCCCGTTCGGATCTGATTTGGCCGTACAAGTCCTCCAGGCGTCGGCCGTACCGAGCGCTCAGCTCCACCCGGGCGAACTTGGAGGACCCCGTCAGCAGCCCATTTTGAAAAGTGAATGGCTCGGTTTCGATGAGGAAGTCGCGCGGAACCTCATAACCCTGCAGCCCTTGCTCGGCAGCGATCTCGCGCATCGACGCGGCGATCGCCGCCTTGACCTGACCGGAACCATCGGTCTTGATGCGAGTTATTACGTCGGCCCGCGGGACGACAACTCCGACCAGGAAGGGCTGCTCGCTGCTGCCGTAGATGAAGATCTGGGCGATCAGCGGGCTGGCCGCAAACGCGGCCTCCAGTTGGGCCACCGCGATGAATTCGCCCTGGGACAGTTTGAGGACGTTATTGCGCCGATCGACGTAGCGCAGCTCATCCGGGCCGGTGAAAGCCATGATGTCGCCGGTCTTGTAGAACCCGTCGGCATCGAACATCTCCGCGTTGACGTCCGGACGTTTGTAGTAGCCCGGCGTCATGTACTTGGTCTTCACGTACAACTCACCCCGCGGATAAGGCTTGTCGGTGTGGGCATAGCCCAATTCGGGCACGTCGACAAGCTTGTAGTCGATCACCGTGGTCTTGTCGACGCGGTTGTTGGAGGTCACCGACCCCATCTCCGTGGCGCCGTAGCCGATTTGCACCGGCAGGTCCAGAGTGGTCTCGATGAAATTCCTGGTCTCGGCCGCCAGAGGCGCACTGGAAGAGCTGACCGACAGCACCCTTCCGCCCAGGAAACGGTCGCGGATGTCGGCTCTCAGCCGCTCGTCCAGCTTCTCGGAGACCACGCCGTCAGGCGCGTGGCGGTCCCGCTCGCGCTGGTACTCCTCGAGGATCATCTCTGCCACGCGCGGAACGAGATCCAGGTGCGTGGGACGCACGAGGCCGATGTCGTTGAACAATGTCGACATGTCACTTTTGGCAGGGAAGTAACACCGGCCGCCGCTGGACAATGCCCGGGCGAGCGCGGCGCGCGCATACATGTGGCTCATCGGCATGTAGTTCACGCTGATGATCGCCGCCGCCGGCGAGCGCAACCACGTCCGGCGCAACATGCTGTCGGTGTACATCACACCCTTGGGTGTGCCCGTACTGCCCGACGTGTAGATGAGGTTGAGCACCAGATCCTCGTTGTCGTGAGGAACGTGTACCGGTGAGCCTGGCAATTCGGTGCCGGCCGCCGTCACATCGTCGAGGGTCTCAAGGGTGAGCGCAGGGCTGATCTCGGCGAGGCGAGTGCGTGCGTCGTCGAACGTCGCCCGTTGGTCGTCGTCGAGGGGCTGATAGTCGAAGACGATCAGACGCTGTACGGCCGCTCCTGCGAGAACGGCTTTCACCGCGTCCTCGAGATGGTCAAGGCCGACTGCGAGGATCCGGGGCAAAGTCTCGGCGAGGATGGACACATGATGAGGCACCCGGCCGCCGGGCTGCAGGCTGACCGAAATCGCTCCGGTGTAAAGACATGCCAGATCCACAACGACGAACTCCGGGCTGGGGAACCCCAGTATGCAGACGACGTCTCCGGCGCTGAGCCGATGATCCGGGTGGGCGCGCCATTCGCCGGCCACCGCTCTCACCCGAGACCACACTTCGCCGTAGCTGACCGTCGTGTAGGCAGGCAGTAGGTGCAACGCAGTGCGTCCCGTGTCCGGGTCGGTGACCAGTTCGCGGGCTCGCTGACCAAGCGCCGGTCGGTCTGAGTAGCCTTCCATGACCGTTTCAACGATCTCCGCCAGCGTCTGCCCAGGGCGTTGGCGCGCTTGCGTGACCGCTGCGCAGGCGCGGGCACTCTCGACCTCTCGATCTAGGGAGCACAGTTCGGCGAGCCGCCGTGCATAGGATTCGCGCGGCCCTTCGCCAATCGGATGGCCCGGTGCTGATTCCTTGGTAATTGTCACGTTTCGACCTTTCTGTCGCTGTGTGGATCGACCCAGCGCCGACTAGGCCACCGAGTCGGTGGGGACCGATTCGACGTGATCGCCGGCGCAGAGCTGACGGATGATCGGTATGGCAACGTGTGCAGCGAGCTGCAACGCCGCGGTGTCCTGCGCCGACAACCCGGCCAATAGGCGCGACAACCGATCGCGTCGGTCGTTGGCAAGTAGGCGAAGAGCAGCTCGCCCCGCGGTGGTGATCGACACGAGGGTCGCCCGTCCATCTCGCGAATCTCTGAGCCGAGCGACGAGGTCGTCTTGTTCCAGCCGCTGAACCAGCTGGGTCATCGCGGACTGGCTGACGCCTGCTGCAGAAGCAATACTCGTCATCCGACCAGGACCGTCCTGCGCCAGGCGATGGAGCAGGTCCGACGCCGTCGCGCTCAGCTCGGTTCGGTCGGCCAGATGACGCCAGGTCAACCTCGTGGCCAGATCCACCATGTCGCCGACGACTTCAATGCACTCAGCATCCATAACAGCTATTTCTATCATACAGCTTATAGATCACCCAGGGCTAACATGGTCGCATTCTGATCTGGAGTCAGCTGGTATCGCTTGAGACGAGAATCTAAAAGGTTGATGTACAGAGTAATTCGGTCTTGCGAAGATGCCCCTGCCGCCGGATCGCAGGAACCGCTCACACGGTCCAGCCCCCAACTCCCATCACTACACTAATGGAAAGTTACCGTTCGAGGTTCGGAGTCCAGAATCCTCGGGGAGCAGAGTCAGGAGTGGATGCTCTGGGTACCTGTCGTTGGCGTTCTCGTTCGCCTCCAGTCCCGGCGCTCAGGCGGTGCTGGCGGGTGCGGGGGAGTCTGAAGGTGCCAGGCTGGGCATCCCCAGGACCCCAAGTCGTCGGTTCACATTCCGGGCCAGGCTCGTTGTCGCGGGCTCTGGCCACTGGTCGCCACGACCCTGCGGCGGAGCGGATGGCCGGCGCGCTCAGTGCGTTCGTTACCGATGTCCCTGACCGGGACTGACCCGTGGTGTCCAAAACATGTTTCTTGGCAGGCCCCGCGACCTCCGTGCCATTGCTGGATACCTCGTGAGCGCGCTATTGACCTTAATGATGAACGCGATTTACTATACAGCGTATGGCTGGGAGACCGAAGGTCCGTGCTGAGCGGCTCGATGAGTCTTCGATCGTGGATGCCGCCCTGAAGATCGCGCAAGATCGGTTGGACAACTTGACCATGCGTTCCGTGGCCGACGAACTCCAGGTCTCCGTCGGCGCGCTCTACAAACACGTGGCCGGGCGTGACGCTTTGATCGCACTCGTGGTCGAGAAGATACTGAGCCAGGCGCCGCCCATGTCGCCCGCGGCTGGTGACGGGTGGTTGGCGCTGCGGGCTCAGGTGTTGGGCCTGCAGGCGCTGGTCGACCTGTATCCGGGTTTGGATCAAGAAGTGATCGCTCACTCGCCAAACTCCGCGAAGGCCAACGAACTTCGGCGCGAAGGCATCGCCGCCCTGCAAGCAGAAGGTCTGGCCTTAGACGAGGCGCTTCGCGTCTATCGAGCCGTCACGTACCTGTGGTTGGGCGCCCGGGTTGCCGTTCAAGGGCGCGCGCGAAACGACACCGATATCGATACCTTCGCCCTCGCGCTGGACGTGCTCCTTTCTGGTCTCAAGGAGAACATCGCGGAGCGTCGCGACAACGCCGTTACAACCAGAAGGAGGAGTCTGAGTTGAATACGAGTTTGGACAACGTGGCCGTCGACCTTCGACGTCGCCGTAATGCGGTCAACGCGTTGGCGGCTTTCGGACTGTTGTTCTTCGTTGGCTGGATTTCGGTCAACGTCATCCAGGCCCTGGTTCAAGGCCACGGCCTCGGCATTGGCGACGGTCACGTGCGGCCCGGTCAGGTCGGTGACCAGTCCGGCCACGGTTGGCTTGGTGACACGGGTTTATTGGCGGCAACGATCGCCGTCGACGCACTCTTGGTCGGCGCCTGGGTCTGGTTGGCCCCCCGGCTCCGCATCGAGGGCGGCAAGGAACCGAGTCCCGAAAAGGTTGCGCAGGAGGATTGGTACGTCCTGCCGATCCCTAACCTCACCCGAATCCTCGTCGGTGTTGGGATCGCCTGTGCGGTGGGTGTTTCGGTTTGCGGTGCGGTGCTCTTTCCGGTCATTCTCATCCGGTATGGATGGTGAGCGCCGTGAGTATCAGCGTTTCTCCGGTCACGGGCACATTCCCCTCTACATTGCCGACCAACTCAGAGGGGCCACTCGTCCGGCAAGCTGACCGCGTTCTTCTCGTCGGCTGCCTGCTGGTTGGCACCCAGCTGCTTGGTCCCATCGGACTGGTGATCCTCATCGTCGGCGTCTACCTGCTTAAGCGTGCCAAGG
>Ga0302320_10006499_pt1 | contig 25930 bp, 17 predicted proteins | sample Bog_T0_3_FD_202130 | JGI IMG/M metagenome (GOLD analysis project Ga0302320, IMG submission 202130) | Peat permafrost microbial communities from Stordalen Mire near Abisko, Sweden - Bog_T0_3 | ecosystem: Environmental > Terrestrial > Soil > Wetlands > Peat | place: Sweden: Abisko, Stordalen Mire... | reverse complement strand
AGCTTCGATCCACGCTTCCTCCCCACACTCGGTCGCCCTCGTGCAGTTGCGCTTCACTTCGCTCGTTGTGACCAACTCGCGACGGGACTTACACCCGTAAGAGTGCGCCCATGCTGGGCGCACAAACGATGCTTCAACGCCAAAGCGCTGCAGCAACCTGACGGCCAGCAAACGGTTCGGCACATAGACGTTATCCGGGATCAGCACGTGGCTACCCGCCGAGAGTACCGCCATGTCCACAAGCGTGAGAGCCGCAAGGCCGCTCGGGACCAACAATGTGCGTGCGCCGCCCTCGAGTTCGGCAATGCGGCCCGCAAGAGCAAGAAAGGTCGGTGTGCCGTGGATGCCGTAGGTGTGGCCATTTGCCTCAACATCCCACCCGCCCACGGCCGACTCGCAATCGGGAAAGACAACCGTCGATGCGCGCTCCACCGGAATACTCAGCGCCCGGAAGCCTCCGGGGGCTTTGGCGCTGCTATGAATGAGTTTGGTTTTCCAGTTCTGAGCCATCCGAGAATCTGCTCCCCACCGGCGGCAATCGATCCTCCGCCATCGGATTCAATATACCGCAGCGCAGCTCTTGCTTTCCGAAATCGAGGGCAGGCAGCTTGCAGCCGCTAATCCGCCGAGGCAGCCAATCGTAGCGGTGACTGACCGGCGTCGTCTTCAGGTTTGCATATTCATTTCTATCTTTATACGATGTGCGTGTGGCTACCGGAGCATACTCGGCCGATCCAAGCTCTCTGGTGGAGAGCCTGGCGGAGTTTCGCTTTGAGCTGAGAAAATTCTTGCATTTCAGCGAAGAGGCCGCGATAGCAGCCGGCCTGCAACCGCAGCAGCATCAGCTCTTGCTTCAGGTTGCGGGTGCGAGAGAGGGCACTCCGGTAACGATCGCATACGCTGCAAAGCGACTCAAGTTGCGCCACAACAGCGTGGTGGAACTGGTAAATCGCTCAGTGCGCGAAGGACTTTTGCTGCGCGTGCCAGACTCGGATGATTTGCGGCGAGTATTGCTCGAAATCACGCCGAAGGGCAAGAAAGTATTGAGAAGACTCTCGATCGATCACGCGCGAGAACTCACTATATTGGGTCCAAAGCTGGGATTGGATTTGCAGCGTATTAGTACGTACTCCGGCGCCAATGCGGGTAACCGTCAAATCAAGAGAAGAACATAAGGCCAGCGATATGCAAGAGGATTCGATCACTTAACGGTGTAGTTGCCCAATCCATCTGAAATCAGCCGATAAGAGATACCGCGTGGCGACAACTCTTCTGTCTTTATAGAAGTCCGGCAAATCTCCCTGCTTGCGTATTTGCGAGAGAAATCGACGGCAGCGCTTGACACTGTTTCGCATTTATGTCTTAATACGACATATGCAGGAGTTGATTCACATCCCGGCATTCCCAATGCCCGCTTCCGAGCCGACACCTTGTCGCTCGTGTTGTTGACCCTGCTTATTCCCTCTGACAAATGACAATGGGTTTGGCCTAACCCTTCCGCGGACTTCGTCATTCCGTCTTCCGGTCACGCCAGACTCAGATCGTCAGGATGTACCCGAGGCTTTCCCGTCAACAATCAACTGCTGGATGCATGGCCACGTGGCTTGCTGCGGTATTCAATTCCCCATATCGAGCGGCGTTCCATGAAAGGGAATGCATACATGAGCACGATCGGATCGGCAACGCCTTGTTGTTGTCCAACTCAATTCCCCAAAGTTGATGCGCCTTGCGTCGTGGACAAGCGCATCGTTCCCATATAACGGCACTGTGTGTGCGAGCATGCATTGCAGTGGCCCACGACAGCATGTCGCGGGCCATTTTTCTGTGCGATCAGAAAGGATCGCGCCTTTGGAGGTCAAAATGTCTGTTGTATATTCCTCAATTCAAACTCTCGTGAAGCAAAAGCTCCCGCGGCTGTCGGCCGCGGTGTTCTTCCTTCTAATCACCTCTACACCGCACGCGCAGATTGTCGAAACAGGAATCATCACTGGCGTGGTAAAGGACGGCACAGGCGCGGTGATTCCGAACGCTCAGGTGACAGTGCTGAACGCCAGCACCGGCCTAAGGAGCGATTCCAGTTCTGATGCGCAGGGAATCTTTGTATCGCCGCCACTGTTGAGCGGAACGTGGGGGAAAACAATACGCCAAAGCGACCTCCGATGTGGAGAAGATGGCCGCATTTTCCTCAGATGTCCAAGACCTTCTTCGTAAAGGTTGATGCTTAAAACGCATCGACGTGGAGTATTTGAGAAAGGAAGGGAAGCGTCAAGTATTAACAGGTATCTTTAAGAAATACTCTCTTGGCTAGTGGCCGCACATTTATCTCTATTTCAATGAAAATGATAACGAAGACGCATGCTTTGGATCACCTTTAGTAGCAGGCCGTTCTGCTGAGCAAGCGCTTGAAGTAAGCGGGAGAGTAATGGTAATCATGGCTCCACCCTCTTCACGATTGGATGCTGTCACGGCTCCGCCGTGGGCTCGTGTAACGGCATCTACGAAGGCAAGGCCGAGTCCATGGCCACTCGATTCTTTACCTTTCACACGGCTCTCAAACAGATGATTGAGCACATCGGGCGCGAACCCCGGTCCATCGTCTTCCATTCTAAGTGATGCCAACTCACGATTGGCCCGAAGTTGAATTGTTACTGTGCCTGCAGCAGGCAAGTGCTTAAGTTCATTGTCAAAAAGATTACCAACCAATCGATGTATCAATGCCGCATCGCCTTCGACTATCACAGAGCCTGCGCTGCGAAGCGTGACCTGCAATCCCTTTTCAGCCAAGCTGGGTCTGTACAGATCAACCATGGATTTCAGCAATTCGTCCAAATCGATGCTGGTTCGAGCGAGTCGCAATGCGTCTGCCTTCGCCTCGGCGACGTCCAGCGACTGATTCAGATAGTCGGTGAGGAGATCCACCTCCTCCATGACGGAAACGATCGACTCGATCTGTTCATCATTTGCTGCCGATGACAACAACATCTCGAGCTTTCCTCGAATTGCAGTCAGCGGGCTACGCAAATCATGCGCGAGCGAGTCCGTAATCGTGTGCAGTTGATGCATCGAACTCTCTATACGATCGAGCATGCTATTCAGCGTCAGCGCTAGGTGCGCCACCTCGTCTTTGCGTTCGGTCGTCGGCACTCTTCGATTCAAATCCGACCGGCCGATTCTCGACGCAGATTCAGTGATCTCCTGAACGTGATTCAGCATGCCTCGCGTTGTGACGAACACCATAGCGAATCCAAGCAATACAATCAGGAGCCACAGTAAAAGGAAACGAAGTCGGAGGTTGTTCAATACTCGTAGCTGATCACGTTCAGAGAACCCCAGGTAGATTCGGCTTCCATCCTCAATCGGGATCGACACTACCCGAAAGGGGATTGCAATGCCATTGACATGGAGATCGCTGGGCAGATCGAAAAGGGTTCCACTCTCTCGGATGGCCTTTAGAGTCTTCTCGCTCGTACTCGCTCCCGCCCACAATTTCAGCGATCCATCTTCGCTTGTTTGCAGGAAGAAGACAGAATCGCTCGCGCTTCCGTCGGATCGATTTCTGTTGGGGATTTCTTTGCGCACCAGTTCCGCAACTTCAACGAGTACTCTACTGTACAGGGCGTCTTTCGGTGTCCGTTCCGCGATATCGCCGAGTACCTCGACCTCTCCCGATAACCAAGCATCACTTCGCCGCTGAATGTCATACGAGAGAAATCGGTGGAGAAAGATAAAGATAATGATGGTTCCCAAGGCAAAGGCCAGCGTTCCCCAAAGCGATATTCTCCAGGCGGCACTTCGGACATTCGTTTCATCGCTCCTTAAGAACATAACCCATGCCTCGCAGGGTCACGATAAGTGATTGCCGTCCCAGGCCATCGACTTTCTCGCGCAGTCGACAGATTTGAACATCGACGACATTGGTATTGGTCTGATTGCGTATACCCCACACGCGATCGAGAATCATAGAGCGCGTGACAACGCGGCCTGCATTCCGGCAAAGATACTCCAATAGAACAAACTCCTGTGTGGTCAACTGTAGAGTCTGGCCGGATCGCGAAGCTTCACGGCGCAGGAGATCCAGTTCGAGATCGAGGATACGCAAACGGGTGACCTCGCTTCCAGGTTGGCCGTTGCGCTTGACCAGATTGCGAAGCCTTATGAGTAACTCCGCCAAGGCGAAAGGCTTGGTTAAATAATCGTCCCCACCTTGCTCAAGGCCTCGAACTCTGTCGTCCACCGATCGCCGAGCTGACAATATCAGCACCGGGCCGCTTACCCCATGTTGCCGTAGTTGAAGAATCAAGCTGATGCCATCCTGGTCTGGCAAACCAAGATCGACGATCAAAATGTCGTAGGTTTCTTCGATCGCGAGGCTCATGGCGGACCTCGCATCCTGTGCAGCATCAACCTGATAGCCGGCTTCTTCGAGTGAGTTCTTCAAAAAGCCTTGTATATGGAGTTCGTCTTCAACAAGGAGGAGCCTCATAAACATATATGTAATTGACCTGTTAGAGGTCATCCTTGCTGTGCCTCAAAGACAAGCAGGTCGCCGGTGGTTTTTGGACGGAAATAGCGACAAAAGGCATTACATTTCTGTAATCTTAGCTCAATCCGTTTTCAGCAGTCCTATTCCAGAGAATCAATATTTGACCGCCGGAAAAGCCTTGCCCACCAAAGTGCTGGCCATGCACCAAGCGATTTCATCCCTTGCAATGGCTCGATATCTGTTTGCGCCTCATGACAGACAATCCTCGGATGCGCCATCGATAAGCAGGTGTTGGATGCTCTTCAAAGGTGGGATCGACTCACCTCATGGTCATTTCTCGGCGCTGAGCGCGACTATGCCAATTATGGATCACACCGTTTTCTCGATGGGAAGCAAATGGAATAACATTCGTCGTGAAATCGTGGAACTGCTTCCCAAGTTCTGATGCAAGGACCTTTCGGATCCGGCTGAACGCTTGACAGGAGAGTGATGGCACTCCCAATTGCTGGGCGATTGGCCTAAGCCGGCGAGCCAGGAGGATGGTCTGATTGACTGTGGTACCCACTTGAGACACGAGCACGAAGTCATCAGGTCCAATGAATCTCTCTCTTCCCCTGAGTTGAAGCAAGATCTGGAGCAGTGGCTTAGGAATTGGCAGATTTCTGACGCGATTCTTCTTCACGCCTTCCAAATGACGGCGGTACAGCTGATTTTTAACGGCGATTGTTCTCGGTGGAATCCGATCGTCTTCGCTATAAATCTCTACCTGGGTTAGGTTCACCTGCTTCCATTGAAGTCCGAGAATCTCTGCAAGGTTCATGCCGGTAAATACAGTGAGGAGCGTCATTTCTCTTTCTGGATACATCATTACTTCCAAAGCATCTCGCGCTTGCGCCAGAGTTAGGGCGCATGCTTGCTTTCGGCGGATTTCCGGCAACTTTACCAAACTGGCCGGATTATCGCCGCTGAAGTATTGTTCCTGCTTTGCGTGCGAGAAGATGGCGCTGATGATATTGCGAAGATGCGTGACAGTATAAACAGAGTATCCTCTGGCCGAGGCCGCCGAGATCAGCCGGGAAACATGTTCAGGCCGCGTATCGCAAAGCCTCATATCGCTCAGATATGGCCAACCGGGAACCGTTTTGAGATTCTGACCCGACCGCTTGCGTTTGATACTAAGCATCCGGTCCACTTCCTCCGGTTTGATTACATGTTTCAACATGGCTTTATAATGCGCCCTTCCTGAAGATCTCTTTAGGGCGACATGCTCGGGCACAAATTTGTTTTCAACAAAACTGGCTATTGTCATTTGTGAATTCTGAGCAATTTTCTCCTGTTGCATTTGTGAATAGAGCGCCTGCCATGCGATCCTCTCCGTCTCCGTGTCTAATAAGTCCTCCGGGTTGTTAACGGGTCCGAGTTGAGTCACCTGGCGCAATTGTCTATTCTCGAGATTGCGCAAATCTGCCGAATATTCGCGGCGAAGAATGCTCAAGAGAGCGCCAGCCCGATTGATGACATCGTTGTGTGCGAGTCGATCTTCAGCCATATTACCTCCAAATTCGCCTAATTGTGATTCGACGCAGTCTGGATTTCAGGTCTCAAAAAGAGCGAAGGGTCAAGCTTCGGGTTCAGCGCAACCTTCTCTATCGTGATCTTCTCCTCCGGTATGGAAACATCTTCTCCCCTCTTTACTGGACTGGCCAACGGCAGAACTTTCGTCTCAAGAACAAACGGAATCTGAAGGCCGTTTACCAAACGATAATCGCGATAGTAGACCTCTACTGGATGATCTACACCATCGAGCCGCCTGGGCTGACCTTCAACTTTGGCTTCCAAAAATGTCTCGGCGTCAATCCAGACATGGAATGCATATCCGTCTTTCAAAGTCAGCTTGAGCTTGTAGGTATCGCGGTCTTCCACCTTTTCCATCCCGTCCAGCTCGATATGTGTGCCCTTGGCTGTGTAATCGACCAAAGGGCCATCGAGTTCAGCCTGCACCGACGCCGATTTCAATTCTCCTGCGGTGTAAGGCTCGATCTCGCGACGATTGAGATACGGCCTCAACTTCCAGCCGTTGGCGCCGTCGAATACCTGAACCGCCGATTGTCCTTTGAATTGGATCTCAAAGCGCGATTTGCGAGGGCGCTGCATCTCCATTGCGAACGGCAGTTGAACCTCTTCCTTCGGTCGAGGGTCGGTGGGGAGACTCGCGGCATTTTTGCTTGGCACCGACGCTGAAACCGGTGCTCGCCGACTACCTCCGACGCCCAGCTTGCCTGTCCACGATATCGTTTGAACCGCCCTCCATGCCTGCAATCCGCCCCGCGCAGAAACGTTCTTGTTAACAATCTCCGAAGCTGAAAGACCGGATCGTGACTGTGCAGCATCCGCAGCAGCAGCGATCGAAGTGGCGAACAAGAGTGTTGTGCTAACTGTCATTAACCGTCTAAACATCTTGGAGCCTCTCTGAAATGGGTTGTGTTTGCCTCTGTCTGGTGCAAGACGGCATGCACTTCTTGTATCCGGATTATCCACGCCGCCTCAGAAATGCCAGAACGCATTCGCTATTCCACAACAAGTCCCTCAGCGTGAAAATGACCAATCACCACATCAACGCGATCCCCTGGTCTTACTCTTCTGCCTGGGTTCGAGAATGCCATCCAGTAGGATGTGTCCGGCGCGGGCGTGCTGCTCTGGCGCAGTTGCCCTACCTTTTCGAGTGAAGGCACCGACAGTCTGATATTCGCGTCTGGTGCGATCAGGTACGCATCGATCTTCTTGTCGTTGAGGGTCTTTGCTTTGTCCGGGTCCAGTATGCGATAGGTGAAACGAATGAGCTCGCCCGATTCAGCCGCCTTGACGCGAAGCGAGTCAACTCCCCAAACAACACCGTAGAACTCAGCCGCATGCCTCGGAATTCGATTAGGCAGATAACGGGTTGGAGCGCCTGCTGTCATCGCCGGCCTACTCGCCGCCGAAGAAATGTTCTGGGCAAGCACCGGCGAGAGAGATGTGATCGCGCATACAATCCCTGCCAACGGCATTGCCGCCAGGCTTCGCGATACGAAACGTTCAATGAAAGCCCTTGTGCGTGTCATGACATTCCCCGTTCTTCAAAATGGGCCGGAGTTTCTGGTTTGAATCTCCGGCCCTGCTGGGTTGTTATTGCACCGTGAATGCCACTGTGTTGGTGTTCCCAATGGGCGTTGTCACGGCTACGTCTCTGGTCGTGTGAGCAGCGCCATTGGTGATTACGAAGTTCGCAGTGATGGTGGTGGAGTTGACCAAGGTGAAGCCGGTAACAGTGATGCCTCCGCCGGTTCCCGTTATTGCCGTTGCTCCGGTCAGGTTGGCCCCGGTCAGCGTTACCAAAATGGTGGTGTTGTGCAATCCTGTTGCGGGGGCAATCGAAGTCAGTGTCGCCCCCTGCACAGTGAACGTCGCGGTTGCCGTTCCTCCCGGTGTTGTGATGGTTACAGTTCTTGCCGAGAGCGTTGCTCCGGTGGTGATGGTGAAGGTAGCCGTTGCGGTAGTTGAACTGGTTACTGTAAAGCCACTTACCGTAACTCCCGTACCGGATACCGTTAGAGAAGTCGCGCCGGTTAGGTTCGTGCCGGTAAGTGCCACAGGAACCGCAGTGCCGCGAACCCCGGTGTTAGGAGCGATTGAGGTTAGCGTTGGTGCCGGTGGTGCTGTCACGGTAAATGTCACGTTGCCGGTGGTTCCGCCTGGCGTCACGACGCTGACATTCCTGGCGGTGAGTCCAGCGGTAGCCGTGATCGTGAAGGTAGCCGTCACCTGAGTGTCGCTCACTACGGTCACGCCGGTAACCGTAATGCCCGCACCGGAGACGTTCACCGCGCTTGCGCCAGTCAAACCGGCGCCTGTGAGGGTCACCGGAACACTGCTGCCCCGCACGCCGGAAGCGGGAGCGATTGAAGCTAGTGTCGGAGCAAGGACGCTGAATGTCACGCCATTGCTGTTTGTGCCACCCGTGGTCACGGTCACAGTTCGGGCCGAGACGCTCGCGGTGTTTGAAACTGTGAACGTTGCTGTGATCGTGGTTGAGCTGACCACTGTAAGTCCGCTGACAGTGATACCCGTTCCGGAGACGTTAATTGCCGTCGTTCCGGTGAGATTCGTGCCGGTGAGAGTCACAGAGACCACATGAGCCCGGTAGCCGGAAGCGGGCGAGATCGATGACAGAGCTGGAGCGAGAACGACTCCCTGGAACTCGGTTGCGCCCACATCGAAGTGATTCGGGTTGTTGGGATCCGGCCTGGCATTCCCGAAGAAGTCAGTCCGCGGTGTCACTGCGAATGTTGGTGAGCTGGTCGGGACATAGTCGATGGCTGGAGAACCTTGAGCCAGCGCATAGTTTCCAAGCGTTGTGCCGGTAACCGGGTTCGTCAGCGCGAGCGGACCCCATCCGATGTTGACCCAGTTGTTGCCCTCGTCCACTGTCGCCGCGGGCGAGAGGCTGAAGATCGGATTCGGTATGGTCGCGTCCGAGATGCCCGGAGGTACGTTGTAGCCGCCCGAAGCGAACTCCGGCGGGGTCCGTGCACCGTTGCAATACTGGCTCACAAGCGTCGGGTTGGACGCCAGGTTATGCAAGCCCGGATAGTCTGTGGAATCGGTCAACACAGAATACGTCGGGGCGAGCGCAACTCCGGAAGCGTGGTTGCTCGGGCCCGTATCGCCGCGAATACCGATGTCCCATGGACTTGTGCCGGGGACGCAAGCGCCGGTGCCTCCGGTCACGATCGTTCCGTTTCCGTTGGCCGTAGTGGCGTCCGCTGACGGCTGACTCGCCGCCGGCGTGCTGGTGAACGCGTTGTACAGTGTGACAATGTTCTGCTGGTATGTGGCACTTAACGCGCCCACTCCGATGTAGTATGCGCGGTTCTGCCAGAAGACATCGTTCGCCAGGTATGGGAACGAAACCGTTCGGCAAGTGCCATTGGTCGCGGTGGCGCCGGCATAGTGGTTCGCGGGGCAGGTGATGTTTCCGGTAAATGACGAAGTCAGTTGCGGGCTGTTCTGGACGGTCACAAGGCCAGCAGGCTGAGGTAGAGAGGTTGTGCCGTTGAGGGTGGTGACCGGAGGCGGCGACTGCGTGCTGGCCATGGGAGCTCCAATGGTGTTGAAGAGCACTCCAGCGGAAGCGGTCGTGTCGTTGCCGACGATGGTGTTGTTGATCAAGTTGATCTTCAACGCATCTTCCAGCGACACACCGGCGCCATCCCAGCCGGCAACATTGTTGGAGATGATGTTATTGGTGACCGTTACCCCGTACCAGCGTTCCGGGTTCGCGGGGAAGCGGGGCACGTCAGCGCCGTTGACAGCCTGGAAGCGAATGCCGCCGCCGCTGCCGCTATCGGCAGAGTTACCCAGAATGAGGTTGGCGTTGATGACGAGACCAGGACCTGCGCCGTCGCTGAGGCCGGGGATGCAATCGTTATCGGTGACGCTGCCGCACTCAGTGGCAACCCCGTTTACCAGCGTGTTGCCATCCGGGGCCGCACCCATGATCAGCAGTCCGCCGCCGTTGGTGGGGATCGTGGGGTTGGTGCTCTGGTTGAAGAGAATCGAATTGTGCTCAATGTCGCCATTATAGGCGAATCCCAATTGAACGACGCCGCCACCGTCACCCGAGCTGAGGTTTCCGCATACCCAGTTGTAGTTGAACTTGTAGTAGTCGGAACCTGTGCAGAAGGTAACACCGCCGCCGCCGGCCGGCGTGGCCGAGAACAATTCGTCGCCGGTCGAAGAGTTGGACGTGACCATGTTGTTGTGAATGTTCACGTTCAGGTTGAAGCAGTAGGGCAACTGCGTATTCGTAATTGAGCTGTCCTGGCAGGATGCCGGGGAAGTGACAGAGCTATTGGGCGCGAGATATGCATCCGGGAATTCGCCCTGGCCCACGGCGATGCCGCCTGACAGTGTTCCCGCGTTGTTGGTTACGCGATTGTTGGCGATCTGAATGTTATGTGCCCAGGCGTGCAAGGCGATGCCGCCGCCGCCCTGAGAGCTTTGGGTGACCGTCAAGCCGTCAATGCTCGACGGATTGCATTGGAAATTACTTGGATACGGGTTAGGGGTATTCGACTTGCCGCCGCCGCAATTGGCGGACGTAAGAAGCGTAGATCCAGTCGGGAATTCGGCTTCCGACCCGTTTCCGAAGACATTCGCCGATCCGGCTGGAATATTCACACCCTTCGAAAGGACGGTAATTCCGGCTCCTTCGTAGGCTCCCATCAGCGAGGGCTCCTGCAACAGCTCTGCCAAGTTGCCGTTGACCGTGGTGTCCCAGCCGACAATGCCTTCTAGCGGCACTCGATCGACTTGCGGATTGTTGGGCCCGCCGCTGTAGTAATTCCATCCCGTGGCGGGGCAGGCGCTGGTTCCGGTGGGATCGTAAGGATTGGTGCCAGTGGCGGAGGTGTAAGGTTGGCCGTCGATCGCCAATCCAAACAGGCACTCAACTCTCCGACGCCAGGGATCCAGCTTTCCGGCAGGTTGGGTGTTGGCGTTGATGGTTGTGGAGGCAGCCCCGACGCCTTGCAGACGGACCGGCTTCCACATGATGTCTAGCTCCTGATAGTAGCCGGGAGGAACGATGATCAGGTCGCCCGGAGCGGCTGCGTCAAGAGCCGACTGAATCGTCTGTCTAGCAGCAAGCCGGGTCGGAGCCTTGCCGCCGATGGTGACGGTGACGGTGTCGATCGATTGCTTGCCATTGCCGGCTGTTATGACCAATTGACCGCACTGCGCGGTCGAGCCTCCATATTGCCCCTGTTGTTGCACGGCGCAATTCGGCACTCCGGCAGGAACGGTGACCGTGATCGATGTGTCGCTCCAGCTTGTTACTGTCGCGGTCTTTCCGCCGATGGTCACGCCTCCCGTTCCTTGGGAAGCACCGAAGCCGTAATGGCGCGTAACGGTCTTCTGGTTGAACGGGGCCGTGGTGGCCGCAGGTCCGGCGTACCCATAGTTATTCACACTCTGGTTGCCCAACGCGGCAATCGTGAGGGTGTGACCAGCCGCGCTTACCCACGGCCCAACTCCGTCGCCATCCACTTCTTTCACCGCGGGCGTGGCGTCTGGATAGGCGCAGTCGGGATTGTTGTACCCCGCTGAAACGAAGGCTGAGTTGGGCACGACCGGGGTATCCATGTAATCGGTTGCCCCCGGCATGTACGGGTTCTCATAGCAGAACTGACTGTAGTACGGGTTGTACAGCGGATCGTTGATCGTCTGACCAGGGTTGTTTGGATCGGGAATCGGCCCTGGGTCGTTCATGCAGGTAATCATAATGGTCGGCGAATACCCGGTCGGGTTGGGCGGGTTCACTTCCCAGGTGGAGTAAGTCAGGCCGTTGAAATTTCCCCACTGGTCGGAATAGACGCGGTTGGTTTCAGCGCCGGTCCAATCTCTGAAAGATACGGGCATGTTGGGCGGCGAGAATTTTTCACCGAAGGTTGGCGAGAACGGATCGAATTCCGAAGTGAAGTCGTCCGTGATTATGCCCGTGAACTTGGCGGCGATGTGGGTCGAGGTATAGACGTAGAACTTTGCGATCGCCCCCATCTGGTCGCCCAGCGTCACTTCCTTGCGATCGCAGAGGTTGCGCGTAGCTCCAGCGAAGGGCGCCACCTGCTTGGACTCTGGGAATAGGCTGATATAGTCTGGCACGACGCGCGTCTCACCCACGCAAGGCCAAGTTGGTTCGGGTGTAAACCCAGGGACGATCCCATTGTTCGGGGTAGCGCCCAGGCTCTGTGTTGAATCCTGCGCATTGTTTGCGTTGTAGGCCGACCCAACCTGCGCCTGATCCGGGATGATGAAGATGCTGCCGAGGGCGCCGAACTCCTGCGTGACCGGTGCAATGAAGTCATCGCCGATCAGAATGTTCTTGTCCTCTTCCTTCACGATTTCATAGCCCGCCGGTGGAACAACCTCCACCACGTACTTGCCCGTGGGAAGCATGGGCTGACCGAATCTGTAGGAATCGGTCGCATCGGGGTCCGTTCCGCAAATGGTGCAATTGGTCCCGGTGGGCTTTCCTGTCGCTGGGTTAATCCCTGTAACGCTGGGGAAGCTGTACATGCCGTCATAGGGCGCCGGCTGTAGCTGGTCCCAGTTGTGCATGCCGTCATAGCACTTGAACTGCGAGTTATCCGGAAGCGATGGCGCGGCTGGCCCGCCGTGCGCGGCGCCATACGTGCTGAGATAATTCGGCTGGTTAAACAGCGTGAAATAGAACAGGTCGGCGGTCGATTGGCCGGGGCAGTTCATGTTGGGAATGCCATCGGACCGGTAGCCCTGCGCCCAATCGTCCCAGCTGCTGGTTTGAGTGGTGTCAACCAGCGTGAGAGTTGGCGTGATGCCATCCGCCGCAGTTCCCTCTTGATACAGGTTCATGGTGACATTGGGAACCAGCGGTTCCCACTGAGTCTGAACCAGCATTTGCGGGTCGTCAAAGGGCCGCGTCGAAGCGTAGACGACGTGGCCGTGGATGCCGCCGTTTTCGCCGGCCACATAGGGCGTCTTGCCAAACTCGATGAAGTTGTTTTGCCCGATGAAAGCCTGCCAGCCTTCAGCCGCGACCCAGGGAGGATCTATGCGTCCGGTTGAAAGGACATTCGAGCAAGTGATGGCACCGGTGCTGGACGTAGTGCAGGAACTCGGAGCCGCACTACTCCCCGGACCATTCGTGATCGAGTAGCCGGTGCAGTCTGCATTGGCGCAATAGACCGCGCCGGGTACACGCAGGTTTGCCGGCAGCGAAACAGTCTCGGCTGTGTTGGCCATGAACTTGCCAATGACCGAATTGCCGCAGGGTGGATAACCCGTAACTCCGCAGGACGCTGAACCGTCGGCGGGCCCGCCCATGTCGTAAACCGTATGGATGCCAGTCGTCTTGTATCGAGTGGTATCCGCCTCCACTACATACCAATTGAACAACGGGAACGTCTCGTTGAAATTGGCAGTGCCGGTGAAGTCCGTGACCACGTTGTTGGCCAGGCTGCCGTCACGGAACCGGACTGTGGTATTGATCAGCGGAATCCCCGCCTCACTTGTCTGTGAGACGCCATCCTTGTTGTCATCAATGAACGTGCGAGTATAGACATTCTGTTGCCACTGTTGTTCTGCCAGGTCTCCGATGTTGGTAGTTCCGCCGCCCGACAGGTAGACGGGTGTCGACAGGCCATCGAGGATCTGATCGTTCCAACGATCGAAGACCGTGAGCCTCCACTGGCCATCGGGAAGGCCCGAAAGGGTGAAGGTTCCATCGTCGTTGCACTTGGCAAACGCGAAATCCTCGCCGTCCGGATCTCCGAAGCTCACATAGCACTGGCTGAACGCGTATGTGTCATGCGAACCGCTGCTATAGAGCCTCTCATCCGGTGTGCGGCTCAAGCGCTCGCCGGTGACCTTGCCGGTTAGAGTATTGGTGCAATTGGCGCCCGTGATGTTGAGGTCTGTACCGGCGCACACACCCGCCTTGCGGCCATTGATGATCGCCGGGTTGGCAAAGCCGATGGAGTCGTGGTATCCCGCTGGCCCATACTCCTGGAAGTAAGCCGGCTCGCCGATGCGTATGAAGGCATCGTGGGCCTTTTGTCCGTCCAGAGTGTTCGTCTGGAGCCACTCTTCCCCTCGAGCGATCCGGTCCGCTCCGGGCGTAGCGATCACGCTATAGAATCCCGGCATCAGGTTGGCAACCACTGCCTGGCCAGCCAGCGGAGAGAGAGTCTTTCCATCTGATTCGTACTTGGGGCAGGTGACGATCTGGCCCGTGATGCCCGTCTGTTCCGACGCGGTATCCTGTTTCGAGATTGGGCACGCATCCAACCCCGTCGCCGCATCGATCTGTCCAGCCAGGCTGTTGGATAGTGGCTGGTTGAACATGTCATAGGTCATCTGTCCGGTCACGTCGCCGAAGCGGCCTGCATCGTCAACAAGCTCGAGGTTGAAGCCCCCCAGCCCCGGCTCGTTGGTGGCCAGCACATCGACTCCGCCACCGGAATCCTGCTCTCCGTTGAGCGGGAAATCGTCCTCGAAGACATTCACGGAGAGTTTGCCCGGCGGGAATGGGCCGGCCTGCACAAGAACCGTTACCGCCGTCTGGCCGAAGGTGATAGGAGCGCCACCCATGCTGTGGCCGCAAACGGCCCCGGCGGCAGCTACCGGCGTTCCATTCTGGCAAGCACCACCGGTGTATCCGGCTGTGAACGGGTCACCCGCATCCCCCGGAAGAATCGAGATGTAGTAGCGCTTCGTCGGATCGAGAGCAACCTGGCTGGGAAGCACCGGCGTCTGGCCGTTTCCTGTGCTGTCGGGCCTGCAGGCGCCATTGCCAAGATCGCAGACCACCGCTTTGCCTAACACCGTCTGGCCGGCTTCGCACGACTTTGGTCCGGTGCAGCCTTGGGCAACGAAGGGCATGTGGCTTGTAGCGAAATTGACGCCAAAGCTTGGCACAATTCCGGCGCTCGCTCCTGGACATCCGGCTGGCGGCGGATTCGTGGCGCACTTGGGATCGACGTAGAAAGTCTTGTCTTCCTCAATGATCCAGCGATAGTCCTGCCCGCTGAGCGGGACAAATGTCTTTCCGTCCACTACTGAGACTTGAAGATTGCTCGGCTGCGGAAAGGTCAGCGTTACAGTCGCGGCATTTGCGCTGACTGTCCCCTGCGAGTTTTGCGCCTTGTAAGTGAACGTGTATGTCCCAGGCGCAGCGACGGAAGCGTTGAACCCTCCATTGGGATCCATGCTCACCGTGCCCGTACTCGGTCCCGATAGCGCTGAGACAGTCGAAGTGGCAACCGAGAGAGGGTAGCCGGCCGTGTCTTTGTCAACCGAAAGAACTCCGGAGGGCGGAATCTTGATGTAGGTCGCCACATTCGACGTGAACGCGATGTTGTTGACCGTGATGCCACCGGCCGCTTCAATCGAAGCTGGCCCCAGTGTCACTGTCGCCGTGATCGCCGGATTCCCGTTTGCCTCGTAAACAAACGAGTCTGCGGTCGCGATCCCGCTGGGCACATAGGTAAAGGTTCCATTGGCGTTCAGAGTCAGCGTGCCGTTGGTCGGCGCGGTGAGGATCTTGACGCCATAGACATTCACGTCGTTGGCAATCACACCCTTGGATGGATCCGACACAATGAACGTCTGGCCTGCAACCAGGGAATTGTAAGTATCAGGGTTAGCTACCGCATTTGCAATTGCGGCGGCAGCCGGAAGTCCGGCGCCATTGGCGCTGATGTAGGCCAGCATGCCGGCATCGCGGACAATTGCATTGCCCGACAGGCTCAACTCGCGATCGTAGACCGGAAGAGCCTGCCCACCCGTGGCGGGCACATTCACCATCACGTCATATGTCTTGCCGGCGGCCATGAACACTTCGCTCTGCACGCGGGGGAGGCCAGGCACAACGTTGCCGTCTTCCGCGATCAGCGAGAAGCCTCCCGGCACGACTGTTCCTCCACTTGGTGCAGTCCCCGTTTGCGATCCCACGATGGACGGCACGTGCATGCGCGAGCCGGCATTCACCATACGCACCAATACCGTTCCGGACCCTGCGGTCAGGCCGGTTGCCGGCAAAGTTGGGAATACCGAAGCCGCTGCATTGCTTCTATTGAACGCAACTCCATTGATCAGGTAGTAAAGCGGCGTGTAGTCCACCGCCGGCGGATAGCAGGTGTTGTAGGTTGCCGAGGATGGATTGCCGCAACCACCCGCCAGTCCAGACCATACATTGGTCTCTTTGAAGCCTGCTGTGTTGACGGCAGTGTTGACCACATTGTTCTGAGCCGGGTCGATTTCGCTGAATTCCAAAGGAATTTCCGCGCTGTATGTCACCGCAGGCACCGAACCGGCGGCAGGATACGCGGTACCGGCAGTGGCCCCAGAAGGTACAGTAGTCACCACCAGGATTCCATATAGGCCCATGGGGCCTTGGATGGACGGGTGCGTGCCGGACTCAATCAGGTAGGTGCCCGGCGAAGGAGCTGCCCAGGTTAGAGCCGTGGTCGCTCCCGCCGTCACCTCCGTGCCGAACGATTGAACGCGCGGCCCTTGTGGTGGCGGCGCAAATGACCCTGGCGCGCCAGCTGTTGGCCAGGTGACGGTCAAATCCTGGTGATTCGGACTGGTCGTGGTTGTCCTTTGTGTTGCATCGCCGAGACCGCCGCCCACCTGGCCCACGATCATCAGCGATGTGGGCACTGTGTTGCCACTTGCAAACGAAAGATTGTTGGTAAGGCTGATGGTAAGCGCTTGCCCCGTGGGAACAGTAATCAGGACGGGAGACCAGCCGCTCCCCGCATTCGGGTTCAACGCGGCACACGTTGCGCCTGTGGTGGTGCCGCAGCTGTATCCCCACATCGGCACAGTCGTCCCATCGGGAAGAGCTAGCGTGGTTGGCGCAGCGGTGAGATTTACCTGCGCCTGTGTGGCAGCCGCCCCCGCTACGAGAAGGAGAACAGCCGCTCCCCGCACAGCTGTCTTGATCATTGCTTTCAGAGAGTTCATTTGCATGTCTGTTCTCCTCGTTAGTTGGATTCGTCAATTACGAATTCCCGGGAATCGACGAGCATCATCATCATCATTCCGCCGGGGAAAACGTTGTTGGTTGTGATCTCGCGCTCATTGTGCGAATGCCACATGAACGCCCACCCGCGCTCGTTGGCCGGATTGGCCTGGGTGTTGGCGGGCAGAAAATTGCCGGTGTTGGTTCCCATTGAACGGACCGTCGCATCCGGCCCAAGATAAGGGCTGCCGCTATACCAGGCGCCGTTGGTGAAGATGTCCGCATCGGGCAGAGTCGTCGGCCCGCCACTTGCGACATCGCCGAACGGCGCAACCTCAAGCGGCTTGTTGTGGTCCTGGCACCACTCGAAATAGTTGATTGCGGTGGGCGCGCCGGTGTTGTAGCCGTTCGCATCCGGAGTACAGGGAAGCACAGCACTTGGGTCGGACGAATTTGGGTTATGAGCGTACATATCCCAGTTGAGGCCCCGTCCCGTGAAATAAAAGATTCCATCGAAGGCCTGGCCTGGAGTTGTATCGGTGGTGAACTCCAATCGCCCAGCGAGCTTGTTTGGATCGGTCGCGCTGAGAAGCAGGTTCCCGTCGCGGGCCAGAATGCGTACGTGGTTTGCGTGCTCGTGGAAGGGATGCTGCCATCGGCCTTGACCAATCACTCGTATCAAGGTCAGCTCGCCTGGATGCATGTGAGGATTGCCATTATAGGGCTGGTGCGGATACTCGGCGCCATAATTGGCGTCCATGTCGTCGGGCATCGAACGCCCGTTAATCAGAAAGTACGCGGGATGGTATGGCTCGGTCGGAACCTCAAGACTGCATCCAGGAGTCGCGGCCCCAGTCGCGCAGGCGGCGGCCCTCACCGGGTCATTGATCTGCGCCAGCGCTGCATTGTGAATCTTGGGATCCATCTCGGCGAACTGGAAAAGATACTCGCGGTCGTAGCAGGTTTGGGGATGATCGTAGGCGGACTGCGAGAGCCGGAAATCGGATTCATGCCAGAATGATTCAGCGGTCAGGTTCGAGGCATGAATCCCGGAAGTGCAGGTGCTTGGCACGGAATTCGGGAGCACAATGACGGCGCCGTAGAGTCCCATTTCGACCTGTAGGTCGCCTTGCGTTCCGCTGTAATAGGAGCGCGTTCCCGGCGAAGATGCGATAAACGTGTATGTAACAGTGCCGCCAGGCGCCGCCTCCTGGGTCATAAGACCCGGCACGCCGCCAGTGGCTGTTACGGTAAGACCTGGAAATAGAATCGAAGTGTTTCCGGCCGCCGCGGGAAGGCCGTTGGTGAGCGTCACCGTTACTGTCTGCCCCTCTGTGACGATCAGCGTCGGACCGGGAACCTGCATGGTTGAGCAGCTTGCGTTCGGAATGGCCGCCGGTGCAAAGCCGGATGGCGCGCCATTGCAGCCGTAGCCCCACGCATAAACAGCGTTACCGTCCGGCTGGTTGAGGAATGCGGTTTGCGCAGTCAGGTTAAAGGTCGGGCCAGTGATACCTGGAGCCGCAGCGTGAGCCGTCGCCGTAAGCGAAGCCACTGCCACCATAGCCGCCAGAAGCAGTCGTGTCTTCAAGAACGCATTTTCCATATTCGTCGGCCTCATTACTGCTCTCCTAATTGATGTGAACTTCTGTCATGAGTCCGCCGAAGTTCTCGGCGTCGTTTGACAGGTGGTCGAGTTGGGGGGTGAATAGATAAAACACGCTGCCGGATGGATACAGCGTCGTATTGCTCGCATCGAGAATCACGTCGAGTGACTCGCCGCCGCCCAGTGTGATTGAGTTGGTGTAGTAGTCCATGTTGTTACCAGCCTGATCCCGTAGCAGCTTGGCGTTGAAACCGACGACATGCATCTTGATCCCAAGAGATGCCAAGGTCTGATACTCCGTAACGTCCAGGTCCGAGATGCGCAGAAGAGCTTTGCCTCCGGTGGGGATGTTGATGATCGAAGGCAGTGGCTGCGAGTAGTGACTTCGGCTATCTGCCGTCTGTGTCGCCAGAGGACCGGGCGTGACGGTGTCGGGGTAACTCCTGCCGTTCAGCAGGAAATACTTGTCCTTCATGTCCACAAAAGCTTCCGGGTTAAAGGTCATGCCGACAAAATGGAAATTGGGGTCGAAACCATGAATCTGGAGAGGATATTCGACGTCGTACGCAGTCAAGCCGTCGCCGTCGTTGTAGGTGTACTTTTGCGGGTTGCCAAGCTTATCGGTACCTTGCGTAGCTCCTGTGTTGATAGCTGGCATGGTGGCGCTGCATAGAATATCTGCGGTGGGATTGCAGGCAGTACGAAGATCCGCAGTTGTCCCAACCGGCAGGCCAATCCCATTCTGATATCCCAGATAGGTATAAAGGTTGCCGCCTGACGGAACGCGATTCTGGCGCGGTCGGACGTACAGTTGCCCAACCATGCCCATCTGCAAGTGCTCGGGAGGCGTGATATGGCAATGCCAGAAGTAAGTGCCGGCATCGGGCGCTAGATAGTAATAGGTGAAACTGCCGCCGATGTTGATCGCCACCGACGCATCCGGGACACCGTCATAGAACGACGAGGCATTTGGATAGCCGTGGAAGTGAACGGTGTGCTGTTCGAAGAGGTCGGGCCGCATGATCATGCCCACATTCGTTAGTGTGAGGAAGAACTCGTCATCCTCATCGAAGGCCATCAACGGGGCCGGAATGTTTCCGTTCATCACCCCAACGTCCATGATCTGGCGCGGATCCACATGGCCATCCAGGCACGGCGCTGTGCAGCGGCCATCGCCGATGCTGTCCAGATCGGGAGTCAGACCGACCGCCCCATTCCAGGTGAATGTGGGCGCGGTTGTGTTGCCGTTACCCGCTGTGTATCCAGCGGTGATGTCATTCGCTCCATCCGTCGTAGCAGGATCGCCTGGCGCCAATGTGCCGGGATAGATGGTATTGAAAACGCTCGGAAACTCCGTTCCTGGCTTGCCGGCGGCAATGTCGGCAAGTCCGGACAGCGGACCGAAAGAGAACATAAAGGTCTGCGTCCCATCCGCCATCGTTGAGTAACCGTCACCACCCGATATCTGTTGACACTTGATAGCGCCGTTCACATTGGCAGTCGGCGCCAGATATCCTTTGGCTGGAACACTCGGGCTTGTATTTGTGAGTGTCGTCGGCCCTGTATAGGCAGGTTCGGAATTGTTGACTCCTGCATTGGTTGGGTCCGGGTGAGTAATCGTGCTGGTTGGACATTGCACCCGAAACGACTGGGCGCTTGCCCATGTGGCGAGGCCGGCTAGAAGCGGCACTAGATAAAGCGCGCGCAGTGATCTGCTACCCATGCAATCCTCCTCTGCGCTTCCATCTCATCTCTGCTCGTACGGCGGGCGCCGGTTGCCCAGGCCCGCAACAGAAATCGCTGAAAGCATCTGAAGGATTGCGCGCCTACGAACCTCGCATATTTGCCGAAGCGCAAGAATTTCTTCGATGTAAATAAGATGTAATGCGGCTGTATGAAACATTACAGACGTGCAATCTGGATGTAAGTGTTTGCACTCGCTGAAATCGTAAGTGCGAAGGTCGATCGACGCACCATCCCTTCGAGGTTCTGGAGTGAATCGGAGATTCCGGCTGCGATTCGACTGTTTTTTTGCGCAAAGGCAAATGGCCCGCTCGGGAGTGTAGTACACTCTCGCACATTGCAACTGTTTTCATGGATAGACATAGTCCTTGACGTCCTCTGCGCGAGCAGGATTATCGGACAATGAAAAATGCGAAGAGCACTTAGAATGAGCTATCGGTTGAGCCAAGCGGAGATGGAGTGGGCAATATGTGGAAGAAATGGTCCGCGCGAATTAGGCGATTGACGGAAATCGAGTTTTCGCGAAGTGGCAGTTCAGTCCCTCCTCAGGAAGAGCTCACAGCGGGAAGCCGGAAAGAAGATGGCGGGAGAAAGCTGTGGTTCGCCGTAGCCGTGCTCATCTTATCTTTGACGGGGCTCGCCTTCTTCTCCTTCCGCGATCGCATTTTGGGCCCACCTGAACATATCGTGCTATCCCTCTCGGGTTCCACTTCCCTCGGCGATGAGCTTATGCCCAAACTGGCTGAGGCGTTCTTGCGCGACGAACTGGGGGCGAAGAGAACTGGCATCAAGGTTGAAGGGAAGGACGCGAAAGGGCATCCTCGTCTGCACGTGTGGGGCGAGATTCCAGGAAAGCCGGAACTGCAAGTGATTGAGATTTACGCAACTGGATCGGGAACGGCTTTCAAATGCCTAGCAGCGAAGAGCGGCCCTGACTTTTGCGATATAGGCATGTCTTCACGCCCAATCAACAATTTGGATAAGCAACTCTATCCAGCCTTATTGAATCTGGGCGAACCGGCTACCGAACATGTCGTCGCGTTGGATGGTATTGCAGTCATCGTGAATCCAAGCAACCCAGTCTCCGACTTATCCATACCGCAGTTGCGCGCGATCTACGCCGGGGAGACCCGGAATTGGAGAGAAGTCGGCGGGGACAATACACCCATAGAGCTCTACGGACGCGATCAGAGTTCGGGCACGCTTGAAATGTTCTCAGAAAAGGTAATGGGCGAGGATGCACAGGGCAAAGCGATATCTGCAAATGTGCCCGCCGACCATCAGATTGCAGACAGCGGCCTGATTGTCGACGCAGTGATGCGATCGCCGAATGCCATCGGTTTTGTCTCTTCGCCTCTGATTCGAGACGCGAAGGCCTTGATGATTTCGGATGGTAGCGGCCCCGCACTGAAGCCGACGGATCTTTCTATCGTGACGGAGGATTACCCGATCTGCAGGAGGCTGCTTCTTTATGACTGGGACGAGCCTGGCTCATTGATTAACGCGTTTATTCGATACGTGACCTACAAGCCCGGTCAGGCGCTTGTGGAACAAACACCATTTGTAGGGCTCATGCCAAGGGTATTTCCGGTAGTTCCTCCCAAGAATGCGTCTGCCTACTATAAGAACATTGCTTTGAACTTCTCCAGAATCGGCTTAAGCTTCCATTTTTCCAGCGCTCAGGCTGAGGCTGGGACCCACGCAGACAGCCAGCTAGACAGTCTGGCGAGAGTAAATGTGCTGCGCCTGCGAACGTTTCTTGCACAGCACGGCGGAACGGGAGATGACATTCTGTTGATTGGCTTTGCCGATGAGACCGAAGGGCGCACGACGAACGAACAATTGGCTCACAAAAGAGCAGAAAGTGTCGCCAGCGATCTTCGTGCAATGGGCGTCATCGTACCTTCTGAGAATATTAAGGATTTTGGAACAGACCTGCCGGTTGCATCGAACGACACCCCAGAGGGTCGAAGCAAGAATCGCAGGGTCGAGGTTTGGGTACGCAATGGGCTTCTCTAATTTCAAGATGTTCTCGTGACCAATGATTTACGTCCCCAGAAGGCGCGCTACTTTCAATTAGGGATAACTCTGACCAGTGACTTCTAAGAACTTGTTGAAATAGGTACTGTTCTGCATCGAGGGCGTGGAGTTGCTCGTCTAAGAGGCATGCGTGGAGACGAGCGAATTCAGGACGGGATGTTCAGCTATATTTCGTTGGAGCAGCGTGTGCCTGCGGATCATCCGCTGCGTGCGGTACGCAAGCTGACGGACACGGTGCTGCGGAAATTGAGCGCGGAGTTTGATGCCTTGTATGCGGACTCTGGTCGACCCTCGATTGCGCCGGAGTACATTCTGCGGGCTCTGTTATTGCAGGTGTTTTACTCGGTGCGCTCGGAGCGGTTGCTGGTCGAGCAGATCGATTACAACCTACTGTTCCGCTGGTTTGTTGGCTTGGGGATGGACGACGCGGTTTGGAACCATGCGGTGTTTTCCAAGAACCACGACCGGCTGTTGACCTCCGACGTGGCGCAGCGGTTCTTTGCCGAGGTGAACAAGCAGGCCAAACGGTTCATGTCCGACGAGCACTTCACCGTGGATGGCACGTTGATTCAGGCCTGGGCCTCGCAGAAGAGTTTTCGCGCGAAAGACGGTTCCGGTGACGGCGACGGGGCGGATTTCCATGGCCAGAAGCGGAGCAACAAGACGCACGAGTCCACCACCGACGCCGACGCGCGACTGTACAAGAAGAGCTACGGCAAGGAGTCGAAGTTGAGTTATCTGGGCCACGCTCTGGTGGAGAACCGCAACGGCCTGATTGCCGCGGCGATGGTGACACACGCCGATGGATATGCCGAGCGCGATGCCGCGTTGTTGATGCTTAAGCAAAAACAAGAAGGCCGCGCGCGCCGCATCACCGTGGGCGCGGACAAGGCCTACGACGCGAAGGATTTCGTCAGCATGGTGCGGGAGTTGAACGTGACACCGCATGTTACGAAGAATGACAAAGGACGCACCAGCAACCTGGATCGAAGAACCACGCGGCAACCCGGCTACGCGGTCAGCCTGAGCCGGCGATGGCTGGTCGAGAAGGGCTTTGGCTGGCTGAAGCAGACCGGTCCGTTGCGGCAGGTAAAGCTGCGAGGGTTGGAGAAAGTGGACTGGCTGTTCGTCTTCAGTTGCGCCGCCCATAACCTCATCCGGCTGCCGAGACTGATGGCTCAACCAATTGGAAGGCTCATGGAGCAGTGTGCCTGAACGGCGCTTGTGGGCCTCGGGGATGCTTCCCTGAGACCCACGGACCCCTGATAAACGCCAGCTCAACCCTTCCCGACGTGATCTGTCTCACGCGCTTACGGGGCAGCCCAAAAACGGCATTGGAGTCGAGTGGCCGGTTACTGAACTATGGGGTTGCGCCGCTTGGGGTGCTACGCGAAGAATAGACGCAAGCGCGGCTCTCCGCGAATTGGAGTATTCTGTTATGCTCCAAGGAAAACAGCGTCGGATGGGGGGACATGAGCAACTCTGAGCGCGAACAGAATTTTGAACGGTGGACGGCGAGCGGGGAGCCTGAGACCTGGGTCAGTGAGCATGTCAACGGGTGGAATCACGGTGACTGGCTCGAACTCCTGGCTAGGCTGCGAGAGTCGGAATACTGGCCCATGGAGGAAGACTCCGTGGGATTGCACATTGAAGGCTTACGAGACAGTCTCCGCGCGCCAGCAATAGAATAACTTTCCGCGCGATTGTTTACGTCTACTGAAACATCGAATCCATGTGCGCCCCTGCGGCGCTCCGTTTAGTTGCAAGGACGGCGACACGGAGGTTGACCTTGCCCGCATCGCTTCCTATTTGCCGGTCGTACGTCCAGAATCCAAGAATTTGTCCGTCGGGCGCTCCATTCATGCTGCAGCGTACGGCCGGTTAACCGCCCGGAGCAACTCGAAGCGGTTAAAGTGAAGGAACCGGGTGCCGGTCGCGCCCCGATTCAACAGGGCTCAATTTGGATTAGTTAGCTTAGCGGACATTCATGTGGGAGCACACTTTGATCAACCCGCACCCACTGGATTGAGTGTCGCTGTAAAAGATCGTATTCAAAGAGCCAAGTCTGGTCACTATTGAATGCTGCTGTCACGCCGGCCGCCTTGACATACAGACGCCTGCTAGGACGGTCGAACCGCACGTCGGCAGGGTAGATGTAGTCTCCCGTATCAGCCACAACCATGTCCTTTCCATCAGCCGGATACTTCACGCCAATTCGACCGCCTGGGAACGCTCTTCCGCAGACTTGAACACTGTTCGCTTCTCTCAAATCTGTGCCGCCGAAGACCCTGGAAGCCGAAGGCCGGGTCGGAGGGGTTGTCGGAAATCCATCTCTGACCGCGACCTCGCTCTCCGGAGGCGCGATTCGTACACCCGGCGAAAACGGGCTGCCTTCCCCTGCCGCATTTACGATAAGAGGAGGTACCCATGACCGAAAAGAAAAACCTGTCCCCTGAAATCCTCCTTCACATTGCACAAACGGGATTGTATGAGCGCCGTGCGTATCTGACGGAGGTTTACCGGAACGCTCTAGCGCGTGAAGTATATGGCCTGGGTTATGCGATTGAGCCGCGCCGCGATTCCAAGGGCGGAGATCAGGGCTTCGAGATTCGCGGCGTCTCGGATCAGTTGCTCGAAAAGTACAGCGTGCGTAGCGCACAGCGAGACGCCGCCATCGAACAATTCTCCGTGGAGCATGGCCGCAAGCCAACCAATAACGAAGTCGCCGTGCTGGTTCGCGAATCCCGCGCCGACAAACTCGCGGAAATCTCCACGGAGAGATTGAGGAAGCAGCAGCAAGCCAGATTGTTGCCGGAAGAAGGCCACGTTCTGAAACATCTGCACGAAGAGTCTGTTGAGCGTGCCGGTGAAATTCCGAGTGACCCCACTCAGGCAGCGGAATCGCTTCAACACGCGAAAGAGCATCTCTTTGAGCGCAACTCAGTTGTGCGCGAACACGAGTTGATGACGGAGGCCCTGCGGTATGGGCGCGGAAAGATTGATCGTCGTCAACTGCGCGGTGCTCTGGAGTTGGAACAGTCGCAGGGTTCACTTATCCGGGCCGGGAACAATCTGGCTACGCGCGAAAGTCTTGAACGCGAACAGCGCATGATTGCAGCGATAGATGGCGGCATCGGACGGTATGAACGTCTGGGCGGGAAGCGTAAATTCAGCCCATCAGAGCGACTGCGAGAGGAACAGCATCGTGCAGTTCTTCAGATACTGGACTCGCAGGATTTCGCAGTCAATCTACGTGGAGCCGCCGGAACCGGTAAGACCGCTACGCTCACGGAAATCGCTCGTGGTTTACGCGAGGCTGGCCGGGAAGTATTGGCGGTTGCGCCAACGCGCGGCGCGGTAGAGGAGTTGCAAAAGGTCGGCTTTCGCGATGCGATGACGATCTCGCGATTGCTGGAGGACCCAAAGGCGCAGGCCGCGCTGCATCGCAGAGTGCTGGTTGTGGATGAAGCGGGCATGGTCTCAGGCCGACAGATGGAAGGCTTGCTCAAGCTGG